>ENA-OQMY01000164-OQMY01000164.1-human-gut-metagenome-genome-assembly--contig:-NODE-164-length-21330-cov-3.734377_pt1 | contig 21330 bp, 20 predicted proteins | sample MGYA00242623_ERZ504868 | MGnify/ENA primary metagenome ERZ504868 (study PRJEB26092, sample SAMD00036386) | human gut metagenome | host: Homo sapiens | study: EMG produced TPA metagenomics assembly of...
TACAGAACGCCTAGCGATTGCGCTCCTTGAGGGCGCGGTCGATCTCGCGCTGGACATCGCGCTTGGCCATATCCTCGCGCTTGTCGTAAAGCTTCTTGCCGCGGCCTAGGCCCAGCAGCAGTTTTACGCGACCGTCGGTATTAAAGTAGAGCTCCAACGGAACCAGCGCATAACCACGGTTGCGAAGTTTGCCGTCAAGAAAGTCGATCTCCTTGCGGTGCAGCAGCAGACGGCGCCGACGGTCGGGATCGCGATTCCACACGCCACCATGGCTATAAGGGTGGATATGCAGGCCGACGAGCCAGCACTCACCGCCACGAATCAATGCAAAGGTATCGGTGATCTGGCAGGCGCGCTCGCGAATCGACTTGACCTCGGTGCCGCTCAGCTCAATACCGCACTCAAACGTCTCATCGATAAAGTACTCGTGATGTGCCGAGCGATTCTTGGAAATGAGCTTGCGCTCGCGCTTACTGGGCATCGCCGGCCTCCTTGGCGCCATCGGCGTTTGAGCCCGCAGCCTCGCGCTTTGCCCTGCGCTCGGCATTGAGCTCGGCATCGCTCTCACGCACCAGTTTGATAATCGCCGCGCAGGCCTCCTCGCCCACCAAGTCGCGAGCACGTACCGTCAGGCGCGTCGCCTCCTGCTTGTCGCCGTCGCTTGCAGCATCGGTCGCGCACATAATCAGGCAGATGGCAATCTCGGCCGAAGGCGAGGTCGGAACGCCTTGCAGGGCCAGTTCACCCATCACGTGCTCGTCGCTCTCATCGGCGGCATCCGGATAGGTGGTATGGATCTTGTTGAGCAGGCGCGTCGTATGCGCATCGTTGGGCGCCAGGCGCAGCGCCAGACGCGCGCAGCCCACGGCAGCCGAAACGTTCTCGGTCTCGGGCTCCAAGAAGTACTGACCCAGATTGGCGTAAGCGCGGGCGGCGCACTTGCCATCGCTTGCACGCTCCAGCACCGAGAACGAGAGCGATGCCCATTCCTGCTTGTCTTCGAGTGCGCGGAACAGCTCGGCCAAATCCAAGCGATAGTTGCAGTTCATGGGGTCCCAACGCACAGCCTGCATCAGGGCATTGCGAGCGCTCACATAATCCTGCTGGCGAATGTAGGCAAACGCCATATCAGAGTACAGGCGGTCAAACGGCACCTCGACCTGCACGAGCTCGCGCGGATCCTTCTCCACGCGGCGATAGGCCAAGCGCTCAAACTTGCTATCAAAGCTAAAGTATTGGCGCTTCTCCTCCGTCTTGCACTCGGCGTCGATATACTCCTCGGCGAGCTCCACCAGGCGCTCCAGCAGCGGCGTCGCCGTAGCCAGGTCGCCCTGCGCCAGATAGTTCTCGGCATACGTGATGTCTTGCAAGCTGATGGGCAGGTCCATGACAACTCCTCGGTCCAGGCGGCAGACTCAACGCGCCTTAAACATCGGTCAATACACAAAACCCGGGTCTCTTGCGAGGCCCGGGCGTTCAATTTTGGTAGCCCGTACCAGATTCGAACTGGTGATCTCCGCCTTGAGAGGGCGGCGTCCTAAACCGCTAGACGAACGGGCCATATGTAGCAAATGCAATGGCTGGGATGGAGGGAGTCGAACCCCCATTGACGGAACCAGAATCCGCTGTCCTGCCATTAGACGACATCCCAATGACTGCATCGCTGCGCTCGGCTGTGCCTTTGCGCAAGAAAGAAATATACGGGAAGTCTCGCCGTGACGCAAGCCCCAATTTTGACTTTTTTGAAATTCAGTCAAATTGGCCTAATTAAGTCCAACCCGTGAAGGACCTGTGAAGCCGACCGCTGTACACGAAGGGCAAAACGCCGCGAGCGGTAGCCGTCAACCGTTGGCAGATTCTACCGCGAAAACGATAGCACCAGGCAACACAATCGAAGTATCAATGATCACGTAGATATCGAGGCGCCATGGACGAAGAGCTTGATTACCTATGGGAGACCCTGGGCCTTGAGATCACTGCCGACCTTTGGCCCGAACGGGACAAAATCCATCCCACACTGCGCCCCGCCATTACTGTGGTGCAGGCAAAATACCGCCGTGCATCCTTTTTGATCATGCGGATGTCATGGCACGCGGGACTCCCCGACCTTAAGCGAATCCAGGCAAGCCTCGTCGAGCTGTCCGGCATGCCGACCGTCATATCCGAGGCGCACCTGGAGCAGCGCCAGCGCGAGCGACTGCAACAGCAGCGGATTCCCTTTATCTGCCCCGGCGTTCAGGCATATCTGCCCTTTATGGACAAGGAGTACTGGAGCGGCAAGCCCAACAAACACGTAAAGGTCTACGATCCGCACGAATGGGCACAGCTGGCGGACTGACTGGGGCAGGCCCGCCGGCGGAAAGTGCGTCCCAGATTTCAAGCTCAAACTGGTCCCCACTTTCCCGTTGAGCCCTCAACCGGAAACCGTGTCCCGCAATCGAAGCTCAGAATGGGACGTGCTTTCCGCAACCGGCCACTTTGGGAAAGTGCATCCCATTCTGGAAGCGAATTCCGGGTCGCACTTTCCGCAGCCGCTACAGCAACGCCTCGGCCCAAGCCGCTTCCCTAAAGCCGGGAATCGCAAAGTCGTCGCCCACCAGCAGCGGACGCTTGACCAGCATGCCGTCGGTCGCCAGCAGCTCGTAGCACTCCCGATCCGTCATGCCCGCATCCAGACGCGCCTTCAGGCCCAGCTCTCGATATTTCATGCCCGACGAATTAAAGAAACGCCGCACCGGCAGCCCCGAATGAGCAATCCAGGTCGCAAGCTCATCAGCCGTGGGATTGTCCAAAACGATATCGCGGTCGATGTACTCTACCCCATGTTCGTCCAGCCATGCCTTGGCCTTCTTACAGGTCGAGCACTTGGGATATTCAACAAACAGTACGGTCATGGAAATCCTCCGAATATAGATCGGCCAACGCAGGCACACGCCACACGAGGCGCCTTCGTATGATGGGCCAATTGTAGCCCACGGGTCACACGCTAAACGAACCGTACCCCGAATCCGCGTTTGATGAACGGCAGCAGCTCCATTGCCTCGGGCGTGATATGGCCCGCAACGTTCATGCGCTCGTCACCGGGGAGATCGACCCGCGCAATCTCAAGCTCGCCTTCGTAGCGCCCATATCCGCTATTGCTCACAGCGATCGACCCCGCCTTTCGCGGCAGGCCGGCTCCGGCATCCGTCGGCACGGAATCCGGCTTAAGCGTCGTACGTGACTCCTGAGACCTAAAGATGAGGACGCTCGAGTCGGGTCGGTCGTGATGAATCTGCCCGCGCACATAGGCATAACTGAGCTCAAGCTCGCATTGCAGGTCCACGTATCCGGCGGAAACTTGAGCAAACTGCGCCCAGCCCGCATCGGAAAGATCGGGGTCGCCGACCAACACAATGTCGCAATCGGCGCCATGTGCAAGCTCAAGCATATTGAGGGCAACCTTTGACGCGCGACCGCGCTGCGCCTCGACCGTCGGCAGTCCCTCGAATACCGGCCCGCGAACGTTAGCATCACCCGGCACAAAAGCCATGATTTCGAATCCAAGCGCCGCAAGACGAAGATTCACCCGAGCAATGTCCTCCAGAGCTAAACCGGTATAAGGCTTGGGGTAAAAATTGTGGCAGGCGGCAAAACGAGTCACATCGGCACCGGCCTCACGCCACGATGCGATTTCATCAGAACTCACTGTCGATGCATTGACCACAATGCGAAATACACCGGACAGCTCCGCGACCCGCTGGGCGCTAAAGCCATAGTCCAAACGAAGGTATTCCAACCCCAGATCGCGCAAGTCCTCGATGCGCTCAAGCCCGAGCAAATCGCACGTGCGAGGCCCCACATCGGCAATGAGCGCAATGCCGCGGGCGGAAAGCAGCGACAGCACATGACGGACCTTATCGGCATACGCCGCTCCCCCATCCTCGGGAATATGCAGCGAGGTGAACGCATAGCGCGCACCCGCCGCGGCACCACGTTCAATCGTCCGCTCAATATCCTGCAGAGGGCTGGAAAGATAAATCGAAATACCCGTTTTCACGCTTCAACGCTCCTTTAAAAAAGGCCGGCGGAGCAGCTAGCCCCGCCGGCACAACCATAACATCAAGAAATCTGCCGCGCGCCGCGAACCCTGAGCAACACGGCTCGCGATATCAATCTACTCGCCAAAGAACTCGTTGATCTTCTGCTCGTCGACGCCAAAGAACCACGTCAGGACAAAGCCGGCGGCATAGGCAAGCAGCATAGCGGCAACGTAGCCGAGCTGCTGGCCAGGAACGACGATCAGCAGGCCAAACAGACCGGAAACGCCCTGAGAAACCGTGCCGATGTGAAGCAGCGCCGCGAGCGCGCCGCCAAATCCGGCACCCAGGCAGGCCGTCACAAACGGACGAACGAGCGGCAGCGTAACAGCATACATCAGAGGCTCGCCCACACCCAGGATTCCAACGGGAATGGACTCTGCGACGTACTTCTTGAGCTTGGCATTCTTGGTCTTAAAGTACAGCGCCAAACCGGCACCGACCTGGCCGCCGCCAGCCATCATAAGGATGGGAAGCAGGTAATTGATACCCTTGGTAGCGCCGTCGGGATCGTTGAGCATAGCGTGGATCGGCGTGAGCGCCTGATGCAGGCCGACGGACACCAGCGGCAAGAAGCCTGCCGACAGGATATAGCCGCCCAGGACGCCCAGCTTCTCGAAGATAAAGGTCAAAACGCTAAAGATGGCAGTCGTCAGCCATGCGCCAACCGGCTGGATGACGAGCATCAGAGCAAAGGCGCCGATGATGAGCACCAGCAGCGGAGACAAGAACGTGTCGAGTGCGTTGGGCATAACCTTGCGAATCTGACGCTCCATCCAGGCAAAAAATGCGCCAGCGATGAGAGCCGCGATCATGCCGCCCGCTGCGGGGTTGTACTGCGCACTGGTGAGCGGCAGCAGAATGGCAGTGGCAGGATCAGCCGCGCCAGGCGCAAGCAGGGGCATGGCACTGTTGGCGATACACATCATGCCGGCGATGCCGCCCAGCGCAGCGGAGCCACCAAACTCACGTGCCGCGTTATAGCCCACCAAGATGGGCAGATAGGCAAACAGGGCCCAGCCCATGGAACGAATGCCCTGGTACCACCACTCGCCTGCAAGCGCGCCTGCCGTCGAGACGTTAATGACGTTGCAGATACCGTTGATGAGGCCAGCCGCAATGATGCCGGGAAGCAGGGCGACGAAGACATTGGAAATCTTCTTGAGGAAGGCCTGAACCGGCTTGGACTCGTACTTGGCCTTCTGCGCGGCCTTGTTTGTGGCCGCAGCGTCAACCACGCTCTCGTCGGCAACGCCTTTCGCAAGGCCAGTGAGCTTGGAGAACTCCTCGAGCACCTTATTCACCTTGCCCGGACCCAGCACGATCTGCATCGTGTCGTCCTCGACCAGGCCCATCACGCCGTCGAGTGCCTTAATGCCCTCCGTGTCGACGTTGCCCGCGTCTTTGACGGTCACGCGCAGGCGCGTCATGCACGCCGCGTTTGCCAGCACGTTGTCTTTACCGCCCAAAAGGTCCAGCAGCTTTTGAGCCAGCTCTTTGTTCGTCATAACTCCTCCTTGTATTGGGTATCTCGTCTGGATGTCATATCAGCTCACGCCGCGCACCTATTGGGCGTCGGCATTGCTCTTCTCATGGCCACTCACCGCAGCACGGACATGGCCTCGCGCCCGCTCAAGAGCTACCGTAGCCTGCTCGGCATCGCAGTCCAACAGTACCGAGACAATAGCGGTTTTTACATGGCCGCCGGCATCTGCAAGCGCCTGAACGGCGCGCTCGCGCGTGCAGCCGGTCGCCTCCATCACGATGTTCTGGCCGCGCACCACCAACTTCTCGTTCGTCTGCTGCACATCGACCATCAGGTTTTGGTATACCTTGCCGATCTTGACCATGGCACCGGTCGAAATCATGTTGAGAATGAGCTTTTGAACCGTTCCCGCCTTGAGCCTCGTTGAGCCGGTCAGCACCTCGGGACCGGGCACGGGCTCAATGGCAAGATCTGCGCTCTCCCCGATCTTCGACCCTTGGTTGCAGGCAATTGCAATGGTCTTGCACCCAGTTGCCTTGGCGTACGCAAGGCCGCCCACCACATAAGGAGTACGGCCGCTTGCCGCCAGGCCAACGACAAGATCCTTGTCCGAGAGTCCACGCTCTCGCAGGTCGTTCGCGCCAAGCTCATCGCTGTCTTCGGCACCTTCGACAGCCTTGATAAACGCCGTCTCGCCTCCGGCAATGAGCCCGACAATCAGATCGGGTGACACGCCAAACGTGGGCGGACACTCCGAAGCGTCGAGTACGCCCAGACGACCGCTGGTGCCTGCGCCCATGTAAAAGACGCGCCCGCCGCGCTCGAGTGCCTCAGCAGCCCAGTCGATTGCTGTGGCAACCTGGGGCAACACTTTCGTGACCGACTGGACGGCACGAAGATCCTCATCGTTCATCGTCGTGACGATTTGCAGCGATGTCATCGTATCGAGGTCCATTGACCTTTGATTACGCTGTTCGGTCGTGAATTTTGTTAAATCGAGCATTTCATTCACCTCATCTTTCCTGTTTCTCGATGTAGTTTTGCTTAATGACATGCGTCGCCCGTTCGTAGTCGCTGGCAACGTAAGCAGCGTAAAGGGCATCGACAACCATAAGCTGGGCCATACGCGAAGCCATGGCACCGCTGCGGACCAAGGGTTCACTCGCAGCAACGCCGAGCACGGCATCGGCCATGGTGGCAAGCTTGGATGATCCATCTACTTTGGTAACGGCCACAACGGGACAGTTGTGACGTTGAGCCTCGGCGGTGCAGTCCAGCACCTCTTGCGTCAAGCCCGAGTAGCTAAAGGCAATTGCCATATCGCCCTCATGCATGTTCTTGGCACATAAGAGCTGATCATGCCAGTCGTCGTACAGATGGCACTCTTTGTCGACACGCATGAGCTTTTGCGCCAGGTCGTGCGCGACCAAACGAGAGGCACCAATACCGAACAGATTGACCGCGCGTGCCCGCTTAAGACGGGCCGCGCATCGCTCCAAGACGGTGTAATCGAGCGTTCGCGCCGTCGCCTCGATCGTGCGCACGTTGCTTTTCATCACCTTCCCCACGATACGTTCGACGCTGTCATCCATGGAGATGTCCTCGAGGGCTACGTCTTTCTTGTCACCTAAGAGCGCCAGCTCGGCAATCAGTTCGCGCTGGAACTCCTTGTAGCCCGCAAAACCCAAACGCTTGCAAAAGCGCAAAATGCTCGAGGGCGAGGAGAACGTGACATCGGCAAGACCGCGGACGGACAGCCCGACCACCTCGTGCGGATGAGCGCTTACATATGCGATGACATTGCGTTCCGCCGGGCTCGCGCTGAGCTCACGCTCGCGAAGCCGCAAAAGCAATCCGTTTGCCATCTCAAACACCTCCGTTGAGAAGAATTAAAGACCAACGAACGATTCGTACCGGATACAAACAGCTTTTGCGGTACATTGTGCCGCATCGTGGCGCACAAAGGGCGAGCGTTCTACCGCTCGCCCCTCAAATCCGACCGCTCGGAAATACGCGCGACACAAAATAATTCAACAAGGTCGCATTATCAGAAACGGGTTTGTTACCGGCTAGCGCCTCGCATGGGCGCCGATCGGCCGAGTCGCATGGCGCACCAACGCCGCCGTCAGCAATACCAACAGCATGGCGGTGACATATCCCACAGCATCGAATCCTAAATCGATAACGTCGAAATGCCTGCCGGGAACAAAGATCTTATGTACCTGATCGCCAACGGAGCAGGCGGCGCAAAAGAGCAATACGGGCACGCAACGGGAGCATACGCTCCACGGACGCCTGGAAAGGCAAACCACGACCACCGAGGCGAACAATCCGACGAAGAAAAACTCTACGGTATGGGCAACGCGGCGGACGTTCGTGCCCACCCACATGCGAATGGAAGCAAGTCGGCCAGACCGGACATTCGAGGCAGCCGAATCGGCGCCCCCGGTCATTCCGTTCTCCGTCTGGGCTTCACCCGTGGCATCGACAGCCTGAACGCCCGTAGCCTGGCCCTCCACCACACGCGCGGTGGACTCGCTCAGCAACGACGTCTCCACCGCATTTTGCTCCGTCAGCACCCAGATACCAGCCAGCGTTGCAGCGAACAGAATGATCGCGGTCCATCCGATTATTTGTTTTATGCGCGCCAAGGGCCAACCTCCTTTTTTGAATATCAGCGAGTGTAGCCCCAAATGACATCGTCACCGTATCAAAATTTGAATCGCAACAGGAAGCGACAAAGCGACGCAAACCCCTACCCCGCCTCGCGCATCCAGCGATCGAACGTCCCCACGCACACGCCCAGGCACTTTGCTGCCTGGCTGCGGGTAATATCGCCCGCCTCATAGCTATCGCGTACCAGATCAAACTGAGGAGGGCACGGCTTGCGAGGTCGACCGAAACGGACCCCTCGCGCCCGCGCCGCTGCAATTCCCTCCGCTTGGCGCCGATGGATATTCTCGCGCTCCACCTGCGCCACGTAGCTCAGCAGTTGCAGCACAATATCGGCAATCAGGGTATTAGTCACATCCGGCGTGCCGCTTGCCCTGGCGCGCGTGTCAAGCAATGGCATGTCCAACACCACAATGGCAACCCCGAGCTCCTTGGTAATGCGACGCCATTCCTCAAGAATCTCGGAGTAATTACGACCAAGTCGGTCGATAGAAAGCACCACCAGCACGTCCCCGTCTCCCAGGACGTGCAGCAGCTCGCGATAGCGCGGTCGATCGAAGTCCTTGCCGCTCGCATGGTCGGCATAAATATTCGCCGAGCCCACGCCATAGGCGCCCAGCGCATCCAGCTGCCGATTAAGATTCTGATCGCGCGAACTCACCCGCGCATAACCATACACCGTCGCCATCTCATCCCCGCTTTCTTGTAAACCTGCCAAAAAGGGACAGGTTTATTTTGGTAGGTTTTACCTCTCGAATAGCAGGTAAGCGGGCGGCCGAGCAGACGGCAAGGTAGCCATGATCCAAATGCGGAGGGCGGCCCCGAAAGACCGCCCTCCGCTCTCCCGCCATGAGTCGAGATTTGGCTAATGGATAAGCTTAAAGTCCAAGTGCCCACGCGTGGTATTGACGCGCGAGACCTCGATAATCACGCGCTGACCCAGTTCATAGCGAGTCCCCGTGTCGGCACCTGTGAGCGTGAGCGCATCCTCGTCGAACTCGAACCACTCGTTGCCCAGGCTCTTGATCGAAACCAAGCCTTCGACCTGCGTCAGGTCCAAGCGCACAAAGAGGCCCATGCTGCTAACCCACGAGACGGTTCCGGCATAGCGCTCGCCCAGACGGTCCTCATAGTACTGGGCAATCTTGATCTTTTGCGTCGCATGGCTAGCGGCATCTGCCGCGCGCTCGGCATCGCTGCATGCGCGGCAGATCTGCGGCAGAATGCGCGGCAGCGACTCGCGCCCCTTGCCGATCAGCCGCGGCGTACGGACCCGGGCGTCCTTGCCGCCGAGCTGCTCATAGGCCAACTGCAGTTTGAGCACGCGGTGCACCACCAGATCGGGGTAGCGACGGATGGGACTCGTAAAGTGACAGTAGCACGGCGCGGCGAGCGCAAAGTGGCCCTCGTTGCGCGGCTTGTACAGTGCGCGCTGCATGCTGCGCAGAAGCAGCGTGTTGACGAGCGGTGCGTTGGCCGTACCGGCGGCAGCATCAACTGCAGCCTGTAGCTCATCGGGACTCCCCAGGGCGATACCGGCAGCACGGCGATCGTCGATGATGCCTAGCTGCGCCAGCGCAACGGCGGCACCGTGCAGGCTATCGGGGCTCGGATCCTCATGCACGCGATAGCAGGCCTCGATATCACGGTCTGCCAGCCACTCTGCAACGCACTCGTTGGCGAGTAGCATGGCTTCCTCGATAAGCGACGTGGCACACGAACGCTCGCGCGCCACAATCTGCACGGGTACTCCGTCCTCATCCAATAGAGCGCGAATCTCGGCCGTGTCAAAATCGACTGAGCCGCGGGCACGACGAATACGACGGCGAAGTTCGGCGAGTTCGTTGGCGGCGACAAGGAAATCGCCGAGGTCGACGTTATAGCCGCGAGCAGTTTCCTCGCACGCAAGACCGCGCTCAAGCGCCTCCTCGCGCGAGGCCTCAGCAGCCGCAACATCCTCAGCGGCGCCTTCCAGCACCGAATACTCAACCGCGCCGGCACGCACCAGCAGCGCCTCGGCGCCGTCATAGTCCATACGCACACGCGAGCGAATCACGCTGGGGTAAGGATCGTAATGCCGCACGCGACCCTGCGCATCGAGCTCAATGTCAACGGTAAACGCAAGACGGTCCTCGTCAGGGCGAAGCGAGCATAGGTCACAGGACAGGCGTTCGGGCAGCATGGGAAGCACGCGATCGGCCAGATACACCGATGTCGTACGATGGCGAGCCTCAAGATCGATATGCCCGTCCCAAGCCACATAGTGAGAAACGTCAGCGATATGCACACCCAGCTTGTAGCCACCCTCGGGCGTGCGCTCAAGCGAAATGGCATCGTCAAAGTCGCGCGCGTCGACCGGGTCGATCGTGATGACAAAGCGGTCGCGCAGATCGCGGCGGAGCGGGTCCTTAAGCGCCGCGGACACATCGAGCGAAAGCCCCTCGGCCTCGTCCAGCGCGGCCTCGGGATAGCTATCGGTATAGCCGTAACGCGCCATCACATATTGAACGCCCAAATCGGGCGCGTCATCTCCGCCAATGCGGCGTTCGATCGTCACGGTGCCCGATTCCAGGCGCGTCGGGTAGGTCAAAATGCGCGCGACAACGGCATCACCCGGGTGGACGCCCAGACGATCCGCCGAGGTATCCTCGGGCAGAATGAAGAAGTCGGCTTTCAGACGCGAATCGAGTGGCTCGATCACACCAAGCGGACCGGCGGTCTGGTACGTGCCCACCACGCTTATGGCTGCGCGCTCAACCACGCCTTCGATCACGGCGCGCCGTTCACCGTGCGGGCTGTTCTTAATGCTCACGGCAACGGTATCGCCATCCATGATCTCGCGCTTACCGCGGCCCATAACCTTGTAGTCGCCGCTCTCGGTTATGACATAGGCGCCATGCTCATGGAGCTGCACGCGCCCGGTCAGGCTCGGACGGCGTTCGCTGCGCACCGGCCCACGCTTATTGCGGGCACCGCGCTTATGCTTGTTATTGCGCCCCATGGCGCCTCCTTGCTATCGATGACGAACTCCAAAGAGTCTACCCAAATGATTCGCTTTCCTGCCGTCCCCTAGAGATCAAAAAACGGGCCGCCCCATAAGAGACGACCCGTTGGAAGGGATGAATTCCAGGCATGCCTACACGCGCAGGTAGCGGCGCATGGCTATGGCAGAACCAAAGAGACCGATAATCACACCGACCAGAATCAGCGCAGCATAGGTCACCAGGTAGTACTGCATCGGCAGGGCAAACGACATCCAGCCGATGCTCTCCTGCAAACGCGGAATCATCAGATTGCGCAGCAGCTCCAGAACGCCGATGGAAAGCAGCGAGCCCAAAATGGCCTGCAGTACGCCCTCGGTGATAAACGGGCCGCGAATGAAGCCGTTGCTGGCGCCGACCAGACGCATAATCGCAATCTCACGACGACGCGCCGTGATGGACAGGCGAATCGTGTTGTTGATGAAGATGAATGCGATAAAGGTCAAAAGGCCAACGAGCACCACGGCGGCGATGCGGATGTAGTTGGTCACCTGGAACAGGCGGCTCACTTCCTCTTGGCCGTACAGCACGCTCGCGTTGACGTCGCCGTCATCCGCGATCTTCTGGAAGTCGGCGTTCTTCTTGAGCTTCTGGGCCGTGCTCTCGACCTTGGACGGATCGTCCATCTCAATTGCAAACGAAGCCGGCAGCGGGTTCTGGCCATCGAGCGCGCTCATGGTGGCGTCGGCGTTGCCCGACATCTTGCTCGTATACTCGGCCAGCGCGTCGTCCTTGTCCTTATAGGTCACGGACTTGACGTTATTCCACGTCTTAAGCTCGGCCTCAAAAGCCTGAACATCAGCCTGATCGGCGTCATCGCTAATAAAGGCGTTGATGACAACCTGATCCTCGACGGTGCCGATCACGGAGTTCAGCATCGCGGAGCCCATGATGAACAGGCCGATGATAAACAGCGAAAGGAAGATCGTGATGACGGCGCCGAGCGAGGTAGTCCAGTTACGGAAGAAGTGACTGATTGCCTCTTTGAAGGAGTAGCCCACGTTAGTTGGTGCCATAGTTGCCGTAACCTCCCCTCTCCTGGTCGCGGATAACGTGGCCGCCCTCGAGGGCGATCACGCGACGGTGCATGCTATCGACCATCTCGCGGTCGTGCGTGGCGACGATCACGGTGGTGCCGGTGCGGTTAATACGCTCGAGCAGCTTCATGATGCCCAGCGAAATCGCCGGGTCGAGGTTGCCCGTGGGCTCGTCACAGATCAAAAGCGGCGGGCGGTTGACCATGGCGCGGGCAACGGCAACGCGCTGCTGCTCGCCACCGGAAAGCTGATCGGGCAGCGAGTCCATCTGATCAGCCAGGCCGACCAGACGCAGCACCTCGGGAACCTGGCTGCGAATAACGCCCTTGGGCTTGCCGATGCACTGCAGGGCAAACGCCACGTTTTCGTAGGCAGATTTTTGAGGCAGAAGCTTAAAGTCCTGGAACACGGCGCCAATCTGACGGCGCAGGAACGGAACCTTGCGATTCTTGATCTTCATGAGGTCCTGACCGGCAACCAGGATGCGGCCGCTCGTCGGCTTGACGTCGCGGTTGAGCGTCGACAGCAGCGTGGTCTTACCCGAGCCGGAATGACCGACCAGGAAGACGAACTCGCCCGGATAGATCTCGATGTTGATGTCGTCGAGTGCAGGCTTGTTGGGCTGTGCCGGATAGATCTTGGTGACATGCTCCATAAGGATGACGGGCTCGACACCGGCCTGCTTGGCCATCTTCTTGCGGCTGGCTTGCGGATCGATGGGCGCAAACACCGACGTAAAATCGGGGTTGTTGAGCGCGTTATCGAGGCTTGCGACCTCGGCGGCCTGATCGCTCTCGACCACCGGGGCAGCAGGCTGCGTGGGATCGGGAATAGCGGCAAAGAGACCGGACTGCGCAGGCTGAGGAACCGGCGTCGCAGGGGCCATGGGGTCGGGAATGCCGGCCATGGTAGGCTGCGGCGCGGCGGCGCCAGCCTGAGGCTGCTCCACGCGAGCGGTCACGGCCTGAACGGGCTCAAAACCCGCCGTGCCGGAAAGCGCGACATCGCTGGTGGGATTGTAGGCAAAGGGATCGGATGCCGGCTGTGCCTGATCTGCCGGCTGAGTGGGGGCCTGAGCAACAGGCTGGCCCTCTGAATCCGGAGTGGCGAAACGACTGCCCTGGACGCCTGTCTGCGTCTTGGGGGCATCATCGCCCGCACCGGAGGTACGGAAGTGGTTACCCACTGGTGCTCCTTATCGTCGTGCGTTTAAACTACATGAGCGCTTTGTATTTTAGCAGCATTAGCTTTGCTGCACATAAGAAGCATGGCCGGGTTTGGGTCTCACCGGCCGGGCGCAGGGGTTACCTCCCAAATCGTCCTCGCGCATGGCCGGCATTTGTCCTGCTCCTGCGGAGCTGCGGACAAACGCCGGCCTGCGCTGCGGAAAGATTTGGGAGGCAACCCTGCGCCCGGCCTGCGGCTACTATGGGGCCGACGCACCAACTTGAGATGCTGCGCATACAAAGTTGGAAGGGTCTGAATTGCACTTTGTTGGGATGGGCCCGTTTCCCCATGGGAACTTTGCTTGGCAGGACTCTAATTTAAATTCAGCATAAACAGGGGCGCCCTCTTTGAGGACGCCCCTGTTCTGGCTTGTTTGCGGTTGTCGACGCGATACTTTGCCTCGTCTTGCCTTATGCCAAGAACTCCTTGGTGGTCGCCACGATGTTGGCGGCGTCCAGGCCGTACTTGTGCAGGAGCTCGGCACCCGGGCCGGACTCGCCGAAGGTGTCGTTGACACCGATCTTCTTGAGCGGCGTCGGGCACTGCTCGCACAGGACGTCGGCAACGGCGCTGCCCAGGCCACCGATCACAGAGTGCTCCTCGACGGTCACGACGTGGCCGGTCTTGGTGGCGCTCTTGACGATCAGGTCGGCATCGATGGGCTTGATGGTGTGCATGTTGATGACCTCGGCGTCGATGCCCTCGGCAGCGAGCTGCTCGGCGGCCTCGAGAGCCTCGCCGACCATCAGGCCGCAGGCGATGATGGTCACATCGGCGCCCTCGCGCATGACAATGCCCTTACCCAACTCGAACTTGTAGGTCTCGGGGTCGTTGATAACCGGCGAGGCCAAACGGGTGAAGCGCATGTACACCGGACCGTCGCACTCGTAGGCGGCGCGCGTCACGGCGCGGGCCTCCACGTCGTCGGCGGGAACAATTACGGTCATGCCGGGGATGACGCGCATGAGGGCGATATCCTCGCAGCACTGGTGCGTGGCGCCGTCCTCGCCCACCGAGATGCCGGCGTGCGTGGCACCGATCTTAACGTTGAGGTGCGGGTAGCCGATGGAGTTGCGGACCTGCTCAAAGGCGCGACCGGCAGCGAACATGGCAAAGGTACTCGCGAAGGCAACACGACCAGTGGTCGCGATACCGGCGGCGACGCCCATCAGGTTGCTCTCGGCAATGCCCACATCGAAGAAGCGGTCGGGGCAAGCGGCCTTAAACTTACCGGTCTGCGTGGCGGCGGCCAGGTCGGCGTCGAGGACCACAAAGTCATCGTGCTCGTTGGCGAGCTCGACGAGGGCCTCGCCGTAGCTTACACGCGTGGCGATTTTCTTGACGTCTGCCATCCTAGAGCTCCTCTCCGGCGGCCGTGAGCTCTGCCATGGCCTGCTCAAACTGTTCATCGTTGGGGGCCTTGCCGTGCCAGCCAACCTGGTTCTCCATAAAGGACACGCCCTTGCCCTTTGTGGTCTCGGCGATAATGGCGGTCGGCTGCCCCTTGGTGGTCGCGAGCCTCGGCAAAGGCGGCGCGGATCTGGTCGAAGTCGTTGCCGTCGGCGAGCTCAACCACGTGGAACTTGAACGCGCGGAACTTGTCGGCGAGCGGCATGGGGTCGTTGACCTCCTCGACGGGACCGTCAATCTGAAGGCCGTTGTGGTCGACGATCACGCAGAGGTTATCGAGCTGCTGGTTGCCGGCAAACATGGCGGCCTCCCAGACCTGGCCCTCCTCGCTCTCGCCATCACCCAGCAGGGCGTACGTGCGATAAGTATCGCCCCAGTGCTTGGCGGCAACGGCCATGCCCACGGCGGCGGAAATGCCCTGGCCGAGCGAGCCGGTGGACATGTCGACGCCCGGGGTGTCGTTCATGTTGGGGTGACCCTGCAGGTGGCTGCCGATGTGGCGCAGCGTCTCAAGATCCTCCTTGGGGAAGAACCCGCGCTCGGCGAGCACGGCGTACAGGCCCGGAGCGCAATGGCCCTTGGAGAGCACAAAACGGTCGCGATCGGCCTTGCGGGGATCGGACGGGTCGACGTTCATTTCCTCAAAGTACAGATAGGTCATGATGTCGGCAGCACCGAGCGAACCGCCCGGATGGCCGGACTTGGCAGCGTGCACGCCGGTGACGATGCCCTTCCTTACCTCGTTGGCAACCTTTTTGAGCTCTTCGTCGCTCATTGTGCCTTCCTTTCATCCTCTTTAGACAAGATGCGCACGGCACCGAAGGTAATCCCAACACAGCCGCAATGCACGTACGTCATTCATTATGCTGGAAACTGATGGCTTTACCAGAGTTTTTATCATTATTTGAACAATTTAGCAGGCAGAACCGCTGATGAAACGGTTTATCAATGTGAACGTCTTTTGGATGGAACGCGGTCGCCCCTACGCGCTAATGTCCTTGAATCCCTCGCCGAAGGCTTCCGTAACGTCAGCGACCGTCACAATGGCGTGAGGATCGCGCTCGCGCACGATCGTCTTAAGGGTATTGAGCTCTCGACGGCTCACGATGACCATGATCACCGGCTTCTCGGCACCCGAATACATGCCAGTCGCCTTAAACTTGGTACAACCACGACCCAGGCCATACATAATATCGGCAGCGATATCAGGGAACTTGTCCGAGATGATGAGTACCATACGACGTTTGTTGCCGCCATCGACCACGGCATCGATCACGTAGCCGCTAATGACCATCGAAAGGCCTGCATATAGTGCATTTTCGATTGAAAAGACCGGAGCCGACAGCGCACATACGGCAACATCGATCGCCATGACGGTCGAGCCCACGGGCAGCGAGGTATTACGCGAGATGATTTGGCCAATCGTGTCCGAGCCGCCGGTGTTGGCGCCGGCGCGCAGCACCATGCCATAACCGATGCCCGTGATGATGCCGCCCCACATAGCGGGCAGCATCAGATCGGCATGTGCCAGCGGCGCCACAAACGGAGCGAACAGGTCGGTGAAAAAAGCCCAGCAGCACAAAGCCTGTCGCCGTCTGCACCACGTAGAACATGCCGCCCTCGCGCATAACGACCAGCAGCAGCAAGGCGTTCATCACGATCGTCTGAATACCAACGGGAAGCGATAGACCGCGCGATGCGCCGACCGCCTGGATAATGGTGGCAAGGCCCGTAACGCCACCGGCAGCAAGGCCGTTAGGAATCAAAAACAGGTCGGTCGCAATAGCGGCCAGAGCGCACCCCAACATAATCTGGGGCAGGTCGTGAAAGAAGTTCATCGAAAGAATGCGCTTAATGTCCAGACGATATGCCATGCTGCCTCCCTCAAAAAAGCGCACCCCATCGGATGCGCTTTGAACTTCTTCTTGTATTCGATTCTACCGATTCGCCGGACAAAAACCACCCCTGCGCAGGGTTTATTCCGAATACAAACCCGTCCAACCGTTGGGCTTAGCATCGGCTTGAAGCCGCCCGATGTTTTAGATCTCCGAGCCTTCTACATCGGCGTTGCCGGTAGCCCAACGGTGATAGCCAATCACAAACGGATCCAAATCGCCATCGTCAAGAACGGCCTCGACGTTGCTGGTCTCCACGCCCGTACGCAGGTCCTTAACCATCTGGTACGGGTAGAGCACGTAGCTGCGGATCTGGTTGCCAAAACCAATCGTGGTCTTGGGTCCGCGAATCTCGTCCAGGGCCTCGGCACGCTTCTCGAGCTCAATCTCGTACAGGCGAGCCTTGAGGATCTGCATGCACGCGGCCTTGTTCTGGATCTGGCTGCGCTCGTTTTGGCAGGTAACCACAATGCCGCTGGGGAAATGCGTCACGCGCACGGCGGAGTCGGTGGTGTTTACGCCCTGGCCACCCGGGCCACTTGCGTGGTACACGTCGACGCGGATGTCGTCGGGGTTGATCTCGATATCGATATCGTCGGGCAGCACCGGAATGACCTCGACGCCGGCAAACGTGGTCTGGCGGCGCTTCTTGTCGTCGGTGGGGCTAATGCGCACCAGGCGGTGGACACCGGCCTCGGCGCGAAGCATGCCAAAAGCATCCTTGCCTTCGACGGTAAAGGTCGCGCGATCAATGCCAATGACCTCGGCCGCGGGGCAATCGTTGATGGTGACCTTCCAACCGCGGCGCTGGCAGTACTTCATGTACATCTTAAAGAGCATGAAGGTCCAATCCTGGGCCTCCAAACCACCCTGCCCGGGCTTGATGGTCACAATCGCGTCGCCATGGTCGAACTCCCCGGTAAACCAGCTCGCAAGCTCAAGCTCGTCGATGGCGCGGGCCAGGCGTTCTGCCGTAGCGGCAGCCTCCTCGCGCAATGCGACGACGTCGGGGTCATCCCCCATCTCCTCGGCAAGCTCCAGCGCAGCGCGGGCATCGGAAAGCTCGCCGCGCGCGGTGTCCACGGCAGCGATATCTTCCTTGGTGCGCGCGATCTCCTCCATCGTGGCGCGAGCGGCATCGGCGTCGTCCCAAAAGCCCGGGGCGACGCTTTTGGCCTCGAGCTCCGTTACGCGGGTGCGCTTCTCGTCCAAATGGAGGTACGACTCAACCTCACCGAGCCGGTCCGCAAACGCGTCCAGCTCGGCGGGCGTTACCTCTAAAGCCTCAGCCATTAACGATTCCTGCCGTGGCAGTACTTGAACTTCTTACCGCTACCGCAAGGGCACGGGTCGTTGCGGCCCACGTTGACGTACGGATCGTCGCTCTCGGACTTGCGGTAGGTCGTCACCTTGCCACCGTTGTTGACGGCAGCCGGTCCGCCTTGGACAGCCGTGCGGGCCTGCACCTGCGCCTGCTTGCGCAGCACCGAGTCGCCGTTGTCACCATCGACCTCGGCAGGACCGGAGAAGTGCGCACCCTCGAGCGCGGGCTCCTCCTTGTGCTCCACGACACGCGGGGCAGCCTTGATCTCGATGCGCAGAACCGTGCGCAGGTAATCCTCGTACATGGTGTCGACGAGTATCTGGAACGCGCCGTAGGCCTCGGTCTTGTACTCGACCAGCGGGTCGCGCTGGCCAAAGCCGCGCAGGCCGATGCCGGTCTTGAGGTAGTCCATCTCCTGCAGGTAGTTCATCCAGCGGGTATCGATGACGCGCAGCATGACCTGGGTGTTGAGCTCGCGCATCAGGTCCTCGCCCAAGCGCTCGGCTTTCATGTTGTAGCACTTCTCTACGTAAGCCAGGACATCGGCAGCTAGGGCCTCATAATCCTCGTCGGGGAACTTCGGCGTATCGATGTGGCCGGTGAGCTCCACAACCCACTTGCGCAGGCCCTCCAGGTCGCGCTCGCCATCGTGACTGTCCTTGGTGCAGAACTCCTGCACGCAGCGGTACACGGTATCGTGCATGACCTCGGTGATGTGGTCGGTCAGATCCTTGCCGTCCAGAATCTTATTGCGCTCGGCGTAGATGACCTGACGCTGCTTGTTCATGACGTCGTCGTACTCAAGGACGCTCTTGCGCATGGAGAAGTTGATGCTCTCGACCTTGTGCTGGGCGCTCTCGACGGCCTTGGAGATGATCTTGTGCTGGATGGGCATGTCGTCGCCCATGTACGGCCGTGACCGATCATCTTGGAGACGCGGTCCATCTTGTCGCCGTCCGAACAGGTCGCATGAGGTCGTCCTCGAGCGACAGGTAGAACTGAGTCTCGTCCCGGATCGCCCTGACGGCCGGAGCGGCCGCGCAGCTGGTTGTCGATACGACGGGACTCGTGGCGCTCGGTGCCGATAACGGTCAGGCCGCCGGCGGCAAGCACGCGCTCGCGCTCGGCCTTGCAGGTCTCCTTGGCCTCGGCGTTAAACTGCTCAAGCTGCTCGGGCGTCACGTCCTCCATGGTCAGGCCCTCGTACTCAAGGCGCTCGCGCACCAGCTCGTCCGGGGTTGCCGCCCAACAGGATGTCGGTACCACGACCGGCCATGTTGGTAGCGATGGTCACGGCGCCGTAGCGTCCGGCCTGGGCAACGATATGAGCCTCGCGCTCATGGTGCTTGGCGTTGAGGACCTCGTGCGCGATGCCGCGCTTGGTAAGGGCGGCCGACAGCTTCTCGGAGCTCTCGATGGAGACGGTGCCCACCAGGACCGGCTGGCCCTTGGCGTGACGCTGCTCGACATCGTCGGCGACGGCGTTGTACTTGGCCTGAATGGTACGGTACACCAGGTCCTCGTGGTCAACACGCTGAACGGGTTTGTTGGAGGGGATGACCTCGACGGGCAGCTTGTAGATCTCGCGGAACTCGGCATCCTCGGTGAGTGCCGTACCGGTCATGCCGGAGAGCTTGTCATACAGACGGAAGTAGTTCTGCAAGGTGATAGTGGCCAGCGTCTGGTTCTCCTCGCGTACAAGCACGCCCTCTTTGGCCTCGATGGCCTGGTGCAGGCCCTCGGAGTAACGGCGGCCTTCCATAATGCGGCCGGTGAACTCGTCGACGATCTTGACCTCGCCGTTGGTGACCACATACTGCTTGTCGCGGTGGAACATGTACTGGGCCTTCAGCGCCTGCTGCAGGTGGTTGACCAGCTGGCCGGAGAGATCGGCATAGATGTCATCGATACCCAGGCGGCGCTCGATCTTCTTAAGACCGCGCTCGGTGGCAGCGATGGTGTGCTTGGCCTCGTCCATGACGTAGTCGCCCGTGGGTTCAACGTCCTCGGTGGCGGTAAGCATGTCGTGCGACACGTCCTCGCCGCGCTCAAGGCCACGCACGGCACGCGCGAAGTCCTTGTAGGTACTGGCGGACTTGGTGCCAGCGCCCGAGATGATCAGCGGGGTGCGAGCCTCATCGATCAGGATGGAGTCAACCTCGTCGACGATGGCGTAGTTGTGGCCGCGCTGCACGCGCTGCTCGGGGCGGGTAACCATGTTGTCGCGCAGGTAATCAAAGCCGAACTCGGAGTTGGTGCCGTAGGTGACGTCGGCCTGGTAGGCCGGGCGCTTGAGCTCGAGCGGCATGTTGTTCTGGAGCAGACCGACGGTCATGCCCAGGTACTTGTAGATGCGGCCCATCCACTCGGAGTCGCGCTTGGCAAGGTAATCATTGACAGTAACGACGTGCACGCCCTTGCCGGCAATAGCGTTGAGATAGCCGGCCAACGTGGAGACGAGGGTCTTGCCTTCGCCAGTCTTCATCTCGGCGATGTGGCCCTCGTGCAGTGCCATGGCGCCAATGAGCTGCACGTCAAAGTGGCGCATACCCATGGTGCGCTTGGAAGCCTCGCGCACGGTGGCAAAGGCCTCGGGGAGCATGTCGTCGAGCGACTCACCGTTGGCGTAACGCTCACGGAACTTATCGGTCTGGCCGCGGAGTTCCTCCTCGGTCATCTTCTCAAACTGGGGCTCAAGACCGTTGATCTGGTCGACGATCTTGTAGTAGCGCTTAAGGTCCTTATCGGATCCAAAGGACAGCAGCTTTGACATGAATCCCATGTGGTTTTCCTTTTTGGCCATCGCCCACGCCGTGCAGCTGCGGGCGAGTTAAACACAGATGATTGTACTTTAGCCAAACAAGGCACGGCCTATACGGTCGACCTCGACCGCCACGTAATAACTATGACCAACCTGCCACAATGGGACAGGTTTATTTTGGCAAGTTTTATCTGAACAAACGCCGTCTATCTGCCATTTGGTGCCACGGGGACAGGTTAGCTTGCACCAATAAAAAGAAAAGGGCCGCGCACCCAAATGGATGCACGGCCCTTATGCCATGAATGCGAGCGATTCCGCGGCGAGCTATTTACTCAGCAGCCTCGGTGGTCTCGGCCTCGGCAGCGGCCTCCTCGACGGGAGCCTCTGCGGGAGCCTC
>ENA-OQMY01000167-OQMY01000167.1-human-gut-metagenome-genome-assembly--contig:-NODE-167-length-21145-cov-3.408650_pt1 | contig 21145 bp, 23 predicted proteins | sample MGYA00242623_ERZ504868 | MGnify/ENA primary metagenome ERZ504868 (study PRJEB26092, sample SAMD00036386) | human gut metagenome | host: Homo sapiens | study: EMG produced TPA metagenomics assembly of...
CACTGCAATATGGAGTACACCAATATTTGCTTAAGCCCTGCAACCGGGAACAGATTTTGAATGCTGTTACAAGCGTGAAAAAGCGCAGAGAAAAACTGGGAACGCTTCAGGTGCTCCGTCAGGAAAACATGCTACTGCAAAACCGCGTACAAGCCACCATGCAGGAACAGTTTTTAAACGACATTTTTTTGCCGGACAGCGATATTGAAAAAGAGATTGACGATTATTGCGCTATGCTGAAAGCGCCGGATACCGACTTTGCCACATTTTATTTGGCGCATGGAGGCGGTATGATGCCCCCGGGCCTGTCCGATGCAATCCATGCCTGCATCGCCCGCCATCGCGCCCGCTTGTTCTTCGGGCTGCTTGCAATCCGAAATGTCGCCATTCTTGTACTGCGCATCAGCGGACGGGAGGATACAGAGCAGCTAAAAGCCGAGCTTTCACAGCTTGAGGTAGATGGTAGCCCCATTACCTGTGCAGCCAAATACTACCCTTCCGCAGATTTGATGCTTCGTTCTCTTGTACCGGAACTTCGTGTTTGCGACAGTGTAAATCAATATCTTCCCGATGGAAGCTTTCGTGAGCTGTACAATACCGCCGCATCTGTTCACAAGCTTTTGGAGGCAGGATGCAATTTGATGCAGACCTTCCCCCAATTGTCCGCCGATGCTCAGACAAGGGAATTGAACCAGCTGTTCGCACAAGTATACGACATCGATACAGCCAGAACGGTTGCCACCAAAATGCTTTATCAGCTTCTTCCCGCTCACGTCTCTGATGTCGGCACCGAAGCCGCGCCTGTCATAGCTGCTGTTTATTCCTGTTCCAGTGTATTTGAAGTGCAGTCTCTTCTGTTGGAGCATCTGAGCAGGCTTTCCCGCCAGGACAATGGCGAATGCGGCGGGAACGATTACATTCAAAAGGTTCTGACCTATGTAAACGATCATCTTTCAGACCCCAATCTTTCCCTGAAAGGGATCGCGCAGAATGTCCTGTTCATGAATGTCAATTATGTCAGCAAACAGTTCTTGCGAAAGACCGGAGAAAAATTTTCTTCCTATGTTTCGTCTTTGCGAATGGAACGGGCAAAAACAATACTGCAAAACACCCCGCATACAAAAATCACAGACGTTGCCGAAGCAGTCGGCCTGGGCGGAAATCCTCAATATTTCAGTCAGGTATTCAAAAAACACACCGGATACACGCCCTCTCAATTCGCAGGAAAAGAATCTTGACCATTCATTCAAAAGGCCCGGCAGAAGCCGGGCCCTTTGAATTATTTCCGCTGCTCACGGGCAGCTTCTTTTACTTTTTCAATCAAGCGGATGCTTTTGGCAATTTGCTCCGGCCGCGTATGCTTTTCGGGCAGCGATTCCCCGTTCAATACATGATGCATCCAATCCCAACGGTAGCCGCTTCCGTATTTCGGCAAGGTGCGTTTCTCTGTCAGGTGTTTTCCATGATATTGCGTCGAAAGTTCAAGTTCTATAAAATCATCCTCCAGCAAAAGCATGCTATTGATTTTTCTGGTCACGCTTCCTCCTTCAAATTGCAGCTCCAAACGGTTCTGATAGACTTCTCCGTCTCCAACACAAAAAGAAGAATAAATACTTCCCAATGTCCCGTCTGCGTGTTTGACCGTTGCGTGTGCGTTGTCCGACGTTGGACGCCGCGTAAAAACGCGCGACTGCACAACCGTCAGCTCTTCGATATCCTCCGGGATAAACCAGCTCAAATCACTCATACAGTATATTCCAAGCCGCAGCAGCGGCGCAGCTGGACACTGCTCCGGGTCATCGTACCATGTACCATCCGGATCTTCACGGTAACTCGCCCAATTGCTGGCATGATATCCGACCAAACGGCCCAATGCGTATTTTTCCTGCCATTCCTGGATACAAGCAATATCATCCGGCGCGACCGGCTGGGGTGAGTTAATAAACAGCGGAACGCCTGCAGCTTCTGCCTTTTTCAATATCCGTAGCGCTTCGGCTGCGTCCGTTTCAAAGGGTTTTGTCGTCATCACGGCCTTACCTGCATCCACGATTTTGTCCAAAAGCTTCGCGCGATGGTTGGGACCGGTAATCAGCGTGACCAGGTCAATGTCCCGGTCTGCCAGCGCATCCTCCAGGCGGGTGTAAGCTTTTACATGATACTCCCGCGCACATGCATGAGCCAGTACTTCATTCTGGTCGCAAACTGCGGCAAGCTCAAAATAAGGCGCGGCATATCCTTTGATTATCTCGTTGTCAATCAGCCATTTCCCAAAATGCAGGCCCACGACTGCCATACGATACCGTTTCATTTGATTCAAACCTCCTGTATTTTTCCTGTATCCGCCGCTTCACGCAACGCCAGCGCGATGCGTGTCGCCTCTATACCCGCCTGCGTCAAGCCGGCCGTCTCTCCCTTCTGCAGCAAATGTAAAAATGCCGCAAACGGATTCTGCCCCTCCAGCAACGGCAGGGCGCGCCGGGGACCTGTACGGTCTTCCAAATAGACCTGCCCATCCACGGCCTCTATTGTTCCCAGCGTACCTGTTAGGCGCAAACGGTCGTCATCATGGCGCGCGGCCCCATCCGGCCGTAAATAATCCACTGAGATTGTCGCAAAAGCATCATCCGTAAACCGCAGCATGGCGACGGCCGTCATCTCCATATCATGCATTCCACGGTTATGCATCGTGGTATGCCAGCCCATTGCCTGTACGCATTTTCCGCCAAAGCTCACTGCCCAATCGACTGCATGGATGCCTACCCAGGGGATCAGGCCCGTAAAGTCCTTTCTGCGCTGAAAGAATTCCGGGCGCCGACCTAACTTATAGCTTTTCTGCGCATGGATAAGCCTTACATCTCCGATCTGTCCAGCTTCTACCGCCTTTTGCATCGTCAGGAACCACGGTTCATACCGCAGAGTCAACATCACTCCTAAAGGGCAGGTTGTTTCTTCCCATGCCCGGCGCACCTGGACAAGCTCCTCTGGGCTTGCGGCGAGAGGCTTTTCCGCATATACGGGAATTCCGTGGTACAAACACCAGCAAACCATATCTGCCGTTTTTCCAAACCAGGAATTTATCACCGCAAGGCCTGGCTGCTCTGCAGACAGCATTTCTTTCCAATCTTCCCACACGGCAGGCGCGTGTCCGTTTTCTGCACACGCCTCAGCCAACGGCGTTATGTCTTCCTCACGGCAGCCCGGTGCAATGGCACATATGGTCATCTCTTCTTGCTCTGAAAGTCCCTCCAGAACAACAGGATAATGTCCAGAGCTTCCGATTATTGCCAGACGCATAGGCGTTCCTTCTTTCCTAACAAGCTATGTATTCTGCTTTCCTTTTGTTCCATTCGGTGATCTGTCTCTGCGAAACACCAAAATTCCAATCACCGCGTGCTATTACAGCACATCCAGGCCGAACAGGGCCGCCAGCCTGAGAAGTTTTTCCTCCACATCCTCAAAAGCAAACACCTGGTGGCACCCAAGCACCGTGCGCAGATAATGCGGCGCATCGTCGAACCGCACATGCATCTGTGTGCGGCATGCCGTTTCATAAGGCCCCGCCGCAGAGTATCCAAGATGGACCGTCATTTTGGAAGCCTCGTCGGAAATACGGCAGGCGGTCACACGCTTTTTCTGAGGAAGCTCTACCTGCAGGCTGACGCCGATGCCGCTTTCATGATGGCTGCGCAGCGTACAGGGCAGCGGATCGCCCATGCAGCAGATGGGCGCCGTGCAATGCGAAAAGTTCACCGTCCCGTCCGGCTGCAGGCCGGGGTTCGCCATCCACAATTTTGTGGAGGTTAGATGTTTCATCATCAGCATGGTGACCGCGCTGTCCATATCCCCTTCACAGGCGGCTACCATGGGCGTGCAGTCGTTCACATAGCTCACGCCCAAGCAGGATGTCGTCCCCTCGCTGAGCAAATTAAAGCATGCGATGGCTGCTCCCTGTGCACCGTACCGCTCCAAAAGCGTGATCAGCGCCCATGCCATACGCGAGGCATCCCACAATGCACCGTCCGTGGGCTCCGCGCATCCGGTACTGTTCTGCACGAACCAGTCATAATATGTCTGCGCCTGTTCCCGCTGCGCCCCGCGATAAAGCTGCGCCAGTTCGTCCTGTTCCACAAAACGAATTTTCACGCCGAAACGCGCCTCATATACCGCCGGCTCGGACGCGTTGCTGATGACCCACGGCTCAGTATGCCCGATCTGCAGCAAAGTAGCGCCCCGCACCGCATTGTATGCAGCCAATACCTGCAAAGCATCTTTCAGCTGCGCCTCATTCAGCGCAAGCTGTGTGCCGGGCGTCGTGCGCCGCAGCACGGCCCACGTATCCATCAGCGTTGGGGCTGCGTTGCAGCGCAGCATCTCGCTGCACAGTGCCCCGGGCGCATTGCCTCGTATGTACGCGCCGTACAGCACCACGCTTTCATAGGCCGCTGCCGCCGCCAGGATGTTCTGCTGCACGGCGCCGCTCATGGGCACCGCGATCAGGCAATCGCCCTGCGGCAGTTTATCCTCTTCCATTGCGTCCGCTGCAAGGCAGCATTCTATACCTTCCCCCATTTGAGCCGCCAGCGTTTCATAGGCGGAACGCAGCTTTTCTTCATCCGCCCAATAGCGGCGTGCCGCAAAAAACATACAAACTGTTTTCATCCTCGACCATCCCTTCCATAAAATTGAGACACATTGCTTCTTCTCTTTTATTGTAGCGCTCATAGCTCTTGCCATCAATTTTGGTTTACTGTACAATATATTCCAGAACGGAATATATTGCGAGGTGCGGCGTATGGATCTGGAATGGGTGCAGGCCTTTTTGGCCGTGGCGGATACCGGCAGCTTCTCAGCCGCTGCGGACGCGCTTTTTCTTTCTCAGCCGGTGATTTCAAAGCAGGTACAGAAGCTGGAGCTCCAGCTGGGCGTCCGTCTGTTTGACCGCGCCCATCGCAGGGCGGAGCTGACGGACGCAGGCCGCAGGGCATATCCTCCGGCACAGGCGCTGGCGCGCCAATATCAGCTTTTGGAACAGGCCGTCCACCCCGACGGAAGCCTGCGCCTTGCGCTACTCCCCGTCGCGGATTGTTACGGCTTTCCTCAAATGCTGGCGGACTTTTCCGCCGCGTATCCCCGCACGCGGCTCATGGTGGAGGAACGGGAAAATACCGCCATGCCCGCGCTCATCCAGAGCGGGCGCTGTGACGGAGCGTTTTTCCGCATCCCGGACGGTCCCGTGATGCCGGAGGACGTCATCCTGTGCAAGGATGAACTTGTTCTTCTGGTGCCCGAAAAACTTTTCTGCGCCACAAAAGGCGCCGTCCCGCTTTCGCTGTTCAGCGGCAAGCGCTTTCTGCTGCTGAGCGCCGGCACCGGCCTGCTGGAAACCAGCCTGGAGCTTTGCCGCAAAGCGGGCTTTTCACCGCAGGTTGGGTACACCGGCGCGGCCGCGGGCAACATCGCCCGTATGGTTCGCAGCGGCGCGGGCGTTGCGATGCTTTCCCGGCGTGTGGCCGAAAGCTGCGCAGGCCCGGACCTGCGCCTGCTGACGCCGGAGCCCACATGCGGCAGTCTGCTGGTTTTCCGGCCCTCGAAGACCGGGCTGCAGAACCCGGCCATGGGTGCGCTGCTGAAGCATTTGGCGCGTGCTACGCAATGAGCGTGCTTGCGGTTTCAAGCTTTTTACCGGTTCACGCACTGTGTCGGGTTTCTCTCGATTGATAAGGAGCAGTTCGGCAAGAGTATAGTCCCGGTTTTCGGGAAGCGTCAGCATTTTCGACATTGCGTAAGCGGTGGCTCTTCCGATGTTCCTTCTGCCGGAGTTTCCACAGGGCTACTTACATCTTCTGCCGCTTCAATTTCGCTTGCGCTCTCAGAAGCATTCGCGGATTCCGGAGATGTACTGCTGTCTCCAGACGTCTGCGCATTCGAGCTACTGGACGGTATACTGATACTCTCCGTCGTTTCTGCCGAAGCACTTTGCGAAGACGACGACGCCTGCGAAGCGCTGGGTGAAACAGGAGGTGCGGATTCCGCCGGAGTACTGTCCGACGTGGACGCTGATGCGCTGGCAGATTCGTCAGCCTCCTGCTGCTTCGCTTCATAGACCACAGACTCCGGATGTTCAAACGGCGCTGAAACAGGGATGCGCGGTGCTGGCTCTTCAGCTGAAAACGCCTGTACCGGTACGCTTGTGAAAAGCATGTTCAATACTCAAATAGTATAACGCTTAAAATTTGTGAGAACAGTAAAATTTGTTCTTACTTGAAAGGTATCAGAATGAACGAAAAACATCCGCAGTGGATCATATTAGGTGGGCTGATTTTATGCGCTTTTCGAAATGGTATTAAGCTGCAATGCTCAAAATTCTCACCCCCAAAAATGAATTGTTTTTTCGACAGTTGCCGGACGACGGGGCAACCACGATTTGGTAATTTCAGTATACAGAATATAAATGTGAATGCAACAAGTTATGTAGAAGAAGACGCTTTAATGTAAAGAAGCGCAAAGTCACCAATCGGGCACTCTGAAAACAATGGCAGAACATGCTCTCAATCCGCCTTTGTTCCGCACTGTGCCTCCCGGATGGCCTGCTGGACATCCAACCATCGCCCGTATGCCCCGCCATGGAGCTGCTTCTTTAATTTGTTGATGGCATTTTTGTAGGCCTTTTCCGCGCCGCTGGGTCCGTTGTAGTTCAGACGAACGGCCAGTTCCTGAAAGGACATGCCTTTTTGATCCGGATGACAGAGTCCCAGATAGCTGCGGACCAAAGTCAGTTCCCGTGGTTTCAAGATTTCCGCTATTCTCTGGCGGAGCAGTGTCCTTCGCATATGGCGGTCATAGGATACAGCCGGGTCTCCTCCGCATCCGAGCTCAAAGATACGCTCTCCCAGTGATTCAGTTTGGAATACCGTACGGTATTCTTCCAGCAAACGCCTGGCGGTACGGCCAGAGACATTCAATTTGTCCTGAATCTTCATTAGAAGATCGGGTTCCGCAGCCTGTCCGTGAACTGCACAAAGGAAAGCTGTTTGACGCAGCTGATAATAACGGCTGGGCGGAAGCGGCAGGGCGGAAAAACTTTTGGCAGCGCAGTCCAGCATTGCGGTTTGAACAATGGGTGTGGCAAAGGTCAGGAGTTTTGTCCCCGCATCAAAGTCAAAACGTCCGGCCGCCGACAGCAGCGCCATCGCACCTTCCTGCTTCAGGTCTTCTTCCAGCGAATGCTGAGAAAAGGGTTCGCAGCAGCTTCTGGCTAAAACCGTCAGATAACCTTCGTTTTGAGAAACCAATTGAGCTGCCGCAAGCACGTCCCCTGTCTGCAGCCGCCTCGCCAGCTCTTCGTTGCCGGGCCCCCCTCCTGCAACGGAATACATTTGCTTTGTCACGGAGCCACCCGCTTTCGAGCTTCCGCATAAAGCCGCTCCTGCTCCATGTCCCGAGCATAGCCGGCCGCCGCATACCCGTTGTCCATAAGGGCCTTGTCCCGACAGATTTCCGCAAGGCGAAGCGATTCCCGGCGCAGGTCGTCCGATAGTTTTCCCCCTCTGGTGGTGTTTGCGGATGGTGTTGGTCCGGGTGAAAACAGACGGTAGATGGGGTGCTCCCTGTTCTGCTCCTTCTGCCGCATCATGGCTCCGTACTGCCGACATGTCATGCCTGCATCCTGAGGCGCGTTGCCGCTGCAATATTTGGGTATACGGCCATTGGTGGTGAGAAAGTATTTCCCACAGTTCCGGCACTGGCTGGGGGCATGGGCATGATGCAGGCCGTTCATTAAATCGAAGCTGTAAAAATGGATCGGCGATGGAAAGCTGATTCGTTGGACGAACACCATTTCCTTTTCGTCCCTGGGACTGCGGGCAAAGGTGTAGGAGGATGAGATGGCCGGCGAAACGGTGAATGCTTCAATACCTGCCATGGGTAGCTGCTCCATCATCGTCCAGAAGTCGCTGCTGTGTAAGCAGTCATGCGACCGCCACGGCTAAAAGATGTACTCAGCCGGTTTTTTCAGACCGCTGCAGATAGACCCTCTCAAAATATCGGACCGCTACGGAAAAATGAAAGATCCCAAGGGGGATGCTGAATCAGCTGTCAGGTACGAAGAAAAATTGACGGCGGGAGATTCAGGCTCCATCAAATCTCTGACGGATGCATCTGAAAACAGGAGCTCTATGGCGCGGAGCTCCTGTTCCTTATCCAGCATGCTGTACGGCGGGCACTGCCACAAGGCGTCAAGAATTTTCTCAACCGAAGAGCGGAGCTCCGGCAGCAATTTGACAAACCGGCTTTGCTCTGCACACACCAACGACTCCATCTGATGGCTTATCCCGCCGCCGTGAGTGAACAGTTCCCTCAAAGTTTCGTCATTGACGTTCAGAATTTCAGCAGCGAAATATCCGGATGGATACGCAGCCTCGTTGAAAAAAATCTGTTCCTGCCAGATATCCAGTGTCAGGTGCAGAAGATTGTTGTTCTGTCTGAGTCCCAGCGGCATAGCTTCACCTTCTGTCGCATATTTGTTCGGATACTGTCTTGCGACATTCTCATTCTATCAAAATCCAGAGAATAATCAAGCGGGAGAAAACATCCCGACCGTTCCCATTCTCATGGGGACGGCTATTTTCTTGGGAAAGGTCGTGAAAGCATGAACACAGAACTAAAACTGATTTCCATGCGGGATATCCAAACGGAGGATGTGCAATGGCTTTGGTACCCCTACCTCCCGCGGGGGAAATTGACCATTGTGCAGGGAGATCCAGGCGAAGGAAAAACTACATTTGTGCTGGCGGTCATCTCAGCTCTGACCCGGGGTGAGCCTTTGCCGGAGTGCGAACAGGCTCCTGAACCTGTAAACGTGATCTACCAGACAGCGGAGGATGGGTTAGCAGACACCATCAAGCCGCGGTTGGAGGCCGCCGGAGCGGACTGCGCCCGGGTATTGGTCATTGACGAGAGCAAACGGGAGCTGAACCTCTCCGATGAACGGTTGGAACAGGCGCTGCGAAAGACAGGTGCGCAGCTCATGGTCCTGGATCCCATTCAAGCATATCTGGGAGACGGTGTGGACATGCACCGTGCCAACGAGGTGCGGCCCATCCTGAAGCGGACGGCGGCCATGGCGGAGCGTACCGGCTGTGCGGTGATCCTTATCGGCCACATGAACAAAGCCCAGGGGCTGAAATCAGGCTACCGTGGATTGGGTTCCATTGACTTTCGGGCAGCAGCCCGAAGCGTATTGGTAGTGGGGCGGCTCAGGGATGACCCTGCCGTTCGGATCGTTGCACAGGACAAAAACAGTCTGGCCCCTGAAGGCAAATCGATCGCCTTTCAGTTGGATGGAGAACGGGGATTTAAATGGAAAGGGACCTGTGATCTCTCAGTAGACGATGTACTCAGCGGGAGCGGAAAGCTTCAGACCAAAACCCTCCAGATGGAGGAAGAATTGGAGCGAATGCTCAGGGAAGCCGCTACTGCGGAGGCGGTTCTGAATCGTGCCAAAGAACTGGGTGTATCCGAACGGACTCTGATGACCGCCAAAAAGAACCTGGGAATCGTTTCAGAGAAACGCGGCAGCCAATGGTACTGGATGCTGCCGGAGCAAGGATGTAAGGATGCAGCGTTCTAAAAACTTTGCACCCTTGCATCCTTCCTTTTATGCAGTCCTGTGTCTGAGAAGAACGGGGCTGGCTCCGATGAACGGAAAATCCTCCCTTCAGGGAGGGCAAGCAGAGCGCCTGTCCGACTTTGTCGGACTTGGCGCCGCCGGCCGACCGGCGATGTTGCGGGCGGAAGCCCGTACCCACTTTACGGAGGTATCAGTGAAACAGAAAAAGGAAAAACGCATCACGCTCCGTCTTACGCCGGAGCAATACGAAAAAATCCGGTTCAAAGCAGAAACGGCGCATATGTCCATAGGAGCCTATGTCCGTGCGGCCGCTTTGAAGCATCGTGTAGTAGTGATCGATGGGCTGGAAGAAATCACCCACGAACTCAAGGGCATTGGCCGAAGCATTAACCAGCTGGCGGTTCTGTCCAATATGGGAAGGATCCAAGAGATCCATTTGGGAGAGGTCTGGCAGATGCTCAGCCGGATCTATCTTAAATTGCAGAAGCTGACGGAACAGGAAAAACGCTGATGGCTACAGTCACATTCATTAAGTACAAAAGACAGACTGGCGGGACACTCCGCAGTGTGGCCCAGTATGTATCTCAGGCGAAAAAGACTGTTGCGCAGACCGGTCATCCGTTGGCAAGCGGGCTGAACTGTACGCCCCGTCTGGCGGCCCAGGAGTTCATAGCCACCCGGACCACACACCGCAAGAATAGCCCGGTCTGGTTTTACCACTATGTCCAATCTTTTTCCCCGGAAGAAAAAACTCACCGGGGAGCAGGCTCACCGGCTGGCGAAAGAGTTCGCGGCGCGGGCCTGGCCGTGCAATGAGGTCCTCATCACCACGCATTTAGACGCAGCGCACTTTCACACCCATTTCATCGTCAATTCGGTATGTTATGGAACGGGCAGGATGCTCCGTCAGGGGCCCGATACCCTGCGCGCTCTGCGGCAGATGTCAGATGAACTGTGTATGAAATATGGATTCTCTGTTCTTCCTCGGGAACAGGGAAAGAACAGAACCCACGGTATGGACGGACGGGAATACCGTTCTGCGGCCAAGGGCAAGAGCTGGAAGTTCCGCCTTATAGACACCATTGATCAATGTATGCGGTATGCGTCTAACAAAGAAGAGTTCATCGCTTTGATGCAGAGTGATGGATATGGGGTTCGTTGGACGGACAGCCGAAAGAGCATTACCTACACCACACCTCAGGGAATGAAGTGCAGAGACGACCGGCTCCACAGTGAACGATACAGGAAGGAGGTCATGGAACTTGAATTGCGGACCCGAACAGAAATTATCCATGGAAGAACTGAAGCGGCTGAATCCATCCCGGTGTTCTTTGCCGCAGATGCGGACTACACTTCCGCCGACGCCAACACAACAGGACTGGAGGGAACTGCTGATTGCAATGGACCGATTAGAGCGCCGTCTTTCGGACCAGACAGCCGTTTTGCGGGAGCTTTCCATCCGGACGGCTGCTTGCCCCACCCAGCCCCGGATAGAGGCCCTGTCGCAGGATGTGGCCCGGATACGGACGCTGCTGCAACAGGATGGGAGGAAGAACGCGCGGCGTTTCTCTGCGCCCAGGTTGGAGCTGCCGCCAATCCCCTGGCGCAGCCTGATTCTCGGACTGGCAGCGTTCCCGGTTCTTGGCGGTATGCTTTGGGTAGCATGGTCCAGTTGGGAAAAGCTTTGGAGCCTGCTCCGTCCGATTTTCCTGTGAAAGACTCTACAGTCAAACCCAGGCATACTGACCGCAAACTTTGGCAAACACAACGGAGGAAGAAAATTGCTCTTGGGCACAAACCAGATGATCAGGAGAATGAATCGGTCTGGCAGCATTCGCTGTGATAAGGAAATACAGAAGGGAGAGATGTACACTGAGTAATATTGGGACAGAACTTGAGAGTTTTTTGGAAACCGGCGTATCAGGCGGATGCGGTGATACGGAGGCTGTGATCCATCCGGAAAAAGACGGATTTGTTTCGCTTGACTTCCGTGATTCCAGAATAACGGATGTGCCGGAAGGGAAACTGGTAAGCAGAGCCATGATGGCAGGCAAGCGAAAATTTCTGGTCCGGTCTTTTTTTCCTGCTGCCGCACAAACGCCTACGGCCCGGTTATTGGAATATATCGAAATTCAGGAAAAGAAAAACAAAATCCCCTTTGGGGATAGACTTTCGGGCCCTGATACGGTATGTTTGAGTTGATCCGTATTGGTTTGCCGTAACAGAAAGGAGAATATGATGAAACAGGCAAACCGCGAACCCTATGATATTTTGTATGCGCGTCTCAGTCAGGAGGATGAACGGGAGGGCGAGTCGAACAGTATCCAGAACCATGATGTAATGTATAGAGGGTGGAATACACCAAAAAACATTACATCATGACTGGCGGCTCATTTGTGGCGAATGAAAAGACAGTTATGATAAAGGAGGGATGCCCCCAAACCTACCGTAACTGTCAATCACATATTCCCACGAAAGGAGCCTTGTATGGAACTGACTTACACCCAATGCGGCGACTATCTCATTCCCGACCTTGTGTTATCGGACACAAAAGAATATCATATCGGGAAGTATGGCCGGTTGCGCCGTGCCTACTTAAAAGAACACCGGCCCATTCTGTATACCGATCTCATTGTCACCGAAAAGCTGTTTCCCCACTTGGAGGAAATCGACACCGCCTGCCGGGAGCGGCTGGAAATCATTGAAAAAGCCATGATGCAGCAAGAGGGCGTCACAGAAGCCCTGAAAGCTGCCGACCAGATGGCATGGGTGCGCTCCATGAACTCCATCCACAACAGGGCCGAGGAAATCGTCCTGGCTGAGCTGGTCTACTGTTGAGGGAGGGAACGCAATAATTTTGGAAGCCATGTATAACGGGGAGTTTTATCCCTGTGAAACCGTTGTTCCTACGTCCCCGGAATACCGCAGGGCAATCCAAACCTGTGCAGAGTTGATGGAGCAGCTATCCCAGCGGCTCAGCAAAGAGGACTATGCGCTGGTGGAAGAACTCCGGGCGCAGAACGCTATCGCTCAGTGCGAGGAAAGCGAGAGCCATTTCAAGTATGGCTTTTCGGCGGGGCTGATCATCCAGCAGGAAGCCCATGAACAGCTGCAAAACAAGAAATAAGCGATGGACGAAAAAGCCCACGCAACCGGAAAGAGAACCGGAAGCGTGGGCTTTCTGTGTATATGGTTATTCTGTCAGATCATCCGAAGTTTCCGCAACCAGCCGGTCAAAGTCGCTCTGATAGCTTCTGTCCTGCAATACCCGGAACTTTTCAAACTCTTTCTCGGCAAAGGCTTTGGCGATGGCGGCAGTCACCTTGCCCTTATCATGCAGAATATCTTCCTCGTTGAACTGTAAAAATGCGTCAAGCCGTTTGACCCAATCGGCCATATACATGACATTTCCCCGGCGGGCCTGCCGTTCCGCATAGTCCAAGTACATGGTGACGATCTCGTTCAGATTTCGCATTTCCGTTTCGTTCAGATAGTTTTTGGCGACGGTGACATCCGATTTGCGGATACGGCCTTTGGGGGCGTTTTTCCATGTGGTCAGGCCCATGTTGGGCTTGGTGCTGTCGGCACGGCCATATACGATCTCGGCGGCGGTATGATGGGTGACTGCATAATGGAGCTTGTTCTGCACCGTGGCGAAAAACTCCTTTGTGATGGGGCTTTCCACATCGTAGTCGGCGCTGCACTGGGAATAGATGTCCGTGATTTTCTGGTAGAACCTTCTCTCGCTGGCTCGGATGTCCCGGATACGCTCCAGCTGTTCCTCGAAATAATCCTTGCCAAAAAAGCTCTCTGGCTCCCGCAGCCGTGCGTCATCCATCACATAGCCTTTGATGATGAACTCTTTCAACACCTTGTTCGCCCAAATGCGGAACATGGTTGCCTTTTTCGAATTCACCCGATACCCCACAGCGATAATGGCGTCCAAATTGTAATAGTTGGTCTGATACCGTTTTCCGTCCGCCGCAGTTGTTTCCATTTTGGAAACAACTGAATCCTCGCTCAGTTCGCCGGATTCAAAAATGTTTTTCAAATGTTTGGAAATGGCCGCTTTCTGCACTTCGAACAGCTCTGCCATTTTAGCCTGTGTCAGCCAGAGATTTTCCTGAAAGAGCAGGATCTCCACCCGCACCTCTCCATTTTCGGTCTTGTAAAAGAGGATTTCTCTGGTTTCATACGGGGTCAGCCCCTTTTCCTCGCTCATTCTTCGACACCTCCATCCGTCCGGTTCTTTCCCCGGCTCTTGTAGACATTGTACTGATTTTTGCACCGTGGGCTGCAAAATGCAGCGTTGGATCGGCTGCCCAGGAAAACTTTTTGGCAGTGCTTGCACAGGCGCAAGGGCTGGTCATCGTCCACCAGCATGAAGCTGAACATCATCTGGATACCCAGCAGCAGCGAATGAAAGTCCCAGTAAATGGTGGGCTTATCCAGCAGCTCGATGTGGTAGCTGGGGGCGATCCCGCCAAATGCGGCCATGGCTTTGCGATACAGACCCCGTGCGTCCTCGTCGATGGAATCATAATCATTGTAGTACAAAATGGCGGTACTTAGCGTAAAGGCCCAGTCCTTGAACTGCTGAGCAACCCAGTCGTAGGGTTCCGCATATTCCCGCTGGAAGCTCATGTTTTTCGCCATCGGCACGTCCATGAAAGTCATGGTCAGGGCAACCATCGTCCGGTCACTGGACACATTCCATGTGGATTCAATGCCTTTCTTCACCAAGTCCAGCTGGTCAAAGGGGTAAAACAGGGACAGGTACTTGTCTGTCGCCATGGATTCTTCCTTGATGAAATGGTTTTTCGGCAAGTACACCGCCTCGTAGTCCATAAAGGACGGCGTGGTGGGCAGAGCGGTCATCAGCCCCAGCAGGCCGTACCGGGTGATAAACTCCATCACCGCCTTTTCCACTTCTGCTTCCGGCTTGCGTCCCATCATCAGCATCCCCCACATTCAGGGCATCCAGCACAATGTTGGGGACCTCTTTCAACGGATTGTAGACATCCGGCTTTGCGCTCTTGCCGGGGGTGATATACCGCTTGCCATCTTCCGCTGTTTTCAGCTCGTAATGATCGTACCGCACCCAATGGGAACGGGACTGTTCAAATAAATTTTTCATCATACACGCCCTTTCTCCTTAATCGTCCCAATTATCAGGGGCGGTTTTTCTTTTTTCTGCGCTTGGTCTTGTTCTCCCGCCGGATCACGGCGTCCTTACCCTGTTTCCTTGCGATTTTCGAGTATTCCTCCAAAAACTGACGTTCCCGCAAGGTCAGGCTATGTTCCGGTTTGCCGCACAGATGGTCATACATCTGGCGCTGCAATTTCTTATGGATGGTCTTTCGCAACTTGCGGATATTGCGATCAGACTGCGCACGAACAGCGGCAAGCCGGGTGGTGCTGTACAGCCGCAAAGAGAGGAAATACAAAACTTCCTTGTGTTCCTCGCTCAGTTCCTCCACCATGCGGGAAACAAAGGCGTCAGCGGTCAGGTTGTGCATCTCATAGGGGCAGTCAAACAGAATGTCCAGAAAGTTCCCGGCCATCAGCTGCCGGTATGCGGGCTTGTTCATCCAGCGGGGAATGAGTTTCGGCTCAGGCACTGCCTGATATTCCAGCGGCACATCTCCACGGAGGTTTTCGTGGTCCCGCTCCCGGCGCTCCCGGTTCCGGTCCAGCTTGTCCCATTCCCCTACGACAACCTGGAAGTCCTTTTCGGTGCGGGCCGCTTCCTCCAGCCGCCGTATGGCCTCGGCCCGCAACTCCCGTTTGAGCCGCTTATCACTGACCGGGGCGGCTTCTTCTTCCTCGGTTTCCAGTTCGGCATCATAGTCAATGGGATGCTCGTCCTGCTCCAGCTCGCTTTCCAGCTCGGCCAGACGTTCTTCCGCAAGCGCCTGTTCCAGCGTTTCTTCCGCCCCAGCGCCTGTCCCATCGTCCCATCCGGTGAAGCCACCCTCGGTATCCAGAAGCTCGTCATCAGACAGATACGCCATGACCCCACCTCTTTTCAAAAAAAACTATTTTGCGATTTTTCAAAAATGGTTCCGTTTTGCACCCCGGATCTCTCCTATTAGTGAAAGAGTAATCTAAAAACAAGCTACTTGGGTTACATTTGCTTTTTCACGCAGGAGAAAGGGGGCTTTCGCCATGTTCAGGCTTGACACAAAAAAGAAGTAACACAATCGCAGGTTACAAACAACGGAACTATAACAACAGTATACACCAGATGCGCTGAAAGCGCAAGAAAGAGAGGTTCTATGGCAGATAAAAACGCCGTGTTTCTGACCCGGCACATTGGCAACACCACCTATAAAGTTCGTGTCTACCTCAGCGAAACCGCCGAGGAAACGATGGAAGATAAAATTCTGCGGCTGATCCGCAATTACGGGCTGGCAAACCAGCCGGAATGTGGTATAATGGAACTGCCACAAATGAGCCGTCCGTCTGAAAGGAGCGCCTGATATGGCAAACAGACAGACGGAGAAAAAATCACTGCGCTCTATGAGCGCCTGTCCCGTGACGATGACCTCACGGGCGACTCGAACTCCATTCTGAACCAGAAACGTTATCTCGAAAGCTATGCAGCACAGCGGGGCTACACCAATATCGTCCACTACACAGACGATGGATGGTCCGGCGGCAACTTTGACCGTCCCGCATGGAAGCGCCTTGTGGCGGACATTGAGGCGGGAAAGGTGGCCCATCTGCTGTGTAAGGACCTAAGTCGGATCGGCAGAAATTACCTGCAAACCGGCTTTTACACCGAGGTAATGTTCCGGCAGAATGGGGTTCATTTTGTAGCTGTCGCCAATAACATTGACAGCGAGGAACAGGATAGCGGCGAGTTTGCGCCCTTTCTCAATATCATGAACGAATGGTATCTGCGTGACCAGTCCAAAAAGGTTTCGGCAGCGTACCGTGTCAAGGGCAAGGCGGGCAAGCCCACCACCAACAACGCCATCTATGGCTACAAAAAAGACCCGGAGGATAAAGACCACTGGCTGGTGGACGAGGAAGCCGCCGCTGTGGTGCGGCGGATTTTCCGGCTTGCGGTGGAGGGGCACGGCCCCTATGAGATTTCCAAGATACTCACACAGGAAAAGGTGGAGTGCCCCGCCTATTATCTGGCCCGCAACGGCAGAGGCAGCCGAAAAAACACCGTGGATACCAGCCGCCCCTATGACTGGTACGGCTTCACTGTCAGTTCCATGCTGACTAAGCCGGAGTACATGGGGCATACCGTCAATTTCCGTTCTTCCAAGAAGTCCTACCGGGATAAGCGGGTAAAAAATGACCCGTCCGATTGGCTGATTTTCGAGAACAACCACGAGGCCATTGTTGACCCGGAAACCTGGCAGCTGGCCCAGCAGGTGAAGCGGACGGTGCGCCGGACAGATACCACCGGCGTTGCCAATCCTCTGACCGGCCTTGTGTTCTGTGCCGACTGCGGAGCCAAGATGTATAACCACCGGGGCAAGCGCAAAAAGGACGGGCGGGAGTATGGAACCGACTTCTATAACTGCTCCACCTACACCCTGACCTTTGAGCGTGAAACCCAGATGTGTTTTTCCCACACCGTCAGCACCAAGGCCCTGAACGCCCTGATTCTGGAAACCATCCGCACTACCGCCAGCTATGCCATCCAGAACAAGGAGGAATTTATTCAGAAAGTTCGCAGCATTTCACAGGTTCGCCAGCAGGAAGCGGCAAAGGAGCTGAAACGCAAGGTCGCCAAGGAGCGCAAGCGCAGCGCCGAGCTGGATGTGCTGATTAAAAAGCTGTATGAAACCTATGCCATGGGCAAGTTGGAGGAAAAACGGTTCGAGCTGCTGTGTGCCGAATATGAGAAGGAACAGGCCGAGCTGGAACAGCTGCTTGCCTCCGAGCAGGCACAGTTGGATCAGTTCCATGAGGACACCGACCGTGCCAGCCACTTTCTGGCGCTGGCACAGAAATATACGGATTTCACCGAGCTGACCGCCCCCATGATCCACGAATTTGTGGAGAAAATTCTGGTTCATGCCCCGGACAGAAGCACCGGGGAACGGGTGCAGGAAATTGAGATTTACCTGAACTTTATCGGGAAATTTGAAGTGCCCATGCCCGAACCCACCGAGGAAGAACTGGCTGCGGAGGAAAAGCGCCGCCAGAAGCGCATCCGTGACCATGAAAAATATCTGCGCCAGAAGGAGCGCAAACAGAAGATTGCCGAGGGGCTGATCGTACCGGGTGAACCGTACCAGCTGGTGTGCCAGTGCTGCGGGGAGCCGTTCCAGTCTGTCCGCCCCAACGCTAAATTTTGCAAACCCGCCTGCCGGGAGAAGTTCTACCGGCAGGAAAAGCGGAAAGCCAAAGAAACGGAAACATCACAAACTGCATAAGGACTGCGGCCTGCCCCAATAAACCGGGCAGGCCGCTTTTTTATGCCCTGAAACGGAGGGATTTTTATGACGCTCTTTGAACTGGTAAAACAGAATATTAGTGTGCCGGATGCGGCGGAACACTATGAGTTGCAAGTCAACCGAAACGGGATGTGCAGCTGTCCGTTCCATGAGGACCGGCACCCCAGCATGAAGCTGAACGAGCGATACTTTTACTGCTTCGGCTGCGGGGCCACCGGCGATGTGATCGACCTTGTGGCAAGGCTGTTTGGCCTGAGCAGTTACGAGGCGGCGCAGAAGCTGGCACAGGATTTCGGGATTGGCCCGGACAAGCCCCCGGCGGCAATCGCCTTACCAAAACCGGAGCGTCCCCTGCTGAAAGCATACCGGCAGGAGGAAGCGCGCTGCCTGCGGGTGCTGTGCGATTATCTGCATCTTCTGGAAAGCTGGAAGGTGCAGCACGCACCCAAGACAGCGGCAGATGCTCTGGATGACCGGTTTGTGGAAGCCTGCCAGATGCTGGACTATGTGGAGTATCTGGCGGATTTGCTCATTGCCGCCGAGCTGGAACAGCGGGTAAAAATCGTAGAAATGCTGAACAAGGATGGCCTGATTGCCGGTTTGGAGGAACGGCTGAACAGGCTGAAAAAGGAGGACGATGCCCATGAAAAACAAAGCGCAGCTTGACGGGATGCCCGTCTGGTTCGATGGAAAAAGCATCAACGAAGCCCTGTTTTGTGAGGAGTTCTTGCAGACGCACAAGATCATCTTCACAAACGGGGCTTTTTTCACGCCCGAAGGCCGTGTGACCGATGAACTACCCCTGCGGGGAGAGATTTTTGAGGAGCTGAAATGCTGTGCGGTCAGCAACATTCCCCGCAAAATCAGCAACATTGTGGAGCTGATGAAGCTGGCAGCACTGGTGGAGGATTTTCCCCCAGAACCGGATCGGATTCACCTTTCCAACGGGACGCTTTTTCTGGATGGAACCTTTGCAGAGAGAAAGCCGAAAATCGTCCGTAACCGCTTCCCTGTGGCCTACAACCCCAACGCCCCGAAACCTGTTCTCTGGCTGCAATTTCTGGATGGCCTGCTCTACCCGGAGGACATCCCCACCTTGCAGGAATATATCGGGTATTGCCTGATTCCCAGCAATAAGGGACAAAGGATGATGGTCATTAAGGGCAGCGGCGGCGAGGGCAAGTCGCAGATCGGCGCTGTACTGGGAACTTTGTTCGGTTCCAACATGAAGGACGGCAGCATCGGGAAAATATCGGAGAACCGGTTTGCCCGTGCTGATCTGGAGCATATCCTCCTGTGCGTGGATGACGATATGCGGATAGAGGCCCTGCGCCAGACCAACTATGTGAAATCCATCGTCACCGCCCAGGGCAAGATGGATTTGGAGCGTAAGGGCAAGCAGAGCTATCAGGGATGGATGTGCGCCCGGCTGCTGGCTTTCTCCAACGGAGATTTGCAGGCGCTGTTTGACCGGAGCGACGGATTTTACCGCCGCCAGCTGGTGCTGACCACAAAAGAAAAACCGGCTGGCCGTGCGGACGATCCCGACCTTGCCGAGAAGATGAAAGCCGAGGTGGAGGGTATTCTGCTGTGGGCTTTTGAAGGATTGCAGCGGCTGGCCGCCAACAACTTCAAATTTACCGAAAGTGACCGCACCAGAGAAAACCGGGAGGCAGTCAAACGGGACAATAACAATGTCTACGATTTTCTGGATTCTGACGGATATGTTCGCCTGAAAGCCGATCTATCTGCCAGTTCCAAAGAGCTGTATGAGGCATACCAGATTTACTGCGCCGAGAACAATCTGCCTGCCCTGAAACCCCGCAGCTTCAGCGAAGCCCTGATCGCCTGCCAGAGCTGCTATAATCTGGAATACTGCAACAATGTTACCAACGCAGCCGGACGGCGGGTGCGTGGATTTCTGAGGATTGAGGTATTGGTGAGAAATCATATATCAGTGTTTTCCGGTGATTCGATGCGTACGTACCGGAAGATGTGCCGGAGGAATGGCGGCGCTGAGCCATGTACGTACGTACACTTTGATTGATCGTTGTTCTCCCTTTTATAGCAATTCAGCGGCTATGGCAGTCAGAATCACCGGTCAAATCCCCATGCTAAATCAAGGCAAGTGAGAATCGAAAAGTATTTGACGATTGGAAGAAATCATTTTACGAAACCGTGCTTCTCGCTCCGGTGAACCGGGTGCATGGAATCATGGGAAAATGCACGGTTTCAAACCAAGTCACACGGAACGGGAAAGTCGGAAGGTGCGACCTATGGACGGGACATCACACCGACAATTCTGAACGGATTTATTGATAAGAGAATTTTTCACGACACAGCGAAGCGGCTATGCCAGAGGGCGTACCGGCTTCGCTTTTTTATCAAGTAAATTTAGGAGGATTTTTGATGATGACGGTACGCAACGAAATTAAGGCACAGATCGTCCGGGCGGGATACACCATGCAGGAGCTGGTTGACCGGCTTCATGAGGAATACGGCTGGTCGGACAGTGTTTCCAACCTGTCGGCCAAACTCCAGCGAGAATCAATTCGCTACAAGGAGGTTGTGGAGCTGGCCGATGTGCTGGGCTATGACCTGATCTGGCAGAAACGGAGGTAAACCTATGACAAGTGAAGAAAAGAAACTGTTACAGGCAAAGCACCGCTTGGAGGAAGCCCAGGCACGGGACCGGGTGAAGGAACGAAAAGCCCGGACAAGGCGGCTCATTCAGGAGGGCGCTGTGCTGGAAAAGGTGCTGCCGGAAGCACAGACGGTAGGGCTTGAAAATCTGGAAGAATATCTGCGGCAAAAGCTGGCTGCACACGATTGAAAACGGCTGGGAGGTCTCCGGGAAACCGGGGGCCTTCCTCTTTTTTATCCCGAAGGGCGCACTTACTCACCACCTGCTAAAGCAGGCGGTGGTAGCCCTCCCGTTGGTCGGGCACGTGCGCTCTCCGAGGGGGATTGCGGCTCCTGCGGGAGCCGCTGGACAAGGCTGCATTTCTATCAAACTGCCAGCCTTGCCCATGCAGTCGGCGCGAGGGGTTTTCCGTTTTGGAACGCCCCTGTTCATGGGGTGGTATATTGCCAC
>ENA-OQMY01000168-OQMY01000168.1-human-gut-metagenome-genome-assembly--contig:-NODE-168-length-21054-cov-4.002676_pt1 | contig 21054 bp, 27 predicted proteins | sample MGYA00242623_ERZ504868 | MGnify/ENA primary metagenome ERZ504868 (study PRJEB26092, sample SAMD00036386) | human gut metagenome | host: Homo sapiens | study: EMG produced TPA metagenomics assembly of...
AGCAATGTGGAGACAGAAGCAGCTCAAAAAATTTATGCTTGCGATCACTGAAAAACAAAAATGCAAAGAACATGCGTGTCACAAACTCCGGCTGGATGTGATATATCATTTGAAATCGATCCTGGCCATTATACAGCATGTGACTGCGGAAACGCAACAGTACCAGGAATCCATATGCTTACAGGACAGATCAATGTTGTGCCGCGATTTGGAAGCATCAATGGCGTGATCGTTTTTGACGGATCTGTAACCCCACCTTTTGGAACCACACCGGATGCGCCGATCCGTCTTACAATTGAAAACAGTAAAATCGTAAAAATTGAAGGAGGCCGTGATGCAGCCATTTTTGAAGAGCATTTGAAAAGCTTTGAAGATGAGGGAATGTTCAAGCTTGCACATATTGCGTATGGGTTTAATCCAGGAGCGGTTCTTACCGGCAATATTGTGGAGGATGAGCGTGTATGGGGATCCACAGAGTGGGGAATTGGTTATGTCAGCCCATTTGACGCTCCGCCGCACGGACAGGATGCAAAATCCCACTGTGATGGCATTTGCCTGAATTCTTCTGTATGGCTTGATGGTGTACAGATCATGGATGAAGGGAGAATAACAGATCCATATCTGAAAGAGCTGGCTGCATTCAGAGAATAAATAATATGAACATATCTTTATTGCAGGTTTTAAATGCACCTTTGTTTGAGAATGTAAAAATTTTGTCAGGACGGGCCGGACTTGGCCGGATCGTAAAGCGGGCATCTGTTTTTGATGCGCCATTTAAAGAGGATGTGCTGGAGAAAGATATTCTGGCACCTGGAGATTTTTTTATCACATCTCTTTTGCAGTTTCAGCCGAAATCAGAAGAACTGATGCAGGTTCTGGCGCTTCTTGTAAAAGGAAACTGCAGTGGGCTCTGTGTGATGATGGAGGAGAGAGCAGAGCTTTTTTTCGAAAGAAATGCTTGCTTTCTGTGAAGAGAAGCAGTTTCCTGTGATCTGTATGAGGGAAGATATTTCTTATGCAGAGGTCCTTGGAGTTATTAATCAATGTATCCTGGAAGAACAGACAAATGTGCTTAATCAGCTGAAACTGGATAAGATCCTAGCATCGAGGACTCTGCCCCAGGAGCGAATGAAGATCCTTTTTAGCATTAATCCGGGGATCAGGGAGTACGTACAGGCTGTTTATATCCGGGATGAACGGCGGAAGATCACACAAAGAAAAAAAACAGGAGAAGTCTGTTCATCTTTTGATATATTTATTCCGGCGGATAACTATGATATCTGTATTTTGAGTGCAGATTCCAGGAAGGAACTGGAACAGCATAAAAATGTAGTGTGTGAACAGCTTTTGAGAAGCTATCATAACCGCAGACTTGGAATTGGCAGACCTTATGCCAGATACAGAGTAGAACGAACACTTCTTGAAGCAGGAGACGCCCTGGACATGGCACAGGCATCGGACCGGAGGCAGCAGGTCTATGATCCATTGTCTCCGCAGCAGCTTCTTTTGCCTATCAGGGGAAGTCGGGAAATGCAGGAATTTTATGACGAATTTTGTCGAGAGATTGCGGCGAAAACAACGGAAGAAGGCATGGAGGACATGCTTCTTACAACAAGGGCGTATGTACAGTGCAATGGAGATTTTAAAAAAACCTGCCAAAAAACTGAAACAGCACGAGAATACGATCCGTTATCGTATTAACCGTCTGAGAAATTATCTTGATGTGGAAGAACAGCCGTTGCTTTTTCATGAGATCATTTCTCTGGCTGTGCGGATCGAATCTATGCTGGAGATAAAAAAGAATAAAGAGGTATGAGAGTGGAACAGGAAAAGAAAACAGGAAATGTGGAATCTGTCACATTGGAACAGGTTCCGATGGAAGAGAGAAAAAGCTGGGCAGATGTTGCCATGATCCAGGCGGGAATTATGATCTGTGTGCCCAGTCTGATGCTGGGAGGAATCCTGGCAGAGTCTATGCCGATGTCTCAGGCCATCTGGTCAGGGGTAATCGGATATGCAGTGATCGTGGCGTTGATGATATTTTGTGGAATCATGGGAAGTGATCTTGGTGTACCGACATGTGTTGTTGCATCTGGCGTTTTTGGAAAACAGGGATCATCAAAGCTGATCTCTGCATTATTTATGATCTCCATGATCGGTTGGTTTGCAGTGCAGAACGGTGTCTGTGGCTCTGCATTTTCCAATCTGATCGAAGCAAGCACAGGAGTAAAAATCCCGATTCCGGTATCAACGGTTGTGTGGGGAATAATCATGCTGGTTACAGCTGTATATGGAATCAATGCTCTGGATAAACTGAATAAGATTGCCATTCCTGCACTTGTGATCGTAACTGTGATCGGGTGTGTGGTAGCAATCCAGCGTTTCGGAACCGGAAATTTAAGTATGACTATCGAAGATCCGGCCATGAGCTTTGCAGATGGAGTTGTACTTACTATCAGTTTTATGGCCACCGGCGCCTTGAATGCACCTGATTTTACCAGATATCAGAGAACAAGAAAAGATACAGTCCTTTCTTCTGCTATCGGTGTGATGCCGGCAGGAATGGCTATGCTTATTCTCGGAGCGGTAATGACGAGAATTGCCCAGCAGTATGACATTTCACTTGTATTTTCTAATATTGGCCTTCCGTTCCTTGGAATGGTCGTACTGATCCTGGCAACCTGGACAACGAATACTACCAATGCCTACAGTGCAGGCTTAAATGCAGTTATGGTATTCAATCTGAAAGAAAGCGGCCGTTCTATGGCAACGGTTATACTTGGAGCTGTGGGAACAGTTCTGGCAGCTGTTGGTGTAGCCGGAAATTTTGAGGGATTTCTTACACTTCTTGGAAATGCGTTTATGCCGATCATTGCTCTGTTTATTGTGGAATACTGGAGCCTTGGGAAAGGAAAAGCAGAGAACTTTACATTACGTGAAGGATGGTCAGTGGCTGGAATCGTGACCTGGGCTCTTGGTTTTGCAGCTACGTTTTTGACTGTGGGAATTTCTTTTATCAATGGAATGCTGGTTTCCGGAATCCTGTATCTGGTGTGGAGACTGGTTAAAAAAAGGTGATAAATAAATGGCTAGAGAATATGTAGTAAAAAAATACAGCGGAAATGGTCAGATGTCTAAAAGAACTGGTAGCTATTCCCGGGATTTTTGAGGATGCACCATCTAAAGGAGCACCTTTTGGAAAAAATATCCAAAAATCTCTGGAGTACGTCCTTAGAATGGGACAGCAAATGGGATTTCAGGTAAAAAATTATGATGGTTATGCCGGAGAGATCACTGCCGGAGAGGGAAACAGGATGATCGGAATCCTCTGCCATACAGATGTGGTCAGTGCAGGAGAGGGATGGAACACAGATCCGTTTGATCCTGTGGAAAAAGATGGAAAGCTTTATGGAAGAGGAACTTCAGATGATAAAGGCCCTCTGGTGTCTTCACTTTTTGCTATGAAATATCTTGCAGATAATCAGTTGATTCCAAAAGATACCTGTCTTCGCATGATTGTGGGAACCGATGAGGAAGAGAGCTGGCAATGTATTCGTTATTATCTGGATCATGCAGAATACTTCCACAGGTATCTATCGTACCAGATGCTAATTTCCACTTTTATACTGCGTAAAAGGACTTCTTGACTTTGATCTTTCTTCTGTGGAATCTGTGGATGAAAGAGCAGAGATACAAATTGTGGAATTAAAAGGTGGACGTAGCAGAAATATTGTTCCGGACGAGGCGTCCTGTCTTCTGAAATGTGAAGATCCGAAGGCGGCAGTAAAAAGCATTGCGCTTCCGGAACAGGTTACAGCAAAGATCACAGATGGATTTTTGAAATTGTCAGTCAGAGGGATCAGTACACATTGTATGAGTCCGGTAAAAAGGGTTTAATGCAGTTTCCTGTCTTCTGGAAACGCTGGGACAATTTGGCGAAAAACTTTCTCATGCTTCTTATATGAAATGTTTTCATCAGGCCATAGGAATGGATTATGACGGAGAGCGTCTGGGCTGTGCCATGGAGGATTCCGCAGGGGCACTGACGTTTAATGTGGGAACTGTGAATATGGATGAAAATGGAAGGATTTTTCTGCAGTGTAATATTCGTTATCCTGCATCTGTGGAGTATAATGATATTCGGGAGCTGCTGGAGAGACAGCTGAAAAAATATGGCTTCTTTTATAATGAAGTAGATTATCTGGCTCCGGTGTACCATAAAAAGGACTCAGCACTGATCCGGTGTCTGATGGAGGCCTATCAGGAAGTGACAGGGGATATGGATACAGAGCCAATGGCTATTGGCGGAGCTACCTATGCAAGGGCACTTCCTAATGCTGTGGCATTTGGGCCGCTGTTTCCGTATGAGGAAGAACTGGCTCATGAAGCAAATGAATTTTTAAGCATTGAGAGTCTGCAGAAAATGACCGAAATTTTTGTAAAAGGTCTTTACAAACTGATGACAGAATATAGATAAAAACATTAAAGAAACAAACTATAGAAATATCCTGGAATGCGTTGACATCCAGGATATTTTTTGCTATGGTATACAAGTTTACATATGACAAAGAAGAAAGGATATGGATATGGAGGAAAAAAGAGACATTTTTGACAGACTGATGCATCTTCCTGTATTGAACATATTTGAACCTTTTTATAAAAAACATAAGGAAGTTCTGATGTATCTGTTCTTTGGCGGGATCACATTTTTTCTGAATATAGCACTGTATGCATGGCTGGACGGCATGCTCGGAATAAATGCGCTGATCGCCAATGTGATCTGCTGGGTAGTCTGTGTATTGTTTCAGTATTTTACAAACAGAACCTGGGTATTCGACGGTCAGGTAGATTCGGCAGCCGGATTTTTAAAGCAGATGGCTTCGTTTTTCGGTGGAAGACTCTTTACCCTGGTTGTGGAAGAAGCGATCCTTGCAGTATTCATCACCTGGCTTGGATTTAACAGCATGGCAGTGAAGCTGATCGCTCAGGTGGTTGTGATCGTATTGAATTATATAATCAGTAAATTAATTGTTTTTAAAAAATAAAAGACATTTATATTTAGAGAAAAGGAGTTGAGGTAAAAAATGGCAAAAGATAAGACCAATGATATGACTGTGGGAAATCCGGTGAGCCTGATCATCCGGTTTATGATTCCCATGTGTCTTGGAAATATTTTTCAGCAGTTTTATAACATTGCGGATTCCATTGTTGCGGGTCAGTTCCTGGGAGTAGATGCGCTGGCTGCAATCGGAAGCACCGGTTCACTGATGTTTTTTGTTACCGGATGGCTTAACGGACTGAGCAGTGGTTTTGCCATTCTGGTATCCCAGTGGTTTGGTGCAAAGCAATATGATAAGATGCGTCATTACGTAGCTATGTCCGTTTATCTGGCAGCAGCCTTTGCCATTGTGATGACCATTGGCTTTGAGGCTTTGAATGAACCGATTCTGCGGCTGATGAATTCACCGGAGGATCTGATGGGATCTGTGAAGGGATATATGGGAATTATTTATGCAGGCCTGATCGTAACAGCGGCATATAATTCACTGGCAGCGTTTCTCCGTGCACTTGGAGATTCAAAATCTCCGCTGTATTTTCTGATCATTTCGGCAGTGATCAATGTGTTCCTGGATATTCTGTTTATTGTAAAAATCGGGATGGGAGTGGAAGGCTGTGCCTATGCTACGGTTATCGCGCAGGCAATTTCCGCAGTCTGCTGCCTGATCTATATTATCAAAAAGTTCCCGATCCTGCATCTGAAGAAAGAAAACTTTGAAGTTTCTTTTACCAGCTTCCGTTATCTGCTGGCCCTTGGTATTCCCATGGGACTTCAGTTTTCCATCACAGCGATCGGAACCATTATTGTGCAGGGTGCGGTAAATATTTACGGTTCTGTATATATGGCAGGATTTTCCGCTGCGGGAAAAACTACAGAATATCATTGCAACGGTATTTGTAGCTTTTGGTGCGACGATGGCAACCTATGTAGGACAGAACCGGGGTCGCCGGAAAGATGGACCGTGTAAAAGCAGGAATGAAATATACCCAGATCATGGTCCTGATCTGGAGTGTGATCACTATGATCATAATGTTCTTTTTCGGAAAGTACATGACCTGGTTATTTATTGACAAGTCCCAGACGGATGTTATTAATGTTTCTGTTACTTATTTTCATACGGTATTCTGGGCATATCCGTTCCTTGGAAGTATCTTCCTCTACAGAAACGGACTTCAGGGACTGGGATATGGCTTGGTTCCCATGCTGGGCGGTGTGTTTGAACTGGCGGCAAGAAGTGCGATCGTTATGTTTATTGCAGGAAAAACAAGTTTTGCAGGTGTATGTCTGGCAGATCCTGCCGCATGGATCGCAGCGCTGATCCCTCTGATCCCGTATTATATTTATGTGATGAAAAAGTGGAGCAGGGGAAAAAAGGAAACTGCTGCCTGAGTGGGTATAATACAGAAAATGAAAAGAATAAATTTAGGCTTGCAATTATGGAAGATACAGTTATAATGATATTATAACTGCGGAAAAAACCAGGAAACCGGGATTCCGGGTAAGATTACAGATCCAGAAGGGAGAATATAGATCATGGAAATCACAAAGGAAACAACAATGGGCGAGATGCTTGCATACGATGAGAAGATTGCATACATTCTTATGCAGGAAGGAATGCACTGTATCGGCTGTCCGTCTTCTATCGGTGAGTCTCTTGAGGAGGCATGTATGGTACACGGACTTGATGTAAACGCTGTACTGGCAGACATCCATCATTATGAGGAAACCAAGAAACAGAAATAATCAGCAGTACAATTTATATTAGAACGTACAGATTACGGACCGCAAGGGGATAACGACTGTGCATGTCTTTTTGGCATGCCGTCGTTATCCCTTTTTTTGTGAGCAGACGATAAAGAGAGTCTTAAATATCTGCTTGATATGGAGGAAAAAAGCATGTATGTGATGATCGATAATTTCGATTCATTTGTTTATAATCTCAAGGCATATTTTCAGGAACTTGGAAGAGAGATCCTGGTCAGACGCTGCGACGAGATCACCCTGGAGGAGCTGGAAGAGCTGAACCCGGAAGGAATCATCCTTTCTCCGGGACCGAAGCGTCCCTGGGATGCGAAGCTCTGCGTAGATACTGTAAAAAGATTTCAGGGGAGGATTCCTGTTCTTGGTGTCTGTCTGGGCCATCAGGTGATTGGCCACTGTGCGGGAGCAGTAGTGGAAAAGGGCGTGTGTCCCATGCACGGAAAAGTAACAGAGATCCGCAACCACGGAACAGGAGTGTTTGCAGGCCTGCCTGAGAAATACAAGGTGACAAGATACCATTCCCTGATCGTGCGGGAAGACAGCATTCCGGAGGAGTATCAGGTGGATGCGCTTTCTGATGATGGTGCTGTTATGGGAATTTCCCATAAAGCATTGCCTATCTATGGTGTGCAATTCCATCCGGAAGCCGTTCTTACGGAATATGGACATGAGCTTCTTGAGAATTTTTGCAGGATCGCGGAGAATTTTCAGAAGGAGGAGTAAAAATATGTACAAAAATCAGCGAAGAATAAAAGAACTGACCCCATATATCCCGGCAGTGGACATTTTTCGGATCTACGAGGGAGAACCCGGAGCAGCGTTTCTGGATTCCTCCCTTGTCAATGAGCTGGGACATTATTCCGTGATCGGAAGATGTCCGTATCTGAAGCTGGTAAAGGACGGAGAGAACTTTACTATCAACGGAAGGCCGGAAACAGAAACAACCTTTGAAGACTATATGCGGGAATATTTAAATACCCATGAAGACAAAAATAACAGCGGACTTCCCATCGTATCCGGTGCAGTAGGATATTTTTCCTATGATTACGGAAGAAAACAGATGGGAGTACCATCCGGAGAAAAGGATCTTGTGACTGTTCCGGAGGCAGTTCTGACGTTTTATGACTGTTTTATCATAGAAGACTGTCAGGAAAAAAGAACCTATCTTGTGTCAAACGGAATCAGTGCAGACGCTGCAGCAGAAATCGGAGCGATGGAAAAAGCAATCCGGGAATTTACAGAGGCGGGGAAACAGGAAGGATCGGAAACAGGGGAAAAAAAGGAATCCGGAAACAGGATGGTCACGGAAAACCCTCACCGTGAGAAATTCAGGATCCAGGTTCATCCCAACTTTGAGAAAGAAGAATACAAACAGGCAGTAGACCGGATGATCCGCTATATTATAGAGGGCGATATCTATATTGCCAATATGACGCAGCAGCTGACCATTGAAAGCGAAAAACCACCTCTGGATGTTTTTTATGATCTTCGGAAAAATAATCCGTCTCCTTTCGGCGGATATCTGGATTTCGGAGATTATCAGATCGTCTGCGCATCTCCGGAACGTTTTCTGAAGATGAAAGACCGTCATGTAAATACCCGTCCTATAAAGGGAACAAGAAAACGTGGCGTAACATCTGAGGAAGATGAAATGCTCCGTCGGGAGCTTCAGGATTCCGGAAAAGATAAGAGTGAACTTCTTATGATCGTAGACCTGGAGCGAAATGATCTGAACCGGGTGTGTACACCGGGAAGCGTGAAGGTAACCGAGCTTTTTACAGTGGAAGCATATGCTACGGTTTTTCATCTGGTATCGGATATTGAAGGAAAACTGGAAGACGGAAAAAATGTTATGGATCTTCTGAAGGCTGCATTCCCCGGCGGTTCTATTACCGGTGCGCCGAAATACCGTGCCATGGAGATCATTGACGAGCTGGAACACGGAAAGAGAAATCTTTATACAGGCTCTATCGGCTACCTGACACTGGACGGAAGCTGTGATTTCAACATCGTGATCCGTACAGCTCTTCATAAAAACGGAAAATATTACCTTGGCGTTGGCGGCGGGATCACAGCAGAGTCAGATCTGGAATTTGAGTATGAGGAGACTCTGCAGAAGGCGAAAGCGATCCTGGATGCACTGCAGTAGAGAAACATACAGAACGGTAAAAGTGAAAGGCTCTGTGGACAGATCAGAGAATCTGACAGGGACACTTCATAAGGAGGTCAAAGGAAATGAACAACATAACCTTAGACGAATGTTTTCAGTTCGGTCTGGGAGCATTTGAGACCATAGGAATAGAAAAGGGAACCCCCATACTTCTGGAAAAGCATCTGAAAAGACTGGAACGAGCGGCAGATTTCCTGAAGCTGGGTGATCCGGCAGTGCGTGGGATCACAGCCGGGAGGATCGAAGAATATCTGGAAGAACAAAAAAACGCCCGGGGTGCAGAAAGAATTTGACGGACTGGAACACTGTGCGCTGAAGCTTATGCTTACAAAGGAAAATGTAGTGTATTCTCTTCGTGCCAATCATTATACGCCGGAGAATTATGAAAAAGGCTTTATCATGGATGTCAGCAAGGTAAAACGAAATGAAACATCACCTCTTGTATATCACAAAACCATGAATTACGGAGATTGTATCCTGGAAAAACGTAATGCTACAGCAGCAGGAATGGATGAACGGTTGTTTCTGAATACAAAGAAACAGATATCGGAAGGGACAGTAAGTAATGTATTCTTTGTGCGAAATGGCATGATCTATACACCAAAAGTCAGCTGCGGACTTCTCCCGGGAATCCTCCGTGAATATCTCTGTGACACGGAAGAGGTGGAAGAAACCTATATCTATGTTCAGGATCTTAAATGGTATCAGGAATGCTTTGTCACCAATTCCCTGATGGGAATCATGCCGGTGCGTCAGATCGGAGGAATCCGGTTTGAGGAAGACAAAGTGACAAGGGAGCTGATGAGAAGATATCGGAAGATGGTCAGAGATACTGCGAATAGGAAACAAATCAGATAAATGTTATTGCGAAACTATCACATTCAGGAAAGGTGATGGAATGTGAAGATCCGGCTTTCCGGGAAATGTACCTGAGGATGGAGGTAATATAAACAGGAATTTGGAATGGTACATAGATTTATAACGGAATTTGAATGAAAGTGACCAATACAGTCAGAGATAAGCGTGCATTAACCAGGGAAAGCTAAGGTTGATGCACGTTTTTTGTGCAAACTCAACCAAAAACGTTCATGAATTTTGTGAAGTAATTTGATTGACTTTGAATGAATTTGGAAGTATACTGAGTTCAACAAATGAAAAACAACAAAAATCGGTCAAAAACCGCAGGATAAAAGATATGGGAGGAGAAAAAATGATCTGCACAGTTACTTTTAATCCGTCTCTGGACTATATCGTTTCCGTGGAGGATTTTAAACTCGGACTTACCAACCGAACAAGCTCTGAGCTGATGCTTCCGGGCGGAAAGGGAATCAACGTTTCCACCGTGCTGATGAATCTTGGAATCGAGAATACAGCACTTGGTTTCATGGCAGGATTCGTCGGAGATGAGATTGTAAGAAAGCTTGAGGAGATGGGAGTGAGATCTGATTTTATCAGGATCCCGGAAGGCGTTTCCAGAATCAACCTGAAGCTGAAATCCATTGACGGAACCGAGATCAACGGAATGGGACCTAAAATCAGCGCAGAAAAAGTTCAGGAGCTGATGGAGAAACTTGACACACTGAAAGAAGGAGATGTGCTTTTCCTGGCAGGAAGCATTCCATCATCCATGCCGGATGACATGTACGAGAAGATCATGGCGAGACTGGACGGAAAAGGCGTGATGATCGTTGTGGATGCAACGAGAGATCTTCTTGTAAATGTCCTGAAGTATCATCCGTTCCTGGTGAAGCCCAATAACCATGAGCTTGGAGAAATCTTCGGCGTAGAGCTTAAGAACCGTCAGGATGTGATCCCTTACGGAAAGAAGCTCCAGGAAAAAGGAGCCAGAAACGTGCTGATCTCAATGGCCGGTGAGGGAGCTGTCCTGGTAGCAGAAAACGGTCAGGTGTTTGAGAAACCGGCGCCGAAAGGAACACTGGTAAACGGCGTAGGAGCCGGAGATTCCATGGTAGCAGGCTTTATGGCAGGCTGGATGGAAAAACAGGATCACGAATATGCATTCCATATGGGAATTTCCGCAGGAAGTGCAAGTGCAGTTTTCTGAAAATCTTGCCACAAGGGAAGAAGTTCAGGCAGTATATGAACAGGTAACAGAGGGGTAAAGAAGAAAGGAGAAGGGAAGATGAGAATCACAGATCTGCTTGACAAACGAAGCATATCACTGGATGCTGCACCGAAGACGAAATCTGAAGCTCTGGACATGGCCGTAGATCTTATGGTAAAAAGTGAAAAGATCAGCGACAGGGAAGCTTATCGGAAACAGGTGTATTTAAGAGAGGAAGAAAGTACGACAGGAATCGGTGAGGGAATCGCTATTCCTCATGGAAAATGTGATGCGGTAAAGAAACCGGGACTTGCTGCCATGGTAGTAAAAAACGGCGTGGAATTTGAGGCACTGGATGATGAGCCGGTTACCCTTCTTTTCCTGATCGCAGCACCGAATACAGAAGATAACATTCATCTTGATGTACTCAGCAAGCTTTCCGTAATGCTGATGGATGATAATTTTACAGAATCCTTACGCAACGCAGGTTCTGTAGATGAATTTATGGAGATCATTGACAAGGCCGATGAGGAGAAAAAAGATATTGATGAAAGACTGGCAGATACAGGAAGTTCCGAAGGAGCCAGAGCTAAACTGCTGGCAGTTACTTCTTGCCCCACAGGTATTGCCCACACCTACATGGCAGCAGAGGGACTGGAAAAAGCAGCGAAGGCGAAAGACTGTTTCATTAAAATAGAGACACGAGGCTCCGGTGGAGCAAAAAATGTACTTACGGATCAAGAGATCCGGGAGGCAGACTGCATCATTGTAGCTGCAGATGCCAAGGTTCCCATGGATCGTTTCGATGGAAAGAAAGTCATCGAATGTCAGGTTTCGGATGGAATCAGCAAAGCGGACCAGCTTGTTGAACGTGCGATTTCCGGAGATGTTCCGGTATATCATGCAGCAGCAGGCAGTCAGAGCTCTTCCTCAAATGCAAAAGCAGGCGGCGGAGCAGGCCACAAGATCTATATGCAGCTGATGAACGGGGTATCTCATATGCTTCCACTGGTTGTAGGCGGTGGTATCCTGATCGCTCTAGCATTCTTGATCGATGGTTTAAGTGTAGATTTGAGTTCCCTTCCTGCAGACCAGAGAGCAAACTTTGGTACCATCACACCGGTAGCGGCTGTTCTGAAAAACATTGGTGGAACCGCATTTGGTTTCATGCTTCCGATCCTGGCCGGATTTATTGCAATGGCCATCGGTGACAGACCGGCACTTGCAGTTGGACTTGTGGGCGGTATGATCGCGGCAAACGGAAAATCCGGTTTCCTCGGAGCACTTCTTGCAGGCTTCCTTGCAGGATATCTGATCCTTGGACTTCGTAAGGTTTGTGATAAGCTTCCGGAAGCACTGGAAAAAATAGCGCCTGTACTGATCTATCCGGTTGTTGGTGTCCTTCTTATGGGACTCTGTATGACCTTCGTTGTAGAGCCGATCATGGGCGGTATCAATACAGGATTAAATAATGCCTTGACAGGCATGGGAAATTCAAGTAAAGTAATTTTAGGGTTGGTTCTTGGTGGTATGATGGCCATTGATATGGGCGGCCCGTTCAACAAAGCAGCATATGTATTTGGTACAGCAGCTATTGCGGCAGGCAACTATGACATTATGGCAGCAGTTATGGTGGGAGGTATGACTCCTCCGTGTGCCATCGCACTCGCATCCCTGCTGTTTAAAGACAAATTTACAAAAGAAGAGCGTGAGGCAGGACCGACCAACTTTATTATGGGACTTGCATTTATCACAGAAGGTGCGATTCCTTTTGCGGCATCTGACCCGGTCCATGTACTTCCGTCCTGTATCGTCGGTTCCGCAGCAGCTGGAGCGATCTCCATGTTCTTCAACTGTACACTGATGGCACCACATGGCGGAATCTTCGTATTCCCGGTTGTAGGTAATGCAATGATGTATCTGGTCGCACTGGTTGTGGGAACTCTGATCTCAGCTGTACTTCTCGGGGTACTGAAGAAAAAGTTGCTTAAATTTTTTAAATAAAATAAAAACTGGAGGATAAAGAAATGAAAGAATTCAAGTATGTGGTAACAGATAACGAAGGAATCCATGCACGTCCGGCCGGAGAGCTTGTGAAGCTTGTAAAAGGTTTCGAGTCCAAGATCACTATCGAGAAGGACGGCAAGACTGTAGAGTGCAGAAAGCTTCTTGCACTTATGGGACTTGGCGTAAAGAAGGGACATGAGGTTACCTTTACATTCGATGGTGCAGATGAGGATGCAGCATACGAGGCAGTAAGCAAATTCATGCAGGAGAACCTGTAATCTCAGAATGAGTGAACAGAAGGCATCCCGGTCCGGTCGATCGGGATGTCTTTTTTGAAGGAGGAAAAGGAATGCTGACGGAGCAGAGATACGAGATCATACTCGACCTTCTCAGAGAAAAAAACAGTGTTACGGTAACAGAACTGAAAGATATCCTGGATGCATCGGAATCTACGGTCCGCAGAGACATCACGGCGCTTTACAAGGCGGGGAAGCTGACCAGGGTTTTTGGCGGTGCGGTGGCACTGGAACATACTGTCAATGCCTATGAGCCTACCGTAGCCCAGAAAGTTGAGCTGAATATTGAAGAAAAAAAGAAGATCGCAGCCTATGCGGCAGCTCTGATCCGTCCGGAAGATTTTGTGTATCTGGATGCGGGAACGACTACCGGATATATGCTGGAGCATCTGGAAGGCTCCGGGGCGACTTTTGTCACCAATGGTGTTTCCCATGCCAGGGCTCTGGCTCAGATGGGAGTCCGTGTGCTGCTGATCGGCGGAGAACTGAAGGGATCTACGGAAGCTGTGATCGGAAGTCAGGCCATGCAGATGCTGAAGAATTATCATTTTACAAAGGGCTTTTTCGGGACCAACGGGATGACTCAGAGAGAAGGCTTTACCACGCCGGAATCCAATGAAGCACTGGTAAAGCGAACCGCCATGGAGCAGTGTCTGGAAAAGTACGTAGTGTCTGACAGCTCCAAATTCGGACAGATCAGTGCGGTGACGTTCTTTTCATTTGACGGAGCAGTGATCCTGACGGAAAGCTGTTCCAAAGAATATAAAGATTGCAGAAATATACAGATCGTATCATAGAAAGATCGCAAAAAAAACCGGTTTGGAAGAAAAAATTCTTCGTAAACCGGTTTTTGTTTGCTGAGGATCTGTTTCAGGCTTCCCTGGAGATCATGGCTTCTAGATCTTCTACGGAAATGTCTTTTTGTGCATCAGCTTGAGCAGACGTTTCAGTTCAGCAGCTTCCTTTGCCTTTTTTTCAGCTTTGCGGATCTCATCCAGCTGAGCTGCCAGTGCAGTTTTTTCATCCTCCAGCGCTGCTATCTTTTCGGTGCAGGCAGCAATCTTGGAATCTACTTTGGAAATTTTCTCATTGAGTACTTCTATCTTTGTACGTCTCTGTGCCATATGAAACCTCCTGATAAAAATATTACTTCTTATACACTATACAATAGCATAAACGACGATGAAATACAATTGTGAATTGATGTGCAATATGTTATCATGAATGTATATAATATTTCAGAAACGCAGGAAAATACTATGGATAAAGATAAGGGTGTATTTATGACTGCCCGGGAAGTAAATATGGAAATAGAAATGCTGAAGACGGTTTTTGACATTGTAAGACTGGTGGATGTCAGCCGTACAGCTCCGGTAAATATTGGCTTAGACGATTGCTCTTATGAAGCAGAACATAAATGCTTTGCAGTGTGGAATAAAGGCAGAAGATGTGAGAACTGTATTTCTGCCAAAGTTTTTGCCCGTAAAAACAAAATGACGAAATTTGAGTTCGTCAATGATGACATTTATCAGGTAATCGCCAAATATGTGGTTATAGACGGGACACCTCTTGTCATGGAAATGGTCTTTAAAATGACGGATAAGATCTTTCTGGGAGCTTATGGAAGCGGATCTCTGATCGATAAGATCAGCAGATTCAACCGGGAATTATATGAAGATCCGCTGACTGGTGCCAGAAACCGGAGATATTTTGAGGAACAGCTGAAATCCCTGGATAAGATGGGGCTATAGCTATGATCGACGTGGACAATTTTAAACAGATCAATGACAGCTATGGCCATGTAGCTGGAGATGCGGCGCTTTGTACCATTGTCAGAATGATCTTTGAGCATGTGCGGGCAGATGACGTGGTACTGCGTTATGGAGGAGACGAATTTCTTCTGATGTTTGAAGAAATCCCGGAAAAGGTATTTCAGCAGAAGCTGGAAGATATCCGGGAAGAGATCGCAATGGCAGATGTGCCGGAATACAAAGAAATCCGGCTTTCCATGAGCGTGGGAGGTGTATATGGAAGCTGTAAGGTCAGAGATGGAGTGATGGAAGCGGACAGGCTTCTCTATCAGGCCAAGCGGCAAAAAAACTGTGTTGCCTACAAGAGGATCTGACGGAAATGACATGACAGTCATTGAAAGCAGAATTATGTAACAGGCGCATGAGGTGTATATCTGGCAAGTGAAAGGGAGAATAGGGATATGAAGATAATCGCAAGGATCAGAAGTGATTTTCCGACAAAATTCGGAATCCCGCGTCAGAGCGGTCGAGTGGAAGAACTGACAGCCTGTATTGTTTTTGAACCGGAATACCGGGTACGGGAAGCGGTAAAAGGACTGGAAGATTTTTCGCATATCTGGCTGCTGTGGGAGTTTTCACAGTCGATCCGTGAGAACTGGTCCCCTACAGTACGTCCGCCACGCCTGGGCGGAAATGAAAGGATGGGCGTATTTGCCACCAGATCGCCCTTCCGTCCCAATCCTGTAGGCTTATCCTGTGTGAAGCTTGAAAAGATCGATCTGGAAAGCAAAGAAGCTCCTGTACTGATCGTATCCGGTGCGGACCTGATGGATGGAACCCCTATCTATGATATTAAGCCATATCTGCCTGTGGCAGACTGCCATCCGGAAGCGCTGGGCGGCTTTGCGACGAAGGTGGAGCAGCATTTTCTGCAGGTAGAGATCCCGGAAGAATGGAAGGCAAGGATTCCGGAGGATAAGCTTACTGCGTTGGAAGGCGTGCTCAGAGAGGATCCGAGGCCTGCCTACCAGAAAGATCCGGAGAGGATATACGGAATGCCTTTTGCAGGAATGGATGTTCATTTTCAGGTAAAAAACGGCATACTTACAGTATGTGAGATCACAGGATATAAAAAATTAGACAGAATTTAAAATTACCTTTGACAAACTTTTTGTGAGATGGTATTATAATAAATGAGTTAGCAAGTGCTAACTCAATATTTTAAAAGTGAAGTTAGTTTAAAATAACCTTGAAACAGTCATATAAAAGTTCAGAGATCAAAGGAGAGTGAATTATGAGCGTTGTAATTGTAGGCGGTAATGAAAGAATGGTATGTCAGTATGAGGATATCTGCAAAGGCTTCGGATGCAAGGCGAAAGTTTTTGCCAAGGAAAAAGGAGCCATGAAGAAAAAGATCGGGGTGCCGGATCTGATGATCCTGTTCACCAGTACCGTTTCCCACAAAATGGTAAACTGCGCAGTAGAAGAAGCAAAGAAAAAATCCATTCCGGTATGCCGCTGTCACACAAGCAGCGCTGCAGCTCTCGAGAACATTTTGAAGCAGTACTGTGCATAAGAAACAGATCAGGAGATACTTTTCTCTTGTATAATTTGACTTTTTTGCAGAAATGTTACGGAAAGGCTTGCAAAATTACAAATTATTCAATAAAATAGCCGTAGGTTTCTGTGGTAAAGCGTTGCAGTGAATGGTGAAAAGGCGGCGCTGGAAGTCGAAATTACAGGTGAGAGGTGTTATCATGAAAAAAGTTGTAAAATTCGGTGGAAGTTCTCTTGCAAATGCGGAGCAGTTCCAGAAAGTGGGCGATATCATCCGCAGTGATGAGAGCCGCCGTTATGTAGTTCCGTCAGCTCCGGGAAAGAGATTTGACGAGGATATCAAAGTGACGGATATGCTTTATGGATGTTATGACGCAGCATCCAAAGGGGAGGATATCACTGAGAAGATCAATGCGATCAAGGCGCGATATTATGAGATCATCAAGGGACTCGGACTGAGCCTTTCTCTTGAGGAGGAGTTCAAGAAGATCGATGAAGATTTCCGTGCACAGGCAGGAATCCAGTATGCGGCATCCAGAGGAGAGTTCCTCAATGGTAAGATCATGGCTGCATATCTTGGATATGATTTTGTGGATGCAGCTTCTGTGATCCGTTTTGATAAAGCTGGTAATCTGGAAGCGGAGGAGACCAATAAACTCCTTTCCAAAAAACTCAGCAAATCCCAGCATGCGGTTATTCCGGGATTTTACGGCGCATGTGCAGATGGCACAGTAAAGACATTTTCCAGAGGTGGTTCTGATGTGACAGGTTCCCTGGTTGCAAAAGCTATCCATGCAGATATTTATGAGAACTGGACGGACGTTTCCGGTTTTCTTGTAACAGATCCGCGTATCGTTCACAATCCGGAGCCTATCGAGGCAATCACATACAGAGAGCTTCGTGAGCTTTCCTACATGGGAGCTACTGTTCTTCATGAGGATGCCATTTTCCCGGTTCGTAAAGAGGGAATTCCAATCAATATCCGTAACACAAACAGCCCGGAGGATAAAGGTACTCTGATCGTAGAGAGCACCTGTAAGAAGCCGAAATTTACTATTACCGGTATCGCCGGAAAGAAAGGTTTCTGCTCTATTAATATCGAGAAATCTATGATGAACAGTGAGATCGGGTTCGGACGCAAGGTACTTCAGGTATTTGAAGATCAGGGGATCAGCTTTGAGCATGTACCATCCGGAATCGATACTATGACTGTATATGTTCATCAGGACGAATTTGAGGAGAAAGAGCAGCAGGTTATCGCAGGTATCCACCGTCTGGTGCAGCCTGATTTTGTGGAGATGGAATCTGACCTTGCACTGATCGCAGTTGTTGGTCGTGGAATGAAATCCCAGAGAGGCACTGCAGGAAGGATCTTCTCTGCTCTTGCCCATGCAAATGTAAACGTAAAAATGATCGACCAGGGTTCCAGTGAGCTGAATATCATCATCGGTGTAGAGAATCGTGATTTCGAAAAAGCAGTCAGAGCAATCTACGATATTTTTGTTCTGACACGGATATAAACAAATCCGGAAACGGATTTTGTTAATGAGGAAGTAGCGAAGCGGATTCCGAATATCCGATTTATATAAATCCGGAAACGGATTCCGAATATCCGATTTATTTAAAACCGCCGCAGTACGTGTAACATACCGTCCTGCGGCGGATTTTTTTGGAAAAAACTCCAAGATTTATCTAAAAATAATACAATCAAATTCAACAGGATTTCCAAAGGAAAGACAAAGATATTGTACATTGTGTCGAAAAAAGTTTGATATGAAATAAACAGTATTGACAAAAACTTAACTTTTAGTGTAAAACTGAAATATGAAAAAATCAGAAAGGCAGGCGGTCAGCTATGGAGAAACAGATCAAACTGGATGAAAAAAACGTGCACAGGAGTTTAGTCAGTGCAGCCAGCAGATGAATTTTTGATATTGATGTATTTTATAACCGTATTATCATTGATGCAAAGTCGATCCTCGGACTTTTGAGTCTGGATCTGACAAAGACTCTGACAGTAAAGTGTTACGGAGAAGATGAGGATTTTAATCGTGTTCTTTCCAAGTATGCAGCAGGTTGAGAAATATGAATAAAGAAAAACGGTGATAAAAGGGCGCAGTTCATGAGAAGAAAAGCAGAACATGCGTCCTTTTTATTATGGGAAGCTTTCGGATCATATTTTATGGTATAATCCTGGTATAGCATGGAAAAAGAATAGCTGCCGGACTGGAATTCCGGCAGCTGCCGGGAGTGAAAATATGGAAAAACCAAGAGTGCGGATTTCTGTCAGAAATCTTGTGGAATTTATACTGAGGAGCGGAGATCTGGATAACAGCAGTGGGACATCCGGAGATAAGGAAGCCATGTTAAAAGGCGGAAGGCTTCACCGCAAGATACAGCGGAGTATGAAGGGCGATTATCAGGCAGAGGTTTCTCTGAAAAAAGAAAGTGAATACGACGATGTGGTCATTCAGGTCGAGGGCCGTGCAGATGGGATCTTTACAGAGGACGGAGCCGTTTATATTGATGAGATCAAGGGGACTTACGGAAATGTCCAGGCAATGGACATGCCAATACCTGTCCACCGTGCCCAGGCCATGTGTTACGGAATGATCTGGGGAGAAAAAGAAGGGATTTCTGAAATCCACATTCAGATGACATACGCTCATCTTGAGACGGAAGAAACCAGGAGATTTCGTGAGGATTTTTCCATAGAGGAGCTTAAAAGGCTGGTATCAGAAGCTTCTGGATGCCTATCACAAATGGATCGCATATTCTCTTAACTGGAAAAAAGAGAGAAATGCATCCATGAAGGATCTGCAGTTTCCGTTTCCATACAGAGAAGGGCAGCGGGATATTGTTAGTGGTGTGTACCATACGGTTTCCAGCGGGAAGACCTTATTTGTTCAGGCGCCTACCGGTGTGGGAAAAACCATGTCTGCCATTTTTCCGTCCGTGCGCGCCATCGGTGAGGGAAAAGGTGAAACACTTTTTTATCTTACCGCAAAAACCATCACAGGAACTGTGGCGCAGGAGGCATTTCACATCCTGCGGGAAAAAGGTCTGAAATTCAAGGTAACGGCGATCACGGCAAAGGAAAAGCTGTGTTTTCAGGATACTCCGGAATGTACACCGGAGAAATGTCCTTATGCAAAGGGGCATTTTGACCGGGTAAATGATGCGGTTTATGAGCTCTGGACCACTGAAGAGGTATATTCCCGAGAAGTGATCCGTGCTCATGCAGAAAAACTGGCAGGTGTGCCCTTTTGAAATGTGTCTGGATCTTTCAATCTGGGTAGACGGGATCATCTGTGATTATAATTACGTGTTTGATCCCAATGTTCATCTGTAAACGTTTTTTACGGGAAAATATTTACCGGGGATTATATTTTCTGATCGATGAGGCACATAATCTGGTAGAACGTGGCAGAGAGATGTACAGTGCCGGTATTTCCCGTCAGAGTCTGGTAGCACTTCGAAAGAAGATAAGAAAGAGATTTTCAAAACTGGCCAGAACACTGGATAAAGCAAATCGCCAGATGATGGAACTGGAAGAGAATCTTGCGGAAACAGGAAAAGGGTATCAGGTGCTTCCCAATCCCGGAGTACTGCCGATCACATTTCTTACAATATCAGGTGAACTGGAAGAAATACTGGAGGAAAAAGAACTGGAAGAAGAACTACGCAGGGAAATACTGGAATTTTATTTTATAGTGCGTGATTTTTTAAATGTTTCAGAGCTGGTAGATGAAAATTATGTAGTATATACCGAAAACAACGCAGAAGAAGGATTTCGTCTGAGGCTGTTCTGTGTGAACCCGGCAGAAAATCTGGGAGAATACCTGAAAAAAGGGAAAAGTGCTATTTTCTTTTCAGCTACAATGTTTCCCATGCTCTATTACCGGGAGCTTTTGACAACAGACCGTGATGCCTATGGGATTTATGTGCAGTCTCCTTTCCCAAAAGAAAACCGCAGGATTCTTATCGGCAGCGACGTAAGCAGCCGGTATACCCGGAGAAATCGTGCAGAATACCGGAAGATCGCCGGATATATTGCCAGATGTGTCTGGCAGAGGCAGGGAAATTATATGGTGTTTTTTCCGTCGTATCGTCTTATGGAAGACGTACTGCAAGTTTATGAGGAAGAATTTTCCGTAGACTGGGTGCGCTGCGTGTGTCAGACGCCGGATATGACAGAACAGGAACGGGAAGGATTTTTGGAGGAATTTCAGGAACGGGAAGGTACCCTGGTAGGGTTCTGTGTCCTTGGAGGAATTTTTTCTGAGGGTGTTGATCTGACAGGGGAAAGTCTGATCGGGGCAGTGATCGTAGGAACCGGACTTCCCCAGATCGGCAGTCAGCGTGAGATCTTGAAAGAGTATTACGAT
>ENA-OQMY01000169-OQMY01000169.1-human-gut-metagenome-genome-assembly--contig:-NODE-169-length-21009-cov-5.406810_pt1 | contig 21009 bp, 18 predicted proteins | sample MGYA00242623_ERZ504868 | MGnify/ENA primary metagenome ERZ504868 (study PRJEB26092, sample SAMD00036386) | human gut metagenome | host: Homo sapiens | study: EMG produced TPA metagenomics assembly of...
CTGCTCAGAACGGCGGATCACCTTAAGATTCGGCTTTGTTACAGGATGTTTCGCTACAAAGATGGTACAGCAATCCTCAAACGGCTGAATAGAAGTCTCAAAGGTATCGATCTTTCTGGAAATACGGACGATCTCCTCTTTATCAAAGCCGATCACCGGACGATATACCGGAAGTGTGCAGACCTCATTTGTAGAAGCAAGGCTCTGTAAGGTCTGGCTTGCAACCTGTCCGATACTCTCACCTGTGATAAGTCCGAGACAACGGTCTTTTTTAGCGAAATGCTCGGCAATACGCATCATATATCTTCTCATGATAATAGTAAGCTCATCATGAGGACACTGATCATAAATATAAAGCTGTATATCTGTAAAGTTAACTACATGGAGACGGATCGGTCCGCTGTATTTGGCTACCAGGCGGGCAAGATCCACTACCTTCTGTTTTGCGCGCTCACTGGTGTAGGGCGGTGCATGGAAATATACCGCATCGATCTTGACACCACGTTTTGCGATCATATAACCGGCAACCGGACTGTCGATCCCACCGGAAAGAAGAAGCATGGCTTTTCCGTTTGTTCCGATGGGCATTCCGCCTGCGCCCGGAATGGTCTGGGAATATACGTAAATCTTGTCACGGATCTCAACAGAAAGATCCAGCTCCGGATGATGAACATCTACACTTGCCTCCGGGAACGCATCCAGGATACGTCCGCCAAGCTCAGCGCTGACTTCCATGGAGCTGATCGGATAGGATTTCTTTGCGCGGCGTGTCCAGACCTTGAAGCTTCCGTTAAAGTCCGGATGCCACTGCTTCATATAACCCACAACATCTTCGGCAAGCTTCTCAAAGCCCTGTTCTTCATAGATCATAACCGGGCAGATGCCTACAATACCGAATACATGCTGCAGCGCATCTACAGCCTCATCGTAATCATAATTCTCCGGGCAGAATACATAAACTCTTCCCTGCTCTTTTTTTACTTCAAAATCTCCCTCGATCTTGGAGAGTGCGATCTCCATCTGATGTACGAGAGCATCTTCAAAACGATAGCGGTTTTTTCCCTTAAGGGCAATTTCCGCATATTTGATCAGAAATGCATGTACTAACATAAAAATCCCTTTCTTCTGTATTCTCTATCGACGTGCATACCTGCGCAGCATCGGAATTGTTTTTCCCAGTGCTTCCAGGCAGTAATCTACCTCTTCAAAGGTATTTTCCTCACAGAAGCTGATGCGGACGGTACTCTCTACATCCGCTCTTGAAAGTCCCATAGCTGTCAGTGTTGCACTCGGTTTTCTCTTATGACTGGAGCATGCACTTCCTGCGGAAATATATACTCCGAATTCTTCCAGCGTATGGAGAAGAACCTCACTCCGTACTCCGTGGAAGGTTACACTCATGATGTGTGGCGCTCCCTCCATTAACGGCATTCCGTTGACAGTGATATCGCCAAGCTTTGAAAGTCCCTCTGCCATCCGCTCCTTCAGAGCATAGAGGTGCTGTATCTTTTTATCAAAATCTGTGTATACCATATCTGCGGCAACGCCAAGGCCTGCGATCCCCGGCACATTGTCTGTTCCGGAACGCATACCGTTCTGCTGTCCGCCGCCAAGGATCTGCGGCTGTACTCTTACTTTTTCGTTAATATAGAGAAAGCCTACGCCCTTTGGTCCATGAATCTTGTGGCTGCTCACAGAAAGAAGATCGATCCCCAGCTTTTTCGGATAGATACGATACTTTCCGAATGCCTGGATGGCATCTACATGAAAAAGTGCTTTCGGACTTTTTTCATGGACAAGCTTTCCGATCTCTTCTACCGGCATCACGGCTCCCACCTCATTGTTCACGTACATCACAGACACCAGAATGGTATCCGGACGAAGAGCCGTTTCCAGTGCATCCAGCTTTACAACACCCTGATGATCAACAGGAAGAGTGGTCACCTCATAGCCCTGTTCCTTCAGATAAGCAAAAGGCTGGGCCACTGCTGCATGCTCTACTGCAGTTGTGATGATATGGTTTCCCATACGCTTATTGGCTTCCACACCACCGATGATAGCAAGGTTATCCGATTCTGTTCCACCGGAGGTAAAAAGAATCTCTTTTTCATTCACTTTCAGTAATTTTGCAAGGGTCTGGGCACTTCTGCGGACATAATTCTCCGCTTCCATTCCCTTTTTATGCATGGCAGAAGGATTTCCGAAATCTTCTGTCATGGTTTTGCAGACAATATCCTTTACTTCATCGAAGCATCTCGTTGTCGCGGAATTGTCAAAATATGCTTCCATAATCTATTCATCCTCCAGTTGAAACATCAGAACAGAAAGTACTGCGAGTCCCGCGGTTTCTGTCCGTAAGATCCGGTGTCCCAGGGTGATAGGTTTCGCACCGGCTTCCATGGCATCTGCCACTTCCTGCTCTTCAAAACCACCCTCAGGGCCGATAAAGACACCGATGCTTTTTCCCGGTTCGATCGACCGGATCAGTTCTTTCGTCTCTTTCATTCCCTTTGCAAGCTCATAAGGGATCAATAGAACGTCCAGTTCTTTTGCATAGACAAGGGCTTCTTTAAAGGTCATCACAGAATGTACCTCCGGCACCAGCATACGCTTGGACTGTTTTGCCGCACTTTCTGCGATCTGCTGCCAGCGGGATACGTTTTTTTCTGCTTTTTGTTATCCAGTTTTACCACGCAGCGTCTGGTTGAAACCGGAACTACGGAATATGCTCCAAGCTCTACTGCCTTCTGGATGATCAGCTCCATCTTATCAGCCTTCGGCAGTCCCTGAAAAAGATAAATACGGTTCTGCAGCTCATAATCCGGCTCCTGTACATAGAGGATATGAAGCAGGACTTCATTCTCCCCTGCGTTTTCGATCACACAGTGATATTCTTTTTCCTTATCGCTGATCCAGAGCTCCTCGTCTTTTTTCATGCGGAGCACATTGACAATATGATTGACATCATTTCCTGTGATACGGATCTCATGTCTGTCCCTGTCGATCTGATGAGGTTCCACAAAAAATCGCTGCATGAGATCAGTCCTTTCTTGCTGTCACAGATACCCACTCGCCCTGATGAGTCACCTCAACAAGCGTCAGTCCGGCGTCTTTTACAGCCTTCACTACGACATCCTCCTTTACATCCAAGATGCCTGATGTAATGTAGTAAGCGCCTTTTTTCATCTGTGCAACGATCACCGGAGTCAGCGGTACCAGAACATCTGCCAGGATATTTGCAGTTACGATATCATATTTCTCATATCCGACCTGATTCTGAACTTCTTTGTCATCGATGATGTTTCCGATCATCATGTCAAAGGATTTCTCCTCGATCTGGTTGGCCTCCTTGTTCTCAGACACTGCCGGAACTGCACAGGGATCAAGATCTGTACCAACCACATGACCTGCACCAAGCTTCAGTGCAACGATTCCCAGGATTCCACTTCCGGTTCCCACATCCAGAATCTCCATTCCCGGCTTCACAAATTTCTTCAGCTGACGGATCACAAGCTGTGTGGTCTCATGCATTCCTGTACCAAAGGCAGTTCCCGGATCAATGTGGAGGATCATCTTGTCCTTATCTTCTGCCTTCACTTCTTCCCAGGACGGTACGATCAGAATGTCGTCTACATAGAACTGATGGAAGTACTGTTTCCAGTTATTGATCCAGTCCTTGTCCTCTGTCTGGGATTCTGTGATGGTTGCCTCTCCGATATCCACAAAGCTTCTCAGATCCTCCAGTGCAGCCTTCACATCTTTCAGGATTGCCTCGGTATCCGCATCCTCTTCCAGATAGAAGTTCAGATATGCGATCCCGTCATCTGCTGGTCCCTCCGGCATGATATCCACAAACATCTGTGCTTTGTCCTCATCGGTCAGCGGCTGTTTGTCCTGGATCTCCACACCTTCAATCCCCACCTCGGCAAGTGTACAGATCACAATATCCTCTGCCTCTGTTTTTGTCTTAAGTGTAAAACGGTTCCATTTCATTTTTTATATCTCCTTATGCTGTATACACATTTACGGATTTTCATTCCAGTCTGTCGCCTGTTTTCTATTGTCTCGAAAACGGGCACTTCTTTTAATATACACGAATACAGTAAAAAAAAGAAAGAGGCATTTTGTGCCTCTTTCCTGTTTTCACTTTATTTATTCCTCAAACATTTCCTTAACTTTCTCACGGAAACCTTTTTTCTTCTTTTCGGTTTTTTCGGAAGTCTCGGATGTGCTGTCCTCTGACGGACGGTTTCCACATGCCGCATCAAAAGCTTCCAGAGCTTTCTTTGCTTCCTCATTGAGATTTGTCGGAGTCTGGACTACCAGGGTTACATAGTGATCACCACGAACATTCTTGTTACGTAATGACGGAACACCTTTGCCCTTCAGGCGGATTCTTGTATCCGTCTGTGTTCCCGGTTTCACCTCATAGGAAACCTCACCGTCAACGGTATTAATACGCATCTCACCGCCGAGTGCAGCCTGTGCAAATGTGATCGGAGCTGTTGAAAAGATATTCATATCCTGTCTCTGGAAGATCGGATGACGGGCTACATTTACCTCCACCAGCAGATCTCCTCTCGGACCGCCGTTGGTTCCCGGCTCACCTTTTTCACGGATACGGATGCACTGGCCATTGTCGATACCGGCCGGTACAGATACCTGGATCTTCTTTCTGGAAGAAGTATATCCGGTTCCACGGCAGGCACTGCATTTATCCTTGATCACCTTACCGGTTCCATTACAGTCCGGACAGGTCTGAACATTACGTACCATACCAAACATGGACTGCTGAGTGTAAACGATCTGACCCTGGCCTTTACATTTCGGACATGTGACCGGTGATGTTCCCGGTTTCGCTCCGGTTCCGTGACATGTGGTACACTCATCTTTGAGAACGATCTCCAGCTCTTTCTCGCATCCGAAAACCGCTTCCTCAAAAGTAATGTTCACACGTGCACGAAGGTTGGCACCCTTCATCGGTCCATTGTTGGCCCGTCTGGTTCTGCCTCCGCCGCCGAACAGGTCTCCGAAGATATCTCCGAAGATGTCTCCCATATCCGCACCGTTGAAGTCGAATCCACCAAAGCCGCCGGCACCGCCTCCGCCGCCGTTTTCGAATGCTGCATGACCAAACTGATCATACTGTCTTCTCTTGTCGGCATCACTTAAAACGGAGTAAGCCTCTGTCGCCTCTTTGAACTTCGCCTCAGCCTCTTTATCACCCGGATTTACATCCGGGTGATATTTCTTGGCCAACTTACGATATGCTTTTTTTAATGTTGCGTCGTCGGCGTTTTTATCCACACCTAAGACTTCATAATAATCTCTTTTATCAGCCATTGTAATTATTTCCTACTTGTCTTAGACTTCCTTGTAATCAGCATCTACAACATCATCGCCGTATCCTGCTTCATTTCCGCCCTGGGCACCAGCGTTTCCGCCCATGTTGCCCATATCCGGTCCAGGACCAGCCTGACCCTGAGCTCCCTGAGTCTGCTCATACATCTTGGAGAACAGTTTCTGAGCGCTCTCCATCATCTTCTCCTGTGCAGCCTTGATATCTGCAACCTGAGAATCAGTAAGCTCCTGAGCATTTGCTGTCTGTGCAAGAAGATCTTTCAGTGCATTGAGGTCAGCCTCAACACTTGCTTTATCGTTTGCGTCAAGCTTGTCGCCAGCTTCTTTCAGTGCATTCTCAACCTGGAATACCATGGAGTCTGCATTGTTTCTTGTGTCGATAGCCTCTTTACGTTTCTTATCCTGAGCCTCGAACTCAGCTGCTTCTTTGACAGCTTTGTCGATATCGGAATCGGACATGTTAGAACCAGCTGTGATCGTGATGTGCTGCTCCTTACCTGTTCCAAGATCCTTAGCAGATACATTAACGATACCGTTGGCATCGATGTCAAATGTTACCTCGATCTGCGGAACTCCACGACGTGCTGGCGGGATTCCATCCAGACGGAACTGGCCGAGGGATTTGTTGTCTTTCGCGAACTGACGCTCACCCTGTACAACGTTGATATCTACAGCTGTCTGGTTGTCTGCTGCTGTGGAGAAGATCTGGCTCTTCTTTGTAGGAATTGTAGTATTTCTCTCGATCAGACGAGTTGCGATACCACCCATTGTCTCAATGGACAGAGACAGTGGAGTAACATCCAGAAGAAGGATATCACCGGCACCTGCATCACCTGCAAGTTTACCACCCTGTACGGAAGCACCAAGTGCAACACACTCATCCGGGTTCAGGTTCTTGCTCGGCTCTTTGCCTGTTAACTGTCTTACCTTATCCTGTACAGCCGGGATACGGGAAGAACCACCAACCAGAAGTACCTGGCCAAGCTCAGAAGCTGTGATACCTGCATCAGACAGTGCACGGCGAACCGGCTCTGCTGTCATCTCTACAAGATCATGTGTCAGCTCATCAAATTTAGCTCTTGTAAGGTTCATATCGAAATGCTTCGGTCCCTCAGCAGTTGCTGTGATGAACGGAAGGTTGATGTTTGTTGTTGTTGCGGAAGAAAGCTCTTTCTTAGCTTTCTCAGCTGCCTCTTTCAGTCTCTGAAGAGCCATCTTATCGTTGCTTAAGTCTACGCCCTCTGTTCTCTTGAACTCGGAAAGCATGTAATCTGTAACTTTCTTATCAAAGTCATCTCCACCAAGACGGTTGTTACCAGCTGTGGAAAGAACCTCGATAACGCCATCACCAATCTCGATCACAGATACATCAAATGTACCACCGCCAAGGTCGTATACCATGATCTTCTGCTCTTTCTCATTGTCAAGACCATATGCAGAGCTGCTGCTGTAGGCTCGTTCGATGATACGTTTTACATCAAGACCTGCGATCTTACCTGCATCTTTGGTAGCCTGACGCTGAGCATCGTTGAACGTAAGCCGGAACTGTGATAACTGCCTCTGTTACTTCTCACCAAGATATGCCTCTGCATCCTTTTCAGTTTCTGAAGGATCATTGCGGAGATCTCCTGTGAGATATTTCTTGTCATCGATGGTTACACGGTAATCGGTACCCATCTCTCTTTTGATAGAGGAGATCGTTCTGTCTGCATTTGTAACTGCCTGACGTTTTGCAGGCTCACCTACCAGACGCTCTCCTGTTTTTGTGAATGCTACAACGGATGGTGTTGTTCTTGCGCCTTCTGTATTTGCGATAACTGTCGGCTGTCCACCTTCCATTACGGCTACACAGCTGTTTGTTGTACCTAAGTCAATACCAATAATCTTTCCCATGATTTTTTCCTCCTGTTTTAGTCTGTATCTGTTAAAATAAAGTTTGTTGTCAGTTAGTTCGCAACCTTCACCATACTGTGGCGTACTACGAAATCCTTGTAGGTGTAACCCTTCTGGAATTCTTCCACCACGATGTTCTCTCCAACCTCTTCATCCTCCACATGCATCACTGCATTATGGAAATCCGGGTTGAATTCCTTTCCCACTGCTTCGATCGGCTTCACGCCAAGCTCATCCAGTGTTGTGGTAAGCTGCTTGTAGATCATTTTCATTCCATCTGCAAAAGCATCGCCTTCCTGTGCCTGTGCAAGACCTCTTTCAAAGTTATCCACAACCGGCAGGATCTTTTCAACGATCTCTTTTGCTCCGATGATGTACATACTGGATTTTTCTTTTTCCGTTCTTTTACGGAAATTATCAAATTCAGCCATGGTACGCTTCAGGCGATCGGTAAGTTCCTCCACCTTCTGCTCAGATTTATCTTTTTTCTTCTTTCCGAAGAAGGAAGTTTTTGATTTTTCTTCTTTTTTATCCTCTGAGGCAGCTTCTTCGCCTGGAGTATTGTTTTCTTCCTCCGGCAGATCTTCTCCCTCCGGTGTCAGGTTTTCTTCTTCCTGATCTCCGTCAGTTACGGGGATTTCCTTCTCCGCTTCCTGCTCTTCGGATGTTTTCTTTGTTTCCTCCGACACTTTTTTTCTACCGCCTTTCTAAGTTTTCTTCTTTTTCAAAACGTCATCCAGATGATTCTTCAGTTCCTTCAGACTGTCCACTACATTCTCATAATCCATTCGTTTGGGACCGATGATCCCGATGGTTCCGTACATTCCGTCTCCCAGTTCATATCTGGCAGTTACAATGCTGCAGTCCTTCATGGTCTGGATTGGCATCTCATCACCGATGTAAACCTGGATTCCTGTATTCTCTCCATCTGACATCTGTTCTTTTACAAGATCGGCAAGTTCATGCTTCTCCTCAAATGCGGAGATCAGCTCCGTTGCCTTCTCTTTATCGGCAAGCTCCGGATACTTGAAGATGTTAGTTGCACCTGAAGTATAGATCTCCATATCTTCCTCTTCCACATGAATGGTGGCTGCCACTGCATCCAGAACCGTTGCCACCACACCGCTGTGGCTGCCTGCCTGTTCCTTCAGTCTGGCGATCATCCCAAGATTGATATCCTGGATCGGGATCCCATTGAGATTGGTGTTAAGAAGAAGATTCAGTTTCAGGATCGTCTGGTCGTCCATTTCCTCATCCAGATTGATGATCTGGTTCCGGACTGTGTTGTTGTCACTGACAACCACTGCCACAAGCTGAAGCTCGCTCATCCTCGACAGCTGGATGAACTTGACCTTGTTGCCGCTGTACTGCGGAACGGAAACCATGGTAGCATAGTTGGTATTGGAAGCAAGAACCTTCGCAACCTTCTTAAGCACCTTATCCATCTTATCTGTCTTCTCAATGATCAGATCTCGCAGCTCTGCGACCTCCGCTTCCTTCTCCTTCATCAACTCATTGACGTAAAGTCTGTAGCCCTTATCTGAAGGAATCCTTCCTGCTGAGGTATGAGGCTGGACGATATAGCCCATATCTGTCAGGTCTGACATTTCATTTCGGATCGTTGCGGAACTGACATTGAGATCCGCATACTTGGAAATGGTCCTGGAACCAACCGGTTCTCCGGTTTCCATATAGGTCTTGATGATTGCTTTTAAGATTTTTTGCTTGCGCTCATTCAACACCTCTTCCATGAATCCATCTCCTTTCCTTTTTATTCTTTCCTGACGGATGTTGATTCTTTTTTTACATCTGTTAGCACTCATTTTAGTGGAGTGCTAACATCTACAGTCTTTAAGATATCACCATGTAAAATATTTGTCAATATGTTTTGAAAAAAAGTTCTTATTTTTTCAAACAAAAAAGCATCAGTACGATGCTTTTTTGTAATACTGGTCTATGCAGTTCTGTGCCCCGGCAAAAAATTCCGCTTCTGTTTTCTGTCCCAGCATATATTTCTGAAATTCCGTTCCCATGGACGAAACGGCTTCTATGGAATCGGCACACAGTGGTCTTGCTTTCAGCTTATAATCTTTCAGATATTGCCGGATCATTTCAATGCCATCCAGATCAAAATTCTTATCCTCGATCACATCCAGTCTTGCCGGACACATTTTTGTCAGCTGTCCGTAATTTTTACTGGCCTCATATCCGGACACATACTGAAGGAACTTCAGAGCTGCTTCTTTATGATCAGAATTTTTATTCAGTACATACTGCCAGGTTGCGATATTGGTCACCTTCTCGTCAAATTCCGGAAATGGTGCCATATGGATCTTATCTTTTCCATACACGCCTGCATTCTGAAAAGTACTCAACACACCGGTATACATAAACATACATCCATACTGGCCGTTTATAAATTTTTCATTCAGCTGGTCATGCTGGTCGATCAGATTCTCCTCTGATATCATCCCTGTATCCAGCATTCGCTTCATATATTCTGCCGCTTCTCTTGTTTTCGGATCCGTCCAGTCTGTATAATCTCCTCCGAAAAAATCGACATACTCGCTGATACTATTATATATGTAAGAAATCTCCCATGCATCCCCATATGCATATTTTCCCGTATTCTGAAGCTTTTTCTGAAGGATCTCAAGATCACTGAGACAGGAGAGTCTGTCCAGACCAGCCTGATCCAGCAATTCCTGGTTCACCCAGAATGCCATGATATCCATCCTGAACGGTACCGAAAAAAACTATGTCCGTCTGACATGCATATTTCTTTCAGGTATTCCTGCAGAAAATTCGCCGCTGTCTCCTCTGTCATAACCGTATCTTCCAACGGAAGAAGAAATCCCTTATGTTTAAATTCGGATATCATCTCATCATTTACTGTGATCAGATCAACAGAATCATCTCCTGATGTCAGAAGAGTTGCTATTTTGGCCTGGCGATTGTCCGCATTGGCCGGACATTTTTCAATATGGATCTTTATTCCAAGATCTTTTTCCGCCTGGCTGATAAAAGAATCAAAGCCTTCTGTGCCTGCATCCACATGAAGGATCGTCAGTTCCTGTCTGTTCTCCGGCACAATATCAGATGCAGCCTCCTTCTTCTGGACTCCACATCCTGTCACTGCCAGAGCCAGGGCAAATACCCCGCAAAATACCTGTTTTTTCAATCTCTACCACCCTTTTTATCTGGGCCATCTATCCTCTTTTGACATCAACGGCTGGAACGGTGCATGAGGAAGTGTCTGATACCAGTACGCTACACTTGCCACATCATCCTGTCGTTCAAACAGGCCACGGTATCCGACGCCTATCTGCTGAATCGTAACGCGAAGATCCTCTTCAAAGCAGATTGGATCCTGTAAATGCCATCTGTAAAAGCCTCTCATTGGCGGGCAGTCATCATTATGATAAAAATTGTGGATCAGCTCGTCATGGGCAGAATAATACGGATATCCCAGATACGGCGTGTTATAATTCTGTTCCACGGTTTTTCCATCCACCTGTTTGGCAAAGCTCCAGGAACCACCAAAGTAATCTTCCGTTCCTGTTCCACAGATGGTCGGATACTCCTCATCTCCGTCAATATAAAACTTCATTTCTCCCTCGCCCCACCAGTAACGTTCCAGTGTGGTAAGTGCCATGTAGGTTCCTATATAATGGCCTTTTCCTTTTACTCCATCCAAAATTGTATAATCTTTTGTTTTTTCTGTCAACCGTTCCCTTCTCCACTGCGCATGGAAATAAGCAATATCGTCCGGAAGCTCATCATAGAGACAGTAATCTACCTGATAAAAGAAAGCCGGGATTTTATTTGCATGCTGGTTTTCCAGTGTGATCTTTGCTTTCTTCTTAAACGGCATCGGGAAATAGCAGTTAAAGCCCCTGTTTGGAACAACAGCCACCGGAACAGAATTTACAAAACATTCCCTTCCGAATCCGCAGCAGAAGAAATCACCCAGAGGACTTTCCACGGAAGGAGTTTCCTCGTCATCCCAGTACATACGGATTACAAGATCTCTCAGTACAAAGCAATCTGCCTCTGTAGTCTTGTTATCAACGGTGATCCAGATATGATTGATCTGTCCCGGTCCTTCCATTTCTGCCAGAGTTACCACAGTTCCCGGCTCAATATCCCTGAGACACGGGCTTCCTTTTCTGGACGGTCCCAGATGACTTGCAGCCATACCGCCTCTGCCTTTTTCTCCATGAGGATTTTCTGCGTTGATCGCACGGCTTTTTCCATGCTTTGCAAGTGCGATCCCTCCCAGTCCGCCTGTAAATGCCTGATACATATCTGTTTTCTCCTCTCTTTTGGAAATTAAAAATATTATATTTACGCTTTTACTCCACCTGCCATGATACCATCCATGATCTGTTTCTCAAAAACAGCTACAAAGATAATGATCGGAAGAAGGATGATCCATCCCATGGCGCTGACCAGATCCCACGGAACTCCATACATGTTGTCACGTAACGGAAGCTGTACGATGGAAACAGAAAGTACCTGAATACCATTTGAATAAAACAACGGTGTGAAAAAGTTATTCAGACAGGTAATAAAGTTGATAATGCAAACCGTAGCGATTGCCGGCTTCATCAGCGGCAGAACGATCGTAAACAGTCTCTGTGAAAAAGATGCGCCGTCAATAGCAGCTGCCTCCTCCAGTGAGATCGGGATCTCACCGACAAAGTTTCTGAGGATCAGAACCGTAAACGGTATAACGGTACTGATATAAAGAAGGATAAGTCCCGGATATGTATCATACAGCTTTACCTTCTGCATAAACTCATACAGCGGGCGGGCTGTGACAACCTCAGGGATCAGCATGGTAGCCAGAACAAACGCAAATGCAACAGAAACTCCCTTTGAGTTAAATCTTGAGAAGCCATAGGCAGCCATTGCACACAGCACGGTACTGATCACAAGTGTAATGCCTACGATCAGAACTGTATTTCCGATCTTTGAAAGCAGTCCTACATTCTGTATCAGAAATTTATAGCTTTCCAGTGTGGGATGATCCGGAAGATAATCGATCGGTGTTTTAAACAGTTCTCCTGACGGTGTGATCGAAGAAATAAAGATCCAGTAAACCGGGAACAGGATCAGAAAAGCCACAACTGCAAACAGAACCCATCTTCCAACGGCTACCACTCCATGATAAACATTATATTTTCCTGTATTCTTCACGATAATTCCCCCTAACTGTCAAACTTATTCATAACACGTATATTCAGCCAGCTGAAGATCGCCATTACAACAAACAGCAGCATAGCCAGCGCCGAAGCATATCCTACGTTTAGATTTGTAAATGCTTCTGTTGTGATTCTGTATGCGATCAGCGCAGTATCCTCTCCAGGGCCTCCAGATGTCATGGAATAAACCAGATCGAAGGTTGTCAGTCTCCAGAGTGTGAACGGAATACATAAAGTCAGGACATTTTTTGCGATCAGCGGAAGTGTGATCCGGAAAAAGCTCTGGATCCCGTTTGCACCGTCTACCTTTGCTGCCTCATAGATATCGCCGGAAATAAACTGAAGTCCGGAAAGTACAAGAATTGCAAAGAACGGAAGGTCCTTCCACAGGTCCATTGCAATTACCGCTGCTCTTGCAGTACCTGTATTGATCAGCCAGCTGTTCTGGTAACCCGGTACAAACCAGCGGATAAAATCATTGATCAGACCATAATCATTGTTAAATGCCCATTTTGCAGCCATACCGGCTACTACTGCAGGCATAGCCCACGGGATCAGCACGATGGTCCTCAGAAAACGGCGGCCTTTGAATTTCATATTCAGGATCAGTGCCAGGATAACTCCGAGGATCACATGAAAGATCATGGAAGCAACCACAAATATTGCCGTAAAGCTGATCGATGTGAGCACTTTAGGATCAGAAAATACCTTCAGGTAATTCTTGAAGCCTATAAATTCATTGATACCTGCAAGGATACTGATATTAAAGAAGCTGTTTTTCACAGTCATCAGAATGGGATATACTGTTGTAAAACCTCGAATCAGTACAACCGGCAGGATCAAAAGCCATGGTATCCACTTCATATTTTTTTTGCTTATTGTCATGGAACTTTCCTCCCTGTTCATCAAGCAATGTAAAGCAGACTTTTACCTCTGCTTTACATTGCTGTTTTTTATATCTTTTACTTATACATATCTACCACATCCTGAGCCTTCTTGCAGAACTCATCAACTGTAATCTCGTCTTTCATACAGGACTGGAAGATTGTTCCCATATCGCTGATAAATTCCATTGTCTGTGCCACCATCGGACGTCCCTGTACATTGCATTCATTTGCATATCTGCTGTACATTTCTTTTGCCGGGTCAGAATCCGGAACTACCTTCTCTGCAACATCCTTTCTTGCAGGATATCTGTCAAATGCTTTATAGGAAGCTTCCATTCCGCCTTCATCAGCCATATACTGGAGGAATTTCACAGCTGCATCTTTATTCTTGGATGCTTTGTTGAGAACATAGCTCCAGGAATCTGTAAAGATCGCACGCTCTCCCTTGCCGCTGAAATCCGGTACCATTTCCATGTGGATCTTATCTGCGCCAAGCATATCTGCCTTTGCATAATCTGTTCCAAGGCCCCACATGAACCAGCATCCGTATTTTCCGTCATTGATCTTCGGATTCATCTGCTCATATTTATCAGCGATCTGCTCGATGGATGTTTCTTTATCAGCAACCAGATCGTGGAGGAACTGAACTGCTTCCTTGTTTTCCTCTTTGGTCCAGTCAAAATAATCGCCGCCGAACATGTTTACAAACTGTGCAAGCTCGTTAAATGCATAAGTTTTCTCCCAGGAACCGCCGTAGCCGAATCTTCCGTCCTTGGAAACAGCCTTCATATACTTCATGAAATCCTCTTTTGTATCAATGGATTTGATTCCGACCTCATCCATGATCTCCTGATTTACCCAGAATGCAAAATATCCTGTATAGCCTGGAACACCGATAATGTTTCCGTCCTTATCTGTGATCATATTCTTTACATATCCCTGGGCAAACTGATCAGCGATATCATCTGTCATTACTGTATCATTCAGTCCTTCCAGCCATCCGGAATTTTTAAATGCCGCACTCATCTCATCGTTGATCTGAATGACATCCACGGAAGCATCTCCTGTGGAAAGCATTGTGGTGATCTTCTGCTGACGGGTATCTGTATCTGTAGGTGCCGCAATTACATTAATGTTCAGGCCCGTGGCATCTTCCACATTTGCAAGCCAGTCCTCAAAATCCGGGTCTGTGGTGTCGATGCTGTATAAGGTAAGATCATATTTCTCCTCTGCGGAAACAGTAACCACGTTACCTGCCATACCCACAACCATCGCTGCTGCCAAAACTGCACTCATTACTTTTTCTTCATATCTTTCTTCCTTTCTGGACATTTTCGTGTTTGTCCACACCTGTTTTTGATGGTTTAAGGATACCAGAGAGCCCCCTCATTCTAAATACAATATTTTATGATTTCTTTATATTATTTTTCGTTCTCTTGTATTTTTGTTGTTAATTTTTTATAATCCTTTTATATAATCTATATTTGTAACGGCTTTTTTTCACAGCTGGATTCGGTTTCATTAATTTGTTTTCGACATAAAGGAGAGTATGTACTATGAAATTCCACAAATGTATCCCACCCATTTTTTCCTCATTTCGCTATAAGCTCCTGCTCGCATTTCTGATCGCAACTATGGTACCTCTGATTTCCCTGACCTTCATCAGCTATCACATTTCCTATAACATTGCCAGAGATCGTATCATCGATTCTGCCGTAATGACTGACAAGCAGCTGGTCTCTCAGCTGAACGACCGCCTCGGTCAGGTTGAAAATGTAGCAGATACCATACAGTTTCAAATGTACTCCCTAAATCAGCCTTCCTCTAATAAGGTAGATGCACTGAAAAAATTCACCACTGTAAAAAACAATATTTCGCTGTATAAATCCACATTCGATTTCTTCCATATATATGTTTTTCTGCAGCCCGATCAGCTCGGTTCAAAAGAAAGCCTGTACTTCTTTTCCACAGATGAGCTTTCTGCATATGGTCTGGATAAAAATATTGTTTCCGGTTCAGGCTTTTCCTCTGTCTGGATACCGGTTTCCAATATGCCTCTGCCTAAAATACTGTCCACAAAAAAACTCATCTGCCGATGTGATCCTCTGCGTCCGGGCACTGAAAAATCAGGCCACCGGTATTCTGGAATACGCCTACGGCATTGCTCTGGACACCTCAGAGCTTACCACTTATCTGCAGCCTGCTGCTTTGGATTCCCGCATATACAGCTACATTCTCACAGATCACGGAGAGATTGCAGCAAAAAATACATCCTCACTGAATTTATCCGGAATTTCCAAAGCACAGTTTCAGAAACTCAAAGGAAATGCAGATTCTTCTTTTCACAGCGGCGACAAATATTATAACTGCTGCACCTTAAGCAATGGCTGGCTTCATGTTACCGAAATCCCGGAAAGCTATATTCAGGGCAACACGCACATCCTGATCCGTGCCTTACTGATCACTGTCCTTATTTTCTTGCTCCTTACTGTTATCATCGTTATCCTGTTTTCCGAAAATCTTACCCGGAAGATCACTGCACTTTCCTATGCAATGGAAGCCTTTCAGCTGGGATATGACCCGGAACATCTATCTATCGTTACTGTTCCCCACCCGGATGATCCTTCCAGGTATGATGAGATTGACAGACTGGGCATCACCTTTGAAGATATGCAGCACACAATAGCCGGAAACCTGAAGTCCATTGTAAATCTTTCCGTAAACGAAGAACGTCTGAAATACCAGCTGCTCCAGTCACAGATCAATCCGCATTTTCTTTACAATATCCTGGGATCGATCCGTACCTGCCAGTCCCTTGGAAAGCTTGACATTGCTGATCAGATGATTGCAAATCTGACTGCCTTTTACCGTCTTACCCTGCGTAAATCAAAGGAACTTATTCCTATTAAAGATGAATTGGAAATTGCCCGGCTTTATCTGGAAATGGAAAAGCTCTGTCATAAAGATAATCTGGACTGGGAGATCGAAGCAGAAGATGGAATCGAAAATTTCCTGATCTGCAAGTTTACACTTCAGCCATTTCTCGAAAATTCCATTCTGCACGGGATTTCTTCGGGCACACCAGCTGTTTTCATTTCGATCCATGTTCTTTATGGCGATGATACGGTTGTGATCTCCATTGAGGACAACGGTGCCGGCATGGACTCCGAAACCCTTGCACAGCTGCGCCATGCTATTGAGCATAATGTTATTGATTATGAGAAGCATTTTGGAATTTCCAACGTAAGTTCCCGTATTTCCAACCCATTATACGGAAACGGTTCCGTAAGGATCCGCAGCAACCCCGGAAACGGCACATACGTCACCATTGAATTCGAACAGATGGAGGAAGATATCGATGAAAAAAATAATGATCGTAGATGATAATTACTTATCTGCAGAAGGTATCGAAAAAAACATAGACTGGGAAACACTGAATGCAGAGATCATCCATGTCTGCTACAATGGAACCTCTGCTATCGAAGCCATGAAAAAAGAACCGGCAGATCTGATCATTTCTGACATTGAAATGCCTGATCTTGACGGCATTTCCATGAGCCGTCAAGCTCTTGAGATCAATCCTATGGTGAAGATCATCCTGATCAGTGCCTATGATAAATTTGAATATGCAAGACGCGCTCTGCTCCTCGGTGCTCTGGATTATATCGAAAAGCCTCTGGATTATGCCTATCTTATCCAGAAGGTAAAAAACGCTTTTGCACTGATGGAAAAGGAACAGAAAAATCTCCAGCTTCTGAAACAAAGCAGGCCTCTTCTTACGGAAAAATTTTTCCGCGAGATCACACACCTTCCGTCTTCTGAAGCAGCCTACCGACTGAAGCCTTATCTTAAGTATCTGAACCTGGAGCTGAATTATGATTTTTATACAGTTGTTATTCTGGAGCTTGAAAATGCTCCGGATCTAAAAGCTGTTTACGGGATTGAAAAGTTTCAGATGGAGCTTTTCAACCTTCAGGATCTGATAACTGAGGAAACCGCTTCTCTTGATTTTGTGTATCTTCTCCCGGATATGGATGGCTATCTGTGCATTCTGGGACACAGCGGCTGTCAGTCCAACAGCTTCCGCCAGCTTACCAGCGGACTTATTTCCTCAATCGCAGATGCCTGCCAGCCACTGGGACTTTCTCTCAACGCAGGTATTGGAACAATTGTCCAGGATTTTTGGAACCTGAACCATTCTTATAAAAGCGCCGTACATGCACTGGAATACAGATTCTTTTTCCCGCATCAGAATATCTTTGACGGAAGAGAGGCTCTGGGTTCCGATCTGTCTGTTGCAGATTTTTCAGATACAAAGGAGGATGAACTGATCCGGCTTCTCTGCAAAAAGGATACCGCTGCCATAGATCTCTGGTTTCAGAATTTTTCCGACTGGCTCACTCAGAAATTTCGCACAAAGAATTTCGCTTTCATACAGATTTATTCTCTTCTTGGCCGGATCCTGAAATTTTTCTATGAATTAAATCTGGATACGCATGACCTTGAAGCTAAAATTTTGTATGTTTACAACCACATAAATGAGTTTCATAATACGGAAGAGCTATGTCAATGGCTGAAGGATCTGTGCCATCTTTTATGTCGGAAGCTTGATTCCTCCATGAATGATTATCACCAGAAGCTCTGCGAACTGGTGATTTCCTATATCAACGAACACTACACTGACAATACGCTCTGCCTCAATGATATTGCTGCCTCTGCCAATGTAAGCCCTGCTTATTTAAGTGCTCTTTTCAAAAAAAATCAGGGAATCAGTCTCAGTGACTTTATCACATCTCAGCGAATTTCCGCAGCCGCCCGTTACCTGACTACGACTACTATGAGTCTGAAGGAGATCAGCCTGAAATGTGGTTATGCCAATCAATATTATTTCAGCACCAGCTTCAAAAAGAAAATGGGGATCACACCTTCCGCCTATCGGGAACAGCATACATAACTTCTTCTCTTCTTTATAACAAAGTTACTGGCACAAATGCCAGTGCCCTTCTCCGGAATTTTACTTATAATCAATCAATAAAGAGAACCATCATATTTTTTCGAAGGAGGGATCGCTATGAAAAAATGGAAAAAAATCCTGATATCTCTGATAACAGTCTTTGTACTGACCATGCTTCCGGCAGAATCGGCAATTCTGCCTGGCACAGTCTGTGTTACAGAGGCCGCTCCCAGGATTAGTTCTTCCAAGCTAAGGCAGATTCTGACACAAAAAGATGCTTCCGAGCTTGCCAACGACACTCTGGATATGGCTATTCCATATTGGACTGATCTTCTCAAGGGCTCCGGCATCACCCTGCGCTCCCTGGGCTTTTCAACTACAAATAAGCTTTTCCCAAAACAGATCGAGCATACCCGACAACAACCCCTGGATATTACAGCCAGGGGTGTTGTACTGTCAGCTGCTTCGCAGCCTATTCCGTTAATTCTTCCAGATTCGTTTTTTAATTCGAGCATCTTGTCTCTCAGCTCAGCAGCCTGCTCGAAATTCAGGTCTGCTGCCGCAGCACGCATCTGCTTCTCTACCTGAGCGATCACCTTCGTCAGTTCTTTTCGGTTCATGGATTCCGGATCCTTCTTAAGCTTCACTTCTGTCTCTGCCACCTTCTTCGAAACAGCGATCAGATCACGGACCGCCTTCTTGATCGTGGTTGGAGTGATGCCATGCTCCCTGTTGTAAGCCTCCTGTATCGCTCTCCTTCTTTCTGTCTCCGAGATTGCGTTTTTCCATGGATTCTGTCATATTATCTGCATACATGATCACATGGCCTTCGCTGTTCCGGGCAGCACGGCCGATAGTCTGTACCAGGGATGTTTCCGAACGAAGGAAGCCTTCCTTATCTGCATCCAGGATCGCTACCAGCGTGATCTCCGGAATATCCAGTCCTTCTCGCAGAAGGTTGATCCCGACTAGCACATCAAACACATCCAGGCGCATATCGCGGATGATTTCCGCACGTTCCAGAGTGTCAATGTCTGAATGAAGGTATCGGACACGGATTCCCAGATCCTTCATATAATCGGTAAGGTCCTCTGCCATACGTTTGGTCAGGGTCGTGATCAGGACTTTATTTTTCTTTTCAATTTCCTTATTTACTTCTGCTACAAGATCATCGATCTGTCCTTCGATCGGACGCACCTCCACCTTCGGATCAAGAAGCCCTGTAGGACGGATGATCTGCTCTGCGCGGAGAAGCTCATGGTCATATTCATATTCTCCCGGTGTCGCAGATACAAACATTACCTGGTCAAGCTTGTTCTCGAATTCATCAAAGCTCAATGGACGGTTATCCTTAGCAGACGGAAGTCGGAAGCCGTAATCCACCAGTGTCTGTTTACGGCTCTGATCACCGGCATACATACCGCCAACCTGGGGAACTGTCTTATGGGACTCATCTATAATAAGTAAAAAATCATCTCCGAAGTAATCCATCAGTGTATACGGTGGCTGCCCCGGTGCAAGCCCTGTCAGGTGCCTGGAGTAGTTCTCGATCCCGGAGCAGAATCCCGTTTCCTTCATCATTTCCACATCAAAGTTGGTACGCTCCGCAATTCTCTGAGCCTCGATCAGCTTATCCTCACTTTTAAAGTATTCCACCTGCTGCTTCATCTCTTCCAAAATGGCATCTGCTGCACGACGGATCTGCTCCTGAGGCACAACGTAATGAGATGCAGGGAAAATCGCTGCATGGTTTTCCACACTTTTAATCTCTCCGGTAAGCACATCGATATCTGTGATACGCTCGATCTCATCTCCGAAAAATTCCACACGCACTGCCCGGTCTGTAGAATTCGCCGGAAAGATCTCCAGCACATCACCCCGGACACGAAATGTTCCACGGTGAAAATCCATCTCATTTCTTGTGTACTGGATATCGATCAGCTGTTTGATAACCTCATCACGGTCCTTCTCCATTCCAGGGCGAAGAGAGATCATCATATCAAAAAACTCCTGAGGTGCACCTAAGCCATAGATACAGGATACCGACGAAACCACGATTACATCCTTGCGCTCACATAAGGCTGCTGTGGCGGAGAGACGGAGCTTATCGATCTCATCGTTAGTGGATGCGTCCTTAGCGATGTAGGTGTCTGTGGAAGGAACGTAAGCCTCCGGCTGGTAGTAGTCGTAGTAGGAGACAAAATATTCCACTGCGTTCTCAGGAAAAAATTCTTTCATCTCGCCGTAAAGCTGGGCCGCCAGTGTTTTATTGTGGGCAAGTACCAGAGTTGGTTTATTTAACTGGGCAATGACATTCGCCATTGTGAAAGTCTTACCGGAGCCAGTAACACCAAGCAAAGTCTCGAACTGGTTGCCTTCTTTAAATCCCTCGACCAATTTCTCGATGGCCTGGGGCTGATCGCCGGTTGGCTTGTATGGGGCTTTTAATTTGAACTCATTCATGGTAAATCCCTCCATTTGTGACTTTTACTATGATCATTATCAGCTAAAAATTCGTACCCAGATTCGTAACGAAAAGCTCATTTTTATAGTGAATAGATGTGTTTCTCACCTCGTTACGAATAAAAGTCACAAAACTAATATTTGCGGATAAAACAGCACTCGGAAATACCTGAAAATACTAACCTCCGGTCCTGTCATATTTTTACTGTTTGTTCTTGTAACAGTCCCTATTATATCAAATAAA
>ENA-OQMY01000170-OQMY01000170.1-human-gut-metagenome-genome-assembly--contig:-NODE-170-length-20946-cov-3.498199_pt1 | contig 20946 bp, 20 predicted proteins | sample MGYA00242623_ERZ504868 | MGnify/ENA primary metagenome ERZ504868 (study PRJEB26092, sample SAMD00036386) | human gut metagenome | host: Homo sapiens | study: EMG produced TPA metagenomics assembly of...
TTCTGCGACGACTCGGCCGTTCGGGTCAGGTGGGCTGAATGGAATTTGGTGAATGAGGGCGCCGTTGGCGCCTTCATTCTTTATATATGTTGGGAGCGCCAGGTGGTGGGGGTGGTGCCGGTGTATTGCTTGAAGGCTTGGGCGAAGGCGGCCTGCTGAGGGTAGCCTAGACGCTCTGCCACCTGCGCTATCGTGAGCGTGCTATCGGCCAAAAGGTCCTGTGCTCGTTCCATACGGCGTCTGCGAATGTAGGCGCCCAGGGACTCGCCAGTTTGGGCCTTAAAGGTGGCGCATAGTTTGGAGCGGCTTGTGTAGAGCCTCTCGGCCACCTCGTTGATACCCACGCGTCTGCCTTTGTCGAGCGTGCGCTCAATCATTGCCGTTGCTTCTTCGGCAATGGTTATGCTGACACGTGTGTCTGCCGCCTGCTGCGCCTGCTTGTGGGCCGCGCGCGAACAGGCGAGCTCCGCGACCATGGTCTCCACGATGCCTTGCATATAGACGTGTCCGCCTACGGTGCGGGCGCGGTCCTCGTTAATCCGGTGCAGTGTGTGGCAGATGGCGGACGTCGCTTCCTCGTGCCATGGCTCGGCAAACGCCTCAAAGACCCCTGCGAACTCGGTGGGATAGCGGTGCTCCAGTTCGTCAAAAAATCCAGGCAAAAAGAGCACCGAGCGCGAGTGATAGAGTCGCCCTGCAAACAGTGGGCTTAACTCCTCGCCACAGTTATCTTGGATAAAGCTGCACACGGCATTGTTTGGCCACGGTCCATGCAGGGGTTTAAGGTTCGCAGGCGTTATGCCGGCTTCGGGCATGCACATGAGCGTGGGCGCGCTGACCTCGCTCACGCACGCGTACGGTTCGGGTGTGTATTCGGCCAGGTACATATCGTGCGTCGGGGTAATGAAATGCTCCATGACGATGCAGGCGGGGGAGAGAGGCATGATCCATGCGCGTCCGTGCGCCCGATCGTTTGTCACCTCGCCGGTAAAGACGGCGCCCTTGCCGGTAAGCTCCAGGCCAAACTGCTCAAACTGCGGTGCGTAGAGCTCGGTTATGTCGGTCGCTGTCCGCCGTATTTGCAAAAGCGTCCCTTTCCTTTGCAGAAACGTCCACGCCTGGCTCGATTGTGAGCCATGGCTAACACATCAATGATAAGTTCATTACGGTTAACTCTCAAGCCGTTAGAAGGGAATCTCATGGCAAAGGGGTCAAAAAGGGAAGGCGGCGGTATCGGCGAGCTGCTTGCATATGCCGGCGACCGCAAATTCCTAACGTATTTGGGCATGGCTCTCTCGGCGCTCTCGCAGCTGCTGAGCTTTGGCCCGTTCGTGTGCATTTGGCTTGTCGCGCGCGATCTGATCGCCGTGGCGCCTAACTGGAGCGAAGCCTGCGGCATCGCGACGTATGGCTGGTGGGCCGTGGGGTTTGCGCTGGCAAGCATCGTGGTCTATTTCGTGGGGCTCATGTGCACGCACCTGTCTGCGTTTCGCTGCGCGTCCAATATTCGCAAGACTACGAGCGAGCACCTGCTTAAGCTGCCGCTTGGCTACTTTGACACACACGCCACCGGTGAGCTGCGCCGTATCGTAGACGGATGCGCCGCCTCCACCGAGACCCTGCTCGCGCACATGCTACCCGATATCGCCGGCGCCACCGCCATGGTCGCAGGTCTGCTCGTGCTGCTTTTCGCCCTCGATTGGCGCTTGGGCGCGGCATGCCTTATCTCGGTCGCCGTTTCGCTTGGCGCCATGGCCACCATGATGAGCGGCAAGGGCGCCGAGTTCATGAAGGCCTACATGGGCGCGCTGGTCAAGATGAACAAGACCGGTACCGAATACGTACGCGGCATTCCCGTGGTCAAGGTGTTTCAGCAGACGGTCTATTCCTTTAAGGCGTTCCACGACGCGATCGCCGAATACGCCGACATGGCGCAAAGCTATGCGGGCACGTTTTGCCGAGGTCCGCAGGTACTCAACCTTACCGCGCTCAATGGTCTTGTGGCATTCCTGCTGCCCGTGGCGTTGCTGTTGGCGCCGGGCGAGACGGACTTCGCGCATTTTATGGCAAACTTCACGTTTTACGCGATCTTTTCGGCCGTGGTACCGACGGCCATGACCAAGCTCATGTTTGTGGGCGAGGCCTCTCAGATGAGTGCCGATTCGCTGGCTCGCATCCGAAGCATCATGGATTCCAAGCAGCTCTCCGTGCCTGTCCAGCCCAAGCACCCCGCTGGCAGCGATGTGCGCTTTGAGGACGTGAGCTTTACCTACGAGGGCGCCGAAGCGCCTGCCGTCAACCATGTGAGCTTTAGCGTTTCCGCAGGTAGCACCCTCGCGCTGGTGGGTCCCTCGGGCCGGAGGTAAGTCAACCTGCGCAAGCCTGATCCCGCGTTTTTGGGATGTTTCCGCAGGTCGTGTGCTCGTAGGCGGTGTGGACGTTCGCGACATAGATCCGCACGAGCTTATGGACCAGGTCGCCTTCGTGTTCCAGACCAACCAGCTGTTCCGGCAAACACTTGCCGATAACGTGCGTGCCTCCAAGCCCACGGCCACTGATGACGAAGTGCGTGCGGCCCTCTCCGCAGCTCAGTGCGACGACATTGTGGCCAAGCTTCCACAGGGCATCAATACCATGCTCGGTGCCGGCGGAGCATATCTTTCGGGCGGCGAGGTCCAGCGCGTGGCACTTGCCCGCGCGATCCTTAAAGACGCGCCTATCGTGGTGCTCGATGAGGCCACGGCGTTTGCGGATCCCGAGAACGAGGCGCTCATCCAGCGCGCCTTTAGCAAGCTGGCGGCGGGTCGCACGGTCATTATGATCGCGCACCGGCTTTCGACCGTGGTGGGGGCCGACAAGATCGTGGTGCTCAATCAAGGTAGCGTGCAGGAGGCCGGCACCCATGCCGAGTTGCTGTCCCAAGAGGGTCTGTATGCCAAGATGTGGGCCGAATACGAACAGGCCGCGAGCTGGAAAATCACTGCAGCGACCGCGGATGCCGCCGTCACGAAGGGAGGCGAGGCCTAAATGTTCGCCTCATTCCAAAAGAAGTATTTCCTATCCGATAAAGGTGTCGCCGGCGTAAAACGCGGCATTTTCTGGACCGCGCTCACCAATCTCATTACCATGGCCGGCATGGGCTTATTGTTCCTGGTCATGGCCGGTTTTGTCGAACATCTCGCCACCGGTGCCGACCTGCCGGATGCCCTGCCGATTGTGGGCGGCCTCCTGGTCTTTTTCGTGTTGCTCTTTGCCTCTAACTGGCAGCAGTATTACTACACCTACTGCATCTTTTACGAGGAGTGCGGCAAGCAGCGTATGGAGATTGCCGAGCGCTTGCGCAAGCTGCCGCTGTCGTTTTTTGGCCGTCGTGATCTGGCCGATTTAACCGAGACCATCATGGGCGACGTCCAGGCCATGGAGCACGCCTACAGCCACGTGCTGGGAGAGCTTTGGGGTGCCATCATCGCAAGCGCCATTGTGTTCGTGGCGTCGCTGTTCTTTTGCTGGCAGCTGGCGATCGCGGCGTTTTGGAGCGTGCCCGTGGCCTTTGCCGTGCTGTATCTGACACGCGGCCCCATGACCCCGGTGTTCGACCATGTGCGTGCCGAGAAGGTCAAGGTTACCGAGGCGATCCAGGAGGCGCTCGACTGCGTGCGCGAGATCCGTGCCACCAACCAGGAGGCTCATTATCTTGAGGGGCTCAACGCCGTGATCGATGCCGAGGAGCGCGAAACCACCAAGGGCGAGCTCGCCAATGGGCTTTTGGTCAACTCCGCCTTTGCCATCCTGCGCCTGGGGATTGCCACCACGTTGGTCACGGGCGCTGCGATGGTCGCCTCCGGCCAGGCCGACTTTTTGATGATGTTTGCCTTCCTGCTTATGGTGAGCCGCATCTATGCGCCCTTTGATCAGGCGCTGATGCTGATGTCCGAGCTGTTTGCCGCCGAGTCGTCGGCCAAGCGCATGCGTTCCATCATGGAAGAGCCCGTGGCGCGGGGCAGCGAGCAGTTTGAGCCCGTAGGCCACGATGTGGTGTTCGATCACGTGGCATTTGGCTATGGTGCGGGCGAGGACGGCCGCGCCGGCGAGAAAGTTCTTACCGATGTGAGCTTTACCGCCAAGGAAGGCGAGGTCACGGCACTGGTCGGTCCTTCGGGCTCCGGTAAGTCCACGGTGAGCCGCCTGGCCGCGCGCTTTTGGGACGCCACCGAAGGCACGGTCACCGTGGGCGGCGTGGATGTTGCGAGCGTCGATCCCGAGGTGCTGCTGCGCGACTACGCCATTGTGTTCCAAGACGTTCTGCTCTTTGACGACACGGTGATGGGAAACATCCGTCTTGGTCGTCGCGATGCCACCGATGAGGAAGTGCTTGCTGCCGCGCGTGCCGCCAACTGCGACGAGTTTGTGAGCCGCATGCCGCAGGGCTATGACACCATGATCGGCGAGAACGGCTCCAGGCTGTCCGGCGGAGAGCGCCAGCGCATTTCCATCGCCCGCGCGCTGCTCAAAGACGCGCCTATCGTGCTGTTGGATGAGGCGACGGCGAGCTTGGATGTGGAGAACGAGACCGTGGTGCAGCAGGCGCTTTCCCGCCTGCTCGCAGGCAAGACGGTTATCGTGATCGCCCACCGTATGCGTACGGTGGAAAATGCCGACAAAATCGTTGTACTCAAGGATGGTGTGGTTGCCGAGCAGGGCACTCCGGCGCAGCTCAAGGCGGCAGGTGGAGAATTCGCCCGCATGGTGGCGCTGCAAAAGGAAGCAGCTACCTGGCAGTTGTAAGAAGGGGCAAAGGGACAGTCCCTTTCTCACATTGACAATCGGTTACTCCGCATCGTTAATTTTCAAAAGGTTAGCCATGGCTGACCTAGATAGTTAGATAAAATTGAGATATTTCAAAAGCGTGCTCGAGCAAACTTGTTTACTCGGGTGCTGAAGCACCATGCCGCGTCCAATGCGGCAAAAGGGAGAAGCAACATGAAGAAGTCGACGTTCAATACCCTGCTTGTCGGTGGCGGTTTTCTGCTTGGCACGGCCGGCATCAAGCTGCTTACCAGCGCTCCGGTAAAGAATGCCTGCGTGCAGGGTATCGCGTGCGGCATGCGCATCAAGAACGGCTACCAGGACATGGTCGAGCAGGCCAAGGCTAATGTCGACGACATGGTTGCCGAGGCTGCTTACATCACCCAGAGCGAGGCCGCTGCTGACGAGGCAGCCGAGTAACGCTCCCAGGCACAAACTATGAGATTCTCGATTATTAGCGAGATCCCCGGCAGGACCCGTCTTCAATTGGCGGGTCCTGTGCCAGAGAGCGATCTCGATGCACTTCTTAAGCTCAGCGGCGATATCGACGGCGTGCACAAGGTGCGCGTATATGGCCGTATTGGCCAGATGGCGCTCGAATACGACGAGCCACGTCGCGCGAGCGTGCTCGACGCCTTGGGCGCACTCGATGCTCAAGCTATCGCCGATGCCAAGTCGGGCTATGTGATGCAGCTTGAGCCGCGCAAGCACAAACTCGTTATGGACCTGGCGACACTCGTCGGCGCCCACTACGCGCGCCGCTGGTTCTTGCCGACGCCTCTGCGTGCGGTGTTTGTCGTGGCCGGTTACATGGCATTTTTGCGCGCTGCCCTTCATGAGCTGGCGCAGCCGCGCCTGACCGTTCCCGTGCTCGACGCTTCGGCCATCGGCATTTCGTTCGTCAAGCGTGATGTCGACACCGCGGGCCAGACAATGTTCCTGCTCAACGTGGGCGAGCTGCTCGAGGACTACACCCGCGCCATGAGCGAAAACGAGCTCATCAACTCGCTGCTCGATGTACCCGACAAGGTGCAAAAGGTTGTCGGCGACACCGAGGTAAGCGTTGCTGCGACCGAGCTCGAGCCCGGCGATCTGGTCGCCGTGCGCACTGGCATGTCCATTTGCATCGACGGTGTCGTCGAGCGGGGGAGCGCTATGGTCAACCAGGCGACCCTGACCGGCGAGCCGCTGGCCGTTGAGCGCAGCGTGGGCGACGACGTGTTCGCCGGTACCGTCGTGGAAGACGGCAGCATCTTGGTGCGCGTGCGCGCCAACACAGCGCAGACCAAACTGCGCTCGATCGTCTCGCTCGTGCAGACGGCCGACTCGCTCAAATCCGAGGGCCAGTCGCATATGGAGGACCTCGCCAACAAGATCGTCCCGTGGAACTTCCTGCTCGCGGGCCTGGTTGCGCTCACCACGCGCAGCCTTATCAAGACCTCGGCGGCGCTGATGGTCGACTACTCGTGCGCACTCAAGCTCACGGGTTCCGTCGCCGTCATGACCGCCATGAGCGATGCCGCCAAGATGGGCGTCATGGTCAAGGGCGCGAAGTACTTTGAGTCGTTTGCCAAGGCCGACACCATTGTGTTTGATAAGACTGGCACGCTCACCGAGGCGCAGCCGCGCCTGGCTTGTGTGCTGACGACCGACGGCTGGAGCGAGGACGAGGTCCTGCGCCTTTCTGCCTGCCTGGAGGAGCATTTCCCGCATCCTGTGGCGCGTGCCGTGGTCAACGCCGCCCGCGAGCGCGGGCTCGAGCACCGAGAGCGCCATGCCGCCGTCGAGTACATCGTGGCGCACGGCATCGCTTCGTCCATCGAGGGGCGTCGCGCGATTATCGGCTCGGCACACTTTGTGTTTGAAGACGAGAGCGCGCAGCTCGATTCCGACATTAAGGAGCGCATTGAGTCCCTGATGCAGGGCCTGTCGCCGCTGTATCTGGCGGTCGATGGAAAGGTCGTCGGCGTGCTCGGCATCGAAGATCCGCTCAAGGCCGGGGTCCGCGAGGCCATTGCCGACCTGCATGCGCTGGGCGTCAAGCACGTGGTCATGCTCACGGGTGACTCCGAGCGCACGGCCGAGCGCATCGCGCGCGAGGCGGGTGTCGACGAGTTTAAGGCCGAGCTGCTGCCCGAGGACAAGTACGCGTATGTGGAGCGCATTAAGAGCGAGGGGCGCCACGTTGCCATGGTGGGCGACGGCGTCAACGACTCACCGGCGCTGGGCCTGGCCGACGTGGGCCTGGCCATGGGTGGCGGAAGCGACATCGCCAAGGAGGTCGCCGATATCATCCTGACCGATACGGATCTGGCCGCAATCGTGCGCCTGCGCCGCATGAGTCAGGGCCTCATTGATCGTCTGACGAGCTCCTACTCTAAGGTGATGCTCACTAACTCGGCGCTGTTGGCATTGGGTATTACCGGCATGATCACTCCGCAGACGTCGTCACTGCTGCACAACGGCTCAACGATCGCCTACAGCCTGAGCAACGCGAAGGCCTACCTGCGTTAGCAGACGTGTTCGCCCACGTTATCTGGCCTGCGCCCAGACGGCATTTGTGTCGTCTGGGCGCAGGCCTTTTGCGTTTGACCATGTGCTAGCTTCTCTATATAGTGTTGCTAGCAGGGCTAGCAATTGAAGGGAGCGGGATCGACGTGGGTGCTGTTAGCGGCATGGCGCAGGTGAACGTTCGCGTGGATCGCCAGGTCAAGAACCGTGCCGAGGAGGCGCTGCGGCTTTCGGGCGGGTCACTGCCCGAGCTCATCAAAAAGGTGGTGGCAAAGGTTGCGCAGGACGGCGAGAAGTGCGAGGAAGTGCTTGCGGCCGTCGACGACCGGCGGCAATCCGTCGCGCACGATACTCCGTTCGCCGCATCATGGGCGGCGGCGGATCAACTTTACGCGGACCTGGGCATCGCTGCGTCGCCCGTATCCGACGATCGCGATTGGGACACAATCTATTCCGAAGCCATGGACGAGTACTATCGCCAAAAGGGGATGATCCTGTGAGCGGGGCTCCCCTCAAAATAATGGTGGATGCCAACGTATGGGTTGATTCGTTTTGCGCCGACCATGCCGAGTCGCTTGCCGCACGTGCGTTTATTGGGCAGGCGACGGAGGCGGGGGCATTGCTGTTCTTTCCGGTGCATATCGCCAAGGACGTGCTGTACGTTGTCCAACACGAGCTCAAGCGTAGCGTTCTTGCCAGCGGGGGAGCGCTCGACGAGGCGTCTGCCCGCGCGATTGGCGATGCGGCGCTGGCGTTTGTTCGGAATATGACCGAAAACGCTATGGCCGTGGGCGCTGATGCATCCGATCTGTGGCTGGCCGACAAATACTTAGCACTCCATCGCGATTACGAGGACAACTTGGTGCTCGCCGCGTGCAAGCGCGCGCAGGTCGATTACTTGGTGACCAACGATCGCAAGCTGCTCGAACATGCCGATCTTGCAGCAAAGACACCTCGTCAAATGATGCCGATTCTTGCTTTGGCCGAACGCGGCGGCGCGGCTATCGGTTGACGCGAACTGTTTGCGGGCCTCTTGGACGACGATGCGCCAAGGGACCCGCGTCTGCTATTTACAAAAGCTCGGCCTTAATGGCGGGACTTTCTGCGAGCTGCTCGACTGCCTTTTCGTCGGAGCTGTCGAGTGCTGCCAGACTGCGGTAGACCCACTCGTTGACCTGGGTGTTCTTGACGCCTGCGGTCTGCATAAGGGCGCCTACCTCGCGGATTGCTGCGAGCAGATCGGCTTTGGGACCCGCGAGCTCGACCTCGATGCCGTGGTAGGCGGCCACACCGCGGTTCTCACTCACGTGGTCGATAAAGCCCTCGACGGTCTCAAGCTGCTGAGCGAGAGCTGCATCATCGTCAGCGTCCAGCGCGACGAGTGCGTTCGATACCGTGAGGGCGGGATGTCCGCAGGGGACAAAGCCTTCGATGACATCCATAGCTTCGGTAATGGTTGAGCCCAGGCCTGCGAGGGCATTGACGAGTTGCTGCTTGGTATCCATAACGGTCCTTTCGACGGGTCAATTTTGCTTGGCGAAAATATACGTGACGCGATCGGTAACAAAAGTGCGAAGTGCGGCGCACATTGGGGTCTTCACAGCTCGTGCATAGGACAGCTGTCCGCTTTCAGAACGTGGTAAGATAACACTCCACAAGCGGGGCTCGCCCCGTATGTTCCTTGAAAAGTCGACGGTTATCGGGTGTTTGCAGGCCCGATGCCATCCAGACTTTCCCAGCATTCGGGGGCGACTGGTTTCGACACGATAGCTCTGAGAGAGGAAGCAAGCCGAGGTCTCCTCGCCTCGTTAAACAGGGGTACCGTCAAATTGAATTGACAACAACTCTTCTTTTGAGCCTATGGCTCTCGCTGCCTAATTTATAGCGGCGCGTCAACCCGGTGATTTCCCCGACACCGGCGCGACGTCATGTTAGGGGAATGCTCCTGCGCACGTAATCGGCATGGCGCAGGCTAAGACCGAACCGGTTAGGACGCCGCGAGCGTGTCGCTGCGCGCAAAGCGTCCGAGACAAAACCAGCGACTGAGCTTGGAGATGCCAATCAGGGGGCTTTCGTGGACCGGAGTTCGATTCTCCGCGCCTCCACCATAAGCAACAGGCAGGTAGATATTCGTATCTATCTGCCTTTTTATTTCTAATCCGTACCGCGGAGAATCGAACTCTATGCAGGGCGCGGGCGTAAAGAAAACGCGTAAGCGTTTTTAGCCCGCGGGCGAGGACGCCGACAGGCGGCCGAAGCCGGTGCGGGTTCGCGAAGCGAACACGCGGATTCTCCGCGCAAAGCCTCAACCCTATGCAGATGCGATGCCGATCGGACTGCAGCCTGCCATGCCCCGCATCAACGTCGCCCCAGGCGGAAAATCCATCCCAGAATTCCGGCTCAGACTGGGATGCGGTTTCCGGATGACGTTTCAAGCGGAAACTGCATCCCGGAATCGACGCTCGGAATGGGATTCATTTTCCGGAAGACGCCTCAAGCGGAAAGTTCATCCCGGAATCCGCGCTCAGAACGGGTCGCGCTTTCCCAACGGCGGTCCAAGCGGAAAGCGCATCCCGTAATCCCGCCTCAAACTGGGACGCACTTTCCGCTGCACCTGCCGCCTCGAAAAACCTGCGCGCCCTCCATTCCAAAACTGGGTAGAAGAAAGCCAAAACGCAATCGCAGGAGGTCAACATGACTGCAGAAGATAAGGCAAAGAACGCCGGCAAGGTCGCGCTCGTTTTGGAGGGCGGCAGCTTCCGCGGGCAATTTACCGCAGGCGTACTCGACGTTCTCATGGAGGCCGGCGTCGAGATTCCGGCGGTATATGGCGTATCGGCCGGCGCCCTCAACGGCGTGAACTACAAGTCGCACCAGATCGGCCGTGCCAACCGCATCAACCTGGCTTTCTGCAACGACAACCGCTTCATGGGCGCCGCATCGTTTGCGTCCACGGGCTCCATCGTGGGTTACGACTTTATCTTCAACGATGTCCAGGACCGCCTGGACCCCTTTGACAACGAGACGTTCGACGCGAGCCCCATCGAGATGTACGCCGTCGCGACGGACATGCTCTTTGGAACCGCCACGTACCTCCCGGTCAAAAGCGCCGTACTTGACCTCGACGCCGTGCGCGCCTCGACCTCGTTGCCGCTGGTGACGCCGCCGGTCGAGATCGATGGGCACAAATACGTCGACGGCGGCGTAGCCGATTCGGTCCCCGTCGAGCACGTGCTGGAGGAGGCGGGCTTCGATCGCGCGGTTGTCATTGTCACGCAGGACCGCTCGTACGAGAAAAAGCCCTACGAGTTTATGCCCGCCGCACGCGCTCGCTATGCCGACTACCCCTACCTGCTCGAGGCTATCGAGACGCGCCACGACCGCTATAACATCCAGCGCATGCATCTATGGAAGTATGAGCGTGAGGGCCGCGCGCTGGTCGTTGCTCCGCAAAAGCCGGTCGAGGTCGGTCACGTTGAGCATGATCCGGCAAAGCTCCTCGACCTGTATATTCAGGGCCGCCAGGAGGCAAAGCGCCTACTGAGTGATATCGAGGCATTTGTCGAGCGCTAGTGTCGCGACGTCATGACCCATGGATGACATGTGCAGAAACTCTGGTCGGAGCCAAAATACCTGTTGACTCGTACGGTGAGCGGGGTAATATGGACGGGTTACTTGCAGAGCCCCGTGAATCTCTGTAACAACACGTACTGTACATGGAGGAGTCTAAGTGATTTCGAAATCGACTCACTACGCCAAGCAGGGCGAGGTCCAGCGCAACTGGGTTCTCGTCGACGCCGATGGTGCTGTCCTGGGCCGTCTTGCCACCCAGATCGCAATGATCCTGCGCGGTAAGAACAAGCCCCAGTTCACGCCCAACAGCGACTGCGGCGACTTCGTTGTCGTCATCAACGCCGATAAGGTCCAGCTTACCGGTAACAAGGCCGACACGAAGACCTATTATCGCCACAGCGGCTACAACGGCGGCCTCAAGGCTGAGAGCTTCCGCCAGGCTATGGAGAAGCACCCGGAGAAGGTTATCGAGCGCGCCGTTCGCGGTATGCTGCCCAAGACCACCCTCGGCCGTGCCCAGATGACCAAGCTTAAGGTCTACGCTGGTGCCGAGCATCCGCACGCTGCCCAGAACCCCACGAAGATTGAGCTGGAGGCTTAAAGATGGCTGAGAACACCGTTGTCTACCAGGGTACCGGCCGTCGTAAGAACGCCGTCGCCCGCGTCCGTCTCGTCCCCGGCACCGGCAAGGTGACCATCAACAAGCGTGACGCCGAGCAGTATTTCGGCCGTCATCAGCTCGTTGAGAACGCCCTTGCTCCCTTCAAGGTGACCGACACCGCCGGTCAGTTCGACGTTATCGCTCTGTGCGATGGCGGCGGCATCTCCGGTCAGTCCGGCGCTCTGCGCCTGGGCATCGCTCGCGCTCTTTTGAACGCTGGCGACTACCGTGCTGACCTCAAGAAGGCCGGTTTCCTTACGCGCGATGCTCGCGTGGTCGAGCGCAAGAAGTACGGCCTCAAGAAGGCCCGCCGCGCTCCCCAGTTCTCCAAGCGCTAAGGTTTTATCTCCTTTCGAGATACAATGTACAAGCGGGGCCTGCCGATTCCTCGGCGGGTCCCGCTTTTCTTTTTCGACTAGGGTGGGCGGTTGCATATCGCCTGCTAGGGAAGGAACGATCCTATGCCCCAGAACATCTTCGGTACCGACGGCGTCCGTGGCGTCGCCAATGCCGACCTCTCGTGTGACCTCGCGTTTCGCCTGGGCCGCGCGGCGACCAAGTTCCTTGGTCCGGATATCTGTGTCGGCCGCGACACGCGTCTTTCGGGCACCATGCTCGAGAGCGCTCTGACCGCCGGCATCATGGCCGAGGGCGGCCGTCCGCACTGCTGCGGCGTCATCCCCACGCCTGCCGTGGCGCTGCTCACCGTCCAGAATGAGCTCGACGGCGGCATCGTCATCTCTGCTTCGCATAATCCGCCGGAGTTCAACGGCATCAAGTTCTTTAGCCGCAAGGGCATGAAGCTTCCCGATGCGGTCGAGGAAGAGATCAGCGCCTGGGTCATGTCCGAGGAAGCCATGGCTGCCGACACGCTGCCGACCGGTGCCGGCGTGGGCCACATCATCAAGATGAAGGACGCTCGCAAGGCATACGTCGACCACGCCATCGATACGCTTGATGGCCTGAGGCTCGATGGCCTGGTCGTTGCCGTCGACTGCGGTCACGGTGCTTCCTGCCAGACTACGCCCGCCGCGCTGCAGCGCCTGGGTGCCACGGTCCATGCCATCAACACCGATTACTGCGGCACCGACATCAATGTCGAGTGCGGCTCCACTCACCTCGAGCCCCTGCGCGAGCTCGTGCTGCGCACCCATGCTGACATCGGCCTGGCCCACGACGGCGACGCCGATCGCGTGCTCTTTGTGGACAGCGAGGGCAATGAGATCGACGGTGACTACATCCTGGCTATCTGCGGTTCTGACCTCGCCGCCCGCGGCAAGCTCGCCAGCTCCGAGATCGTCTCGACCGTCATGTGCAACCTGGGCTTCTCCATCGCTATGAAGGAGCAGGGCTTCGAGATGGTTCAGACCGCTGTGGGCGACCGTTATGTTCTTGAGCGTATGCTCGCGGACGGTGCCGTCATCGGCGGCGAACAGTCCGGCCACATCATCTTCCTGGAGCACAACACCACCGGTGACGGCCTGGTGACGGCTCTGCAGCTGCTGGCCGTGCTCAAGCGCACCGGTCGTACCCTCACCGATCTTGCCGGCATCATGAAGAAGTATCCGCAGGTACTCGTCAACGTGCATTCCGACAACAAGGCTGGTCTGGATGATTGCCAGCCCATCTGGGATGCCGTCGCTGCTGCCGAGAAGGAGCTTGACGGCCGCGGCCGCATTCTGGTGCGTCCGAGCGGTACCGAGCCGCTGGTCCGCGTTATGGCCGAGGCCGAGACGCACGAGCTGACCCAGCGCGTTGTCGACGACATCGTCGAGGTTGTCAAGCGCGAACTTCCCTAATGGTCAAAAACGAGTGCCAAGTGGTAAACTGTTAAGGTTATTTTGGTTGATCGGTATGTCCGAGGGGGAGCATGTTCACTAAAGTCCTAAGGTCTTTTGGTATGCGTGGTCGAGTCCTTACGCTGGATGCTCCCATCTCGGGCGACGTCATTCCGCTTTCCGAGGTAAACGACCAGACATTTGCCACCGGCCTTTTGGGCCAGGGCGTGGCGATTCAGCCTACCGGCACGCGTGTGATTGCACCGGCTGATGCCAAGGTCGAGGCCATTTTTCCCACGGGACACGCTGTTGCGCTTAACACGGTCGATGGCTTGGACGTGCTCATCCACGTTGGTTTGGACACTGTTCAGCTTGAGGGCAAGCACTTTACCGTATATGCGCAAGTGGGTGACATCGTCCATAAGGGCGATGTACTCATTGAGTTCGATCGCGAGGCAATTGCTGCCGAGGGCTACGATGTGACGGTTCCCATCTTGGTATGCAACTCCGTTGAGTTCTCGAGCATCAAGGGCTCCGTTGGCGCGCATGTCGAAGAGATGGACCAGCTCATCGTTGCTCGCGAGCGCTAACAAGTGCACGTGGCCATTAGCCTACAATTCAAACACGTTTACGGAGGGCGCCCTTGAAAGAGGACGCCCTCCGTGGCAAGATGGGATTTGTCCGAAGCTAAAAGGCTTTGGGTCACCGTGGACGGGCAGGGGCCTCGACGCGGTTAGACACGAGACACATACATTACGCGACCTCGCCCTGGTGGCCGCACACGTTGGTTGCGGCCGACGCGGGCCGCGGGCAAGTGCTTGTAAGGGAGCCTTGCCTCTCTTGTACGAGAAAGGACGCGTAATGAAGATCATTAAAGCTAAAGACTACGAGGATATGAGCCGCAAGGCCGCCAATATTATCTCGGCGCAGGTTATCCTCAAGCCCGACTGCGTGTTGGGTCTTGCCACCGGCTCCACCCCGATCGGTGCCTACAAGCAGCTCGCTGCTTGGTACGAGAAGGGCGACGTCGACTTTGCCGAGGTCAGCACCTACAACCTGGACGAGTATCGCGGCCTTTCGCACGACGATCCCCAGAGCTATCACTACTTCATGCGTGAGAACTTCTTCGATCACATCAACATCGACCTGAACAACACGCATGTGCCCGACGGTTCCAACCCCGACGCCGCCGCTGCCTGCTCTGAGTACGATAAGGTCGTCGCTGCCGCCGGCTATCCCGATCTGCAGCTGCTCGGCATTGGCAACAACGGCCACATCGGCTTCAACGAGCCCGATGACCACTTCTCCAAGGGCACGCACTGCGTCGACCTTACCGAGAGCACCATTCAGGCCAACAGCCGCCTGTTCGACAGCATCGACGATGTTCCCCGTCAGGCCTACACCATGGGTACTCAGACCATCATGTATGCCCGCATGATCCTGGTCGTCGCCAACGGCGAGGCCAAGGCTCAGGCCGTGCACGATATGTGCTATGGTCCGGTTACGCCCGAGTGCCCGGCTTCGATCCTGCAGCTGCACACCAACTGCGTTGTCGTTGCCGACGAGGCCGCCCTTTCGCTCTGCGAGTAGCGCGAATCCTGCACCTCGACATAGCCTTGCCTAAGGCCTCCGCTTTGCGGGGGCCTTTTTGCTATCCCTTTCTGTCCACTTGACCAAAATCTTGCCGCAAGCTTGACGAATGCCGGATGCCCAACAGCTTGATTCATTCATATCAGATTCTATGCAAAAATGCCACTAAAAGGTCGTAGACGGTAGCGGGTGCTAGGCGAGTTGAATGACATAGCTGAACCTTGTTCATTTGCGTTACACTGCCGCTTAGATGGGACAAGCTGACAAGCTCATTTACCTGCTTAAAGACCGATTAGTCCGGGGGATTAATACAATCGGCCCTCGCTGTACAAAAACTTGCCGCTTGACGTACCAAAAGACAACCTTAAAACACAAGGTCGCTCTATTCATAGCGCGGCTTGTATGGTCTTGCGGCTACAGTGTCCATACGGTCGAGTTGAGGAGCGGGCATGGTAAACGATTTGAGCGGTATAGACGACCTCGAGCTGATGCCGCTGGGCGGAGGCTATATGGTGCGACGCGAACGCTTGATGAATGAGCTTATCGCCAAGGGCCGAAAGGCCGGCATCGTGGTTCTTTATGCGCCCGACGGGTTTGGGAAGACCTCGGTGCTGCTGCAGTACACCCATGAGGTTAAATGCGACCCGACGCGAGGCCCCGTGCGGATTATCGAGGCCGATCGCGCCATTGGGCGCGAGGTGTTTATGCAGCTCGAGGTGGTTACCGAAGAACTCAAAGACAAACCGCACTCCCTTATCGCGATTGATAATGTGCCAAACCTCGATCAGCACGATACCGAAGACCTCATCGACAGGATTCGCGGCCTGCGCGCTATGGGGATAGGGGTCTTTATCTCCTGTCGTCCTTCAAATCGTCAGCTGATTCATGGGCTGGGCGATTCGGTTAAGATCAATGCGCAGATGCTCAAGGTGCATGCCTATGAGTATTCGGCGTGGGCATCGGCGTTTTCGATCAGCACATCGCTCGACTTTTATCAGCTCACGCAGGGCGTGCCCGAGCTCGTTTCGGCATTGCAGACGGGTCTGTATGGCCAAGGCGACGTAGCCGGTCTGCTCGAAAACGAGATTGTCAACGTATATGGCGCGGCACTTGTCGATCTGGCTTCGCTCGACAATAATGCGCTGTTTTGCGTGGCATGTCTCATGGTTTTGATGGGCGAGGGCAATATCGCGGAACTCGAGGCTTGCGGGGTGAGGCTGTCGATGGTCGACCAGTCCTACTTTGTACGCGACTACCCGATCTTTGGCTTGGATCCCGCCGAGCGGAGTTTTACGTGTCTGGGCACGGAGGATAACGGACGCTTGCGTTTGCGTAAGTTGGTGGCCGAGGTTCGCCCCGAACTTGTTCCGAGGGCGGCCCGGATTTTGCTTAAGGCGGGCCGATGCGATGCGGCGATGGGCCTGGCGGATGCCTTTTTGGACCGTGGGGCGGTCCTTGAACTTGCTGGGCAGTATGGGGTCGATCTGGCTCTGACGGGGCACGGGGCCGATATCTGCCGAGCGGCGCTGGGCACGATCGATGCCGACGATTCGGCTCCAGAGCCAACGCCTGCCGAGGCGCTTGGCGTATATCTGGCAGCGGTCAGCGTGTCCAATACAAAGCTCGCTCGCTATATGGCATCGGTCATCGAGCGCGGGGGCGAACGGGCGGCCTGCGAAATAGACCCTGTTTCATGGAGGGTGGCCCAGACACTGACGGCTGTTTGCTATGGGGACAACGGGCTTGGGCTCCCTACGAACCTGGCCGTGCCAGAAATCGAGACATCCCATACCGCACTCGATATGTTGTCTGCGCATATCGAGGTCAAGCGATGCCTGACCGAACGGGGAGATGACGGCGGCGTTCTACAGCAGCTCAAAACGAGCAAGGCCTACGACTGCGAGCTCGACATCGCGGGGATTGTTATACGGGCCGATAGCATGCTGGTGGAGCTCTTTGACGGGTCGTTTGCGGGAACCGACAAGCGCGACGACGAGATGACGGTGGTGCGGGAGGCGCTCGACGTACGTGGGCTTAAGGCGATGGCTATCTGGGTGCGCATGGTGTTGGCGGCACGGCGGCTCCTTTCCGGCTTGCCGGTAACCGACGACGCGGCATTCAACGAGCTCGATCGTTTTGCCGTGCGCATGCGCGACAACCAGATTCAGCTGTTTGGCCTGTTGCTAGAAGGCTGGCAGTCGCTGGCAGAGGGACGGCCGGTTAATGCAAAGTTCCGTGCGGTCCAAGTGCTCAAACTTGCCGAGGAGTCGATTGCGTACATGCGCGATAACGCATTGCTGTTGGAGCGCGCGGCGTATCTGCGTAACACCTCGATGGTTTCGGTGCGCGAGGAAGCGGAGCTACTCGATATAAGCCAGACGCAGGTTGGTGGAGCGGAGGCCTGGATGGTGGCGCTGCATTTGGACCTGTAGACGGGCCGAGACAGCGATCTTGCGGCCTGGATGTCCATGAATCGTGCGGGGATTCTGGAGCCATCGTATCGGTCTCTTTGCGCGCCTTGCCATGCATTGTCTGGGCGAGCCGGCGACCAGGATTCGCAAGAAGCTTCCCGTGCGCGAGCTGTCGCGGTACTCGCTGCGCGATGATCTGGAAGGGGAGGGCGAGCGCCTGTTCCAGGCCGGCGAGGTTGAAGCCGTTTGATACCATCGACCATATCGAGATTCGCATGTTTGGTGCGTTCCGCGCCGAGCGCGACGGGTTTCCCATCACGGACAAAATGTGGCGCCGCAAGAAGGCGGCGACACTTGCCGAGCGGCTTGCGCTGGGCATGGATGCGCTCGTCGATCGTGAGACGCTGGCCATGGAGTTGTGGCCCCATGCCGAGTTCAATAGCGCCCGCAACAACCTGTACTCGACGATATCGCGCTTGCGGTCGGCGTTTGGGACCGACGCCGGATGGCAAGTCGTGTGTGCTCATACCAAAATGAATGCATCGGACTCAACGGCGACTACGTCAAGACCGATGTACGGCTGTTGACAGATAAGCCGCGAGGTTTTTGGGAAATCGCACGGGTGCGCGCGGGCCCCATTTAGTTGAGCTGTGCCTTAAGATTGAGCAGCTTTATGCCGGACCGCTGTATGTTCCCAATGGCTGTAATCCCACCACGTTTTTGCGTATGCGACGCATTATGCAGTCAAAGTACATCGATTGCATGATTAAGGGAGCAAATGCCGCTCTAGAAGAAAACGATCTGCAGTCGGCGATTTGGCTGGCGGAGTCGGGGCTTCGACAGGAAACGGCGCGTGAGGATATGGTGCGCTGCGCCATGCGTGTCTACAGTGCGGCGGGGCGGAGACGCGATATCGTCGAGCTATACAGTGGGCATATGCACCATCTGAGGGAGCAGGTCAATGGCGTGCCCGAGCCCGAGACGCGGCGTCTATACGAGCGCTTGGTGGAGGGGCGGCTCAATCGCGTGCTGGTCGAGCGATAAAAAACGGGCGCCCGAAGTACTTGGGCACCCGTAAGCTTGCTATGTGTTGGTTCGCCGGATCATTGACTCTTAGACGAGCTTGATCTTCTCGATGTCCTTGCGCGAGGACTCGCGATACAGCGAGAACTTGCGGCCGATAACCTGAACGACGTCGGCGTGGCAGCGCTCGGCGAGCTCCTCGGCGGCCTCGCGGGCAGAAAGGCTGGAGCCGTCCAGCACGGAGCACTTAACGAGCTCGTGCTTCTCCAGGTAGGCGACCGTCTGCTCGACGGTGCCCTCGTTGACATCGGACTTACCGATGATGATGGCGGGGTTGAGGTGATGGGCCATGCTGCGAAGCTGCTTGACCTGGGCTCCTGTCAGTGCCATGGGTTCTCGCTTTCTATGTATGGGGCGCCCCGCAATGGGGCCTTAATCTACGTGAGCTGTCCCACGATAGCGCAGGAACGGCGTGGTGTGGAGCGCGTTTGCCCAGTTCGCAAAGAATGCGGATGCCGGGCGGGAAGACGATGCAAGCTTTAGATGGGCTACGGGCGGGGTACGGAGACCGGTTCCCAGGCGATAAACGCCCATCGGACTTTGCGGATGTGGTCGAGCATGTAACGTCCCTGCGGTACGCCCTTGGATCCCGGCTCGCCGGCATGGGGGTTCTCGATCATGTGGTGGGCGATATAGTCGCGCAGGCGGTCAATCTTATCCTCGTTGCCATGCTCGAGCATGCGAGAAAAGTCCGCCACGCCCGCCTCAAGACTATCGAAGGTGTCGCGGCGGGGCGATTCAAAATACGTGACCTGCGGCAACGCACCCATCTGAATAAGGATGTTAAAGGCATATACAAATCCGTTGCTGCGGGTAACCGAGACGCCGATGGCGTTCATCAGGTGCAGGTCATAGCGCGGGCTGGAGTTGGCGACCATCGTGACAGCACAACGCCGACGAGCCGTACGATCAAGCTTGGCAAGCGCACCTTTTAGATTGGTCGTCGTAACCGACCGACTGGCAAAGGCAACATCCACCGCTTTCACAACCGGTGCAACCAAATCCCAATCATCATCCCAAGCAAGCTCAAGCGGCGTAATGCGATCCTCGAGCCCATAGTACTTAATACCAGCATCAAGCGTGGCCAACATAGCAGGGGAAAAGTCAGCAGCAATTACAGGATGCCCAGCCCGAGCAAGCGGAATAGCAATCGACCCAGCCCCGCACCCCATATCGAGCACCGACTCACCAGGCTCAAGCGCCAGCAGTTTTATAAAATCCCGAGCATACGGGGCAGTCTCCAGCGGACGAAAATGCCGAGCCCGCTTATCCCACTCAAAACAATCATCAGCCCGATGCCGATCAGCCTGCAGACGCATCCATTCGCCATTCCAATCCGCAGAAAGAAGCTCAGATTGAATTACACCATCAGCCACGGGCCATCCCCCTCACAACAAAAAAGCGGCCCCTCCCAAAAGAAGAGCCGCAACCAGCATATATCAGAAAAAGAACCGTTCCAATGCCAAACCGCCGTACCAGCCAAGTGGTGCAGGAGCGAAGCAACTGCAACCGGGACAGAACCCAACTGAGGTCCCGTTGTGCGGGAGCCCCGGGGAGGGCAAATATATAAGGTCGATCGCGAGGCCCGCACGAGCCGGAGAGCACTTAATGTGCTCTCCGTGCGAGTCAGGACTGTCCGAGCAGGCGACCTTATATATTTGCCCTCCCCGGGGCTCCTCGCCAGTCCCCCTCAGCTAGTTCTTGAGCGAGTTCAGCGGCGCCGGGAAGCGTCCGCCACGGTGGGCGAGCACGGTGCCGGCGTTGGGGTTCACCGGCATGATGGGCGCACGGCCGAACAGGCCGCCGTACTCAACGCAGTCGCCCACGCCCTTGCCGATAGCGGGAATCACGCGCACGGCCGTGGTCTTATTGTTGATGACGCCGATGGCCATCTCGTCGGCGATAATGCCGGCGATGGTCTCGACCGGGGTGTCGCCGGGGATGGCGATCATGTCCAGGCCAACGGAACACACGCAGGTCATGGCCTCGAGCTTCTCGAGCGAAAGCGCGCCGGCCTCGACGGCGGCGATCATGCCGGCGTCCTCGGACACGGGGATAAAGGCGCCCGAGAGACCGCCCACGCTGGAGCTGGCCATGACGCCGCCCTTCTTGACAGCATCGTTGAGCATGGCGAGCGCGCAGGTCGTGCCGGGGCCACCGCAGGTGCCCACGCCGATGATCTCGAGGATGCGTGCAACGGAGTCGCCGATGGCGGGCGTGGGAGCCAGCGACAGGTCGACAATGCCCTTCTCGACACCCAGGCGATGGGCAGCCTCGCGGCTCATGAGCTCGCCGGCACGGGTGATCTTAAAGGCGGTCTGCTTAATCTTCTCGGCGACTTCCATCATTGATGCGGAGTCGGGCAGCGTCTCCAGGGCTGCAGCCATAACGCCGGGGCCCGAGACGCCTACGTTGATGACGGCGTCGGCCTCGCCACCGCCGTGGACGGCACCCGCCATAAACGGGGAGTCCTCGACCATGTTGGCAAAAGCAGACAAAACTTGGAGGCGCCAACGGAATCCTCGTCTGCCGT
>ENA-OQMY01000173-OQMY01000173.1-human-gut-metagenome-genome-assembly--contig:-NODE-173-length-20617-cov-2.807467_pt1 | contig 20617 bp, 23 predicted proteins | sample MGYA00242623_ERZ504868 | MGnify/ENA primary metagenome ERZ504868 (study PRJEB26092, sample SAMD00036386) | human gut metagenome | host: Homo sapiens | study: EMG produced TPA metagenomics assembly of...
CGAGCGCCACGCGGTGATTCGGCATATTGCCATTTTCCCGGCCAGCCATTACATCGTTTCAGGTGATAAAATGCGCGCGGGCCTTGCAAATATCCGCGACGAGCTGGACCGGCAGGTGAAGGCTTTCACCGGAGAGGGGAAGCTGCTGGAGGCCCAGCGCATTGCCCAGCGCACCAATTACGACATTGAGATGCTTACCGAAGTGGGCACCTGCAAGGGCATCGAGAACTACTCCGCTGTTTTGTCGGGCCGTGCGCCCGGTTCCACGCCGACAACATTGCTGGATTATTTCCCCGAGGATTTCCTGTTGTTTGTGGACGAGAGCCATGTGATGCTGCCCCAGCTGCGCGCCATGTACGGCGGCGATTACGCCCGCAAAAAAAGCCTTGTGGACTTCGGCTTCCGCCTGCCGTCGGCATTTGACAACCGCCCGCTCAAATTCGAGGAGTTTGAGTCGAAGCTGAACCAAACGGTGTTCGTTTCGGCCACGCCCGGCGATTTTGAACGCGCACAGTCCACACAGATCGTGGAACAGGTCATCCGCCCCACGGGCCTGCTGGACCCGCGTGTCATCGTCAAGCCTGTGGAAGGGCAGATCGAGGACCTGCTGGGCGAGATCAACACCCGCAGTGGCCGGGGCGAGCGCGTGCTGGTCACAACGCTGACGAAGAAGATGGCCGAGGACCTGACGGATTATCTCTCCGACCATGGCGTTAAGGTAAAATATATGCATCACGAGGTGGATACCTTCGAGCGTGTGGAGCTGATGCGTGATCTGCGCAAGGGCACTATTGATGTGATCGTGGGCATCAACCTGCTGCGCGAAGGGCTGGATCTGCCCGAGGTATCCCTTGTCGCCATCCTGGACGCGGACAAAGAAGGCTTTCTGCGCAGTGAAACGAGCCTCGTGCAGACCATTGGACGTGCCGCGCGCAATGCGGACGGCGTCGTTATCATGTATGCGGATTCCATCACGCCCTCAATGGAGCGCGCTATTATGGAGACTGAGCGCCGCCGCGGCATCCAGGAGGCCTACAACGCCGCCAACGGCATCACACCCAAGACCATCGTCAAGGAAATCAGCGGTATGGGCGTGCTGGAGATATCCTCCAAAGACGACAGTGCGGACAAGCCCGCCAAACGCATGAGCCGCGCGGAGATCGAGCAGAAGATCAATCAGCTGACGCGGGAGATGCGGGAAGCGGCTAAAATACTGGAATTTGAACACGCGGCGTTTCTGCGCGACCGCATTGAAAAGCTGCGCAAGCAGGCGGAAAGGAAAACCAAGCTTTGAGTACAGACAAAATCGTGATAAAAGGCGCGCGGGAGCACAACCTCAAAAACGTGGACGTGACCATCCCCCGCGACAAACTCATCGTCATGACGGGCCTTTCGGGCAGCGGCAAATCTTCGCTGGCGTTTGATACCATCTACGCAGACGGACAGCGCCGGTACATGGAAAGCCTGTCCAGCTATGCCCGCCAGTTTTTGGGCCAGATGGAGAAGCCTGATGTGGACGAGATACAGGGCTTGTCGCCGGCCATATCCATCGACCAGAAAACGACCTCCCGCAACCCGCGCTCCACAGTGGGCACGGTGACGGAAATCTACGATTACCTGCGCCTGATGTATGCGCGTATCGGGATTCCGCACTGCCCCGGTGTGCGGCCGCGTCATCAGCCAGCAGACGGTGGACCAGATGGTGGACGAGGTGCTGCGCCTGCCCGAGGGCACGCGGTTCCAGGTGCTGGCCCCCGTTGTGCGCGGGCGCAAGGGCACCCAGCAGAAGGAGTTCGAGGCCGCGCGCCGTTCCGGCTTTGCCCGTGTGCGCGTGGATGGCAATATGTACGAGCTGGACGAGGAGATCGCCCTTGAAAAGAACAAGAAGCACACGGTGGAGATCGTGGTGGACCGCCTCGTCGTCAATGATGAGGTGCGCAGCCGCCTGGCGGATTCCATCGAGACGGCCATCGGTTTGACGGGCGGCCTTGTGGGCATCGACGTCATCGGAGGCGATGAGATGCTGTTCAGCCAGAGCTATGCCTGCCCGGAGCACGGCATTTCCATCGACGAGCTTGCGCCGCGCATGTTCTCGTTCAACAATCCCTTCGGCGCGTGCGAGACATGCACGGGCCTCGGTACCTTTATGAAGGTGGACCCGGCGCTCGTTATTCCGAACCGCAGCCTTTCCATCCGCGAGGGCGCGATCAAGGCAAGCGGCTGGTATTATGCGGACGGTTCTGTGAGCGAGATGTACTACAAGGGCCTGGGCAAAAAATACGGTTTTACGCTGGACACCAAAATCAAGGACATGCCGCCTGAAGGCGTGCATGCGCTTTTGTACGGTACCGGCGGCGAAAAGCTGGAGATGACCCGCGAGACGGACCGGGGCACCGGGACATACAGCACCGAGTTTGAAGGCATCATCAACAATCTGGAGCGCCGCTTCCGCGAAACAAATTCCGAGTGGATGAAAGAGGAGATACAAGGCGTGATGACGGGTGTGGAATGCCCGGACTGCCACGGAGACCGCCTGAAGCCGACCAGCCTGGCTGTTACGGTGGGCGGCGTCAACATCAGTAAATTTACACAGATGAGCGTACGCGAGGAGCTGGATTTCATCAACGGCCTTCAGCTCACCGAGCGGGAGCATATGATCGCGGATGGGATTTTAAAAGAGATCCGCGAGCGGCTGGGCTTTTTGCAGAACGTGGGCTTGGACTACCTGACGCTGGCGCGCAACGCGGCCACGCTGTCCGGCGGCGAAAGCCAGCGCATCCGCCTCGCTACACAGATCGGTTCGGCGCTGACGGGTGTTTTGTATGTGCTGGACGAGCCGAGCATCGGTCTGCACCAGAGGGACAACTCAAAGCTCATCGCTACGCTCAAGCGCCTGCGCGACCTGGGCAATACGCTCATCGTGGTGGAGCACGACGAAGAGACCATGCGTGAGGCGGACTGGATCGTGGACATCGGCCCGGGCGCGGGCATACACGGCGGCGAGCTGGTGGCGGAAGGTACGGTGGAGGATATCTGCAAGGCGCCACGCAGCATTACGGGGCAGTATCTCTCCGGCCGGAAAAAAATCAAGGTGCCGGAACACCGCCGTGAGGGCAACGGCCATTTCATCGAGATCAAAGGCGCCACGCAGAACAATCTGCGGGATGTGGACGTAAAAATACCGCTGGGCGTAATGACATGCATCACGGGTATCTCGGGCAGCGGAAAATCGTCGCTGATCAACGAAATTCTGTACAAACGCCTGGCGGCGGACCTGAACGGCGCGCGCATCAAGCCGGGCGCGCACAAAGACATGCTTGGCCTTGAATATGTGGATAAGGTCATCGGCATCGACCAGTCGCCCATCGGGCGCACACCGCGCTCGAACCCGGCCACCTACACAGGTGTATTCACGGATATCCGCACGGTGTTTTCACAGACGCAGGAGGCGAAGATGCGCGGCTACGGGCCGGGCCGCTTCAGCTTCAATGTCAAGGGCGGCCGCTGCGAGGCCTGCGAGGGCGACGGCATTATCCAGATCGCCATGCACTTTCTGCCGGACATCTATGTGCCCTGCGAGGTGTGCAAGGGCGCGCGCTACAACCGTGAAACGCTTGAGGTAAAGTATAAGGGGAAGACCATCACCGATGTTCTGAACATGACAGTGGAGGAGGCCTGCACCTTTTTCGAAAACATCCCCAAGATCCATCGTAAAATCAAGACGCTTGTGGATGTAGGCCTGGGCTACATCCAGATGGGCCAGAGCGCAACGACGCTTTCCGGCGGTGAGGCGCAGCGGGTGAAGCTGGCGCTGGAACTGGCCAAGCCCGGCACGGGCAAGACTGTCTATATTATGGACGAGCCTACCACAGGCCTGCATGTGGATGATGTGCATAAACTGGTAAAGGTCATCGACCGGTTGGTGGAGGCGGGCAACACTGTCATCATCATCGAGCATAACCTGGACGTCATCAAACGGGCGGACCACATCATCGATCTTGGGCCGGAGGGCGGCAATGCGGGCGGCATGATCGTAGCGCAGGGCACGCCGGAGGAGGTGGCGCTGTGCGAGGCCTCGTATACGGGTCAGTATCTGCGGCCCATGCTGCCAAGACCGGAAAGCGGCGCGGCGGCTCCTGTGGAAAAAAAACGGACACGGCGCAAAAAGACGGAATGACACGGCAGGCGTCCCCGATATAAAAATGCGGACAGGCCGCGCCCGGAAGGGCGCGGCCTGTTTTGCGTTTGAAAACGGATGTTATTCCTCGCAGCCGCAGTGGTGGCAGCCCGCTTCGATGAGGCAGGCGAGGAAGCAGTACAGGCTGAAGAAAGTATACGTGATCAGCGTGTAGAGGATGAACGTAAGGATGGGATAAGTTATAAATGTGGCGATGCAGAGCGTGAGGAAGATAAAGGCGATCATTGCGGCTGCAAGCAGCAGCAGAGCCGGGATCAACAGCCTTTTTCCGGTGGCACAGATACAGTCGTTCAGACGTTTATCCTGGCGCAGCAGACTGGACGCGGTGATCGTCAGAAGGAACAGCGCGGCGATGCTGAGCAGGAACCCGAACAGGATACCCAGGAAAAACAGGGAGGGAAAGCAGAAAACGAGGATCGCAAAGATGACACCAAGCACAAGGCTGACGATGATCGAGATCGTGTCATAACATTTCGAGTTGCACATAATATAGCTCCTTTATCATGATGGGTGAATGCGCGCTTACAGCCCCGCGGTAGCGGAGTTGAAATCAATGTAATGCGCAACGACCCTGGCGGTGAAATGGCGGCGGTTGCCGCAGGAATCGGACGTTCCGCTCACGCTGATATCCTCCGGAAGGATAAAACGCATGGCTTCCACGGGAATATCCGCGCAGTAGCTGTGATGGTGGGCGGGTACGGTGAAGGTTTTCATGCCGCGGGGATATTCGTTGCCGCGGGGGTCCAGCTCGCTCAGTGCGATGCCGACAGCCACGCGCTTGCCGGGACAAACATTCTTCAGGCACATGGTAAGGTCCAGAATGCGGCCCTGTCCCTCCATGACGGTGTCTCCAATGTGACAGACCTTGTGGTCCTCGCATTTTTCGAAATAGATGTCGTCGTTGCAGGGACGGGAAGCGCCGCATTCTTCGCAGTATTCTTCGGTAGGGCGGGTGCGGGGCGTTTCCCGGGAAACCGGTTCGCGGGCGGTCGGCGCAGAACAGGCGGGTTCACGTACAGCGGGCTCGCGGATGACTGGCGCGGGCGGTGCGACGGGGGCGGCGGGACGCGATGCCTCCCGCGTGGGAAACGGGGAACGGGGGGCCTGCGTGGGTTCCGGGCGTTTGGGCGCCCCCAGATCTTCCCCGCCGATGGAAATGGTTCCAAGATCGATGGTCTGCATAATATGCCTCCTAAACTTCGGGAGCGCGGGCCATTCCCCGCACGATACCCGGTGCCATATGATGAGAAGGATCCTTCGCGTGCACACTCCATTCTATGTGATGAGCGGCTGTTGTGACACCGGGTGGGGAAATTTGTTTTTTACAAAATGTAAAAAACGGTTGACAACCGCTTGCCGGGGTGTGTATTATAGTATTAACGACATGTTGTAAAAAATGATTTGGAAAGGACTTTCTGCAATGAAGCTTTCTGCTGCCGAATATGAGATCATGGAGTGTGTGTGGGCGCTGGGACGTCCCGTTTCCGGCATGGACATTATGCGGGCGCTGGGACAGGAAAAAGGCTGGAAACAACCCACAGTGCTCACCTTTTTGTCACGCCTGGTGGAAAAAGGCCTGCTGGAAACCGAAAAGCGCGGCAAGCTGCGCAGCTATACTGCCGCAATGACGCGGGAGGCATACAAAAACAGCGAGACACGGGATTTTCTGGCACAGCTCTACGGCGGCAGCATACAAAATATGGTTGCGTGCATGGCGGACGGCGGCGGTATCTCGGCGGGCACGCTTGCGCGGATCCCGTTCTCCATTGTGCTGGGCATTCTGGCGGGTGCGGCATGCGGTTCCCTGCTGGCGGCCGTGTTCCGCCGCCTTCGTCTGCGGGACAGCGCAAAGGTGCTGATCCTGCTGAGCATTTCGTTCCTGCTCGTCACGCTGGAGGATAGCCTCAGCGGCCGGATGGGCTTTTCCGGTCTCATCGCGGTGGTGGCAGCCGGTGTGGCGCTTCAGCGGAAGCGGGGTGAGGTCGCCGCGCGGCTCTCGGCCAAATATGCAAAGCTTTGGGTAGCCGCCGAGCTGCTGCTGTTTGTTCTGGTGGGCGCCACAGTGGACCTGCGCTATGCCGCGGGCGCCGGCACAAAGGCGGTGCTGCTCATCTTTCTGGTACTTCTCTTCCGAATGCTGGGCGTATGGGTGTGCCTGCTGCGCACCCGCCTTTCCCTCAGAGAGTGCGCATTCTGTATGTTGGCCTACTGTCCCAAGGCGACCGTACAGGCCGCAATCGGCTCCATCCCGCTGGGCATGGGCCTTGCCTGCGGTGATATCGTGCTGACAGTGGCCGTATTGTCCATCCTCATCACCGCGCCGCTGGGCGCGTTTGCCATCGACTGTACCTATCAAAGGCTGCTGAAAAAAAAACTGACTCTGCCGGACGGCGCGTTTCCTTCAGAGCGCGCTGTTCTTTTTGTTTTATTTTAGTAAAAAATCAGTAAAAATAGTTGACTTTGGCATCGTGCCCGGTATACTTAAATTGTAAAACCAGAGGAGGGAACTGCACATGGCCACCATCAAAGACGTTGCACAGAGCGCACAGGTCTCTGCCACAACGGTATCACGGGTGCTGAACAGGGATGACAACATGTCCGTCACGCCTGAGGTGCGCATGCGCATCTTCCAGGCCGCCCATGCGCTGGGCTATGTTTCTCCCCGTCAGCGCAGGGCTGCGGCGGAAAAGCAAAGCTCATCATCGGCGTAGCTGATTGGCGCATCATCCGGCCGGACAGGCCCAACATCCGCCTTTCTTCTCTGTCGTGCCTGGTGCAGATGATGACGGATCAGTACGACGTTTCCTTTATCCGACTGATGTTCGGCCAACCTCAGCCCGTGGACGGCGTGATCGCTTTTGGCGCATTCACCGCGCCGGAGATGGATTTTCTCCGTTCTCTGTCTTTCGCCATCGTGTTCGTCAATTCCGACCAGCACAATTACGAGTTCGACCAGATCCAGGTGGATTTCGACCAGGGCCTGAAGCAGATGGCAGCTTACCTGCTGGACAAAAAAGCAATACCGCGGCATCGGTTATATCGGGGGCGTGTACGAGCACGGCGGCGTGCGCATCGGCGGCCGCCGCCTGTCCGGTTTGCGCCGTATTTTAGAGGAACGTGGCCTGTATGATCCCACTGTGTTCCATGTGGGAGACATCAGCCGTGAAAGCGGCTATACTCTTGCCCGGCAGGCCGCACGCGAGGGCAGGCTGGCCGAGGCCATGCTGCTGGGCAGTGACGAGGTGGCCGAAGGCGCGCTGGAGGCTTTCCGTGAACTGGGCCTGCGCGTGCCCAAGGATGTTGCCGTCATCATTTATCAGGATATCCAGACGCTGGAAAGCAAATGGCCCACCGGTACCTGCATCGAAATGTTTCCGGACTATATCTGGGAAAACGCGCTGGAGATCCTATTCGGGCGCATCAGCCAGAAGCGGACGCAGGCGGTCACGGTTGTTGTCCCCACGCACATCCGCATCGGCGATACGGCATGAGCGCTTTTCCGGTTGCAAGGGCGCGTCGTCCCTTACAATATATCTGCCACAAACAAGAAAACACAGGAGGACCTAACATGAAAAAAATCTGTTTCCCTGCTCCTTGCAGGCGCGATGTGCGCTGGCTTGCTGGCCGGCTGCAGTTCGTCCAGCACATCCGGCGGCACCTCTGCGGTCGCTTCCGGCAGCACTGCTCCTTCGTCCGTTGTCTCCGGTGAAGCGGGCAGCAAATCCATCGAAAAGCTCAGCATCGCCTTTGTTCCCTCCCGCGAACCGGAGGAGATCATCACCGCCACCGAGCCTCTGAAAGAAATGCTCACTGCCGAGCTTGCCGGCCTGGGCTATGACGTGGGCGAGGTGGAGATCACTGTGGGCACCAGCTATGAGGCTGTGGGTGAGGCCCTTTCCGACCGGCACTGCCGACGTTGGCCTGATTCCGGGCGGCACCTATGTATTGTACGACGATGGATGCGACGTACTGCTGACAGCCACCCGCGACGGCCTGTCCATTGATTCCGACAGCGCCAAGGACTGGAATGACAACGCCCCCACCGAGGCTACCACGAACCAGGTCACCAGCTACCGCGCTCTGATGATCGCCGGCCCGTCCGAAAAGGGACAGGCGCTTGCCGCCAAGGTCAACGCCGGCGAGGATCTCACCTGGGAGGATGTGAGCGGCGTAAACTGGAGCGTTATGGGGTCCTCTTCCCCCGCGGGCTACATCTATCCCTCCCTTTGGCTGCAGGAGCAGTTCGACAAAAATATCACCGAGCTGCCCCACGCCGTACAGTCCGATTCTTACGGCAGCGCCTTCGCCCGCCTGGCATCCGGCCAGATCGACGTGCTGTGCACCTACGCTGACGCCCGCCGCGACTATGCCGACAAATGGACCAGCGAGTATGCGATGACGAACAGCATCTGGGAGGATACTGCCGTCATCGGCGTGACCCCCGCCATTTACAACGACACCATCAGTGTCAGCAAATCATCCCCCATCATGGACGATGATTTTAAAGCCGCTCTCTCCCAGGCGTTCATCAACATCGGCAACACCGAGGAGGGCAAGGCTGTCATTTCCATTTACAGCCACCAGGGTTATCAGCCCGCGCAGGCCTCTGACTATGATTCCGAGCGCGCCGCCCAGAAAATGATCCAGGAGCTGAACAGCGCCGCCTGATTTCCCCGAAACAGACGGACAACGTGTAATGCAGAAAAGGAGGGAGAGCTGTGCGCTCCCTCCTTTTTTTGAGAGTGTGAGGTTTATAAGATGATTGAATTCAAACATGTAAACAAAAAATACCCCAACGGCTTCGAGGCGCTGAAGGACATTGACCTGACCATTGGACAAGGCGAGTTCGTGGCCATCATCGGCCTTTCCGGCGCTGGCAAATCCACGCTGATCCGCACCATCAACCGCATGCATGACATCACGAACGGCACACTGACGGTGGACGGCACCGATGTGATGCAGCTGCACGGCAAAAGCCTGCGCGCGTTCCGCCGCCGCATTGGCATGATCTTTCAATCCTTCAATCTGGTCACACGCACCACAGTCATCAAAAATGTACTCACCGCCTTTGTGCCGGAGCTTCCCTGGTGGCGTGCAGCTCTCGGCATCTTTACCAAAGCGGAAAAGACAGCCGCGCTGGAAGCGCTGGACAAGGTCGGCATTCTGGACAAGGCCTTTGTCCGTGCAGACCAGCTCTCCGGCGGCCAGCAGCAGCGTGTCGCGCTGGCCCGCACACTGGCGCAGAATCCACAGATCATCCTGGCCGACGAGCCTGTGGCTTCGCTGGACCCCGTCACCGCCAAACAGGTGATGGATGATTTCCAACGCATCAACCGGGACATGAGGATCACCATTCTCATCAACATCCACCATGTGGACCTGGCGCTGCAGTATGCTACCCGCGTCATTGGCATTCGCGCAGGGCGCGTGGTATATGACGGCCCGGCCGGTGAGGTGGACGGCGCCGTCCTGGACGCCATTTATCAGGATCGGAAGGAGGCCACGGCATGAACCTTTACGACAAGGTGTTCCCGCCCAAAGTCATTGTACTGCCCAACGGAAAAAACGTGACGAAGCCCCGCTCCCGCGCCCCACTGGCCGCCGCTGTGCTTTTGGCGCTCACGGTGCTCTCTGTTAAGGTGACAGGCTTTGACATGTCTCTGCTGGCCCGGCGCATCAAGGAATTCTTCGTCATTCTGGGACAGATGATACCGCCGCAATGGAGTTATATGCCTCAGATCTGGCAGCCGCTGTTCGACACCATCAAGATGTCTCTGCTTGGCTCTGTTATCGGCTCGCTGCTGGTGGTTCCGTTCGCCATGCTGGCTTCCTCCAATATTATCCACAACCGTGCGGTCGTCAGCGTCATGCGTTTGATCCTCAGTATCATCCGCACCCTGCCCACGCTCGTTACGGCGCTTATTGCCACCTATGTGTTCGGCCTGGGCACGCTGGCCGGCACCACAGCCATTGCCGTGTTTACCTTCGCCTACATCGGCAAGATCTTGTATGAGGAGATCGAGACCGTAGACATGGGCGCGTTTGAAGCCATGGAGGCCATGGGTTCTACCAAAGTGCGCGCATTCATCAGTTCTATCGTGCCGCAGGTGCTTCCCTCCTACCTTTCCAACTGCCTGTTCTGCTTTGAGGGCAATGTGCGCTACGCCTCCATCCTGGGCTATGTGGGGGCGGGCGGCCTTGGACTGATTTTGAATGAAAAGATTGGCTGGCGCGAATATTCCAGTGTGGGTATGATCCTGCTGGCGCTGTTCGTGACAGTATTCATCATCGAAAGCATCAGCCGCGCCGCGCGCAAACGGCTGGTTTAAGGAGGCGCAGGACATGAACGAACGCATTGAAAAGGACCTATGCCCAGCGCCCGAACGCGCTGGGTCGTTTGTAGCTTTCCGTTCGCGGTTATCGTTACGGCTCTGATTGTGTGGAGCGCAACAGCTGTGGAAACCAAGCGGTACAACGCAGAACGGCGGCAAATACGCTCTGAACATCCTTTCCGGTCATCTTTCTATCCCGGACACGGGCCTGCTGTTCAATCTGACGGTGCAGGGTGTTCCCTATCTGCTTCTTGAGACCGTATGCATTGCATTTCTCGGCACTGTTGTGGGCGCCGTCATCTCCATTCCGCTGGCGTTTCTCTCCGCGTCCAACCTGACGCCGAAGCCCATTGCTTTTATCGGCCGCATCATCATTATGGCCGTGCGCACGGTGCCCGCGTTCATCTATGGGCTGATGTTCATCCGTGTCACGGGACCGGGCGCTTTCGCGGGCCTGCTGACGATGTCGCTGTGCTCTGTGGGCATGGTGAGCAAAATGTATATTGAAGCCATAGAAGACCTGGATGTACGCGTGCTGGAATCTCTGGACGCCGCCGGATGCACCACTTGGCAGAAGATCCGCTATGGCATCCTGCCTCAGTTGATGCCCAACTTCGCTTCCACCGCCATCTACCGTTTTGACATCAACCTGCGCGACGCTACTGTTCTGGGCCTTGTGGGAGCTGGCGGCATCGGCGCGCCGCTTATCTTTGCAATGAACAGCTACCGTTGGAGCGAAGCCGGCGCCATTCTTGCCGGGCTGATCGTTTTGGTGCTGGCCGTGGAGTGGCTCTCAACAAAAATCCGCATAAAATTGGCGAGAGGCTGAACATGGAACGTACTTTTAAAATTATTTATACGTCCGATACGCACGGACATATCTTCCCCGTCAACTACGCCGCCGGATGCGGCGAAAGCTCCGGCCTGCTGAACCTGGCCGCACAAATCGACAAGAACGGAAACACGCTGGTGCTGGACGGCGGAGACTCTTTGCAGGGCACGCCGCTGGTGCAGTATTATCTGGCGCACGCGGACGAATTTCCCCATCATCCTGTGGCCGAAGCCTTCAATGCCATGGGCTGTGATTATTTCACACTTGGCAACCACGATTTCAACTTCGGCTATGACGCGCTGCGCGCATATCTGTGCGCCATGGACGGCGTGTGCCTGTGCGCCAATGTACAAGATCTGGGCGGCGCGCTGCCTTTGCTTCCGGAGCTGTCCACACGCTGAAAAACGGCCTGCGCATCGGCATCACAGGCATTGTCACCGATTATGTAAACGTCTGGGAGCAGCCCCGAGAATCTGAAAAACGCTGCGCATCACCGAGGCTTTTGACGCCGCGCGTGCTGCCTGTGCCCGTTTGCGCCCGATATGTGACATATGCGTGTGTATCTATCACGGCGGCTTTGAAGAGGATCTGCACACGGGCGCGGTGCTGTCCGGCAGCGGAGAAAACCTTGCGTGCAGGATCGCGCGCGAGCTTGACTTTGACCTGCTTCTTACGGGCCACCAGCACATGCCCGTAGAAAGCGTGCGCATCGGCGGAACCTTCGCCGTGCAGCCCCCCGCCAATGCCGGGCGCTATCTGCAGGTGGAAGCCGCGGTACGGGACGGCGGTGCAGAATTTTCCGCACGCCTGCTGCCTGTGGGCGGCATACACCGGGAACAGCCTTACCGCCGCCTCCTGCCTCTGGAGCAGGCCGCACAGCGCTGGCTGGACGAACCTGTGGGGCATCTGGAGCAGGCCATCCCCCCTGACGGAAAAGCTGCGCGCAGCGCTGCACGGCAGCGCTGTGGCGGCATTGTTCAACCAAGTCCAGCTTTCACACACCGGTGCCGACATCTCCTGCACCAGCCTCGGCAATGAACCCGCAGGCCTTGCCGCGTCCGTAACCATGCGTGCCATTACGGCGGCATACTTGTTCTCCAACACACTGGTGGTGCTGGAGATTACGGAAGAGATCCTGCGCGCGCTTCTGGAACGCTGCGCCTCCTATTTCACGCTGGAAAACGGAACGCCCCGGGTGTCCGATGCTTTTCTCGCCCCCAAGGTGGAGCATTACAACTACGATTTCTTCGCTGGAATCTCTTATCAGTTTGATCTGCGGCAGCCTGTGGGCCGCCGACTGACCCGGCTCTCCCGGCTTGACGGCACCCCCTTGGGGCCTGGGCCTCTGCGGCTTTGTACCAGCAATTACCGTGCCACGGGCACCGGTGGCTACGACGCACTGCGCACATGCCCCGTATTGTGGCGCGGCAGCGTGGAAATGCCTGAGCTTGTGGCAGAGTATGTGCGCGCCAACAGTCCCGTTTCCCTGCCGTGTAACGGCCGGATGGAGGCTATATGGTAACACACTTGACACAATATGCCGGTTATGCTTTGATAAAAGCAGGATGTTGCGGAAAGGAGGAGGAACATGGACCGCTTTGATACAGCCCGCGCGCTGGTGCTGGCGGCGGGCGCGCGCCTGCGTCTGGCCCGCCCGGAGGCCGGCGCGGTTTGGGAGAAAACCGGGCATCAGGATCTTGTAACACGCTGTGACCGCGAGACGGAACAGTTCCTGCGCAGCGGCATCCTGTCCGCCTTTCCGGGCGACGCCATCGTAGGCGAGGAATATCCCGCCACGCCCCCGGGCGGTACAGGCTGCGTGTGGTATCTGGACCCCATCGACGGTACAACAAATTTTGTCAGCCAGCACCGCAACTATGCGGTGTCTGTGGGCTGCTACCAGGACGATGTGCCTGCCTTCGGCCTTGTGCTGGACGTTGAACGCGGCGCACTGTACTCCGCCCGGCACGGCGGCGGCGCACTGCGCGATGAAACGCCCATTCATGTTTCGCACTGCGGCGTGCTGCGGGACGCATTGCTCACGACACCGGGCGTTCTGCACACGTTTTTTGCGGGAGCACCCCCGGCGCGCTGGGCTTGTAGAGCTTGCCGGAGCTGTCCGCGGGGTGCGCAGCATGGGGTGTGTGGCACTGGAGCTGTGCGCCGTGGCCGCGGGTGAAGCAGAGCTGTTTGTGGCGCTGCGTTCGTGTCCATGGGACCACAACGCGGCGCGCATCATTCTGGCCGAGGCCGGAGGCTGTATCTGTGCGCTGGACGGAGCCCCTCTGCCGCAGGACACGGGCAGCGCAGTGCTTGCGGCCTGTTCCCGCCCGCTTCTGGAACAGGTGCTCGCCGGCATTTCCGCAAATACGTCAAGCCGGGAGAACGGTTGACGCACCGTTTGTCCCGCCGAGACCGCGCCACTGCACCGACGTATTCTGGACCGTGCACTCCCCCTAAACAGCCGCCGGGCCTTCTGTGAAGCCCGGCGGCTGTTCTGCTGCACACCGGGCGGTGTATTTCGCGGAAAAGCGCCCTCAATTCCCACAAAAGCTTCTTTTGCGGATTGACCTCGCCTGTTCATTCATATTATAATATAAACAATTGCAGTTGTTATGTTTTTAACGGCGCAAACTTGTTAAGGATGGATGTACTTATGAAAATCTGCGTATGTGTCGGTTCTTCCTGTCACCTCAAAGGCTCCTACGACATCATCAACCTGATGAAGGCGGCGCTTGAAAAGTACGGGCTCACGGATACGGTGGATCTCTCGGCCGCATTCTGCCTGGGCAAATGCACCCACGGCGTCTCCATCAAGGTGGATGACGAGATCGTTACCGGGCTGAACCGTGATAACTTCGATGATATTTTTGCCGGCTCGGTGCTGGCGAAGCTGGGGAGGAAGCCGGAATGAACAAATTCCTGCAGCTCAAAAAATCGAACTGCAAAAACTGCTACAAATGCATCCGCAACTGCCCGGTGAAAAGCATCAAATTTGCCGACGGGCAGGCGAATATCATCCCGGATGAATGCATCCTGTGCGGCCGCTGCTTCGTAAACTGTCCCCAGGACGCAAAACAGATCCGCGACGACGTGCCCCGCGTAAAAGAGATGATCGCCTCCGGCAAAAAGGTCATCGCCAGTGTGGCGCCCTCGTTTATCGCGGAATTTCCGCTGATGGACTTCGCCGCGATGAAGAGCGCTCTACTGAAGCTGGGCTTTGCCGACGCACAGGAGACCGCCATCGGCGCAACCATCGTCAAAACCGAATACGAAAAGATGATCGCCTCCGGCAAGCACGACGTGATCATTTCTTCGTGCTGCCACAGCGTCAACGCGCTCATTCAGAAATACTATCCCAGCGTGCTGCCGTATCTGGCGGACGTGCTCTCCCCCATGCTGGCGCATTGCCGCGTCATCAAGGAGGAAAATCCCGGCGCATGCGCCGTATTCATCGGCCCGTGCATTTCCAAGAAGGAAGAGGCTGAGCTGTACGGCGAGTGCGACGTTGCCCTCACCTACGAGGAGCTGGAGGCATGGATGAACGAGGCCGGCGTGGTGCCCGCGGGCGATTCCACCGAGCCGGATGAGGGAAAGCGCGGCCGCTTCTTCCCCATCAAGGGCGGCATCATCAAAAGCATGCACACCGAAAACACTGGTTTCACTTATCTGGCCGTGGACGGCGTACAGAACTGCATCGCCGCCATCAAGGAGATCGAATCCGGTGCGCTGAAGAACTGCTTTATCGAAATGAACGCCTGCGAGGGCGCATGCATCAACGGCCCGGCCATCAGCCATCATCACAAGCCTCTGCTCAGCGGCGAGGTAAAGGTGGTCGCCTTTGCCGGGGACGATGAGTTCCGTGTGGCGATGCCCATCGATACATTCAAGAACATCCCCTACATCGGCACCCACGAAAAGATACCCGGAGAAGCAGCCATCAAAGAGATCCTGGCCAAGATGGGCAAAACCAGCCCCGAGCAGGAGCTCAACTGCGGCAGCTGCGGTTATCCTACCTGCCGTGAAAAGGCCATTGCCGTATATCAAGGCAAGGCCGATCTTTCCATGTGCCTGCCTTTCCTGAAAGAAAAGGCCGAAACATTCTCCGGCTATGTCATCAACAATACGCCCAATGCCATTTTTGTGCTGGATGAAAATCTGTGCGTACAGCAGATCAACAAAGCAGGCTGCGCGCTGTTCAACCTCAAAACGCCTTCCGATATCCTGGGTTCCCCCATCGTGCGGCTGCTGAACCCGGCCGATTACCTGGGCGTGATGACCAGCGGAGTGCCCATCAAGGAGAAAAAGCACTATCTGGCCGAATACAAAAAATATGTGGCTGAAACCATCGTTTACGACCACGAGTACCACATCGTGTTCAGCATTATGCGCGATATCACCAGCGAGGAGGAACGCCAGAGCGAACGCTCCGAGCTGTGCAATAAGACGGTGGCCATCACCAATGAAGTGATTGAAAAGCAGATGCGAGTGGTGCAGGAGATCGCTTCCCTGCTGGGCGAAACCACCGCCGAGACGAAGATCGCGCTGACGCAGCTCAAGGACGCCCTGCAAAAATAAAGGAGGGCCATAGGCACCCATGAACAACCTTTGGACAGACACCGGCTACATCAGCCTGAACCATGTGAATGAGCAGCTTTGCGGAGACCGTGTGGAAATCATCGGTAACAATGAAAAATCTCTGACAATGGTGCTGGCGGACGGTCTGGGCAGCGGCGTAAAGGCCAACATCCTTTCTACGCTCACCAGCAAGATCATCTGCACGATGATGGCAAACGGCATGCCCATTGAGGAATGCGTGGACACCATTGCAAAAACTTTGCCCGTGTGCAGTGTTCGGCAGGTGGCCTATTCCACATTCACCATCATCCGCATTACCGACAACACCACGGCCGAGATCATTCAGTTCGATAACCCCAACGTCATCCTGCTGCGGAACGGCAAAAGCGTGGATTACCCCATCGTCAGCCGCGTCATCGAGGGCAAAACCATACTGGAAAGCCGCATTCCCCTGCAGCTGCATGATGTGTTCATCGCCATGAGCGACGGCGCCATCTATGCAGGCGTAGGCAAGACGATGAATTTCGGCTGGCAGCGCGAGAATATCATCGAATACGCCGAGCGTCTGTACGACGACACGCTCTCGGCCAAGATGATCGCGTCCATGATCGTGGACGAGTGCAACCGCCTGTATGAAGGCGAGCCCGGCGACGATACCACCGTGGCCGCCGTGCGCATCCGGGAACGCACGCCTGTCAATCTGCTGATGGGCCCGCCCGCAGACCCGCGCGACGCAACGAAAATGATGACGCTTTTCTTCTCGAAGGAAGGCAAAAAAATCGTCTGCGGCGGCACCACCTCCCAGATTGCGGCAGACTATCTGCACGAAACCATCGTCACCTCTCTGGATTACGGCACCGACCCCGCCATTCCTCCCGTGGGCCATATGAAAGGCGTGGATCTTGTGACAGAGGGCGTCATCACCATGAGCCGAGTGGTGGAATACGCCAAGGCCTTTGTGGAAGGCACCGACCTTACCAACCTGTGGAGCGTGCAGACGGACGGAGCCTCGCAAATCGCCCAGCTTTTGTTCGAGTATGCCACGGACATCAATTTTTTTATCGGCAAGGCCATCAATCCGGCGCACCAGAACCCGGATCTGCCCATTACCTTCGGCATCAAAATACGCCTGGTACAGAAGCTTTCCGAATATCTGGAAAAAGATGGGCAAACAAATCAAAGTGAGCTACTTCTAAGCAGAAAACCCCGCCGCAAGGCGGGGTTTTCACAGTTTCGGCGGTTTCTCATATACTGATAATAACCATACGGCAGATATGGAAATCAACCGCAGATAAGGGAGGAAACCGCAATGTCAATGCCCACCATCACAACATCCCCGAACCCCATCTCCATGAGCCAGGCCATTACCGATCTCATCGAGTCCATTGCGCTGGAGGAAACGGCTTTGAGCCATATTCTGAACGCAGAGGGCGAAAAGCTGCAAAAGGTGCTCGCCATGGAAGACGTTTCGCTGAATCAGATCCTGGATGTGAACGAGACCGTCATGAACATGGTCACCACCGTCAACGAGCTGGAGCACACGCTCCGCGACAAGCTGGAGTTCATCTCCAACAACCTTTATTACCCTTCCCGGGAAAGCTGCTGAGGCATGCCGCACAGGCTTACTGCCTCCCCTGGCGGCGTGCAAAAAAGAAAAGGGCGTGTCCCCGACAGGGACGCGCTCCTTTCTGTTTTGCTGTTTCAACCGCCCAGATACGCTTTGCGCACCTGGTCGTTATTGGCCAGTTCATGCGCGTCGCCGGACATGACGATGGAACCTGTCTCCAGGACATAGGCCCGGTTCGCGATCTCCAGCGCCATCTTGGCGTTCTGCTCCACCAGCAGAATAGTCACGCCGGATTGATTCACATCGTGGATGATGCTGAATATCTCCTGCACCAACAACGGAGACAGGCCCATGGAGGGCTCGTCCAGCAGCAGCATCTTGGGTTTGCACATCAGCGCGCGGCCAATGGCCAGCATCTGCTGCTCACCGCCGGAAAGCGTTCCGGCAATCTGCCTGCGGCGCTCCTTCAGACGCGGCAGGCGCTGAAACACCATCTCATAATCCGCCGCAACGGCATCCGCGCCGTCCTTTCGGGTGTACGCCCCCAGCGCCAGATTCTGCTGCACCGTCAGCTGCGAAAACACGCGCCGCCCCTCCGGCACCTGCGTCAGGCCCAACTGGATGATTTTATGCGCTTCCATGCTGCTGATGGGCTGGCCGCAAAAGGATATCTCCCCCTGTTTGGGCTTGAGCAGCCGGGAAACAGCATGGAGCGTGGTCGTTTTGCCCGCACCGTTTGCGCCGATCAGCGTGACGATCTCGCCCTCGTTCACATCGAATGAAATGCCCTTGATGGCGTTGATGGCGCCGTAATTTACAACAAGGTCCTTGACCGAAAGCATCACGCCCATTACGCCTCACCTCCCAAATATGCCGCAATAACCTTTGGGTCGCTGCGGACGGTCTCGGGGTCGCCCTCCGCGATGATACGGCCGTAATCCAATACCGTGATATGCTCACACAGGCCCATAACAAAGCTCATGTCGTGTTCGATGAGCAGAACCGCGATGTCGAATTTATCCCGCACAAACGGACGGTCTCCATCAGTTCGGCAGTCTCATTGGGGTTCATGCCAGCCGCAGGCTCGTCCAGCAGCAGCAGCTTGGGATTCGTTGCCAACGCTCTGGCGATCTCCAGCTTGCGCTGCTTTCCGTAGGGCAGGCTGGAGGCCGGCTGCCCCGCTTCTCCGTCCAAATCGAAGATCTTCAGCAGCTCCATTGCCTTTTCATTCATGGCCCGCTCCTTCACAAAATAGGAGGGCAGACGCAGAATTCCCGTGGCCGTGGTGTATTTCACCTGGTTATGCAGGCCCACCTTCACGTTGTCCAGCACCGTCATATCCTTGAACAGACGGATATTCTGAAACGTGCGCGCGATGCCCGCCTTATTGATGACAGCCGGCTTGAGGCCAACGATGCTTTTTTCCGTCCAGCACGATATCGCCTTCCGTGGGCTGGTACACACCGGTGAGCATGTTGAACACCGTTGTTTTGCCCGCACCGTTGGGACCGATAAGGCCGTACAGATGGCCCTTTTCAATAGAAAGCGCAAATTTTTCCACGGCCTGCAGGCCGCCGAATGCGATGCCAAGGTTCGTTACTTCCAGCAAAGCCATGCATCATACCTCCTTCTCGCCCGCCGCAGCCTTCTTGCGCGGCAGCGGCAGCCTGGCGGCCAGCCTGCGGCGCCAGGCCACAAGCTGCGGGCTCTGGTTGAACAGCATCATCACAATGAGCACGACAGCATACACCAGCATGCGGTAATCGCTGAAGCCGCGCAGCAGCTCCGGCAGGATGGTGAGCAGCGCAGCCGCAATGATGGAACCACGGATGTTGCCCATACCGCCCACAACGACAAACACCAGAATCAGAATGGAAGTGTTGTAATCAAACTTTTTCGCCACCAGCGAGGAGAAATTATGCGCATACAGCGCGCCCGCCAAACCGGCCAGCGCTGCGGAAATAGTAAACGCGATGAGCTTATACCGCGTGACATTGACGCCCACGGATTCCGCTGCGATGCGGTTGTCCCGGATGGACATAATCGCACGGCCCGTGCGGGAATTGATGAGGTTCAGAACGATGAAGAGCGTGATGAGAATAAGTACAAAGCCCAGCCCGAAGGTGGCGCTTCGCGGCATGCCGGTGATGCCCTGTGCGCCGTTGATGATCACATCGCCTGTCTCGTCCAGGTTCAGCGAAAGCGCGTCCTTCAGCGAAACATGGAAGCCGGACGCATCTCTGCCGACATAGAAGGAATTGAGCAGGTTTTTGATGATCTCACCAAAGGCCAGCGTTACGATGGCAAGATAGTCCCCCTGCAGGCGCAATACAGGAATGCCAATCAAAAAACCGAACAAGGCTGCGGCCGCGGTCCCCGCCAGCAACGCCAGCGTAAAGCAAAGCCAGCCCGGCACGGCGTCCCCAACACACACGGAGACAAACGCCCCCACAAAACCGCCCACGCTCATAAAGCCCGCATGCCCCAGGCTCAGCTCGCCCAGGATGCCCACGGTGAGGTTGAGGGAAATTGCCATAATGATATATGCGCAAATCGGAACGAGCTGCCCCGACAGGGAATTTGTGAGCATGCCCATGCCTGAAAGCAGCTGGATGGCCAAAAACATCACAACGACCATTCCATAGGTCACAAGATCGCGCCGGAAACTGCGGCTCAAAGTTTTCATTTTCATTGCGCCCACCTACACTTTCTCTCGCGTCTGCTTGCCCAGTATGCCCGCAGGGCGGACAAGCAGTACGATGATGAGCACGCCGAACACGATGGCGTCCGCCATCTGGGACGAAATATACGCTTTGCTCAGGCTCTCGATGATGCCCAGCAGCACGCCGCCCAGCATCGCGCCGGGGATGGAACCGATGCCGCCGAACACCGCAGCCACAAAAGCCTTGATGCCGGGCATTGCGCCCGTCGTTGGCATCAGCGTGGGATAGGCCGAACAAAGCAGCACGCCCGCGACGGCCGCCAAAGCACTGCCGATGGCAAAGGTGAGCGAAATGGTGGCGTTCACATTGATGCCCATAAGCTGTGCGGCTCCTTTGTCCTCGGATACGGCCTGCATGGCGTGGCCCACTTTCGTCTTGTTGACAAAC
>ENA-OQMY01000175-OQMY01000175.1-human-gut-metagenome-genome-assembly--contig:-NODE-175-length-20471-cov-2.847572_pt1 | contig 20471 bp, 25 predicted proteins | sample MGYA00242623_ERZ504868 | MGnify/ENA primary metagenome ERZ504868 (study PRJEB26092, sample SAMD00036386) | human gut metagenome | host: Homo sapiens | study: EMG produced TPA metagenomics assembly of...
AACCAAGCTTAGCCTGATTGTAACCGCTCTGGCCTCGGTTCTCATTACGGTAGTTATCTTGGCCGGCCTTTTCCTGTATTTCGTCAACATGGATTCATCACCATCAACAGTAATCCCAGAGTAAACGGACTGGTCATTTACGATGACTTCAACTCTACCGCAAATACATCAACCACATCGTTTGATATGGAGAATGCTGTATATATGGGTACTATCGACACTGTTTCACTATGATATCCTCCACACCCCAAAAATCATTTTTGGGGTGTATTGTTTAAATTTAAAGAAAGGAGATAGGCCAATTCATGGCTTAATGAAAAACTCATGGTTGAATCTATCATGACAAAAACGTTTGCAAGAATTATTCTTGCGGCAATTTGCGCAGTTTTACTTGCAATTGTAACCGTATTTATTACAGACCTCGCTTGGTGGATGGTTGTTATTATGCTGCTTTTGGTGTTGGCGAGCTTTGCTAACACGTACATCGAGCTGAAAAAAGCATTCACAAACGGAGAAGTAGTTGCGGTCTACGGAAACTGCGCATCTATAGAAAGTGCTGTGAATTTCGTCGGCAAGACACAGCGCAAAATGTTTTCATATCGCTTTATTTCTCTTGCTGAGAGTGATGACGACACCTATGATGACAATGTTGCCAGCTTCTATATCAAAGGGGAAAAAGGCAAATTCGTAGAAGGAGAGAGTTATTGTCTCCTGTTCAAAAAGAACAAAGATACGGATATGTTTAACGAAAAAAACCTTATTGGATATGAAGCAACAAAAACTTCTCCAGTTGCAATTTCAGCTTCTGCGGCGGATGAAGATGAAGCAGAAGTGGCTGCTACTGAAAACAACCGCAATAATGAAGATGAAACAGCTCCATCAAATCTTGTGTATTTTTCTCCGAAGCATAAAAAGGGGGAGGATGAGGAATGATTTCAGCGTATTCCATTGCCGCAGTATTCTTTATGATTATCGCGGTCGGGGCAATGTATCGAAACCTCACATTTCGCTCTCCGTTTTATCTTGATATTTTTGGAAAAAAATATGCAAGAGAAAGCAAAACCATTACGGGTATTTTTGACAGACTTGAATGGGGCGCAGGTGGAGGATACTGGATGGTATGCCGCGTTGGCGAAAGTGGGACAGAAGTTAAATTCCCTCACACACGCGCAGTAAGCGGAGAAACATCAGGCCAAGAAATCCCGTTAATCCTGGTAAAAGACATTGGATTTGATGTGTATATTCCACAAAACCATAGAAACGAAAAGTCTTTTGCGGACTGTGTTGTTTTGGAACCAGATGGAATTGCTCAACAGAATAAAAAAACCACAAGCTGTATTTGCAACTGGCGTTGCTGGATGCTGTATTGGGTTTGTTTGTCTTCAATCCATTCCTGTCTTTTCGTGCATCCTCTTTTTGGCCTCTACAGCAGCCTTTATATTATCAAGACCATTGTTAGACTGGAAAAAATGCGAGGAATGTTGTAAAATAAATATAAAAGAAGTACAAAAAGCAAAGGCCACCGAAGTCGATTTGAAAAAAAAACGCATTTCCTCCCGATTATGACCACTGGAGCCAGACACAAAAGGATTTGTATGGCATTACCGTTCGACTGGAATCAGAACAAATGGCTGGAAAAGAAGATGCTGAATTAGATAGCGATACTCCTCCGGCTGACGGATGGGTGAATATCGAACAGCCAGACATTGACAATCCTGGTTATCCCGAAGAGCCAAGTGTTTATGAAGGAATCGTACCCAAAGCATGTAAAAACTGCGGCTGCATTGTAGACAATGATGCTTTCTTTTGCCCCAATTGCGGAGCACAACAGAAAAAAGTGCCGGATTTTCCAAAGGAATGGGAAGGTTTTGAAGAGTTTGAGGATAAGCAGAAAAATGTGGTGAATGATGCTACGCCTACAGATGTAACGTCCAAAGAAACAGAAAACGCTGATAAAACCGAAAACGATACGGACGACGCTGCATCCAAAGAACAGCGTGAAAACCTTCATAAATCAAACGGTTCAAGACGCGGAAAAAAATCCAGAAACAGAAGGTATCGTCCGGATACCAATTCTGGAGAGACAGATGTGGATAAGATGATTCGGTCTTTGGAATCGCCCGCTCAATTTACTCTTTAAATTTCAATAAGGAGGAATGCGTGCAAAAATGCACGCAGCAGAAAAATGGAAAAAAGCATTCAGGATAAGTCGAAAAGAGTATGGGACCTCTTTACCGAAGAGGAAAAGAAACGTCTGCAAGATTGTCTCAACACCATGAAAATCAATTTTCACAGGAACAGCGCAGACTCTTTGGACGAAATTCTTGTAGAGCTGCGAAATAAATACGGCTTAAAAACCAGATGCATGTATTGCGGACAACGTCATAAAGGTTCATGTGGACTGTGCAAAACATGTAAAACTCGACTGATTCGCACGAGAAGAGTAGATATGGCCGAGGAGGAACCACAAAACGTTTGGGAGCGCATCAGCGAAGAAGATAAGAAACGGTTACAAGACTGCCTTAACAATGTTGAACTTAAGGTTCGCATGAATAGCGATAAGTCTTTGAATCAGTTACTCATCGAGTTAAGAGATAAGTATGGTGTCAAGAACAGATGCCTGTATTGCGGTAAACCCCATAAAGGTTTATACGGCCTTTGCAGAACATGCAAAACCCAGCTTATTCGCAAAAAAGACGTTAACATGGGAAAAGAAGAAGTAGAAAAGCTTTCTGATGCAACAAATCCAGAAAACCTTCACTGGGCCTTTGTCGACATAGAAAACGCAAAAAGAATTTCCCAAACTGTTCACTCCCGGACATCAATACACCTGGACGCAAATGCAGGTTCTAAGCAAGGAATTTGCAAAGCTAAAGGAAAACATTGAAAACACAGTAAATATAAAAGAACACACACGTTGTCTGGTTTGCGGCCAGATTACTCGTTCATCAAAAGGACTTTGCGCTGAATGTCGGGCATACATCTACAAGCATGGATGTACGAAGCCTATGCGTGAGGGCGACTACAAGGCGAATTCCAGTACAATTAGTGTTGTTAGCCAGCTTTCACGCACACCAGAAGAACAAACGGATACAAGTGAGCTCTATCCTCTGGTTAAAATCAGATAATCTATAAAGCCGCCATTATGGCGGCTTTTTATTTACCATCCCCGAAAAATCAATATACTCAGTTACACTAAAGAGTACAAACCGATTCTGTGTTACGCAAGTCCGGAATCGGTTTTTTGCTTTTTAGAATAAAACATAGGGAGAATAGATATGACTACTGAACGTATCATTCGAGCAGAGGAAAAGGGATGGGCCCTAACTGATGATGATTGCTTCCAATGGCAACGAGGTGTCATCAAACAAGAAAGGCCTTTTGCACAATGTTTTGAGATGTGTCAGGTCACAAAAATCGGAGATGAGTACCGAGTTTGTCACGGCACAATTATCATCAATGATGTCCCTTATGAAGAACTGGAAGTGCTCGTAAAAATGTTCGGGTATGAAAGCCTTGATGACTTCGTGCTCCAAACGGCCAATTCCTACGAGTTTGTTTTCAATAAGGACGGCACCATCGACCGAATCAACAGTCCTTCTTGGATTCCGGAATATCCGCTACTGGCGCAAATGGACTTTAAAACAAATGCCATTAGCGAGTATTTAACTGATGCAGCATTCAGCAGTGAAAGCGCAGCGGAAGAATACATTTACCGCGAATATCTGACTCAGGAGGCCTGCGTATGGTAAACACGAATGAACTTCGCCAGGGATACGAGATGATTGACCATTCTCGAATCAATACACAATCCAGTTTTTTGTGCGTGTCTTGGGAGTGCGTAGGAATCACCGCCTGTCTCGTTTATTGCGAAGATGACGGCGACTGGGATTTCGCGCCTATCGACTTGCAGGAAAACTGGGGCACAGAGGCGTTTAACCAAGCAGTAAAAAACGGCAAACAAGCAGAGGGAAAAATTAAGCTTGAAGAAGCCCGTTTTGGAGGTGTGTTTTTAATGAAGGCAAGCCTTGATTGGAAAAAGGGATATCCTGAAGACAGCGAAATGCAGCCAGTCAGCGCATTTGCCTGCAAATATTACCGAGTATTGGTTACCGGTAAATACCAATACGATGGCCGGCCGTGCGTCGATATCATAAATCGTATGCGCAGAAAAGTAACGGGGCTATCAGAGTTTGATAAAAGTGATGCCCTGGGCGTTCCTTTGGATGGACAATGGCATTGGCAAACAGGTATGGTCGAAATTATCGCGTGGTGCGAATTGCCCAACGCAGATGACCCAAACTGGATACCCTGCGACAAAATACTGCCGGAAGAAGCAGAAAAGATTTATTCTGACGGAAGAATGAAACTTCTATCTGTAATGGCTCTTTGTGAGTTTTTCAAAGGATGTCCGGAAACAAAGCTTGTAAACAGAATGTCCGTTGAAGCAACTGGAAACCCATATCTTGACCAGCAGGCAACAAATGGGTGGATATGGAGTAATAATGCCGGAACTGTAAAAGCGTGGATGCCGTTCCCAGAACCCGCACCCTCAGATGACAGCGTGTATGGCGACAATAAAAAAGCAAATAAAAAGGAGAAAACACAATGATTGACCTGTTTAACCCGAATGTAACCGAGATGAGCAAACTGAACAGCATGACCAAGTATCCCAGCATTCTGACCTTCCACGATATCGACCGTGGTATTCTCCAGGACCAGCTCGTAACTGAAGACGGCACTTTCCCGGCGGATGACCCGGAGATTTTTGTGACCGAAAAGGTAGACGGCACCAACAGCCGTATCCTGCTTTTTGGTGGGGATTATATCATCGGCAGCAGGGAAGAGCTGCTGTGCGCAAAGGGTGACCGTTTCTACAACCCTGCGCAGGAAATCGTGGCTACGGTTCGCCAACTGGCCGAAATGCTGGCCCCCAGTTTCCAGGATGACCCTGTCACAGACGATATCCTTTTTGTCCTGTACGGCGAAAGCTACGGCGGAAGCATCGGCAAAGGAGCCAAGCAGTATAGCGGGGTTCACAATCGTGGTTTCCGTGTGTTTGATGCGATGATTCTTCATCCGCAGCAGGTCGAAAGCCTGATGTATACGAGTCGCGAAGGCATCGCCATGTGGAGAGATGGCGGCGGCCAGAAATTTATGTCGGTGGACAACCGAAACGCAATGCTGCGCATGCTTCCTGCCAATATGGACAGCGTTCCGTATATTCGCAAGTGTAAGCTGAGCGATATTCCTACGGACATTGAGGGCGCATACAACTGGCTGTGCCAGTTCCGCAATACCAATGTTGCACTTGACCAGACAGGAAAAGGGCAGGCAGAGGGGGTAGTCATCCGCACGGCTGACCGCTCTTTCATTCGCAAGCTGCGCTTTGAAGACTACGAGAAGACCTTGCGCAAATCGGGCAAACTCAAAAAGTAATTACGTACTGCCGCTCCCATTTCGGGGGCGGCTTTTCTTGTACAACCCCGAAAAATCAATAAGATTGTTCATATTAAAGAGTACAAACCGTTTTGGCGCAACGAAAATGCCCGAAACGGTTTTATTTTTTGAAATAACATATGAGGTGAAAAAATGAGTACGAATGCAACAATCGCTATTACGGACGGAAAGAGCTGCAAAGCTGTTTATCTGCACTGGGATGGTTATATCGCTTGGGCAGGAGCGGTTTTGTACGACGACTACAACGCACGAGAAAAAGCTGAAGCACTGATTGCTTTGGGCTCTATTTCCTCTTTGAGCGAAAGAATCGCTCCGGAACCTGGAGAAGAGCACAGCTTTGATAACCCTGCGGAAAATGTTACTGTCGCTTACTGCCGAGACAGAGGCGAGAAAATGGAACTCCACGTGTTTGGGGACCTTTCTCCTTCTGGGGACAAAGCATTTATCGAGCGCTTGTCGTCTCAGGTATCGGGCGGTAATTACGTTTACCTGTTCGACACTCGGACGGAACAGTGGTCTGTGGGCACTATACACGGATTCCTTAAAAGTGAAAAAGATGATTTCCCCGAGGTCGAGCCCGGAGTCTTCTATCCTCTCAGAAAATGGTTCGAGGAGGTGTAATATGACCTTCAATTTTACGTTCCATGACAACGGAGGTCGAGTATCCAACTCAAAGATTATTGGAGACCGAGCTTAGGGTCGCAGTTTCTTTGGCTCTGATAAAAGAAGCGTGGGCAACCGCTGTATATCCTTGGATGAATGAGGAGCCGGCAGTTCAAATCGGCAATCAAGCATCTATTGCGTAAGTATTAGTTGTGGGATATGGGTTTAGGACACGGGTTCGATTCCCGTCAGGTCCACCAAATTTATGTAACCAACTCTGTGTAGACCATAGAAATAATTGGTTACATTTCCACTATATTAAGTTGTCGAGAGGAGAAATGCATGAGCGACCTGAGCAAAATCGCTGATATTATCTTTGCGGTCATAGGACATGCGGGATTTGTATTGCTTTTCGCAGCTGTGCTGCATTACGCATATTCTTCATGCCGTTCCAATTCGTTGACACGAAAACGAAGGACCGCATGGGTCCGTTCTCACTTTCCAGAGCCGGAATATACTGTAGAGAACATCTCGGATACATCCCAATTTGTGGCTGCTTTGTTATGCGAAAAAGACGCTGCTGTCTGGCAGTATTATGACAAATTCGACGAAGCTCACAAAGTGGGGAGCTACGACAAGCTATGCTCTGACTACTGCTGTACAAAAGTAGACAACAACTCAGGTTTGCTACTTATTGTTACAGGAAATAAGGTAAAGATTTCTTGTAACCCGTATACGGTAGGAGCGGTGCTCCGTATCATCTCACAATACAAACAAGTACGCTGCTGGATTCAGGGCCAGTCTCAATATACAGGATTTTCATTGGAAACTTTGTCTTTCAAAGACATGGAAGCAGTGCTGAAGACCCCGGATATTTCCCTGTGGGGATATGTCTCGGCTTGGGAAGATGTCGTATTTATTCCTCCTAAAAAATATGACAACATAGACGGTGTAACTTACTACACTCTCTTTGCAGTAAACGAGAAAACCAAATGCATCTATCAACCAATTTTGAAAGTGGCTGAAGAGAGGATATAACAAACTCGTCAAACACCAGTATCCCCAAGCTTAGGGCACATCTCATTAGACTTGCCCAGAAGAGGTTTCCGTATTCCTCAAAAAAAACACGGTGGTGGAGTTGAAAGGATGCCAGGTGACTGATGGTACTGGGGAAGACAAAACCATCACCACATGGGTGCTGAACCCAGGGTTGTTGGCTGTCGATGGCAATGAGCGTCATGAGTCGTGGCGCCGCGAATACAGCCGAACATCCAAAAGTCAGAGAAAATGGCAACAAAGCACCGGATACGGCCGGCAAAGGCACATCATTCCCGTGCGTGTTGCGCTCTCGAAGCAGGGAACGAGGGTAAAAATCCCGCTTGTGGAACAGGCAATTCAGTTCCGGCCGAATACAAAGAAGCTAAACTTCGGCACATATATTGCCAGATAGCTCAACGGTAGAGCAGCCGGCTGTTAACCGGCAGGTTGTGGGTTCGAATCCCACTCTGGCAGCCAATGGCGTTATGCCACCGTGCTCTTGGGCAAACATGGGTATAGCCGCTTATTCGCAAAGCGATGTAGAGAAGTGAGTTCGAGTCTCGCAGAGCACAATATAACACGGGGTAGAGCAGATGGTAGCTCACCGGGCTCATTACCCGGGACACGCCGGTTCGAGTCCGGCCCCCGTAACCAAAGGGCGAAAAGCCCTTTTTTAAAAAATATGGCTAAAGTCGGTTGTGTACAGGGACTCAAAGCCCGGAAACCATTACGGGCAGGCAGAATGCCAGATTTGTCCTATCGACAAGCCATATAGGGGAAGCGCACCCTTCCGTGAAAATCGGACGTAATAGGAACACGATATAGTCGGTCAAGCCAGACTCTCTCTGCACCGGCGTTTCCATAAGTAAAGGCGAGAGGGCACGCGGAGAAAAAATTCCGCAAAGCGGCGTAATGGTCGCGGCTCTGCCTACCCCACGGATGAGCGTTTCGAGAAAGATGTTTGTCTGTACATCTGAAAATTGTGGGGAACAGACTTTAAAGAGGTTTCCGGAGGCAATTTGTCTTTGGAGCCTTTTTGAAAAGGAGATTTTATCATGGGAAGAAGCGGAATCGGAGGAGGTTCTTCTCGCGGTGGCGGCGGAGGCGGCCATCGCGGCAGTATGGGAAGGTCTTCCAGTAGTGGCCGTTCCGGTATCTCAAGTGGACGTGGTTCTTACCGCCATTCATATAGCGGCTACACTCCTCGTTATCGCACCTACGGATACGGACACAGGCCTACCTCAATTTCATTTCTCACGCTCCTTGTCATTATGGTTGCGGTATTTGTTCTTTTCAAATCCGGATTCCGTTCCACCAGCATTACCCCTTCGACAGTGGACAGAGACCCTTTGCCGGCAGGGGCTGTGATTGAGACGGAATATTATACCGACAATTTGTTTTGGATTGACAACAGTTCAAAACTTGAGTCGGGTATGAAGCATTTTTACAAGGAGACTGGCATTCAGCCTTACCTGTATATCACAGATGAAGTCGATGGTTCAAGAAATCCTTCGGCCGAACAGCTGGAAACATTTTCAAACAGTCTCTATGACGAACTGTTTGAGGATGAAGCTCATCTGCTCTTGGTTTTCCAAGATGCCGATGGCCACTACAGCGACTGGGTAATTACAGGAGCACAGGCAAAGCAAGTTGCCGATACTGAAGCTGTAAACATCCTGCTTGACTACGTTGACCGTTATTACTATGACGCAAATCTTTCTGAAGCAGAAGTCTTTGGCAAAGCATTTGAAAAAGCAGCGGACAGAATGATGACTAAAACTGCAAATCCGACAGTGATTATTGTAGTTGCCCTTTCGGCAGTCGCCATTGTGGCCGTTGCCGGAATTGTCATCGTGAAAAAAGTCAATCAGAAAAAGCAAGAAGCAGAACAGATGGAAAGACTGCTAAACATGGACCTGAATGATGGGAACACAGCAGAAAACCCAGAAGTGACGGACCTTGCAAACAAATACAAGTGAGCCGTCCAAATACGGCAAAAGCAAAAAGGGAGGTTTTGAAAATGGGCATTTTTACCCGTTTTGCTGATATCATGTCTGCAAACATCAATGACCTTCTCGACCGGTGTGAGAAACCGGAAAAGATGGCAAAGCAGTACCTGAGACAGGCAATGGAAGACCTGGCCGAGGTCAAGAAGAAACGGCATCATCATGGCTGAAGAGAAGCGCTGCAAGCGCAATCTCGATGAGGCCACCGGGAAGGTTGAAAATACGCTACCCTGGCGAAGAAGGCTGTGGCAGCTGGGAACGACGACGACGCCCGTGTGTTCCTGGCAGAAAAGCAGAGGGCAGAAGCAGATGCCAGCACGGCCCGCACGGCATATGACGCCGCAAAGGCAAACGCTGACAAGATGCGCCAGCTGCATGACAAGCTCAACAACGACGTGAGCACGTTGCAGTCTCGCCTGAAAAATGTACAGGCCATGGCAGCAGTTGCCGATGCACAGGAGACCGTCTCTCGTATGACTTCCAAGGATTACGGCAGCGGCATGGCGAAGTTTGACCGTATGGAAGAAAAAGTCCGTGCTCGTTTGGATGAATCGGAAGCCAGCATGGCTTTGTCGGAAACTCCGGACAATGAGGCGGATGCGCTTGCTGCCAAGTATGGCGGCGATACCGATGTCGATTCCGAACTGGCGGCCCTTAAGGCAGAAATGGGAATGGGCGTAAACGCCGACTCCATTGATGCTGAACTGGCTGCTCTGAAGGCCGAAAACGGCTGATATTCCCGCAACCACAGCGGCCTGCCCTGAAAGACAGGCCGCTATTATGGGCCATTAGCTCAGATGGTCAGAGCCGCCGGCTCATAACCGGCTGGCCCCTGGTTCGATTCCAGGATGGCCCACCAAATAAAAAAGGAGGATTATGATATGTCTTTTCTGAAAAACACCCTCGCAGTTATCGGTGCCGTTGCTGTTGCTGGAGTTGCTATTCGAGCACTCACAAGCGAAAAGACAGAAAACGCTCTGAAAAACGCTCTGAAGAAATGCGATGATTACGCAAAAGATGAAGAGGATGGCTGTGAGCCAGTCTGTGCCGGTTGCTGCTGTGGAGAATGTGAGTGTGTTGACCCCATGCCCAGTGATGAGGAAGGCATCATGCATACTGAAACCACGACGGATGAGAACATTGAACCGGCAACTGAGGAGACTGCCGAGGAAGAAACCGACCTTCCTCCTTTGAACCTCAAGCCGAATGAGGCAAAACAGGATGGAAACCCGTAATTTTCAGGAAAAAGATGTAGAACATGACGCATTTTCCGGTCAGGCGTATGAAAAGGAGACCATTATCAATTTCAACAACGCAGAGAAAGAAGCGTCTTACTACACCTTGAACTTTCACAAGCGGAAAGAGTTACTGGAACTCGCCGAAAAGTATCCGGAACAGGTCAAAATCGTGTCGGATAATGGTGAGGCCATTGAGGCCTTGTTGCCGAAACGATGGATTAAGATACGTCCTCCAAGAGAACTGACAGATGAGCAAAGAGCACGTCTTTCCGAGCAAGGAAAACGCCTTGCGCAGATGCAGAAAATGCAAAAAATAAGCCGCCATGTGCGGCATACATATTCTTGAGTAGCTCAGCAGGTAGAGCAGATGGCTGTTAACCCATCCGGGTCGGGGGTTTCGAATCCCGTCCTCAGGAGCCAGTACCTTGACCTCTTTTTATATGCATGACCAACCCGATGTGCAAAGCGGACGCCACCGCTTTGGGATGTAGACAACGGAGTTCTCCTATACGACGATAGCCGTATAGTGAAACTTTTTTGCGTCAGTAATGACGTAAAAGAAGAAGCGAACGCTTCAATCGACGTTTACAGTATATCGCACGTTGGCAAAGAAAGGCTTCCGCCTTGACGGCCACAGCAATAGACGCCTCCGGTGGAGGAATAACCCATGCAGGATTTGGAATGGAAACCCAAAAGACCGGTGGGACTTCCAATAATGTGGTTTGTCTTGAAGCGAAGAAATTCGTGTATAACGCAAGAACGGAGATAGAGTAGCCCTATGACAGAATTTGAAGAATTTCACCTACGGGTAATCATTAAAATTCTGGATGGCGGGTGAAATTTGCAGGTACACACCCCTGTGTAAGTTTGGAACCTGCTATGGCTGGCAACAGCCATAAGCAGGACCCGGGTAAGACGTAATGAGGTCGCTCCTTATTGCTCAGACTTATCTGCTTACTGGCCGAACATCTTTGATAACGGACGAATGGAGGGAAGCTGTATAAAGCGACCTCGGTCATGTGTATAAAAAGGGGTCAAGAAATATTATTATCAAAAGAGGGAAACGCTCAAAGTGCATTTCTCTGCTCGAGAAACTATCTACACAGGGGCCTTAAAGCAAGTATCTGACCCCGAATTGATAAAGCCGTCCCTGTTTTGTTGGGGGCGGCCTTTTGTAAATGGAGGAGATTTTTGATGCTGAGTGAAACGAGAAAGAGCATCATTTTACATGCAATAAAAAACGATGCTGATTGTGGCGCCGGGTTGGAAGATTCTCTTTCTCTTGAAGAGATGCTGTTTTACATCCGAAACCTGCAAGACCTTGGCAGCAGAGTTGGAAAAGAAACAATCCAAAAAGCCATAAAACTTTTAAGAAGACATAGACCATGGTATATCCTGACTGTTGGAGATGAAGACATCCCATACATCGAAAATGACAGAGGTTATGTTTTCTCAGACCCGGGCGCAGGAATGCAGGCAAAAAAAAGTAATTTGCTTCTATGGGACATCAGTTTGACCTGATGAAAACCGAGCCCTATGATGAGCTGCCGTTTGATATGTTTGCCCGCTACGGAGTACAAACAGTCTCTATCAATAAGGGGACATTTGGTATTGCTCTCAAAACAGACATTCTTTCTAAAAAACACTACAGAAAACAGCACATTGAATAATGCTGTTTTGAAGTTTGCAGTTGCGTCAAAAATTGGCGCAGAAGACATTGAACAGCTGGACCGCAATGTTTCTGAGGAGATTTTACGTTCCGACCTTTACTACATTCCAGAGGGGAATATGCCATCTCCTATGCAGGAAATCGTTGAATTTTCTGACGGAAGCAGTGCCATTGGCGGATATCTGTTCTCTGATAGAAAAGAAGCTTCTCTGGTCTACCTGGGCAAAATTTCTCAACTCAGAAAAGCGCCAGCCAGAAAACTGATGCGGACAGACCCTCTGATTGGGAAGTATGTCCTGAACCCAGGCAGCATTAACTTGCTGGTAAGCCAGGCAATTATTGACGCAGTTGCCAAAAAAGAAATCTAATCGGAAGCTCTGCCAAAACGGCAGAGCTTTTCCGTTGTCTTGCCCCGAAAATCGAATACCATATAAACATATCAAAGAATCGAATTCGATAAGGAGTCCAGTAATTCCGAACAAAAGTTCCCGATGTACTGGGCTTTTTCTTTTCGGTTTTTTGAAAAAACAACATAAATGATGATAATTGGAGGTTATCTAAAATGGCAAGCAAGTTTCTGTATCTGACTAAGGGTATCGCATCTCGTAACGGCGCAGTGGAGAACGTGGTGCAGGGCGCTGCAAAGGTGTTCCTGAAGAACATCTACGGCACAAACAGCCCTATCCGCGTCAACACCGTGGATGGCACTGACCGCTAACGGCCAGCCCGTGAACCCGCTCTGTGACGAACATCGAAGGCTCCTACAAGGTTGACCAGCTGATGGCCAAGCAGTTGAAGTTCTTCTTCGGTGTCGACATCCCTGAGGGCGATTTCCTGAACATCCGTGTTGCTCTGTGGGGCAAGCCGGGTGAGAATCTGGCAAAGTTCAACGTCAACGACGGCGACCTGTACATGTTCATGCTGCGGAACATCTCTCTGGAGACCTTCACCCGCAAGAACAATGCTACCGGTTATCAGCTGAGCGCTCAGGCATTCGACTTCGAACCGCTGCGTACCAAGAAGGCCGATGACAACAACGGCGCCGCCAAGGCTCCGCAGGCTGCTGCACCGAAGCCCGCTCAGGCTGCCCCTCAGGCTCCTGTGCAGGACGACTACAGCGCCGATGACTTCGCGGCCATCGACGACAGCGACGACCTGCCGTTCTGATTCTTTCTGTGATGAGGGGGAGAAGCAATTCTCCCCCTCCGTTTTTTTCAGTAAGCAGGAAGGAATCAGGATAATGAGCAGAACGGAAGAATGGTACTACGATGTCGGCTGGAAAGCCATAAATGAGTGGTTGACGAGATTTGCAGCAAAACACTACAACATTTCGTATGTGTGTAATCTCGAAAGCATTCCAGAATGGATTGACAAACAAGCGCTCATTAAGGCATTCAACGCTGATAGCCGTTCTTGGGCATTGGGTCTTGATGCCGAAGGAGACCTTGTCTGTCACCGAATCAAATGAAAATCACACATCCCCTTATACAGGGGATACATAATAGGAGGAAAGATAAAAATGGCAATGTTATTTTTGATTGGAGCCGTGGAACCAACATCTCTTCGAGCCTGCCCACCTGGGCACAGGACAGAAGCCTCTTTGTGGGGCAGTATCAGAGTCCTGGTGGTCTCCCGACATCTTATGTTTCTCGCGCAAGCGGAAGCGGCAAGCTGACCAATTCGTTTGCCAAAGCCCTGTGCCGTGCCGCCATGATTATGAATGGCTGCGATGCGGACGGTTTTGGTTCTAACGCAGCATACAGCATCGCAGAAATGACCCTTTCTGTCAATTTCGAAGGTGCTACGGTTGGACCGGGCGAAATCGCATCTGTTGTGTACGAAAAAGCAACCGGTAAGTTCTATGCCGAAAAGGGCGGCTCTGCTCTGGACGGTGTTGCAGAACCTGCTCCGTTTATTTTGGCGATGTGGGGAACTCTGATGGAAGACAGCATGTTCGCCGCAAAATTCGATGAGTTCACGAAAGCAACAAGCGACGACGCCAAAAAGTCCGCTGCATGCTTCCTGAGCGATATGGTGTATGAAAAGGTGAAAACCGATACCGTAAAACTGTGCGAAGCCACTCAGGTAAGCACTCTGACGGCAACCCGTCGACAGGGACCGAAGTTCCGTCCGGACAACTTCGTCGGGAACTTTACAAAATTCCAGACCGGAAACCGAGCAAAGAGCAAAACCTCTGTTCACAAGAACCGCGCTATGGATACGAGCCAGTTTGTAGGCTCGTTTGCCTTCCGTACCGAGCCCTTGACGGCCGAACAGGAAGCACGTGTTCCTAAGCTGGACGAGAAGTATATCGTCACCGATGAACTTCTCCTCGTCTGCAAGCACATCAAAGAAACCACAAAGAAATCCCGCCCCATCCGCAATATTCTGTATCGCGGCGCCCCTGGCGTAGGTAAGTCGGAGTCTTATGTTGGTATCGCAGCCGGCTGCCACCTTCCTCTCTACACCTTTGCAGCGAATGCCCTGACCGAACCTTTTGATTTGTTCGGGCAGTTCGTCCCTGTGGATGACGAGGGGAATCAGGTTGGCGAAAAAATCCCGGTTGAGAAAGTGCTCAGCGGTATGCCTTCTGCTGAGGAGATTTCCATGGACCCCGGTTTTGCTTACCAGCAAATTACGGGTATGCCCAAGAAGGACGCAACTCCTACTGAGTGCATGGCAGCCATGTTCAACCTGGCTCAGAAGAGCCTGGATGTAAATGGCGGCCAGCAGCGTTTCAAGTTCGCCCCCGGCCAGCTGATTTACGCTCTGCGTGACGGCGGCGTTTGGGGGTTTGACGAGGTGACGTTGCCGCAGAACCCCGGCGTTGTTCCGGCTTTGAACCCGGCAATGGACTCCACCCAGTCCATTACTTTGCCGACCGGCGAAGTAATTCATCGTCACCCCGACTGCATCATCGTTGGCACCACCAACGTTGACCTTGAAGGCTGCCGCAATATGAACCAGGCGTGGCAGGACCGCTGCCAGCTCATCATCGAGCTGCCGGAACCCACCGATGCTGTGCTGATGGAACGCATCAAGTCCATGACCGACTGGGATGATGCGGTCGACAGCAAAAACATCGACCTCAACCGCTTTATTGCGGCTTATCATCAGCTCCAGGAGCTTGCTCGTAAGCGTCGTATGGACGATGGCACTATTGGCCCGCGTAAGCTGGCTGACTGGGTCATGTCGACGATGATTACGGGTGACCCGCTCGTTTCTGCAAAGATGACCATTATCCCAGGCGCCACTACGGACCCCCGCAGTATGGCAGAGCTGGAGCAGAAACTTGCTGACTTGTTCTGATTCAGAGCATGAGGTGCCTATGGGGTATCCTGACGCTGTCCATCAAGCCATTCAGGCTGAAATCGAGTGCCGCAAGGCACTTGGAATGACGCAAAAAGAGTTGGCGACCCTTATGGGGACTTCTCAAGCGAACATTTCCAGATTTGAGAGTGGGGAATACAACCCCACGATAGCCTTTTTGACCAAAATGGCTCAATGTATGGGCAAGACCCTAAAAATTTCTTTGGAGTAATGTCCGAAGAGACAAGCCTTTTGAGGCAAAATACAGCAGTCACATTCCAAACGGGGTGTGGCTGCTATTTTATTGCCCTTCCCCGAAAAGTAACGAAAATAGATATATCCAAAAGAATCGAACCTCATTTCTGCGTTTAACGAAAATGCCGGAGTGAGGTTTTTTGGTAAGCAACTACATAAGGAGGAAAAAAGCAATGGAAAACATCTATAGCCGTGTGACTGAGCTGGTTGAGGCCAAAAAGCAGAAAATGACTATGGCTGAACTGTTTCAGTCGCCGACCTACGCATCGTTTATCAAGCGCAAAGCCGCTAACATCATCAGCGGCACGTTCTACATGCTCCGCAAGGAAGGGTTTGTGGCAAGCAGACAGATGGAAGACCGTCTGTTGGCAAGCCTCACTATCCAGCTTATCCACGAACCGCCGCAGAAGGGAAAAGAAGAAATCACCGCTTATGCGGCAGACAGTGGACAGTTTGGGCAGCATCTCATTTGCATCAACACAGCATGCAGCTTTGTGTCGGAACAGGAATCCCGCGAAGAACAGCACATGGCCGTGCTCGGGTTGCTATACCACGAAATTGGCCACCTGCTCTTTACGGACTATCCGACGACTCGTGCATGGAGCTACCAGCTTCAGCGTGGAAAGTGGTTCCCGAAAGAACCGAAGGGGATGAACACTGTTGCCGGCATCAATTTGGCGCAGAGTATGGCGGACCCGGAGTTCCTTCAGGTATTCTCGCACTGTGCAGACTCTGTAGACAACTGCCTGGAGGATGGTTATGTCGAGAGAGAAATTTCTTTGATGTGCCCTGGCACCGGCAAAGATGCACTGGCTGTCATGAACATGGTGCTCTATGAGACTTCGGAGTATCTCGAAAATGACGACCCGAACAATCCCAAAAAGAATGTTCCCGGCCGAGATTTCTTGGATGTTTTGCACCAGGTTCTTTAGTACTGCGAATTTGGTGAAATCAAAATCGCCGATGACTACAACGGTCCGCTGAGCGATTTCATTTACGACTGCATCGAGGTCGTAGACGACTATAAGCTTGAGCGTGACCCGGTCAAGCGTCGCGAAGGTGTCAATGAGCTTCTCTGCATTATGGCGCCGCTCATCGACAAAGCCATTCAGGAGCAAAAACAGCAAAACCAAAACCAGCAGCAAAATCAGCAGGGCCAACAGGGTCAACAGGGCCAGCAAGGCCAAGCTGGAGGTGCAGGTTCTTCTGGCGGTGCAGGCTCTTCCGGTGGCGCTGGCTCCTCTGGCGGCACATCCGGCAACCATTCCGGAAACAGTTCTGGCAATGGCGCTGGACAGCCGTCTGCGGCAGACCAAATTTGTCAGGCAATCTCTGCGCTTGAGCGTGCAGTTGGTGCTTCGAGCAAAAACGAAGGCTGCTCTTCTGAGGCGGTGAATAATCCCGGGAAATCTCAGAATCGTGGTGCTAACGGCCGACAGGAAAACAGTCAGGGTGCATCTGGCAGCAAAGGCCCCGGCGGAACCGGAGAGGGTTCCCTTGAGGCGGCGACCAGGGAGGTCAACAGCCTTGCAGAAACCCTGGCGTCTGCTCTTGCCAACCGACAGGCTGAAGAAGAGCGCACCAAAGACCTGAACAAAGATGGTCAGGACATGGATTGCACCGAATTCGGTATGCCGAGAAATGTCTCTGTAAGCGTGACTCGTGCTTCTGAAGTATCCGAGTCGAACGTTGCGGCCTACGACAGAATTGCTGGTGATATCCAGAATATCAGTCGTGGTCTGCAAAGGGATATCAAAAGGGTTCTGAAGGACCGTCGAGAAGGCGGGAAGAGAAAGAACCTTCCGTTCGGACGCCGCTTGGAAGTGTCGTCTATCGTCCATGATGACGGGAAGTATTTCAGCCGCAATAAGTTGCCGACTGAAACTCCTCGTCTCGGCGTAGGGCTTTTGGTCGACGAAAGCGGTTCCACCAACGGTCCTCTGATTCAGGCTGCTACTATTGCAAGCCTCGTTGTCGAGGATTTTTGCCGCGAACTGGATATCCCGCATCTGATTTACGGATACACGTCCGGTCGTAAGGATGCAGCTATCGTCTCCTATGCAGAACCCCAGGAGATTGACGGCAGCAACCGATACCGCATTACCGGTATGCGAGCCAGCGGCGGTACGCCTACTGCGGCCGCTATGACTTTTATGACCAAGCAGATGCTGAAGCTGCCTGCGGATGTTCGCCTGCTCATCGTTATCACGGATGGCGGCAGCGCTGACAACTATATCATCAACGACAAAGAAAGGTGCATCGACAGGATGATTCGTGTACTGCGCAAAGACAACGTCATTGTTGTTGCTGCCGGTATCGGTTCTGACCGCGCACAGGTCGAAGCCGAGTTCGGGGATAACTTCCTCGACATTACGGACATCAATATGATGCCTGAGCAGTTGGTCGAGCTCATCAAACACAATCTGGTAGTATAAGGAGTGACAACACACATGTGGGGACTTTATAAGGAAGATGGAACGCCCTTTCGCGAGGGCTTTCCGTCTCAGTGGGAAGCTGTAAGAACCGCCCAGAGAGAGGATGGTTCCAGCTTTAAAAAAGCAGAGGCGTTGGCCCTCAAATCTGGCACGGAGGTATTCCGTCAGTTCAATGAACCGTTCGTCATGACTCTTCCGACCATCAAGGAAGATGGCACCTACGGGGAATCTTATGTCAAGAAAACCGTGAAAGAGAGAAGAACCAAGTTCATTCTGAAGGAAATGCCCGTCCATTAACAAGCCAAAACTCAAAAAGAGACAGACAGCGATTGCTGCCTGTCTCTTTTTTTATCTGTTTTCGTACATTTTCTGATAGTAGTTCTGATATTCTCCGCTGATGATTTCTTCCCACCAGGAACGGTTATCGAGATACCACTGTATTGTTTTCTTTATGCCGTCGGCAAATTTTGTCTCAGGCAGCCAGCCCAGTTCTCTGTGAATTTTCGCAGGGTCGATAGCATAACGCATATCGTGTCCCTTTCTGTCTGTCACATAGGTTATAAGGCTTTCGGGTTTGCCCAATTCTTTGCAGATTATCTTTACAATATCTATGTTTCTCATTTCGTTGTGGCCGCCGATATTGTAAACTTCGCCCTCTTTGCCCTTGTGTATAATAAGGTCTATGGCTTTGCAGTGGTCTTCAACATACAGCCAGTCCCTTACATTGATGCCTTCGCCGTAAACAGGCAGCGGCTTGTCGTTAAGGGCATTCGCTATCATAAGCGGAATAAGTTTTTCAGGGAAATGATATGGGCCGTAGTTGTTGGAACAGCGTGATATGGTAACGGGCAGTCCATATGTTCTGTAATAAGCCATAACCAGCAGGTCAGCCGCTGCTTTTGAAGAGGAATACGGGCTGGAAGTGTGCAGAGGTGTTTCCTCTGTAAAGAACAAATCGGGTCTGTCCAGAGGCAAATCTCCGTAAACTTCGTCGGTAGATACCTGGTGATATCTCTTTATTCCGTACTTTCTGCATGCGTCCATAAGCACAGCAGTACCCTCTATATTTGTTTTGAGGAATATACCCGGGTCTTCTATAGAACGGTCAACATGGCTTTCTGCCGCAAAGTTTACAATGATATCCGGCTTTTCTTCTTCAAAAAGATTATAAACAAATTCTCTGTCGCAGATATCGCCCTTTACAAAGCGGAAGTTTTTATTGTCCATAACAGGGGCAAGCGTAGAAAGATTGCCCGCATATGTCAGCTTGTCCAGGCACACTATTCTGTAATCCGGATATTTTCCAAGCATGTGAAATATAAAATTAGAGCCTATAAACCCGGCGCCGCCGGTTACTATAATCGTCATCGTTTCTTCCTCATTTATCAATACTTAATTCTATCTTCAGCTACTTTTTTCAAATGCACACCGTAGGGGCTTTTACCATATTTTTCGGCGCTTTTCAGCAAGGTTTCCTTATCTATCCAGCCGTTTTTATATGCTATTTCTTCCAAAGCGGAAATTTTAATACCCTGTCTCTTTTCTACCATCTGAACAAAAGCTGCCGCTTCCACAAGGCTATCCATTGTACCGGTATCAAGCCACGCAAACCCTCTACCCAGCAGTTTTATGTCAAGACGGCCTTTTTTGAGATAAATATTGTTTAAAGTAGTTATCTCCAGTTCTCCTCTGGCTGATGGCTTTACCTGCTTTGCGTACTCCACAACATCTTTATCGTAGAAATAAAGGCCGGTAATGGCATAGTTGCTCTTGGGATTAGCAGGCTTTTCCTCCACGGAAACGACCTTGCCGTTTTCGTCAAATTCCACTATGCCAAATCTTTCAGGGTCTTCCACATGATAACCGAACACGGTCGCCCTGCCATTTTCCGCATTCTGTGCCGCTTCTTTAAGCAGCTTTGAAAAACCGTTACCGTAGAAGATATTGTCTCCCAGCACCATGGCGCAGGCGTCGTCCCCTATAAATTCCTCACCCAAAAGGAAAGCCTGGGCAAGCCCGTCGGGACTTGGCTGAACTTTGTAACTCAACGACAGACCGAACTGACGGCCGTCCCCAAGAAGATGCTGAAATCTCGGGGTATCTTCCGGAGTGGAGATTATCAGTATGTCCCTTATTCCTGCCAGCATAAGAGTAGATATGGGATAATATATCATTGGTTTATCATAAACAGGCAGAAGCTGTTTTGATGTTACCATTGTAAGAGGGTAGAGGCGAGTGCCCGCTCCACCTGCCAGAACTATGCCTTTCATTGTAAATACTCTCCTTATGGCTTTGTAATTTATAAAGTAGATAAACATGGGTTTCAACGGTCATCATTATAAAATAGTATTTTGAACTTGCTCTACTCAGTGCTTTGTACTACCCTTTGCGGAAGCCTATATTTTCATTTAATATGACATATTCAATCTGCGATAGCCCTTGATTATCTCTTCTGATA
>ENA-OQMY01000176-OQMY01000176.1-human-gut-metagenome-genome-assembly--contig:-NODE-176-length-20370-cov-8.636912_pt1 | contig 20370 bp, 13 predicted proteins | sample MGYA00242623_ERZ504868 | MGnify/ENA primary metagenome ERZ504868 (study PRJEB26092, sample SAMD00036386) | human gut metagenome | host: Homo sapiens | study: EMG produced TPA metagenomics assembly of...
ACGCGAGGGTCGCGTGATCTTCGACAACATCCGCAAGTTCCTGCGCTACCTGCTGAGTTCCAATGTGGGTGAGGTGTTCACCGTGTTCCTCGGTGTGGTGTTTGCTGGCTTCCTCGGCATCCGCCAGCCGGAAACCGTGGGCGTCACCGTGCCGCTGCTCGCCACACAGTTGCTGTGGATCAACCTGCTGACCGATGCCGCGCCGGCGTTGGCTATGGGCGTGGACCCGCAGACCGACGATGTGATGGGTCGTAAACCGCGTAAGGTGACGGACCGCGTGATTGACGCCTCCATGTGGGGCGACATCATCTACATCGGCGTCATCATGGCCATCGTCACGCTGATTGGTATGGACATGCACCTGTCCGGCGGCTTGTTCACCGACCGCTCGGTGGATGCTATCGGCCATGAAGCGCAGATGACCGAGGCCCGTACGATGGGCTTCACGATTCTGGTGTTTGCCCAGCTGTTCAACGCGCTGTCCTCCCGTTCGCATCTGCAGTCCGCATTCGTGGGTCTGTTCTCCAACAAGTGGCTATGGGGTGCGATTGGTTTGTCCGTGGCGCTGCAGCTCGTGGTGATTTACGTGCCGTTCCTCAACGGTCCGTTCGGCACCGTGGCATTGAGCCCGATGGCTTGGGTGGAATGCATCTGCCTGGCCGCAATCGTGCTGATTGCCTCCGAACTGCGCAAGATTGTGCTACGCGCGATGGCCAAGCGTTAAGCCATCGCAATAGCCCTGATTGTGGGCATATAGCAGTGGGCCGGGCTCTGGTATTCAGAGCCCGGCCCACTGCTATATCCAAACGGCTCCTCATGGGGCGGTAACTATCCCATGGGGCGGTAACTATCCCATGGGGCGGTAACTATCCCATGGGGCGGTAACTATCCCATGGGGCGGTAACTATCCCATGGGGCGGTAACTATCCCATGGGGCGGTCGCTGAAAACGGCATTATTCCGCGAAAAAGGAAAATGTGCTAACCGCCCCATGGGGAAGTTACCGCCCCATGGGAAACAGGAGAACGCTGCAGACCTCAGTTGTGGCTGCCGTCGGTGCCGTCAGTAGAGGTGGAGTTGTCGCCGCCGTTATTGTTGTCGCTATTGTTGGACTCGTCTTGAGACTTCTGCTGTGCCTCTTGGTCAGCCTTCTGCTGAGCCTCTTCCTGAGCTTGCTTGGCGGCATCTGCCTGCTGCTTGGCCTGCATCGAGGCGGTGACGTCGGACTCGGCCTTCTGCAGTTTAGAAATCGCATTATTGACGTCGGATTCGGACGGACTGGTCCCGTTCATCACCGTATTGGCCTCGGTGATGGCGTTTTGCAGCGCGGTGCGGGTGTTTTCATCGGCCACACTGCCCGCGGAATTATCCAGCGTGCCCTGCGCCTGCGAAATAGCCGAGCTCAGGTTCGATTTCAGTGTGTTGGTATCGGCCGTCGCCTTTGAAGTATTAACGGCCTTGATCGCATTGTTGATGGCATCCGTCTTGTCAGCCATGTCGCTGGCATCATTCTGCAGCTCTTTAGTGTGAGACTTCAACTCAGTGGCGTTGAGGCTGGAATCGCACTTGGCGGTGTCAGCCGGATTGCCGGCGTCTTGCAACGCCTGATTCAGCGTGGTGAGCGTATTGGCATCGGCCACATCGCTGGTGGATGTTTGCGCGCTGGTTTGGCCATTGGATATGGCGGTGGTGAGCTTCTTCTGAGCATTCGTGTACTGCTTGGCCGCTACCTTGCACTCGGCCAATGCCACGGCTTGGCTCGCCTTGCTGCTGTTGGAATGCCACCAGAGCAGGCCGGCGACAACCAGCGCTATCACGGCGACTACTGCTACGGCAATGCTGATGATCTTGCGGGTGTTCTTTTTGCCGCTACCGCCGTGACGAGGCTCGGCGCCATCGGAATCGTCCTCATCGGAGACCTGATCCAACGGAATGGAGGGAGGCATCACAGCAGGCTGAGCCTGTGCCGAAGCGGCCAGGGCGGCCGGTTGGAACACCTGTGTGGCTGCAGCATCATCGGCAGACGCTACTTGCGTTGCCGGCATGGTAACGGTCTCACCGGATACGGTGGATGATGCGCCGTATGCCTGTGTGGCCGCAGCTGAATCAGGCTGGAATGCCTGTGTGGCCGCGGTTTCGGCATTCGGCATGGCCTGAGCTTCGAAAGGCTGTGTTGCCATGACCTGATCAGGCTGGAACGCTTGTGTTGCCTCGGCATCTACCGCAGGCTGCTCGGCCTGATTGGGTTGGAACGCCTGTGTCGCGGCGTTTGAAGCTACCGAAACAGGCGATGCCGCCGGTGCCGCTGGTACGGCTGGTGCTGCTGGCGTCACTGGCGCTGTCGGTTCCACCGGGCGGAAGCTTTGCGTCGTCTGATCCCAAACGTATTGCTGCTGGCCGGGCGCAGCGGCGATTGGTGTTTCGGATACTACTGGCTGCGTGGCTGCCGCCGGCTGTGGTGCTTGTGCGGCAACCGCAGCCGGGAATTGCGGCGAGAACGGTTGCGTCATGGCCGGATCGATGGGCTGCGTCGGCTGAGCGGCTTGTACGGGCGGCACAGCTTGCGTGGGTTGTGCGGCATACGCTGCTTGCGCGGGCTGCACAAACTGTGTGGGCTGCGCAGACTGCACAGCCCACACAGACTGCGGGAACTGCAGCGCCGGTATGTCCTGTGCCGCTGGCTGCGCACCATATGCTGCTGTCTCTTGCCCGGGAATCGGAGGAACCGTTGGCCTGACCGGCTTTTCGGGCTGCTGGAAGTCGAACTGGAACCCGCCATCACTGTTGGTCATGACATCTCCTTGGGATTAAGCAAATGGCCGGCATCCGCCGGCCGAATGGTACGTCGCAACGCTCAGTCGTCGATGTGCGCGCGGTAGAAATTCTCGTAGGAACGGCTCGGCGTCGGACCCCGCTGGCCCTGATAATGCGAGCCGGTGCCCTTGGAGCCATAAGGGTGCTCAGCGGGCGAGCTCAGCTGGAAGAAGCACATCTGGCCGATTTTCATGCCAGGCCATAGTTTGACCGGCAACGTCGACACATTAGACAGCTCAAGCGTAATATGCCCCTCGAAACCGGGGTCAATGAAGCCCGCAGTCGAATGGGTGAGAATCCCCAATCGGCCCAGTGAGCTCTTGCCTTCCAGACGGGCGGCAATGGACGGGTCCAACTTGACGTATTCCCACGTGGAACCCAGTGCGAACTCGCCAGGGTGCAAAATCCACGGTTCGTCGGGAGCCACCTCGAACTGTTCGGTGAGCGCGCCTTGGTTTTCCGCCGGATCGACATAGGTGTAGGCGTGGTTATTGAACAAACGGAAGTACCGATCCAATCGCACGTCGATGGAAGCGGGCTGCACCATTTCGGGGGTCCACGGATCAAGTGAGATATGACCTGCGGACTGTGCGGCGAGAATGTCGCGGTCGGACAGCAGCATGTGAAAAACTCCTTGGGCAAATAAATACTGCCTTCAAGTCTAGCGCCTTGGGCGGAAACGTGAGAGGCTCCTCACGCTTCCGCGGTCCATCAATCGCAAGTATTCTCAGGTTTTTCTCAGAGAAACTTAGAGGTAGACCCAGAAAGCAGTGGTTATATAAAAGATGTCAGCGGAAAGCTGATCAGGAGCCGCAGCAGTTCCCGACAATTGAACCCCCTTTCTTCTTCTCTCTCCTTTCTCTCCCCGGCGGGCAACCGCCGGGGTTCTTTTTGTGCCCTGAATCATTCCCCCGAATGACCGCCATTCCCAAGCCATAGCGGTACACTAGCTGTGTAATCGGCAGGAAGGGGGCACCGATGGCCCGCAACGATGAGGACTACGATTTCTTCGGCGATGGTCAGTATGACGATTCGCGCAGCTCACGTCGTGCACAGAATCGACGCCCATCCAGGCGGGATGCCGGCCGGCGATTCGCCGCTACAAAAGCCAGCAGCCCAACGTCGATATTGTGCCGCAGACTTGCCGTTGTCAGCGGACTGCTAGCCGTCGTGGTATCGGCCACCTCGGCGGTTCATGAGATCGCGCCTTACGCCATTTCCTTTATGACGGCAGTGCCAGGACGATACATTGCGTTGACGGCGGCGGTGCTTATCGGCATCACCCTGATTCTGGTCATCGCTGCGCGAGTCACCATGCCTCGGTACGCCACTCACGGGGGAGTGGGCGCGGGCGGCATCATCGCACTGGTGTGCGCCATAGTTTGCTTGGTTATCGGCGTGGCCGTGGGCGTATTGTTCCCGGAAGGACTGATTCAGCAGTCGAACGACAAGGCACCCGTCGAAGATACCGCACAGATGGAGCAAGGCATCGAACAAGCTGCCGGCGCGTGCAAAGAAGGATGGCAGGGGCTTGATACGGGCGGTTTGCCGGGCATCACCACCGTACAGATGTGCACTGATCCGAGAGTGGCCTTCGTATCCTTTGAATCGGAATCGTCCGCAGCCATCAGCCGGGCACCTATCGAAAGCAAGATTTCCGAACTGCTGAGCCAATACGCTGATAATGAGCAAACGAAAGGTGATTGGCGATTGCTGAACGGCAAACGCTGGATGGTGTTCGGCGAGGCCAGCAAGATGACCGCACTGCAGCAGCAGTGGGGCGGCGAACTTGAGACAATCACCGCAGCCGCAGATACCGCAGACAGCGGTAACGCCTGACAGATTGCCGGTATCCCTTGAAAAGTCCCAAGGCGATTCGGCGCGGATTACCCAATATGATTGAAATCATGGTCCATCGTTTTCCGCACAGCGCGCAAGACCTCTATATTGGAATGGTATGAGCAAAGAAGCGAATGCCAGCCAGCCTCTGATCGGCCGCGAATCCACCACTGTGCCCGGACGTTTTGGCGAGCCACTCACCGTGGAACACAGCGTCACCTCGCGCGGCGGCTTCGACCAGCATGCCACGCATCCGCTGTTCCTGTGCCTGCATGGATGGGGATCCAGCGAAGAAGACATGGCGGACATCATGCGCCTCATCGCTCCATATAACGACTTCGTGGCACTGCGCGGGCCGCTGACACTCGCGCCGGCCCGTGAAGGCAGTCCCGACCCCGGCAACTACGCGTGGTTTCACGATGCCCTGCCTATCGGCGATGATCGTGACTACGACGCGTATGCCGCCGCCACAGCAGTCGACCGATGGGTGGCCGACAACATTCCCGCCGACCGTGACGTGGTGCCGCTTGGGTTTTCGCAAGGTGGGCTGGTCGCCGTGCATTTGTTGCGTATCAATCCCGAGCGGTACCGGGCCGTCGTCTCCCTGTCCGGCTTCAACACACCCGGTCAGGTGCCCGGCACGGCCCCCGCCGACTCTCGCCTGGCCGATTACGATATCCCCGTGTTCTATACGTACGGCAAGAACGATGGCGTAATCCCGAAATACGAACTGTTCGCCACCGCCGCTTGGTTGGAAGAGCATACGTGGCTGAAAACCAAGAGCTACCACGGTCTGGATCACAATGTGAGTCTTGAGGAGTTCGCCGATTTGCGCCAGTGGCTGCTCGACAACGACATTACCTCTGGCGTGCTGTAGTCAGCCGCCATCACTGGAATTGGCGCGGCCGTCACAGCAATCGGACATCGAGGGCGCTTGTGGCCGGCGCGGTCATAGACTGTTCTCCCATGAGCGAAGTGAGCACTGCAAGCACTACTGCACATACTGAAGAGAATCATACGGAAATAGCAATCCCCAACTTGGCTCCCCTCAGAGAAGGGAGCCAAGGAAACTAGATGCCGGAATCGGCATCGACCTGCATAACGTAGATGTTGCGCCTCAGGGAGCGGGCTTGGGCTCGGTTGATGTCGCCGGCTTCGTACATGTCCTGAATCATACCGAGTTCGATACCGTAGCTCTCGCGCTTTACGTCCTCGACCTGCGTGATGGTTTCCGTAGTGCCGCTCATGGTCGGACGTGCCTGCAATGAAGCCTCGGCACGACGATAATCCAGCAACAGTGCCGAACAATGCTCGGTGTTGTACGTATCCTGGCCCATCTCGTCAATAAGCCGACCGATAACATGATGAATCGCCTCGACCTGCAGTTCGCGGGTGCGCGCGAAAATCTGGTCCTCGCTCACCAATGGTGTGGTGTGGCGAATCTTGGACACCGTGCGTTTGGCGTAATTGCTCATCTGCCGCTGGAACATGCGTAAGCGACCGCGAATCTGCGATACCGCATGCCCCGAAGTCGGATCAGTGGAAGTGTGACGCAGCGTATTCATAATCTGGTCAAGCATGCGCTCGCAGGCTTCGACGTTCAGCTCTTGCGTGGCCGTATCCGCCGCCGGATGCGCCTTGGTGTCGGCAAGTCGGTCGCGCACGAATTCCTTTTCCCAATGCAGCGCTTCGATCTGCAATTGCTCGAATCCCTGAGGATCGGTATCGCCGATGCGCTGCTGCAATCGTCCGATGCGCTTGGTGTATTGGTCGATTACCATCAGAATCGCACGGCGATTCTCTGGCGTAATGCGTCCGGTCAATTCCTCCACCGTGGCGCGTAACACATCGATGGTCACCGGAATCATTTCCGCGCTGGGATCCTTGCCACGGTTCGGGGCCAATAGCGGTAACAGGAAGTTGGCCAGCAGCAAGGTCACGATAATCACGCCTGACGCAATGAAAATCAGCTCGTCACGCATCGGGAACGGCGCACCGCCGGCAATGTAATACGGGATGGTAAACATCAATGACAGCGTGATGGTTCCCTTGGGGCCGCCAAAGGTCATCACTGCGGCCGAGCGCCAGCGTTCGGGTGTCATTTTGCGGCGCTGGCCGGTGATTGTATCTCGCGCAACGCGCAGCATGGCCGCAATCCAGAAGAATCGAAGCGCGATTACCACCAGAGTGACCAGCAGAATAATGCCGATCAGCACGGTATTGCTGATATACGGGTCAGACCAGCTGGCCCTCATGGCGCGCGGCAGCTGCATGCCCAGAAGAATGAACACCGCACCGTTGAGCGAGAAACTCAGCACACCCCATACTGAAGTGGAAACGATATTCGTACGTGCCACATTCGGCCCCACGCCGGTACGGTCGAATCGGATGAACAGGCCAGCGGCCACCACCGACAGAATGCCGGACACATTGAATTCCTCCGCGCCCAAATACAGCAGGAAGGGCAGGAACAGTTCCATCAGAATACGTGTGGTGGTGGTTTCCCAACCGAGGGATCGCACGGTCTCGAATAGCCAGTTGGCCGCTGCTGCTATCACCAGGCCAAATAAGGTGCCGCCAAAGAAGGAGATCACGAATTCGCCGGCGGCCTGCCCCACGGCGAATTCGCCAGTGAAGGCGGCGGCCAGAGCGAACTGGAAGCCGACGATGCCGGAAGCGTCATTGAAGAGTGATTCGCCTTTCAGCACGCTGCGCTGACGCTGCGTCAGCGAGGCTTCTTTACCTAGGGAGCTGACGGCCACCGCATCGGTCGGGCCGAGTGCCGCGCCGAGTGCTAAGGCTGAGGCTAAGGTGATGGACGGCCAGACGGCATGCAAAGTGAATCCGACCGCCGCCATCGTGACGATAGCCAGTCCGATAGCCAGCGATAGGCTCAGATCCAGCGTTTTCAGCAACGCCGACTTATCGATTTCGTGCGCTTCCAGATACAGCAGCGGCGCGATAAACAGCACCATGAACAGTTCCGGGTCGAGCGTTGCATCCGGGAAAAACGGCAGATACGTAACCAGCACGCCCAGCACAATCTGGACCAGCGGTGTGGAAACCTTCGGTACGAAGCGACTGGCAAACGAGCTCACCACCACCGCCGCAATGATGCATAGGATGAGCTCAAATACCGCCATGTTGCCGCCTTCTCGTATTTTTTCTCCACCAAAAGTATATGGGAACCATGAAGAAAACGTTAAGATTGCGGCCGATTATGCACATCATGAGACGATATGAGAAAAAGGCATACACTCGTTGGTATGGAATATGACGAGGCGATGCGCTGCGCACTGGAACTGGCCGGTCAGGCCGCAGCCGCTGGTGACGTACCGGTTGGTGCGGTGGTGCTGGATGCGGCCGGCCAGATTGTCGGGCGCGGATACAACACGCGTGAGGCTGATGGCGACCCGCTTGCCCACGCCGAAATCATCGCCATGCGTCAGGCGGCCCAAGCCTTGGGCGCTTGGAATCTCGCCGATTGCACGCTGGCCGTCACACTTGAGCCGTGCCCGATGTGCGCGGGTGCCTGCATCCAGACCCATATCGGCACCATCGCGTTCGGTGCCTGGGATCCCAAGCTCGGTGCATGCGGTTCGATTTGGGATATTCCGCGCGATCCGCATATCGGCCATAGTCCTGAAGTGCACGGCGGCGTGCTGGAAGGCGAGTGTCAGTCCATCCTGACTGATTTCTTCGCCCAGCGGCGATAGACACGGACGCATTACTTACCTCACGCAACCAACACGCGGCACCAAGGCAACATATTCCATTTCTTCTACCATCGAAACCAGTAGTGCAATGCAAATCCACACACGTCGAAGGAGACAATATGGCCGAGAACACCTCCACTTTCACCGGCGCCGCCGCTGACGGCACCGCACTCACCGCCGTCTACCTGACCCAGCCCGCCGCCAATGTGGCGATCGGTCTGGTGTTTGCCGGCAGCGACCTGCCGCACATCGTCCACTGGGGCCGCCCGCTGGCCAAGCCCGACACCCTGCTGGCCGCCTATGACGCCCTGAAGCCGCAGCGCGTGTCCGGCGCGCTCGACGACACCGCCTGGCCGTCTATCCTGCCCACCCAGGCCGAAAGCTGGATCGGCGAGCAGCGCGTGGTGCTGCGCCGCGCCGGCGTCGAGCTCTTCCCCAAGTTCACCGTGACCAATATCGAGGCCGGCGGCGTGCTGGAAGCCACCCTCGATGCCGTGTCCGGCGAAAGCTACACCGATGTGGCCGGCCATGCCCGTGCCACCGGTCCGGTCCGCGTGCCCGGCGTCATAGTCACCGCGCGCGATGAGGAGCAGGGCGTGGAAGTCGAATGGCACCTCGAACTGCTCCCCGGCGGCCTGGTCCGTCAGAAGGCCACCGTAACCAACCTGTTCGGTGCAGACGCCGGAGCCCCGCTCGAGATCGGCAAGATCGAGCTCGGCTTCCCGCTGCCCGAATCCGCCGGCGAAATCCTCACCACCACCGGTCACCATCTACGTGAACGCAGTCCGCAGCGCCAGCCGCTGACCGTCGGCCGTTTCGAAAAGCCGCAGCTCGCCGGCCGCCCTGACTTCGACGCATCCCTGCTCCTGACCGCCGGCGTGCCCGGTTTCGGCTTCGAGCATGGCGACGCCTATTCGGTGCACGTGGGCTGGAGCGGCAACTCCGTGCTGTCCGCCGAACGTCTGCCCTACACAACCGGCGTGATCGGCGGCGGCGAACTCCTGTTCGGCGGCGAAGTGACGCTCGCTGGCCCTGGCGAAGGCCAGAACTCCTACGACACCCCGTGGCTGTTCGGCTCCTATGGCGATGGTCTCAACGAGATCGCCGCCCGATTCCACTCCTACGTGCGCTCCCTGCACCCGCGCCTGTTCTCGCACGGCCGTCCGGTGATCCTCAACACATGGGAAGCCGTGTACTTCGACCACAACTTCGATACGCTGAAGGCGCTCGCCGACAAGGCCGCCGACTCCGGCGTGGAACGATTCGTGGTGGACGACGGCTGGTTCGGTTCCCGCCGCGACGACACCTCCGGCCTCGGTGACTGGCAGATTGCGCAGGACGTCTGGCCCGATGGCCCGAAGTCCCTGAAGGCGCTCGCCGACTACGTGCACGCCAAGGGTATGGAATTCGGCTTGTGGTTCGAGCCGGAAATGGTCAACCCCGATTCCGATGTGGCCCGTAACCACCCTGATTGGATTCTCTCGCCCACCGCTGGCCGACTGCCGCTGCAGGGCCGCACTCAGCAGGTGCTCGATCTGACCAATCCGGATGCGTTCGACTACATCTACGGCTGCATGGACCAGCTTGTCGGCGAGCTTGGTATCGACTACATCAAGTGGGACCACAACAAGCTCGTCACCGAGCCCGGTTCCCGCCGCTCCGGCCGCCCGGCCGTGCACGCGCAGACCCTTGCCGTCTACAACATCTTCAAGGGCCTCAAGACCGCACATCCGGGCCTTGAGATCGAAAGCTGCTCCTCTGGTGGCGGCCGCGTGGATCTTGGCATCCTGGAGCACGCCGATCGTATCTGGGTCTCCGACTGCGTGGACCCGGTCGAGCGCGCGGACATCCAGCGCTACACCTCGCTGCTGGTGCCGCCGGCGATGATGGGCGAGCACGTGGGCGCCAGCCCCGCACACTCCACCCAGCGCGCCACCAGCCAGGAACTGCGCATGGCCATGGCGTTCTTCGGTCACATGGGCATCGAATGGAACCTGTTGAAGGAGCCGGACGAGGCGCTCGCCAAGCTGGCCGTGTGGGTGGCCGAATTCAAGAAGCACCGCGACTGGTTCGCCATCGACACCTGCGTGCACGCCGACTCCAACGATCCGGCCGTGCGTCTGGACCGGTATGGTCGATGCCGAACCGTGACGCCGCCATCTACCGCTTCACCCAGCTGACCACCAGCCAGACCTATCCGGCCGCGCCCGTGCATCTGCCCGGACTTGACCCCGAGCGCACCTACCGTGTCAGCCCGCTTGACCCGAGCTTGGATTTGACCGGTCTGACCAACGGCCAGAGCACTCTCGGCTGGTGGAACGAGGAAGGCGTAGTCCTGACCGGCGAAGCCCTGCAGCGCTACGGCATTCGTCCCCCGTCCTCCACCCCCAGCAGGCAGTATTGCTCAAGGCTGTGGCGTTAAGCTGACAGCCTAGTAGGCTGTCAGTAGCCACGGCCTGAGCGAAGCGACAGCTGAGCGAAGGTGGGATTGAGCCTTGCCGATAGGCAAGTCCGTAATTGCTGGTCGTGGCGGAGTAACTGTGGCGAAGCAACGTTCTTGGCTCCCCTCTCTGAGGGGAGCCAAGAACGGCCTACCCAATATGCTTCACAATCACGCGACTGGCGGCGGCTTTGGCCCAGAGCTGCCAGTCGTGGTTCATAATCGTGAACTTGACCGGCTGGGTCTGGCTGTGACGGTAGAAACGAATGCCGTCACGCAGCGAATCGGTGCCGAGCTTGGCCAAAAACGCGGACTCCCCGGCAATCATCACATGCCCGGGCATCGCGATATTCGCCACCGTAGCCACCAGCGATCCCAACCGGAAACACGTCCGGTTCACCAACTGCGTGGCCTGCGGCACGCGTTCCTTGGCATCGCGCGCAAAGTCCTCAAAACTGACCGCGCGACCCACAATCGCAGAGTACTGTTCGGCGATTGAATCGTCAGTCAAGCATTGTGAACAGCCGATATGTCCGCTGGTGCAGCGCGGCCCCTCCGGATCGATAAGCACGTGGCCCACCAGACCATAGCTCTTATCCGGGTACTGCACTGGCTTGCCGTTCACGGCCAGCGAATAACCAACACCCACGCCGATGGTCACCACGGCGAACATATCCACGCCGACACCCGGCCCGAACCAGGAGGCATCCACCAGCAGAGAATCGATATCATTGAACACCCCGCACGGCAGGCCGGTCGCCTCTGTGACCATCGTCCCCAAGTCCGTGGCCCCGTCCCAATGCAGGAACGGCGCGAACGTCACAATCGAATCGTCGACCACATGCCCACCTACCGCAACGCCCACCGCAGTGGGGGAGGGTAGTCCGGAAGAGGCGATATCGGCGGAACATTCGCGCACCAGCCGCGTGATGGCCGACACCACATACTCAGCCGACTGATCCGCCCCGATCGGCATCTCGTGCCGGCCGGACACCACCTCGCCATGCGCGTTCACCGCAGCGGCCACAATCGACATCCCATGAACCTTGACACCAATGAAGGTGCGTGCGTTCGAACACAACACCAGCGAAGTCTGCGGGCGTCCGCGACGATCCGAACTTTCCCTTGGCGTGAATCGCTCGGGCAGCTTGCCTGACGGGCCGGCCTCGGCCGGAAGCTCCTCGATCACCCCGGCGTAGATCAGATTGCTGGTGATGCGGGACAAGGCCCCTTGGCTCAGTCCCAGCATCTGTGCCAACGTAGTGCGGGCTATCGGCCCGTATTGGGCAATTGCCGCCGCCACGCGATGCGTATGCTCGGATCCGGAAAACCACTGTGGAATCGCGTTGGCATCAGACATGCAAGCCCCCCTCGCTGTATTTATTGCGTTAATCACAAAATACCGCGCTTTTTGTTGCTTGCGCAAGTGGGCTCGCTGGCGCTGGGAATGAAATGGCCGAACTGTTACCTTAGAAAGTGGAAGAACCGCCGGCACCGAAGCCGGAGGAAAAGAAAGATAAAGGAGTCAACAATTATGCTGTCCGATTCCCCACATGCAACGCCTAGACTGAAGCGTCTGGCCGTGCGCACCGCCGCCGTGGTGTGCGCGATCGCCGTCGGCTTCGGCCTGGCAGGCTGCGGCTCCAGCACCGCAGGCACCGTCACGCTGGATTTCTTCCAGTTCAAGTCCGAGGCCGCCGACCAGTTCAAGTCCATGGTCGCCGACTTTGAGAAACAGAACCCGACCATCAAGGTCAACATCAACAACTCCGCCAACGCCCAGACCGATCTGCGCACCCGTTTCGTCAAGAATCGTGTGCCGGACGTGATTACCTTCAACGGCGACATCAGCTTCGGCAACTTCGCTGCCTCCGGTGTGTTCTACGACTTCACCGACGAACCCATCGTGGACACCCTCAACCCCGGCATGGTGCAGATTGCCAAGAATCTGGTGCAGACCACCGATTCCTCCAAGAAGCGCCTGTACGGCCTGCCCTTCGCGGGTAACGCCTCCGGCTACATCTACAACAAGGCTCTGTTCCGCAAGGTTGGCCTTGACCCGGAGAACCCGCCGACCACCTGGAGCGAGTTCACCGATATGCTCAACACCTTCAAGGACGCCGGCATCAACCCGCTGCAGGGTTCCGTGGCCGACGCCTGGACCACCCAGGCACCGCTCGCCTCCCTGGCCGGCACGCTGGTTCCCGAATCGAAGTACACCGAGCTCAAGCAAGGCAAGACCACGTTCCAGGAACTGTGGAAGACCTCAGTCGAGAAGGAATCCGAGCTCTTCACCTACTCCACTGCGGACACCGGCGTCACCTACCAGCAGGGCACGCAGAACTTCGCCCAAGGCAAGGCCGCGATCATCCCGCTCGGCACCTACGCCATCCCGCAAATCCTGCTGATCAACCCCGATATCGAACTTGGTTTCGCCCAGATGCCGGCCACCGATGACGCCAGCGAGCAGATCCTCACCGCCGGCGACGACGTGATGCTCACCATCGGTGCGAACACCAAGCACCCCAAGGAAGCGATGAAGCTCGTCGAATTCCTCATGCAGAAGGATCAGCTTGACGCCTACGCCGACGCCCAGTCCGCCATCACGCCGCTGAAGGACACCTACTTCGGCAACGATGCGCTGGAAACCGTGCGCCCGTTCTTCGAGGAAAACCGACTGGCCGACTTCTGCGACCACTACATTCCTTCGTCCATCAACATCGGCGGCTACCTGCAGACCATGGTGACCTCCGGCAACACCGACCGTTTCCTGAACCAGATGCAGACCGAATGGGACAAGGTCCAAGCCAGGACCTTCGAGTGATCGGTAGGAGAGGAGAACATCATGTCACACGCAACCGCAACCAAGACCGCTGCCAAGAAACCCGCCAAGAAGAAGGTCTCCGCCTTCTCCACCCGCAAAGTGGACCCCGCCTACTACTGGATGGTGGTTCCGGCGGCCATCATCTTCGCCTTCTTCCTGTACCTGCCATTTCTTGATGGCGTAAAGTATTCCTTCACCAACTCGCAGGGCTACGGCGATTACAAGTTCATCGGACTGAAGAACTACATCGCCCTCTTCCAGGACAACCGAGTGGGCCATGCCTACCTGTTCACGTTCCTCATCGCCATTCTCATCACGGTGCTGATTAATGTGATCGCCCTGTTCCTGTCGGTGCTGCTGAACTCGAAGATCGCCTTCAAGAATGGCTTCCGAGCCATCTTCTTCATCCCCTACACCCTCTCCGTGCTGGTCATCGGCTACGTGTTCAAGTACATCTTCATGAACCCCCTGCCCGAGCTCGGCAAGGCGCTGGGCATCAAGTGGCTGTCCACCTCGCTGTTGACCAATGAGCAACTCAGCTGGATCCCGATCGTCTTCCTCGCCGTCTGGCAGGGCATCGCCTACTCGGTGCTCATCTACCTCGCCGGCCTGCAGACCATCGACGACGAAATCTACGAGGCCGCTGCCATCGACGGCGTCAACGCCTGGCAGAAGTTCTGGAAGATCACCTTCCCGCTGATCGGACCGTTCTTCACCATCAACCTCGTGCTGTCCATGAAGAACGCGCTCGGCACCTTCGACCAGGTCGTCGCCTTGACCGAGGGCGGCCCGAACTCCTCCACCGAAACCGTCACCTACCTCATCTGGAAGGGTGGCCTGACCGGTGGCGAGTACGCCTACCAGACCGCAAACGCCGTGCTCTTCTTCATCGTGCTGGCGATCATCGCCTTCGTGCAGCTGCGCATCTCCCGCAGCCAGGAACAGATCTGATTTAGGGGAGGATAAGAAATGACTACTGCAACAGTTACCCCGTCCAAGTCCGGCAAGCCCGCCAAGTTCCGCAGAGACCACAAGATCAACTGGTGGCTGACCGCCGCCGTGGCCGTGCTGAGCCTGACCATTCTGATCCCGCTCTACTTCACCATCGTCACCGCGCTGAAGACCCCGGCCGAAGCCGGCACTTTCGCCCTGCCCACCTCGTGGCAGTGGCATAACTTCGCCGACGCCTCCGCCAAGGTCAACTACCCGAAGGCCGCGCTCAACTCCGCGATCATCACGGTGGCCGCCGTGGTGCTCACCCTGCTGACCAACACCTTCGTGGCCTACGCCGTGGCCCGCAACATGGACAAGCGCTTCTTCCGCTTCCTGTACTACTTCTTCATCGCCGCCATGTTCGTGCCGTTCCCGGTCGTCATGCTGCCGATTGCGAAGCAGATGGGCTCTCTGCACCTGGACAACCAGGTCGGCCTGATCATTCTGTACACGGTGCTCGGCCTGGGCACGAACCTGTTCATCGCCACCGGCTTCATCCGTTCGATTCCGGTATCGCTGGAAGAAGCTGCCCGCATCGATGGCGCATCCACCTGGCGCATCTTCTGGACCATCATCTTCCCGCTGATGAGCCCGATTAACGCCACCATCGCCATCCTGACCGCGCTGTGGGCCTGGAACGACTTCCTCCTGCCGTTGATCATTCTGACCGATCAGTCGAACCAGACCATCCCGCTCGCCCAGTACGTCTTCAGCTCGCAGTTCGCCACCAACTACCCGATGGCCTTCTCCAGCTACCTGATGGCCATGGCCCCGATCCTCATCGTCTACATCTTCGCCCAGAAGTGGGTCGTCGGTGGTGTGATGAGGGGAGCGGTCAAGTAGCGTTTCACTCCAGCTCCCCTCTCTGAGGGGAGCTGTCAGCGAAGCTGACTGAGGGGAGCATCGGCCGCCCGCTCAAGTAATTACTTTCCGCCACACCAAAATAACAGCCCGATGGGAATGAAACCATCGGGCTGTTTCAATATAACTACAAGCCATCCGGTCAACAACGATGTTCGTTCACCCACGTAGAAAGGTTCGGAGTCATGACTACTTCGCAACGTACCGCAATCCCCGACGCCATCCGCACCAACGGCGCCACCCCCAATCCGTGGTGGTCCAACGCGGTGGTCTATCAGATTTACCCGCGCTCTTTCCAAGACACGAACGGCGATGGATTCGGCGATCTTAAGGGCATCACGTCGCGTCTTGATTACTTAGCTGATCTTGGCGTGGATGTGCTGTGGCTATCCCCGGTCTATAAGTCTCCGCAAGACGACAACGGCTATGACATTTCCGACTATCAGGACATTGATCCTCTGTTCGGCACGCTCGACGATATGGACGAGCTGCTGGCCGAGGCCCACAAGCGTGGGCTCAAGATCGTGATGGATCTTGTTGTCAATCACACTTCCGATGAACACGCCTGGTTTGAAGCATCCAAGAACAAAGACGACGAACACGCCGACTGGTATTGGTGGCGTCCGGCTCGTCCCGGCACCACGCCCGGCGAGCCCGGCGCCGAGCCCAATCAGTGGGGCTCCTACTTTGGCGGCTCCGCATGGGAATACTGCCCCGAGCGTGGCGAATACTTCCTGCATCAGTTCTCGAAGAAGCAGCCGGACCTCAACTGGGAGAACCCTGCCGTGCGCCGCGCTGTGTACGACATGATGAACTGGTGGCTTGACCGAGGCGTCGACGGCTTCCGCATGGACGTCATCACCCTGATCTCCAAGCGCACCGATTCGAACGGCAAGCTGCCGGGCGAGTACGGCTCGGAGCTTGAGGATCTTCCTGTGGGCGAGGAGGGCTATTCCAACCCGAATCCGTTCTGTGCGGACGGCCCCCGTCAGGATGAATTCCTGGCTGAAATGCGACGTGAGGTATTCGAGGGGCGTGAAGGCTTCCTGACTGTGGGCGAGGCGCCAGGCGTCACGGCTCAGCGTAACGAGCACATCACTGATCCGGGCAACGGTGAATTGGACATGCTCTTCCTGTTCGAGCATGTTGATTTTGATTGCGAAGGTACCAAGTGGAAGCCGCTGCCGCTTGACCTGCCGAAATTCAAGAGCATTATGGCCGGTTACCAGACTGCCGTGCAGAACGCAGGATGGGCCAGCTTGTTCACCGGCAATCATGATCAGCCGCGCGTGGTCTCCCGCTGGGGCGACGACTCCGCGGAGGAATCCCGCGTCCGTTCGGCCAAGGCACTTGGCCTGATGCTGCACATGCACCGCGGCACCCCGTACATCTATCAGGGTGAGGAACTGGGCATGACCGACGCCCACTTCACGCGTCTCGACCAGTACCGTGACCTTGAATCCTTGAATGCCTACCGGCAGAGGGTCGAGGAGGCCAAGGTGCAGTCGTCTGAGTCAATGATGGCCGGTCTGGCCGCGCGCAGCCGTGACAACGCGCGTACTCCGATGCAATGGGACGGTTCCGGCTACGCCGGTTTCACCGCTCCGGACGCCGCCACTGAGCCATGGATTTCCGTGAATCCGAATCATGCCGAGATCAACGCCGCCGGTGAATTCGATGATCCGGATTCGGTGTACTCCTTCTACAAGCAACTCGTTGCGCTGCGTCACAACAGCCCGGTCGTGGCCGCCGGCGACTGGCGACTGATTGACGCCGCTGATCCGCACGTCTATGCCTTTACCCGTGAGCTCGACGCTGAGAAGTTGTTGGTCGTAGTCAATATGTCCAGTCGAACCGTTGACCTGCCACGTGAGGCTGCCGAACTAACCGCCGTCGGAATCGCCGAGCCGAATGTGGTGATCAGCACGTATGACGCTCCGCACACCGTGGCCTCCCTTGCCAACCGCGAGCTCGACCCGTGGGAGGCAGCCGTCATCCAGTTGTAGTGCATTGAGTGCCTTTCTCCGCTCAAAGAGGTACTTCGGGGCTATCCCGAAATGCTATCTGTCTTGAGAGAGGTACCGTAACGTCGAAACCCCAGGTATAAGCATTGAAAATCAAGGCTTATACCCGGGGTTTTTGCTTCTCGGTACCCCTATGAAAACAGATAGCTGTCTGCAAAAGGCCGAATGTACCTCTGTGAAGCGAGATAGCTGGTGTCTCTCGGCATTGTGGTGCTTACAATGGAAAGCTATGGAACAAAAGGATGTTTTGAAGGCGCTGCAACGTGATCATGCAGCCGAACTGAAGCTGGCCGCCGAACGACTCAAAGGCACTGCCCGCCACACGGAGATCATTCCTTCTCCGGTGCTGAGCGAGATGACCGGCCATGAGATTCTCCTGAAGCCGGAAAACCTGCAGGTCACCGGATCCTTCAAGATCCGCGGTGCCTATAACAAGATTGCTTCGCTCACCGAAGAGCAGATCGCTCACGGCATCGTCACCGCGTCTGCCGGCAACCATGCCCAGGGTGTGGCCTATGCGGCCCGCGAGCGTGGAGCCAAGGCCACCATCTGCATGCCGCAGATCACCCCGCCGCTGAAGGTCGATGCCACCAAGGCCTACGGTGCCGACGTGGTGCTGTACGGCGATGTGTTCGATGAATCCGCCGCCCACGCTGCTGAGCTCGCCGACAAGGAAGGCATGATTTACGTGCCGCCATTCGACGATTACGAAGTCATCTGCGGCCAAGGCACCATCGGTCTGGAGATCCTTGAAGACGTGCCGAACGTCACTGACGTGGTCGTGCCGCTCGGTGGTGGTGGCCTGGGTGCCGGCGTGGCGCTCGCCATCAAGACATTCAAGCCTGAAGTGCGCGTAATCGGTGCGATTCCGGAGGGCTCACCGGCCTGGAAGGACTCGCTGGCCGCGGGTCGTGTGTCTCCGGCTGACCATGTGGTTACCTCCGCCGAAGGTGTTGCGGTCAAGCACCCCGGCGACCTGCCCTTCGCTCTGATTAACGAGTTCCTGGACGATCTGGTCACCGTCACCGAGCGCGACATCAACGAAATGATTCTGCTCATGCTCGAGAAGCATAAGCTGGTGGTCGAGGCGGCCGGCGCCGTTTCGCTGGCTGCGCTGGAACACCTGAACCTGCGTTCGCGCAAGTTCGCCGCCGCCACCGGCCCGCACGTGGTGGTTCCGATTATGTCCGGCGGCAATATCGACACCGTGACCATGGGTGCGGTGATTCAGAAAGGTATGATCGCCCGCGGCCGCATCATGAACTTCGAGGTCGAGCTGCCGGATACTCCGGGCCAGCTCGTCAAGGTGGCCACCCTGCTTGCCGAGCAGCGCGCCAACGTCATTCAGCTTGATCACGACCAGTTCAAGGCATCCGGCCACTACACCAACGCGGTGTCTCTCGGCGTCACGGTCGAGACCAACGGCCCCGAGCACATCGACCGCATCCTCGCGGCACTCAGGGAAGCCGGATTCCAGCCCAAGCGCATCTACTGATTCCAATACCGCTGGCGGGAAGCCGCGCAGAAGTGTGCTCCAATACCTCCCGCTGGCGGGAGGTGGCGCAAAAGCGCCGGTGGGTGGTTAACCGACAATCATCAGTTGCTTAACCCACCCACCGGCGCTTTCGTTATGCTGAGGGCTACTTGTTCTCCGCAATCGTCTCGTCCACCAACTTCGGCAGGGCAACGGCGATATCCTCATGAATCAAGCGGCTCGCAAGATGGTCATATTGCGTGTGACCCATATTCATAATGGTGATGGGCACGCCCGCCTGCGCGGCCACCGGCACAATGCTCGCCGCCGGGTACACCTCAAGGGTCGATCCGATTACCCATAGTTCGTCGGCTTTGGTGGCCAGACTGTACGACTTCTCCATCGCGCCGTCCGGCAACGCCTCACCGAAATACACCACATCGGTTTTGATAATGCCATTGCACGGCATATCGCCACGATACTTCAGTTTGCGATGGCAATGTGGGTCGGGCTCTTCATCCAAACGGGCCATGATGTCCGCCGTGGCATATTCCTGATGGCACTTCATGCAATGCGAGGTGCCGATAGTGCCGTGCAGGTTCACGATGACGTTGTCGCTGTTGCCGGCCTTCTCATGCAGCGCATCGAAGTTCTGCGTGGCCAGCAGCGTCAGCATGCCGGCTTGTTCCAGCTTGACCAGCGCCTTATGCGCAGTGCCGGGCTGCGCATTCCATACTGGCGATTCCTTTTGCCAGCGCCAGGAGTACTCGCGGTCCTCTTTGTTGCGCAGGAACAGATCGATGTCGTAAACGCTCATTTGGTCAGGATGCTTGGTCCACACACCGTCCGGACCGCGGAAATCAGGGATGCCGGCGGACGTGGAAATGCCCGCCCCGGTTAATACAGCAATCTTCTTGATCATAACTACAGGTATACCCGCGATTCATGAACGAAATCCGATGACGGAGCGCTGTCATGCGCCGATTGTGCGCCGGCAGTGTGGTTGCCGAGAGATGAACGCAGGTCCGACAAGCTGAAAACTCTCGCGACACGCCAGCCGAATAGTGGATTTGATGCTTTTCAGAAACATTTGAGGGGTTAACCTAGCCTCATCAGAGCAAAGTGGGCTCTGTGCGACACGCCGAGGGAACCGCGCTGTTATGCCGATTCCTGGGGTTTTTGCGTGCCTTGATTTGCGTGAATCCGGACATGCGTGTAAGTTATTCACCTGTTGCCGCTCAGCGCGGCGGGTTCCTTCTTCTGGTTGGTTTCCCGTCTGGCTGGTGTGGTGGTGGTTTGAGAACTCAAGAGCGTGTTTGTACTACTTCTTTATAGTCAATGATTGCCAGTTCATTCCTCGCCTGATTGCCTGTCGTGGTGGTTGGG
>ENA-OQMY01000177-OQMY01000177.1-human-gut-metagenome-genome-assembly--contig:-NODE-177-length-20240-cov-2.974047_pt1 | contig 20240 bp, 22 predicted proteins | sample MGYA00242623_ERZ504868 | MGnify/ENA primary metagenome ERZ504868 (study PRJEB26092, sample SAMD00036386) | human gut metagenome | host: Homo sapiens | study: EMG produced TPA metagenomics assembly of...
AGGTGAGCTGAACATCAAGGCCGTGACCTTCACGCAGGACGTTTCCGCGTTTACCTCGTACAGCTTCAAGCCCCAGCTCAAGACGCTGGGCCCCAAATACGGCAAGCGCCTGGGCGAGATCCGCACCGCGCTGATGGAGCTTGACGGCAGTGCAGCAAAAAAAGAACTGGATGCAAACGGTGTGCTCCGTCTGGAACTGCAGGGGGAGCCGTTGAACTGGCGCCGGAGGACCTGCTCATCGAGATGACGCAGTCTGACCGGTACTTCACCGTTGAGGACGGCGGCGTGACGGTGGCCATTGATACGGAGCTGACGGAAGCGCTCATCGAAGAGGGCTTTGTGCGTGAGCTTGTGAGCAAATTCCAAACCATGCGCAAGGAAGCGGGCTTTCATGTGGAAGACCATATCCGCGCCTATGCCTCCGGCAACCGAAAGATCGAGGCGCTGCTCGCAGCAAACAGCGCGCAGGTAGGCGGCGATATTCTGGCGGATGCGGTGTGCACAGGAAGCCTCGCAGGCTACACCAAGGAGTGGGACGTCAACGGAGAAGCGGTCACACTCGGAGTGGAGCGCATCTGATTTTAAAAGAAAACACCCCGAAAAGTTACAGCGCGCGTTGCGCGCTGTAACTTTTTTGCGTAAAATGGAGGGAAAATTGCGTTTCAACTTGTACAATCGCGCCGTTTATATTATAATAATATCTTGTGCCGGCCTGCTTTTTTGACGTGCCGCACAGTTGAAGCGTTCCGGCTTTGGGGACGCTCCGGGAAAGTATCGCATGAGGGAAATGGACGAGAGAGGGGAAAAGAAACATGGCAGATTATTTTGCTATGGACAGCCGGCAGTGCGCGCAGGAACTGGACAGCCTGCGCAAGATTTATGAGGAGTATGCGGCGAAAGGTTTGAAGCTTGATATGTCACGCGGGAAACCCGCGCCGGACCAGTTGGATCTTTCGATGGACCTGCTTACCATCACGGATTACAAAGGTGAGACGGGAATCGATTCGCGCAATTACGGCAACCTGGAAGGCATGCCGGAGGCACGCCGCTTTTTTGCCGATATTCTGGGCGCACAGCCGGATGAGGTGATCGTGGGCGGAAACTCCAGCCTGAATATGATGTATTACCTGATCGACCTGGGATGGCGCCTGGGCTTTGCCGATAGCCCTGCCGCGTGGAATGCGTGCGGAAGGCCTAAATTTTTGTGCCCTGCGCCGGGCTACGACCGTCACTTCCGTGTGACGGAATATTTCGGATTTGAGCTTATCACCGTTCCCATGCTTCCCACAGGGCCGGATATGGACTGTGTGGAAGCGCTTGTGAAGGATGAGGCGGTAAAGGGAATCTGGTGCGTGCCGCTGTATTCCAATCCGGACGGATACAGTTACAGTGATGAAACCGTGCGCCGGCTGGCCGCGATGGAAACCGCCGCGCCTGATTTCAAGATCATGTGGGACAATGCATACTGCGTGCATCATTTGACCGATACCCATGACGTGATCTTGAACATGCTGGAAGAATGCCGCAAGGTCGGCCATGAGGACCGTGCCTTGATGTTCTGTTCACTGAGCAAGGTGACATTCCCGGGCGCAGGCGTAGCTGCAATGGCCGCCAGCCGCCGCAACATCGACTATATCCTTAAAAACATGTTCCCGATGATCATCAGCTTTGATAAGCTGAACCAAGTTCGTCATATACGTTTTCTGAAGGATATGGATGGTTTGGCCGCCCATATGGAAAAGCACCGTGCGCTTCTGGAGCCGAAGTTCAGGGCCGTGCTCGCGATATTGGACGAGGGCCTCTCCGGCTGTGGAAGTATTGCCCGCTGGACAAAGCCCAACGGAGGTTATTTCCTCAGCCTGTATACGCTCGGCGGATGTGCCAAACGTACGGTCCAGCTGTGCAGGGAAGCAGGCGTTGTGCTGACGGATGCCGGGGCCGCTTATCCTTACGGCGTGGACCCGCAGGACAGCAACATCCGTATCGCGCCCACGTTCCCGCCGCTAGATGAGCTGGAGACAGCTTCCCGGCTGTTGTGCGTGTGTGTGCGTATCGCCACGCTGGAAAAGCTATTGCAGCGGCAGTGATGTCCCGGCGCTTTGCGCCTGGGCCCGCGCCGCGGTAGGATAGATAATTTCATTTCTGGAGGAACACCATGAAGACAAAAGGGAAACCCTGGCAATTTTTGTTGTTGCGGTCCTGATCGTCGTGTTCGCGTTTACCGCGTTCCTGGGCATCAGCACGCAGTATGGCGACACAACAAAAATTTGGGTGAAGGGCGCGCAGGACATCCGCTTCGGCATCGACATCCGAGGCGGCGTGGACGTGACGTTCATGCCGGCCGACGGCTACGACGCAACGGACGAGCAGATGGCCGCGGCGGAGTCCGTCATCCAGCAGCGCCTTGTGAACTTGAACATCACGGACAACGAAGTGTATACGGATTACAATAAGGACCGTATCATCGTTCGTTTTCCGTGGAAGGAAGGTGAGACGGATTTCAACCCCGAGTCCGCGATCCAGGAGATCGGCGCCACTGCGGTGCTCACGTTCCGCGAGGGTAAAGAAGTGGACAGCGAGGGCAAGCCCACAGGTGTGACGGCGGAGAACATCATCCTTGAGGGCAAGGACATCAAAAGCGCGACCGCTGCCGTGGACAACAATGCGAACAGCGCTACATACGGCCAGTATTATGTTTCGCTGGAACTCAACGATTCCGGCAAAGAGAGCTTTGCCGAGGCCACCACGCGCCTTTCGGAGTCCAAGGGAACCATCTCTATCTGGATGGACGACACGATGATCTCTTATCCCACCGTTAACTCTGCAATCACGGACGGAAACGCCATGATCACACTGAACGGTTCGGATGACAAGACGCGCGACGAAGCCATCTCTCTGGCAAACAAGATCAATTCCGGTGCGCTGCCGTTTGCGCTTACGGCCGAGAATTACAGCACGATCAGCCCCAGCCTGGGAGCAAACTCGCTGCAGGCCATGGTGATCGCAGGCGTGGTCGCGTTCGTGCTGGTGGCGCTGTTCATGATTGCGAATTACCGTCTGCCCGGCGCGGTGGCGGTTATTGCGCTGTTGGGGCAGACGGCCATGACGCTGGCATTCGTATCCGGCTATTTCTCTGTGCTCAACAGCTTCACGCTGACGCTGCCGGGCATCGCGGGCATCATCCTTGCCATCGGTATGGGTGTTGACGCCAACGTCATCGCCGCCGAGCGCATCAAGGAGGAGATCCGCTCCGGCAAGAGCATCGACGGCGCCATCCGCGCCGGCTTCGACCGCGGCCTTGCGCCGGTCATCGACGGCAACGTCACGGTCATCATCGTCGCGGTGATGCTGATGGGTGCGTTTGGCCCCACAGACGGCTTTTTCGCCAGGATGCTCAAGCCGATCTTCTTTGCCTTCGGCCCCTCTACGGCGGGCACGATCTATTCCTTCGGGTATACGCTGCTGGTGGGCGTGCTGCTGAACTTTGTGTTCGGCGTTATCTGCACGCGCGTGATGCTGAAGGGCATCTCCAAGCTGAAATGCATGCGCAACCCGGTTTTGTATGGAGGGGTAAAGAATGAAAAAACAGTATGACATCGTTGGGAACCGCAAAAAGTTCTTCATCTTTTCCGCCGTGCTGATCGTATTCATTCTTCTGTTCAGCGTGATTTTCGGCGTTGAAATGGATATCCAGTTCAAAGGCGGCGCGATGCTTACCTACAGCTATACGGGTGAGCTGGATATCTCTGCGGTGCAAAAGGATATTGAAAGTACGTTGGGCAGCAACGTAACGCTGCAGACCGGCAGCAGCATTGCGTCCGACGCACAGACGCTGACGATTTCCATGCCGGGCACACAGACGGTGGAAACCGCCACAGTGGAAGCCTTGAGTGTCAGGCTGGAAGAAAACTATTCGGATAACAGCTTTCGCCAGCTTTCGCTGAATAATGTGGACCCGACCATCGGTAAGGAGTTCTTTGCCAAGAGCATCGTGGCCGTTGTGGCGGCTTCGCTGTTGATCTTGGTCTACATCGCCGTCCGCTTTAAGAAAATCGGCGGCTGGCCTGCGGGCAGCATGGCTGTTGTGGCTCTGGTGCATGACCTGATCGTGGTATATGGCGTGTTCGTCGTCATGCGCATCCCCCTCAACGGGAACTTTATTGCGGCACTGCTCACGATCTTGGGTTATTCCATCAATGATACAGTCGTTATTTATGACCGTGTGCGTGAGAACCGCCAGTTGTACGGTAATTCGATGGATTTTGCCACGCTTGTGAACAACAGCATCAATCAGAGCCTGCGCCGCTCCATCAATACGACCATTTCCACGCTGCTGGCGTTGGGTACTGTATGCGTCGTGTCTGTGGTGTTCGGGTTGGACAGTATCTTTACATTTGCGTTCCCGCTCATCATTGGCATGATCTCCGGTGTTTACAGCACAATCTGTATTGCCGGCCCGCTGTGGGTGGAATGGGAATTGCACAAAAAAGCGAAGCCCCGCAAGAAAAAGGCCTGAATAGGGAATACCAAGCGGACGTATCTTGGATGCGTCCGCTTTTTGCTTGCAAAAAGGCCGGGACTGTGCCATAATAAGAGCAATCAAGCGAGGTGTTTTGACCATGCAGTGCGGAATATCCACTTCCTGCTTTTACCCGCAGGAAACAGCAGAGGCGCTGTCCGCACTGCGCGGCGCAGGCGTGGAAACGGTGGAGATCTTTCTCAACACATTCAGTGAACTGGAGCTTTCTTATACAGAGCGCCTGCGGTCGGTCCTTCAGGATGCGGGCATGCGCGCCGCCGCTCTGCACCCCTTTACGTCGGGGATGGAAACATTTTTCTTCGCTTCTGAATACGGCGGCAGGTTGGAGGACGGCCTGCGTATCTATCGGCGTTATTTTGAGGTATGCCGTGTGCTGGGAATCCCACGCGTGGTGTTCCACGGCGATTACAGGCAGACGCCGTTTCCGTTTCAAAGGCATTGCGAAAATTATCTGCTGCTGCGCAGGACAGCGCGGGAATATGGCGTTGATTTCTGTCAGGAAAACGTGGTGCGCTGCAAATGCGGCCTGCCGGAATATGTGCGTCAAATGCGGGAATATACGGGGGACGATGTCTCATTTGTTCTGGATGTAAAGCAGCAGCGGCGTGCCGGAGTGCAGTTGGAGGAAATGCTGGATGCGATGCGCGGAAAAATCGCGCATGTCCATTTGAGCGATTATACACAGCAAAACGACTGTACAGCGCCGGGTACGGGCGGCTTGGCACTTGAACCGTTTTTCAGGGAACTCAGGCGCGGCGGTTTTGCGGGAGACATCATCATCGAGCTGTACCGAAGCGGTTTTTCCTCAATGGATGAGCTGCTGGCTTCTGCGGCGATGGTGAACAAAATTTATGCCGGATGCTCCGTAGCATCCGGCTCGGAAAAGGAGCAGTGCCCATGAAATGTCCTTATTGCGGTGAGATAGACTCCAAAGTGATCGATTCCCGGCCGGCTGACGACGGAGAACGCATCCGCCGCCGCCGGGAGTGTCTTGTATGTCAAAAAAGGTTCACCACCTACGAGATCGTGGAGACCGTGCCTCTTATGGTGGTGAAAAAGGATAAGTCGCGTGAAGCGTTCAACCGTCAGAAGCTGCTGAACGGGATGATGCGGGCCTGCGAAAAGCGGCCGGTGTCGTATCAGATGCTGGAGGACGCCGTGGACAATATCGAACAGGCGCTGCTCAATTCCTACGAGCGGGAGATCACGTCCATTCATGTGGGCGAACTTGCCATGCAGGAGCTGAAAAATATCGACGAAGTAGCTTATGTGCGCTTTGCGTCGGTATATCGCCAGTTCGGAGATATCAACACCTTTATGGACGAATTGAAGGACCTGCTGAATAAGCGTGCCACACAGGGACGTGACACCGCGTCAGAAGATGCTGAAAAATAAATGCTCCATGGCATGGATCTGCTCGCTTGCTTTGTCGATCTCGCTGAACAGGTCCTGTATGGTTTCGCCGTTCGCATAGGCTGACAGGCCATGCAGGCTGACTGAAGCGGATGTGACGGTTTCACGCCGGATGAAGAATTCCAGCAGATGCTGGCGTGTTTCATAGTATTCCAGCAATGCGTCGATTTGGTGTGCGGCGTTTTCGTAATTCTGCGCGCCTGCGGCTTCGCGTATCCCGGAAAGCTGGGCCTGGACAGATTGTGTTACACGAAAAACTGCAAAGTGGCTGGCGGCCGAAAGCGCTGCGGCAAGCAGCAGAATAAAGATCGCAATGCGTATCCTGCGCATGAAAACATCTCCTTAAAAACGATGCGGAAAGCCGGTTTTTACCGGCTTTCTTTTTTTACGATACTCGTCTCTTTGGCGTCGTTGCACAAAAATAAAAGCACGTCCTTCCGTGCGAGCCCCGCATTGCGGCACTGAGCGTCTATCCAGTCCGCATCCACAGAGTAAAGCCGCATATTGACGGGATTCAGCACGCCGTCCACCAGCAAAGGAAGCGACGGTTGCTTTGCTGTGGGCGGTTCAATGTGAAGGTCTTCGTTGCAGGGCGTATCGCGCGGAAACTTTTTCAGCACGCTCACGCTTCCATTGGTTTCCACAATGGCGAAAGCGACATCTGAAAGCTCAAATACGTCCTTGCCACGCAGCGCTTCCAGCAGGTCGTCCACGGTAAAGCGCAGATCGAACAAAGTGGCTTGGTCGATCACGCCGTTCCGGATGATGACGCGCGGGCTGCCGGAGACCAGCTTTGCAGCGCGGCGGGACCGCACACACAGCGCGGACAGGAGTATTTCCGTTGCGACAATGATGAACACGGGAACCACGCTTCCGATGAGCGGGAGCTCCGGCGATTCAATTGAGATAGAAGCAAGATTGGAAATCAAAATTGTGGAAACAAGCTCGGAGGGCTGCAGCTCGCCGAGCTGTTTTTTGCCCATCAGGCGCATTGCGCCGATAATGAGCACATAAACGAGCAAGGTGCGGAACAGCAGGATTGCCATGGCGGACTCCTTTTCAATGTATTGGCCCACAGCGGGCCGCTGTTATTGAATGTTGCCCGGTTTGACTAAATTTATCCTGCTCCCGCCATACTAAGGGCACGGGAGGGGATGCATTTGGAACAGACATTAACGACAAGCCTTTTGGACAACAAGCTCGCGCTCAAGGGGCTGTTCGGCACAGCGACGGATTTTTATACAAAGGATATCACACTGATGGGATATCCGGCCTGTATTTGCATGTTTGAGGGGCTTTCCAGTATAGAGCGGCTCTGGATCATGATGCTCGACGTTTTAAGTAAGCCGGACGTTCAGCCGGAGACTCCGGAAGAGCTGTTTGACTATATCCTCAAGCAGACGGCCATTCCGCTGGAGAGCAAAAGCGTTGTCTGTGTGGAAGATGCGCGTGCGCAGCTGACGGCGGGCACCAGCGTCATTCTGATCGACGGCGTAGCACGGGGGCTGGTTCTTTCTACACAGAGCATGCAGTTCCGCTCGGTGCAGGAGCCAAGCGGGGAAGGGAATGTCCGTGGCTCGCGGGAAGGCTTTACAGAACCGCTTCGTGTGAACATCAGCTTGATGCGGCGTCTGATACGCAGCGGTGAGCTGATGGTGGAAACGATGACAGTGGGGGAACATACCAAAACGGAAATTGCGCTTTTATATAACACACAGCTTGTCCCGAAGCAGATGCTTTCCACTGTGAAGCGCAGGCTGGAATCGGTTAAGCTGCCGTTTTTGTTCGATACCGGTTATCTGGCGGCGTTTTTGCAGAAAAGCCGATTTTCATTTTTTCAATCGGTAGGATACACGGAACGGCCGGATACTGCCTGCGCAAAAATCTGCGAGGGGAAAATCATTATCATGGCGAATGGAAGCCCTTTCGCTATGATCGTGCCTTATTTTTTCAATGAGAATTTTCAGAGCATGGACGACTATTCCGAAAAAGCATACTTTGCATCGCTTATCCGCATTCTGAAATACTCTGCGTTCCTCATCGCGGTGATGCTGCCGGGCGTGTTCGTGTCCGTTGCGAATTTCACGCCGGAGCTGCTGCCGCCGGAACTGCTGTACAAAGTTGCGTCTGCGGAGCTTGCCACGCCGCTGCCGCTGTTTATGGAAGCACTGTTTGTCAATTTTCTGCTGGAGATCGTGCGGGAGGCAGGGTTGCGTCTGCCCAAGCCCATCGGCCATTCGGTGAGCCTTGTGGCGGCGCTCATCGTAGGGGATGCTGCCGTCAGCGCAGGCATTGTGGGCACACCTGTGGTCATCGTGGCCGCAATGACAGCGATCTGCACCTTTGTAGTGCCATCGCTGTACGAGCCGATCACAGTGCTGCGCATCCTGTATATATTGGCCGGCGGCCTCTTGGGGCCTTTGGGTATCGTTACGCTGCTGTTTTGTATGCTGCTGGGGATGTGCGGTATGAATTCTTTCGGTATCCCGTATACAGCGCCCATCGCGCCGGGCAGCAGTGCATTTTGGAGGGACGGCCTGCTGCGGCGCAACTGGCATACGCTGGCGCGGGCAGATTTTTCCATTGACCAGCTGCCCGGAAAGGAAACGGGGGAGACGCAATGAACGAGCATACAACAGTGAGCGCAAAACAGCTCTGTACACTGGTGTTCCTCTCATTGGCGGTGGATATGGCTGTGCGCCCATTTACCTCCGGGGGCTCGGCGGGCGCGCAGATTGCGATTTTGGCCGCTGTCCTCAACACGGCTGTGGTCAGCATACTGCTTCTGCCCGTGCTGGGGTTGCTGCGGCGCGAAGCCTTCACCACGCTGAAGGGCGGCGTTACGTTTGGGTCCAAGGCGCTGCTCACGCTTTCGGCGGTGCTGTTCGCCGCCGGGGGAGCGGCAGCGATGGTGCGTTCCGAGGCGTTTTTTCGCTATGTGAGCGACGAGCCGATGCCGCAGCTGTTGGTATACGGGCTGTTTCTTCTTGTGGTGTTTTATGCGCTGCGGTGCGGGCTGGAAGGCATCGTACGTGTGCTCGGTCTGGCCGCAGGCCTCGTTTTTACTCTCTATGGCACTGATGCTGGTCTCCAACCTGGGCGGCATGCATCTGTCGAACCTTACCTTTCAGCCATTTGACTTTCCAGAGGTTTTTGCGGACGGCCGCGCGCGGCTTTACGCTGCCGCCGGAATTGACCGTTGTTCTGTCTGCTGAGCCTGCATGCAAACCGGGAGAAGCGCCGGCCGCTGCTCAAAACGCTGGCGCTGCTGTGCGTATTTTATATCGGACTGACGTTCTGCTCCGAGGCGGTTTTGGGTATGAAAGCGCAGCTGCAGCAGCAGACCATCCATACGCTTTCACGTCTGGGCAGCATTTCTGTATTCTGCCGTCTGGATGCTCTGCACATTGCTGCGTGGATGCTGGCGGAGCTGTGTAAGGTAGCAGCGCTCGCCTACGGCGTGCAGAGCGCCCTTACACCGCTGCTGCCCCATAGCCAGCGCGGAGGCAAAACCTGCGGATATGCTGTGGGATTGCTTGCCGTGCTGCTGGCCGTATGTGCGGGCGCGCCGCCTGAGACGCTGCGCGCGGTACTCACGGCAGGTACGGCCGTGCTGCTGGCATGTACGGTGGTGTACGGCTGTGTAATGGAGGGCTTCTATGCAAAAAAACGCGTATAAAATAATTGCGTTGACACTGCTTTTGATGCTGCTGTGCGGCTGTAAGCAAAGCCGCAGTCTGGGGGAACGCGCCATTGTGAAGATGGTGTACCTGGACGAGTCCGGCGGGCAGGTGCAGGCTGGACTGGTGGTGTTCACCTGTGCGCCGAATTCTGATACGGCCTCGGTGGAAGGGCAGGCTAAAATTTATACGGCGCAGGGAAAGAGCATTGAAGAAGCTCTGTACAAGGCGGAACAGCAGCAAAACAAAAAACCGTTTTATGCCCAGAATGAGATTTTGCTTTTGGGGCCCGGCGCCGCGCGCAATGTAACGCCGTACCTTTCTTATTTTGCAGACGAAAACGCCGCGCGTCCAAATCTTGCTGCGTTTTTAACGCCGCTGACGGCGGAAGAGCTGTCTGAATGCGAGGACGTGATCAGCGATGTAGTGAGAGAAGGCGAACGGCTGATCGGAATGGGAGCCGATGAGCAGGATCGTACGCAAAGCATTTTTGAGATCAATCTTTCGGGAACAGGCGGTCTGGACGGATATCTTCCCGTGTTTTCATTTTCCAAAGAAGAGAAGGAGTTTCGCGGGGTCCGGCAAATGGTGCTGTTTCGCAGCGGCGCACCCTATGCTGTTTTGGAGGACGCTGCAATGCAGATGTTTCTTCTGCTGAATGGGAAGGCACGGCAGCTTACAGTGAACACACAGATCGAGGGACGGGTCGTATCATTCCGGACACAGCAGCTGCAGCTTACGCATACAGCTTCCACTGCAGGCGGCGCACCGCATCTTGAAGTGTGTCTGACCGGAAAGCTGGACGATGTAACGGTAGACGGAGCCCCCGTTGCGGACAAAGAAGAAGCGGAAATGACACGGGAGATCAACGCTTACCTGAACCGGGAAGCCGAGATGCTCAACCAAGCGACATTTGCCAGGGGAAACGATACGTTCCATTATGCATGGTGGCTGAAGCTGTATGATACCGTAGCCTGCGAAGCGCTGCTTCGTACGGGGACACTGTACGACATTGCAACGGTGGACTTTTTATCAGAGCTGAAGCCCGTGTAAAGGCCCTGCGCATGCGTCTGTGCTAAAAACAAAAAACCGCCCCGGAATACTCCGGGGCGGCCGCTTTTCGTTTTAGGGGCCGGGAAAGGCTTAATCCCGCAGGATTTTATCTGCCACATACAGGCCGTGGGCGGCCGCCTGGCTGAGCGAGCGGGTGAAGCCGGTGCCGTCGCCCACAGCATAGATCTTTTCGCAGCCATCCAGTTCAAAATCGGTGCAGTCGGGACGGGCGGAATAGTATTTGCATTCCACACCGTAAAGCAGCGTGTCGTAATTCATCGTACCCGGCGCGATCTTGTCCAGCGCGGCCAGCGTTTCCACAATGTTGTCCAACTGACGTTTGGGCAGGCAAAGGCTCAGATCTCCGGCGACTGCATTCAGTGTAGGACGCACGGTGCTCTGGGCCAGCCTTTTTTCATCTGTGCGGCGTCCGGCCATCAGGTCGCCGAGGCGCTGCACCAGCACGCTGCCGCCGCTGATGAGGTTTGCAAGCCCTGCGACGCTGCGGGCATATTCGATAGGTTCCTTGAACGGCTCGGTAAACCGGATGGTAGAAAGCAGCGCAAAGTTGGAATTCTGGCTCTTTTTGGCTTCATCCACATAGGCGTGGCCATTGACCGTGAGAACTCCGGAGGTGTTTTCCATAACCACCTGCCCGCGCTCGTTGAAGCAGAACATGCGCGTGACGTCTCCGTACTGCTTGGAACGGTACCAGATTTTTGGCTCGTAGATCTTATGGGAAAAATCATCCCATACCATGCTGGGAAGCTCGACGCGAACACCGATATCCACCTGGTTGTTTTTCAGCGGAATACCGTTTTGAGAACACCATTTGGCAAAAAAGCGGCTGCCCACACGGCCGACGGCAAAAATGATATGCTCCGCCGTGACGCTGTCCTGTACGCCTTTGCCTTCATAATGCACAGTATGAGCGGCTTTGTCCACATCGGTCACGTCGGTATCCGTCAGAATGGTTACATGTTCCTTCAGAAAAGCCGCCATTTTTCGCATGGTCTCGAAATTGGCGTCCGTTCCCAGATGCTTGAGCTGGGCCTGCGCCATATGCAGGTCATACTCCAGGCATTTTTTCTTCAGCTCGTTGTTGGGCATGAAGCGCTCTGCAGGCGCGCCGAAGTGCTGCAAAATACCGTCTGCCTGCTCGATGTAATCCAAAACCTGTTCGGGAGGCAGAAAATCCGGCAGCCAGCCGCCGTATTCTGTGGAAATGACGTATTTGCCGTCGGAAAAAGCACCTGCTCCGGCAAGGCCCTCCATAATGGCGCAGGAGGGGCATTTGATACAGGTGGGGGCTTTTTCGGTGACGATGGGGCATGCCCGCTTTTCGATGTCGTGTCCTTTCTCGAACAGAACGACCTTTGCCCCAGGCGCTTTTGTGGCAAGCTCGTAAGCGCTCATCAGTCCGCCGATGCCGCCTCCGATGATCGCAACGTCATAATGCTGCATGATTATCTGACTCCTTTGCTTTTTGCTTTTGCTTTTATCTTCATCTTGGCCTTATATTCGGCCATTGCGCGCTCATATACGTTGAGCACCGCACGGATGAACTCTTTTTCGCCGTAGCGCTGCGTAAACGCTGTTACCTTTTGGCGGCGCAGTGCGCGCTGCTCAGGCGTAAGAGCGGCTTCCTCGCGCAGCAGCGCAGCCATTTCCTCCGCCGTGTTAAAGACCGTTGCCGTTTTCGCCGGGGGTGATCTGGTTTTTGTGTAGATGTCCAGCCGCTGGATCACGTACAGTCCACTGGCCATGCCTCCAGCATGGAAATGGAATTCATTTCGGACAATGAAGCGGTAGTGAAAAGGTCGCATGCATGGTAATAGGGCGGCAGGAACTGGTGCTCAATGCGGCCAAGCAAACGAACCTGAGCACCTACGCCCAGACGGACGATCTGCCGTTCCAGATTTTCCTTTTCCGGGCCGTCTCCTATGATGAACAGCTTGTAAGCGTCGTCCCCGCGGAAATGCGCGGCAAAAAACTCCACCAGCACGTCGATGCTTTTTTCCTTGCCCAGACGGCCCACAAAACACATGGCCGTATCCCCGTCACGGATGCCCAGTTTTGTCCGGATGGCGGCAACGTCGTCGCGCGAGACGTTTTCGGGCATAAAGTCGGAAAGATCCACTGTATTTGGGATAATATTGATGTGCCGCTCTACGCCGCACCGGCGCAGGAACTCCACTACCTTCAGAGACGGGCCGATGATCTCAGTGGCCTTGTTGGCCACTTTGCGGAAATAAACATGAGCGGCCGGCTTGACCATGTTCTGGAACCGTTCCGGCGCGACATAGAACATGTAATCGTCATACATCGTGTGCAGTGTGTAGACGATGGGCTTTTTCAGCTTGCGCGCGGCAAACTGCGCAAAGATACCCATGCTGAACTCGGTGTGGATATGAATGATGTCCGGGTCAAAATCCTGAATGATGCGCAGGCGCTGGATGTTGACAGGGTTGGACAGTCCATACCCGTAAATGCGTTTGAGGGGGATGGCGGGGCAGTACAAAACACCATCCTTAACATAATGGCATACGGCCTTGGGGCTGGTGGTGACGATGAGCACCTCATGCCCTGCGTGCTCCAGGCTCTCCTTCAACGTCTTGATATGCGTCACGACGCCGCTGATGAAGGGGAAGTAGGTCTCTGTAAAAATAGCTACCTTCATAAATGATTACTCCTTTTGGGTGTGCTGTTCCCATACAATTATCAGTATAACAAAAAATCGTTCGGAAAGAAAGCGTATGGCTGTACAAAAACAAAATTGATATCTCTCTTCCAATCATATATAATAGAATTATCAATGGAATCCTATAGGATAAAGGAGGACGTTCCTATGCCGCAGTTCAGTGTTTCTTTGGACAAGGTCGTGGAAAAGCTGCGCCTGGAAGTGGTCTACACTCCCACGGAGCTGAAAAATATCCCTATCTATACGGCGGATGTGAACCGCCCGGGCCTGCTGCTGACAGGCTATGACGAATACTTTGATCCCACCCGCATCCAGATATTCGGCAACGCCGAAGTCGGGTTATCTTACCACGCTGCCGGAAAGCGAACGCCGCAGCCATATCCACACGCTGTTCGCGGCAAAGCCGCCTGCGCTTATCGTAACGCGCAACCTTTCTGTGTTCGACGAGGTGCTGGAGTTCGCTTCCCAGTATGAAGTACCCGTGCTGCGATCCACAGAAAATACATCCAGTCTGATGAGCGCGCTGATTTCGAACCTGAGCGTCGAGGTGGCGCCGCGCATCACGCGGCACGGCGTATTTGTAGAGATTTACGGCGAGGGCATTCTCATCCTGGGCGAGAGCGGCGTCGGCAAGAGCGAAACAGCCGTGGAGCTCGTGAAGCGCGGGCACCGGCTGATCGCGGACGACGCGGTGGAGCTGCGCCGTGTGTCTGACCGCACGATCCTGGGTACAGCGCCGGAAAACATCCGCCATTTTATCGAGCTGCGCGGCGTGGGCATCATCAATGTGGCGCGCGTTTTCGGCAGCGGCGCGGTAAAGATGAGCGAAAAAGTGGATCTTGTGGTGGAGCTGGAGCCGTGGGACAAGACCAAGAATTACAGCCGCACAGGCCTTGAGACAGATACGACGGATATTATGGGCATCCAACTGCCCTGCACGGTGATACCCGTAATGCCCGGCCGCAATCTGGCCGTGATCCTGGAGGCGGCGGCCATCAACAACCGCCAGAAAAAAACTGGGCTACAATGCGGCGCGCGAGCTGCTTGCCCGCCTGGGGCTGGACGAGGATGATCCGTCCCTGCGCTGAGCTGCTTACATGAATTTAACGAGAAAGAGAAACAAATTCCTTCATGAATATCATTGCAGACCTTCATATGCATACAATGGTATCGAACCATGCGTTCAATACCGTCACGGAGATGGCGCGGCGCGCCTGTAAGCTTGGGATGTTTGCCGCGGCGCTCACCGACCACGGCCCGTCTATGCCGGACGCGCCGCACCCTTGGTATTTTTACAATCTGACAACGCTTCCCAGCCGCATCGAGGGCATCTGGCTGCTCAAGGGCGTGGAAGCGAATGTGCGCGGCACAGACGGCAGTCTTGACATCGAGCCGCAGGAATTTGAGCGGATGCAGCTCGACTGGGTGATCGCGTCTATCCATAGCGATACATTATGCCCTTCGCTTTCTGAGGACGAAGCCACGCAGCTGTGGCTGAACGTTGCGCAAAGCCCTTATGTGGATTGCATCGGCCATTCGGAAAGCCGCAGGCACCGCTATGATTACGACGCCGTGACAAAGGCTTTTGCCCGCTGCCGCAAGGTGGTCGAGATCAACGCGAATTCCGCTGTTGTCCGTCCGGGCAACGAGGAAAACATGCGTGAGCTTGCGCTTGCCTGCAAACGCAACGGCACAAAGATCGCCGTGAATTCCGACGCGCATTCCATTTATCATTTGGGCCAGTTCGATACGGTGCTGCCCATGCTGCGCGAGATCCATTTTCCGGAGGAGCTTGTGGTGAACGCAAGCCGGGAAAACCTGATCACTGTGCTGAAAGAACATCAAAAGCCGGTCGCAGACCTGCTGGAAGGAAGTAAAGAAGAATGAAAACATATACCATCGGTGTCGACTTGGGCGGCACAAATATCAAGGCGGGCCTTGTAGATGAAGCACATCATATCGTGGACAGCGTTTCCTGCAAGACAAATCTGCCGCGGCCTGAGCATGAGGTGGAAGCGGAGATCGCCGCGTTGTGCAGCCAGCTCGCACAGCGGGCAGGACTGGACATGGCCGCGCAGATCGAATCCGTGGGCATCGGCACGCCGGGCAGTGTGAACCCGCATACAGGCGTCGTGGAGTTCAACGCCAACTTCGGCTACCGTAACTGGCCGCTGGTATCGGCAATGGAAAAGCTGCTGCCGTGCCGCGTGTACATTGAGAACGATGCAAATGCCGCAGCCTACGGCGAATACATCGCAGGTGCGGCGCAGGGAGCAAAGTACGCCATTGCCGTTACGCTGGGCACGGGCATCGGCGGCGGCATCATCATCGACGGAAAGATATTTTCCGGCTTCAACTCCGCGGGCGCGGAGATCGGGCATACGGTTATCGTCAAGGGCGGGCGCCCCTGTATGTGCGGGCGGCGCGGCTGCTGGGAAAAATATGCTTCCGCCCGTGCGCTGGCTGAGGATACTCTGGCCGCGATGGAACAGCATAAGGATAACATCATGTGGAGCTATGTGCACGGCGACCCTGCGCGCGTGAATGCCAAGACGGCTTTTGACGCGATGCGTGCGGGCGATGCACTGGGCACGCAGGTGGTGCAGAACTTTGTGGAATACGTTGCCTGCGGCCTGACGAACCTGATCAATATCTTTCAGCCGGAGATCATCTGCATCGGCGGCGGCGTATCCAAGGAAGGCGATACGCTTCTTGCGCCCGTGCAGGCGGTAGTGGACCAGGAAGATTACGCCCGAGAGGGCATGCGGCGTACGAAAATCGTCACTGCAAAGCTGCGCAATGACGCGGGCATTATCGGTGCGGCCGGGCTTGCCACGCAGCATCAATGATTTTGGAGGGATTCCCCATGGAGCACTTGAATGAGATCGCTGCGGCTTTCCGCCAGGCATCCATCCCATGCGCTGCCCGCGAACCGCTTTCGCGCCATACCAGCTTCCAGATCGGAGGCCCGGCGGCTTTGTTCTGTGAGCCGCAGAATAAGCGGCAGCTCGCGCGGGCCATTGCCGTCTGCCGCCAGGCGGGCGTGCGGTATTATTTGTTGGGCAAGGGCACGAACATCCTGTTCGCGGACGAGGGGTTCGACGGCGTGGTCATCCACATCGGCGAGATGCTGGGGAACATCGAATGCAACGGGCTCTCTGTGACAGCGCAGGCGGGGGCCGCTCTCGCAAAGGTGTGCATCGCGGCCGCAAACGAAGGGTTGTCCGGCCTGGAATTCGCCTACGGCATCCCAGGGTGTGTGGGCGGCGCCGTATATATGAACGCGGGCGCTTACGGCGGCGAGATAAAGGATGTGCTTGCCTGTGCAACGTTTCTGGATGAAACCGGCGCGGAGCGGACACTTCAGGCCGGCGAGCTGCAGCTTGGATACCGCACATCTGTTTTTAGAGCGCGAGCCTTGGTGCATCCTGTCCGCGACATTTACGCTGCGGGAAGACGACACAGGCCCCGATCCGGGAGCGGATGGCGGATTACGCCGCCGCCGCATGGAGAAACCAGCCGCTGGATATGCCCAGGTGCGGGTCAGCACGTTCAAGCGCCCGGAGGGTCGCATATGCCGGAGCGCTCATTGACCAGTGCGGGCTGCGGGGATACGCCATCGGCGGCGCGCAGGTGAGCCAAAAGCACTGCGGTTTTATGTGAACACGGGCAACGCCACCTGCGCGGATGTACTGTGCCTTGCGGATACAGTGTGCAAGATCGTGACAGACGAAACGGGCTTCCAGCTGGAAAAGGAAGTCAGAGTCGTAAAATAAAAATGGGGTAAAGGGACGTATGAACCTATTGATCGTGACCGGGCTTTCGGGCGCGGGCAAATCGCTGGCAATGCACGCGCTGGAGGACATCGGCTTTTTCTGCATCGATAACATTCCGGCGAATCTTCTGGCGAAGCTGATGGAATTTGCCCAGCAGAGTGAAAATACGCTGGAGCGCGTGGCTGTTGTGTTGGACATCCGGGGCGGAAAATCCTCCGAGGATATTCTAAATGCGCTTGGCCAGCTGAAAGCCGGGCGGGTGAACTATAAAATATTGTTTTTGGACGCGCGCAACGATGTGCTGGAGCGGCGGTACAAGGAAACGCGCCGTCGCCATCCCATCAGCATCGCGTCTCAGGTATCCACGGATGAAGCCATTCTGCAGGAACGGGAGATTCTGGCGCCGTTGTATGAAATGGCGGATTATAAAATCGACACCTCGCTGTTTTCCACGGCTCAGCTCAAGGACCGCGTGGTCTCTCTGTTTGTGAACCGGTCCTCGGACGCGATGGCGCTCACGGTGACGTCCTTCGGCTTCAAATACGGCCAGCCCAAAGAGGCGGATATCGTATTTGACGTCCGCTGCCTGCCCAACCCGTTTTATATCCCTGAGCTGAAAACAAAACCGGCCTGGACAAAGAGGTTGTGGAATATATCATGCAGTTTGAGGAGGCGCACGGCCTGCTGCAGCGCATGGAGGACCTTGTAGGATACGCACTGCCGCTCTATGTGAAAGAGGGCAAAAGCCAGCTTACCATTGCTGTGGGGTGCACGGGTGGCAAGCACCGTTCCATCGCCTTTGCGGAGATGCTGGCCGCGTTTGTCAAGAAGTTGGGGTACCATCCGGTCGTGGAACACCGGGATGTCCAGCGCACCCATACATAACCCGGCGCAGCCCGGGCAAGGAGGACGCGTCGTGAGCTTTTCCCAGGACGTAAAAAAAGAGATCATTGCGCGCGAAGCGGGCGGCAGCTGCTGCGCCGTTGCAGCTGCCTATGGCTTTGCGTGCTTCGGCAAATATTTTGACACCCGTGGCGTTGTTCTGCACACGGAACAGATCGCCGTAGCGCAGTACGCGAAAAAAATGTTTGCCCGCGCGGGCGTGGCGGGAAAGATTTATGTTAAGGGGAGCGAGGAAAGCCGCGTTTATGAATTCGCGGTGAAAGAGCCGGATGAGGTACGGCGGATGCTGGCCCTGTTCGGACATACAGGCGAAGAGCCGAGCCTGCGCATCAACAGCAGAAACTTTACCTGTGAACACTGCGTGAGTGCGTTTGTTGCCGCGGCCTTTTTGTGCTGCGGCACCATTACAAACCCTCAGAGGGAATATAACCTGGAATTTTTATCGGTGCGCTACAACCTGATCCTGGATTTCGAAGCACTGCTGATGGGCCATGGCTTCGCGCCTAAGCACACCCGGCGCAAAGGCTCCAATGTGCTTTATCTGAAAGCAAGCGAGCAGATCGAGGATCTGCTCACATTCATGGGAGCTTCCGGCGCGGCTCTGGAGATCATGAACCTGAAGGTGTACAAGGATTTTCGAAACAAAGCCAATCGTATTACCAATTGTGAAACGGCAAACATCGATAAAACCGTGTCTGCCAGCGGGCAGACGCTGGAGGCTATCGCTTATCTGAAAAAGCGCGGCGCGTTCGAAACGCTGCCCGCGCCGCTTCGGGAAGCCGCCGCCCTGCGGGAGCAAAACCCGGACCTTTCCCTCAAGGAGCTGGCCGGGCTGGTCCGCCCTCCGCTGAGCAAATCGGGCCTTTCGCACCGAATGAAAAAACTGGAGCAAACGGCGGAAAGCCTGAAAGAAAGGACAAGGAATGGCTGAAAAGGCAAGAAACTTTACACATCTGCATCTGCATACCGAATACAGCCTTTTGGACGGTGCATGCCGCATTGAGGGGCTGATGCAGCGCGTGAAAGCGCTGGGCCAGACCGCTGTTGCCATCACCGACCACGGCGTCATGTACGGCTGCGTGGATTTTTACAAAGCCGCCAAAAAGGCGGGGGTCAAACCCATCATCGGCTGTGAGGTGTATGTCGCCACACGCACACGGTTCGACAAGGTGAACCGCATCGACGGCTCCAACCATCTGGTGCTGCTGTGCAAAAACGAGACGGGCTATAAAAATCTTATCAAGATGGTGTCGGCGGGCTTTACGGAAGGCTTTTACAACAAGCCGCGTGTGGACCACGAGCTGCTGGAAGAGTACCATGAGGGGCTGATATGTCTCTCCGCCTGCCTTGCGGGCGAAATCCCTCAGGCTTTATTGGCAGGGGATTATGAAAAAGCCAAGAATCTTGCGCGGTACTATGAAGATCTGTTCGGCAAAGGAAACTATTATATTGAGATACAGGACCATAGGCTGGACGAGCAGCGCACGGTGCTGCCCCTGCTTGTGCGGCTTTCCCGGGAAACAGGCATTCCTCTGGTCGCCACCAACGACGCCCACTATCTTGAAAAAGAAGATTCCAGGATGCAGCACATTCTCATTTGCATCCAGACAAACAAGACGGTGAATGACGATGACGTACTGGAATTCGGCACGGATGAGTTCTACGTCAAAAGCACCGACGAGATGTACGAGCTGTTCAGCGCATGGCCCGAAGCCTGTGAGAACACGAACCGAATCGCAGAGATGTGCAGCTTTGATTTTGAATTCGGCGTGACAAAGCTGCCGTATTTTGTGGCGCCGGACGGCATGGACAACAAAGAGTATTTTGTAAAGCTGTGCCGGGACGGTCTGCTGCGGCGATACGGTGCGGACGTGCCGGAGGATATACGCGCCCGGCTGGACTACGAGATATCCATTATTGACCGCATGGGGTATATCAACTATTATCTGATTGTGTTCGATTTCATCAACTATGCGAAAAGCCAGGGGATCCCTGTGGGCCCGGGACGCGGCTCCGGTGCGGGAAGCCTTGCGGCCTACTGTGTAGGTATCACCAATATCGACCCCATCAAGTACAATCTGCTGTTTGAACGCTTCCTGAACCCGGAGCGCGTCTCGATGCCGGACTTTGACATCGATTTCTGTTACGAGCGCCGTCAGGAGGTCATCGACTAT
>ENA-OQMY01000178-OQMY01000178.1-human-gut-metagenome-genome-assembly--contig:-NODE-178-length-20227-cov-5.023483_pt1 | contig 20227 bp, 33 predicted proteins | sample MGYA00242623_ERZ504868 | MGnify/ENA primary metagenome ERZ504868 (study PRJEB26092, sample SAMD00036386) | human gut metagenome | host: Homo sapiens | study: EMG produced TPA metagenomics assembly of...
TGCGTTTTTCCAGCTTCAGAGCCTGGCTGCTGGTCTCGCCGTATTTATCGGCCAGGCGCTCGTGTTCCCGCTCACAGTTGGAAAGCTCATTCTGCTGGTTCACGATCGTGGCGTTGAGGATATCCAGTTCTTTCTGCGCCGCCTCGATGCCATTTGTGGTCGGTTCGATCTTCCACTTTTCAGCATTTTTCCGCGCTTTTTCCAGTACGTCATCTGTTTTGGCCACGGCTTTCGCGGAATCCGCGGCCATGCCCTGCACCATGTTTTTGACCTGATCCAGCGTCTGCTTCACACGGCTGATGTCAAACTTCAGGCCGAGGACGACGCCATCATCCGAAGCTGCTGTCGGCACACATATCCCTCCTTGCCATGGCCGCGTCGTATTCGGCCTCATAATCTACCGGGTCCAGCGCCACAGCGCGTTTGATGTCCGCATACCGCTCCCGCTCTTTGGGGTCGGATATCCTGCGCATATCCACGCTGCGGTAATAGATCGCATTCTTGATCTGGCTCTCGGGCGGCAAGCTGCGGAAAATGGACATGAACTGCCACCAGTGCATACGCGCTGTGAAAAGGTCGATGCCCGCGTATACGCGGAAATCCCCCCAGATGCGCAGCGCGTCTTTTTTCCAGTCCAGGAGCCGTTCCGGCGGGGCCGGTTCATCCCCGCGGGGCGGATCGCCGCAAAAATAGAAGTCGAGCACTCCCTGGAAGTGCCCGGCTTCGTTCTGCGGTATTTCACGGAATGTATTGAGCAGGATAACGTCGAACTGTTCTTCCGGCGTCAGGTCAGACGCCAGCACCGTTCCCACATACTTCATCCACCAGGCCCAGTCCGTCGGCACCTTTCGGCCCAGGATCTGGTCCGGCAGCTCCAGAATTGCCGGATACATTCGCAACCGCCTCCTTCAGCTCCGGGATCAGGAACTGCTCCACGACCTCCCGGCGTCCTCCCATGACCTCGCCGTAAATGTACGCGCACAGGCTGATGTGTTCGTTGATGTTCTCCGGGCGGCCGCCGAAGATCTCCCGGTATTCTTCAACGCCCAGCGTGCCTTCGATGAAGGTCCGGCACATGGACACGGCGTGCGAAAATTTTTTCAGCGCCTCCTGTGCCATGGTGTCCGCGCTCCGTCCGTCCTGTCCGCCCGGCTTCAGCTTGGCATCCATCGCGCAGAATGCCTGCGCAGCCTGAAGCACGCGGGGAAAATCCCGCGTGACGCCCTCCAGCATCCGTTTGTCCGAGATATCGCACGGGTATGCACGGCCGCAAATGGTGATCTCGTGCTTTTTGGCAAACTCAAACCCCGCGCTCATTTCGACGCCGCCTTTGCCTCTGCGGCCTGCGGCGAAAACGTGGGCGTGCCGTCCTCACCGATGGTGACAGTTCCCTTTTGGGGAGTGCCCAGGATCTTGAGGCCGAAGCTGATGTTTTCGCGGTTTTGGGCGTCGCCGGACCCATCGTCCGTGATGGACAGCACGCCCTCTCCCTGACGGCCGTTGGGCTTGCCGCTGCCCAAATTGTCGTAGCACTCAATGAACTTGACTTTCCGGTTGTCGAGGTCGTACAGGCGGTCCATGATGGCGTCCTGCGCAGCGTCGCCAAACCTGCGGAAACCGGTGAAGGTACGGGACACGCTCACGCCCGTGACCTCGCTTTCGGCCACGCCCCGGCCCGCCATGTCGTAGTATTCCTGGCTTTGTTCGTTGATGCTGTTGCCGCGGGATGTGATGCCGACGGAAACCTCCGCCCATTGGGGCGAATCGTTTGCGCTGAGGTCGATCCACCAGCGGCGGTTCCATGTCATGGGGGTAATATATGTTCCAGGCATGCTTCGTCACTCCTTTTCATAGATCAGGGTGCCCTGAATTTTGTAGACACCATATTGGAAATTTTCGTCCCAGTCTGTAAAGGCTCCGTTTGAGGCGGAAATTGAGACAAAAGAAAGGCCGTCCCCGGAAAGAGGGACGCCCTTGCGGTTTTGCTGCTGGACCCAGTCCTGTAACTCCTCCGTAAAATTGCAGTTATCCAGCCGCATGACGTCATCAGCCGTCATGCGGGTAGCGGCAATGATAAAGTGGTATTGCCAGGTGGCCGCTCCGCGCATATCCTGTTCGATGACGACAGAACCGGCAGGGAAGATCCCGTACCCCTCGGCGTCCGTCTCCAGCTGGTCGGTGCGCGCCTCCAGATCTTTCAGCGCGGGGCACTGTGCGAACAGGGCGCGGATATCGTTTAAAATAGCCATTATGGGCCTCCTAAAATGTTCCGGCGTTCATCCTCAATGATCCGGTCCTTTTCGGCGGCCATGAGGCGCTCAAGCCAGAAAGGACCGGCAAGGCGATTAAACGTAGTGGTGTACCGGATGTCTTTGTTTGTAACGTGTTTCGGCTTGCGCCCGGCCATGACTTTCCCGAAATACAGATACTTGACCTGTGGGCCGCGGATGACGATGCGGCCGTTGGCCGGTTCCTGGCCCTGGGCGATGGCGTTCTCGATGCTGCTGTATGTGCGCTTCGGCACATACTTGGTGATGCGCCGTGCAACATTTTTCACAAGATGCTGTTGGGCGCGTCCGCCTTCTTCAAGCCCCAGATTTTTCACGAGGCCGTCCAGCTCCGGCAGCTTGACGTCAAGCTCCAGCATGCTCATTCCGTCGTCACCTCACAATGGGGCAGGCCGCCGAATACACAGTGCACAAGTCTTTTAATGGTCAGAGGCTTGTCTGCAAGCAGCGCTTTTTTGCTCTCCGTGTCCGTCACCTCGCCAGGGCGTTCGCCGCAGACAATGAAATCATGCTCCCGTTTTTCGCCTTTGTACTGCTCCGGAAGATCCTCCGGGATGATGACGGACGTGCCGTCGGCGTCCTCCTGCCAGAACACAGAAGGGCAGAAGATGCGCCTGTACTGGTATGGCCCCGTCTGCAGATACAGCGTGCAGCTTGCGTTCGGCGTCAGCATCCGCTCACCCCCCGGTACAGCAGCCCGCTGCGGATGGGGATATATTGGGCGGCGATACGCAGGCAGCGGCGCTCGAAGCTGCCGGATCGTTCGTCATCCTGCTGGATGCTGCGGCTCCATTTTCCCACGCTTTCGCTGGTCACTTTTCCGCCCGCCAGCACGGCCGTGTCCTGGGCGTGCTGGGCGTCTGCCAGCGCGCAGTGCGCCATGCGCACGCATTTCGCCAGCGTTTCGTCCTGTTCCCAGGCTCCGTCCTGCAGGCGGTCCAGCGTCAGGCTGTGCAGCATGTACTCCGCACGGGCCAGGCAGCCCTCCACGTCCGCCTCCGAAAGTTTTCCGTGGTATGTGGAATAGTAGAACTCCTTGTCCGCTACCATGCGTATCCTCCCGTGTATTACTCTGCAGCCGTCTCCGGCTGCTCACCGGGTACAGCCTCAGCCGGTACGGCAGAAGGTTCTACCGCCGTCTGCACAGCCAGCAGCAGGTCCTGTTTCTTGGCCGCGCCCGTTACGTCGATGCCGTGCGCCGCAGCGAAGCTGCGCAGCTCTGTCACCGTCATATCCTCCAGCGCTTTTTCCGGTGCCGGAGCTGGGGCAGGGTTTTGTGCTCCCGCTTCCGTTGCGGCCGTCCCGGTGGTCTCCGGCAGGGAGGACCCCGGCTCGACGCCGGGGCGCTCTGCGTTTCCTCATGAAAGGTCAAACCTACTGTCCGCATATTTTACGCCCCCGCTTCCGCTGCGCTGTGCAGGTAGATGCCCGCCAGCTTGTTGGCATACACATCCGCGATGCCCACCGTCCGATATCCGAACATGTGGCGGTCGCCGTCCAGGTCGTCCTCCGGCCCTTTGATTTTGGGCACCGTGTGCTTCTGGAACTGGATCAGGGCCGAGGGGTGGATCACCATGAAGTTGATGTTCTTTGCAGCGGAGGCGTTTTTTGTAGCCTCCTGCTTCCTCTCCGGTGGTCTTACCGTCCAGCATATCGATGGCCGTGTAGAACCGGGTCTGCGGCACCAGCGTCTTTGTGGCAAAGCGCGTCAGGATTTCACGGCTCTTCGTGGTGTCCAGGTCTGCGATCATGCCGTCCAGCGTCGGCGTGATGAACAGGTGGCGGTTTTCCGTGGGCACCTCATCTTCGTCCATCTTCGTGATGGCTGCACGTAGCGCCGCCAGCACCGAAGCGCCGTCCGGCAGATCGGCTGCGGTAGCTTTTGAAATACCGCTCTTGCCCGCGTAGGATGCGAAGCGGAAAGCGTCCAGTTCCGGCACCACCTTCGTGCGGATGAACTCGCCGGACAGACGGCTGAAGGCCAGCTTCGCGGTCTCCTCATTGTCCAGCGCGTCCACATAGAACTTGCGGCCGCGGTCGTAGTTGCATTTTACGGTCTCATTTGTCATGGTGACGTCGCCCTTGACGTACCCGTCGTTGCGGCTGTAGTCGCCCAGCCCCTGCATGCTCAGCATCGGCACGATCAGCTCGTTGGCGTTCGCGCCCTGCCGCGCCAGCTCCGCAGCGCCGTCCAGCTTGCTGGTCAGCGACGCCAGCTTGTAGATTTCGTCCAGGATGGGGACGAAGGTTTTTGCCAGTGCAATGTTGTTTGCCATATTGGTTTACCTTGCCTTTCTGTGTAGTGTGTGTGATACGGTCAGTCCACGGGCAGATCCGCAGCCTTGCGCATGGCGATCTCGTCGGCAGTATACTTTGCCGTGCCCGGCACAGCAGAGGTCCCGGTGCCGGATGCGGGCGCGGGTTCCGCTGCCGCTGTGCCGAACAGGTATGAGTCGCTTTTCTGCACGGCCGCGATGGCTGCCGCGATGTCCGCATCCTGGTTCTTGCTGGTGCGCAGAGCGTCAAGGTCCAGCGCGCCGCGCGCCAGCTTCGGGTTATGCGCTTTCGCGTCGGACAGGGCCTTGTCGATCTTCGCATCGAATGCAGCGGCCGCCAGTTTTTCGTCCCGGTCCTTTTCCGCCGCCTCCGCGCGCTGCTTGTAGTCCGCGATTTGCGCCTTTACCTGCTCCGCGTCCAGCCCTTCAAACTTACCGATGGCCTCGTTGGCAGCGTTCAGCTGTTCCTGCAGGCCGTCGGCACGCGCCGATGCTGCGTCCAGGTCCGCCTTTGGCGCGTACAGCTCGTTGATCTTCGCCTCCAGCTTTTCTTCCAGCTCCCCGGTGTAGGCGTCGCCAAGAAGCTCTTTGGCAAATTCCAGTGCCATGTTGTCAGTCTCCTTCCTTTTAAATACAATATATATGTGCATAACAAAAGGACCCCCGAAAAGGGGTCCTTCAGCTATCTTTTTATGGGCATTTTATGCCCGTTTTCACGCCGTTTAAAGCGGCTTTTTAAGTGTCTTTTCAAACTCTTCCAAAATCTCTTTCTGGATCACGCTGTACGGCCGGGGATCTGTGTACTGCTTGATCAGGGCGTCGATATCTTCACCGGGAAATTGCGCGCGCAACTCTTCCATGTAGGCGAGGCCGCCTTCCTTGTGTACCTCCATGCGGTACGGCGGATACTTCTTTCCGTATTTATCCTCATACGCCCGAAGCAGCTGGTCATAGCCCAATTCTTCCATGCGTTCAGCAATGCCCGGTACAAAAGGCAAAGACATCAGAAATCCCTCCTAAAATAGCTTCTGGTATTCATCCCACAACTCTGGGAACAACGTTTTAACAAAGTACAGGTCCGAATCGCCTTGCGTTTCCATAGTAAACAATTCAGCAAAAATCTCCGTGAATGTAAACGACGGGTTCCTTTCCCAGTATTCGACCGAATGGCCAAATGCTGTATATAGTTTTCCCGCGCTCAATGCGCTGAACACATCCTTCAACGGTTTACTGCGTATATTTTGCGCCACCCGTTGATAGCCCTCCATGTTTTTCAAAATTTTTTCGCCCGCAAGCTGTACGGCACGCTTAAAGCCTTCATTTCTGTATGACCTCATATGCATTACGTCCGCGCGGTGTGCGTTTTCATGGGTGTTGGCAAAATCGAAATCCATTTCCGCAAAGCCGGGGGCATTCGGGTTGTACAAAATTTTATCTTTTTTTGCCGAATATGCAAACGGGGCAGCCAGTGTGGGATCTTCTTCGTATCCAGTCGGACTTTTTTCCGTAAAATGTCTTAACCATACCATATTCTTTTCCGGCGCATCCGTCAAGGTGTCAAGATACGCGGAATAGCTTTTCCTGGCTTCTTCCACATCCAGCTTGCCGCCGCTGCCTGTGAGCGTACCCGCAGGACGCGGCATTTCCAGCGTGCCGTCCGGTTTCAGCGCCCGGCCCAGCCCCGCCGCCCGCAGCCGCTCCGGAGCCGTGCGCAGCCCGGCAGCGGCCGAAAACCGCTTGTATTCCGCATTCAGCTGCCGCAGAAGGATGCGGCTGCTGCGCAGCTCTCCGCTGCCCGGCTTGCCCTCCTCCTGCGCCACAGCAATATGGTCCTTGCACTGGCGTATGCTGTTCTCCAGCGCCTTCTGCTGCTGTGTGGCTTCGTACTGGGTGTAATGGCGGCCCTCGTAGGTGATGCCCTTCGCGTTTTCCCGCGCCATCTCCGCCAGCTGTTCATCCGTCCACTGGGGACTGTCCACGCCCAGCTTGATGGGCCAGGCAATGTGCTTGCAGCTCAGCGTGCCGATACGCCGCTGCAGGCGGCTGTTCAGCCGCCTGTATTCCTTATCGCTGTACTGCCGCCCCTGATAGGGCTCATGGTCCGGCGCGCTGGCGCTGTGCGCGCTGATCTCCCAGCCGTCGCACCCGCCGTCGTCGTGATGCTTCTCGTTGATGGCCGTGGTCATTTCGCCCATCTTCGCCATAATGGCGCGCTGGGCCATGAACTCCACGGAAAAAGTGCGCCCGTCCGAGCGGTCGATGGTGCGGATGCCCCGCTGCCACAAGCGCAGCGTGGCGCGCCGCACAGCCTCCTCCGGCGTCTTTGCGCCGCTGGACACCTGACGGAATACATAGTCCATCGTGCGCCGGTATACATCTTTAATAGGGTACACACGGCCGTCCACATCCGCCGCGGCCAGCTGGCCCAGCACGTTGGCCACTTCCTTGCGCGTCGCCTTTACATAGGCTTCGGCAATGTTCCGCAGGCTTTCGTTTTCCTCCAGCGGCGCGGTCTTCTCGGCGGCCCAGCGCATCAGCTGCGCCACCGCGTCGTCGGTGAGGTCCGTCTGCCTGCGCAGCGTGTCCGCGATCACATCGTCCGCGCCCGCAAGGCTTTTTGCCAGCAGAAGCTTGTATTCATCGCCGGACGATATCTGCCCGGCGGCGGCAATGCACCGGCACAAATCGCGCAGCAGCTCCTCCGTGACGGGGCCGTAAACGGCGAGGATCAATTCCCGCAGCCCGTCGATCTCATCCGGTGTCAGCGCCATGGCGTCACCTCAGCCCGGCCTGGGCGGTCAGCTGGGCCATTTCCGGCATGTATTTCTCCCGGATGGCTGCAAGGTCTTCCGGCGTCTCACTGGGCAGGTCGTATTTTTTTGCCAGCGCCAGTTCAGGCTTCAGCAGGCCGGCCTCCACCATCGAAAGCGTGTCCTGCCAGTCCTTGTCCGCGTCGTACAAAACGCCGTTGCCCCAGCTCACGCTCAGCAGCTGCTCCAGGTCCACAGCCTGGGCGTCGCACAGCCCCAGCGCCTGCCCCCACAGGTCCGTGATGCGCAGCGTCTCCATCAGTGCGTCGTACCACATCCGCTGCAGGTCCATGATCGACAGGCTGTAGTCGCCCTCGCTGCTGCTGATCTCCTTTGCCGTGCGCTCCACAGCCTCCACGTCCGACAATATACCGCGTTTCAGGCCGATGATATTTTCACACGCCTTTAAATAGCTCTGCTTCCGCCGTTCAAAGCTCTCATCCCGCAGCGCAGGGGAGAAAATGGTCAGGCCTTTGTCGTTGGTGTCGCCGTCCAGCCCCACGAACACGTCGTCCTTCAGCCGCATCACGCCGCCCTCCGGGTCCGGCGTTACCAGCTTGTCCGCATTGGCCACGATCCGGCTGCGCCCCAGCTCGAACTCACGCCCCAGCTGGTACTCATTTTTGTAGATGTTGTGGATCAGCTGCACCGCGCCCTCGTACACGCTCACGCCGTCCGGGCTCCCGTCCACGTTATTTGCCATCGGCATGCGGATGTAGGTCATGCCCAACCCGCCGAAGGGCACGCTGTAGGTGTGCTCCGGGGCCAGCGCCGCATACTGCGGCAGGCTGTCCAGCCGCACCTCATGCCCCAGTGTGCTGCTGTTTTCCGACACATACAGCTTGTACCGGATGGTCAGATACCCGCTGCCATCCACAGTCCGGCGTTCCAGCAGCGTGTAGTAGTCGGAGCCCGCCCGGCTCCGCTCGCTCATCAGCACGTCCGTGATGCCGCGGGGCCCGCGGGCCAGTACGTTGTAGCAGTCGCGCCTTACCACATGGTAGGCCAGCCGCCCCGTGCCGTCCGGTGCAGGCTTCAAAAAGCCTTCGCCGCCCACCATGACCCACTGCAGCACGTCCTGCTTTTCGGCGTCGATGAGGCTGCGCTGCCCGTCCAGCCACGCCGTTTTTCCGATGCCGTTTTCCGTAAAGCTGGAATCGTACTCCGCAAAACAAGCCTTTGTCAGTTTGTTGGTGATGGTGTAGGGGATGCGCTGCGCCGGGTCTTCGTCCTTGCCCTTCACCGCTTCACGCATGAAGAACAGCTCGAACCACTCCCGCACCGCCGCCCGCATAGCCGCTGTGCTGGTGTCCTTCAGCCCCGCCGCCTGCGCCCCTGTGATGGCGGCGTCGTCAAACAGCGCCCTTACGACTGCGTTCATCCGCCGTCACTCCTTTCGATCCGAATTTCCGGCTGCTTTGCCCGCAGCCCGCGCTCCACGCCGTTGATGTATGCCCGCAGCGTGCGGTTTTCCGCCTCCAGCTCCCGCACACGCTTCTGCGCCGCCGCCAGCGCGTCGCCGTATTCCAGCACCGCCCAGCTGGGCAGGTACTTCTTCAGCAGCCAGTCCTTCAGCTTCATTTGTCACGCGCCCTTTCTCTGCCAGATGCGGCTGCAGGCATACCGCGCCGCGTCGATGCCGTGGTCCCGTGCGTCCATCAAAGTACCCAGCACCGTGCCGTCCGGCGCCACCTCGTACTCCCATTCCAGGAACTCCTGCAGCACGCACGGGCATTTTATCGGATCAATTACGATAGCGTTCAGGCCCTGCAGCCACCGCACGCCCAGCTCACGGCTGCCCGGCCCTTTCCGGGCGGGCCAGCACCGCAGGCCGTAGCTGCGGTAATCCGCGCAGGATTTTTCGTCCGCGAGGTCCGCAAGGATCAGCTCGCCCGGGGCCACCCGTTCTTTCACGAGCCGGGCCGTGTAGTCATTCTGCAGCTTATTGCCCCGGGCCTCGTCGAAGATGTACAGCGTGCGGGTGCCTGCATGGTAATAGGTGCGGATGAACACCCACGGGTCGGGGTAGTACCCCCAGTCCACGCCGCTGATGATGTTGTCGAAGCCCGCGATCTCCTTCGCCGTGATCTTCCGGCTCACGATGTTATCAAACACCTGTGTGCCGCTGCCCACCATCTCGCCCAGGTACATGTGCCGGTATTTGAGCGGCTTTGTCTTCCGCAGCCAGTCCGCACCGTCCAGGAACTCCTTGCCCAGCCAGTCCCGCGGCGCATCCAGATACGACGAATGATGCACCAGCTTGCCCGCCTGCTGCTCCCGTGCATATCGGTTGGCCCAGTTCCGAGCATTGGCGGGCGGGTTGAAGCTGATGAGCGTTAAGGTCGGGTTGCTCCCCGAGCCGCGGAACGCGGACTGCTTCACGCTCAGCACCGCATTTTCGCCGCGGCGCAGCTGGTCCGCTTCCTCGAACCACAGGCAACCGATGTATCCAAACTTCGGCTTGATGCCCTTTATCTTCATCTCATCGTCCAGGCCGCGGAAATAGATGGTCTGGCCCGTGGGCTTGTAAATGAGGCGAAGCGGGCTCTTTTTCTCCAGAAAATGCTCCGACAGCCCCAGCTTTGCGACAGCCCACAGCATCTGCGAGTACACGCTGTCCTCCAGCGTGTTTCCCATCTGCCGCATCACCAGCGCGTGGCTTTGCGGCCACTTCAGAAGCCACAGCACGATCTCCACGCTGCAGAACGAGCTTTTCAGGCTGCCGCGCCCGCCCTCCTCCACCAGTGTATGGGCCCGCTGCTCCCGGACGGCCCGGTGCGAATCATAGAACCCCGGCCCGATCACGTTCTTCAAATCGACCGTCACCGCCGGGCGGCTATATGCCGTCAATGATGTTCACCTCCGCCGCGCCGCTGCCGCTCTCTTTCTGCAGCTCCGTCCACAGCCGGATCGCGTCCATATCGCCGGCCTGGCATTTTTTCAGCAGCGCCGCGTGGATCACCGCCGCTTCGTCCGTGCTGTATTTTTCCACCAGCTTATCCAGCAGCGCAAGATAGTCCCGCTTGTTTATCTTGGTATACTGTGCGTGCAGCGTTTTTAAATCTTTTAAAATGTTAAATTCCTTTTTCAGTTTTGCCTGCTCAACGCCCTCTAAAAGGGCGGTTATGCTGCTTTGAGGGGTCCTTTTCATGCGCTGCTCCTTTCCGGCACGAAAAAACCAGGCCCCGCAAAGGGCCTGTACGCCGTTTTATGTTTATATATGGCTTGGATATATCCTTGCTCTTTTAAAAGCTCTTAAAAGCATTTATTCCGGGCTTAAAAGCATATATGTCATAGCGGCGGGATGCAGCATCCGTTTTTCGCCGGGCGCGCTTCGCCATCCGGCCGTTTCCGCCCGGTTTTTTGCCGCTATGCCTGCCAGACCATCCGCAGGGGACGAATCGACCCTGTTTCACGCCCGGTTTTCTTGTCGCTTTAAAAGCTTTTTAAACTCCTGCTTAAAAACAGGTTTTCAACGAGTTTTCACACCGGTTTTCAACTTTTCCACATTTCCCGGTGTGCTGCGCCGCACGCAGCGGGGGAAGGGGCAAACCGGGCAGCCGCTCTCATGCATGGCCCACACGCACCGCGTGCACAGCTCCGGCGGCTCCTTCAGCTTCGCGCCGGAGAGCTTCCGTGCCAGTTCGCGCCGCGGGTCTTTCCGCTTCACTGCGCATCACCGTCCACCGGGATGACGCCGAACCGCACCCGCCGGGCTACGCCGCCCAGCTCCGCCGTCACATACGCCCGGCGCTGCCGCCGCTCCATTCGCACCGGGCAGCCTGCAAACGCCGCCAACGGCCCGTCCAGTACATGCCATGTGCCGTCCGCACGAAACAGCACCCGGCTGGGTTCCAGCGTTTCCGTGCTGTCCAACCGCCACCGCAGCGCCTCCCGTGTGTCCAGCGCCTGCGGCTCTCCGCGCTCCAGACCCAGCCACCGGATGACGCCGGGGACAGGGGAAACAACATGGAAGAGCGCCGCCGTGTATTCCGCGCCTACGAACACATATCCCGGCAGCAGATGCTGGTCCTCGCTCTGCCACCGGCCCCGCCGCCGTATCTCCATCCGCTGGGCCGGGGCGCGGGCACACACACCCTTGCGCCGCAGCGCCGTGCATACGTCCCGTTCCGTCCCGGTCATGACCTGCAGCACGTACCAGTTCATCCGCGCTGCGCCCCTTTCTGCCGGCGCTCCAGCGCCGCCACAAGCTGCCGGTACAGCTCCGGATGCTCCGTACCCAAGGCACTGAAGAACTCCGCCTTTAGCTCGCCCACGGCGGCCTGCGTGTCATCCTTGCTCTGGACGTCCAGCCTGCGGGCGTACGCCACGGCTTTTGTCTGCGCATTCATCTCCCGCAGCAGCTTATCCAGCGCGATATCGTTCCACTCTTCGTCCGGCTTCGACAGGATGGCGTCCAGGATCTTCTGCCCCGCCACCCGGTTGATCACCTCGGAAAAATCCAGCTCCGGATACTTCGCCGCTTCCCGCACCATGGCGTTCATCCGCTCGTTTGTCACACGGATATCCTCCAGCGAGGCCAGCAGCTTTCTGCTGTAGGTGCTGATCGCCTGCAGGCTCAGTGTGACGTCCAGCGACGCCAGATACTTCTGGATATCCGAGAGCGTGCATGTATTCGTCGCCTTTACCATCTCGTCCACAACGTCGCGGACCTCGGGCGGCAGCTGTGATATGGTGCTGCGGCTCCTGTTTTTTCCGCGCATCCTCAAGCCCTCCTACATATCCACCAGCGGGTCTTTCTTCACGCAGCGCTGCAGCTGGATGCCGCGCGGCGTCAGCTTGACCTCAAGATCCTCCAGCTCTGCGTCCGAAACGCTGGACGGGGCTTTGTCCTCAATGCAGCGTACCTGCAGGTATCCGCTGTCCGCCAGGTAGTTGATGCTGCTGCACAGCGCCATCCGGTCCATGCCGCCCGCCAGCGCCAGCAGCAGGCCCTTCAATTTTAAAAACTTTGAAATCGCAGCCCGCGATGGCCAGCGTGCGCATCACAGTTCCGTTATTGGCCGCAAGCTCGCCGGCCTGCATCTTCCGGCGCAGTTCATTTTCGTCCATCTCAGTTGCCTCCCTGCTTCATCATGAACTCCATCAGACGGTCCAGCTTGTTCTCCAGCTTCAGCTGGTGCGAAACAAATTCCTCGCGCCGGATGCAATTTTCCTTGATGTCTTTCACATCGTCGCTCATCTGCCGGATCTCCGTGCGCATCTCTGTACGCATCTCCTTCATTTCACGGCGCAGCGCTTCAACGTCTTTCTGGTGCGCCGTGCGCAGCCGTTCCAGGTCCTTCTGGTGATCGTCGCGCGGTGTGTAATTTTCCCGCACCTGCTTGATGTCCGCACGGTTTTCATCCAGCTGCCGGAACACCGAACGGCCGAACAGAAATCCTACCAGCCCCACCACCGTTGTCACGATGATCGTTATGAGCCACCATGTCCCGGCGTCGAACGTCATTGCGGTTTCCTCCGTAAATACAAAACGATAAGGCACGATGCCCTCGTTGTGAGTTCATCATACCTTATCTTTAAAGCTGTTCCACTCAGATTTACAGTCAAACAGTCACACATCGAACAGCGTACACTGCCCATCCAGTGTGCGCGCCGTATCTGTCTGTTTTTACACGTCACGTATTCCGCGTACATACTCCTCGCTCAGCTTCCACTTTTTGCACAGTGCATAGACGTTTGAACCGTTGTACTCATCACGGATCAGTCTGTCACGGATAGGAATAAGGAGCTTGTCCGCCTGCGGGATGTACACCCGGCCGGTGCCGCCGTACACATCCACCAGCCGCCGGAAAGCATCCATGCCGATGGTTTCTGCCAGCTCCCGTGCTTCGCCTTGCAGATCTTCCAGCTTCAGCTCGTTCAGTAGTTCATTCCTCATTTCCCGGCCGCCTCCCGTTCCCGGCGGTATCGGTCGCTGTGCAGGTATTCCAGCTCTTTTCGTTCGGCCAGACTTTTCAGCCCTTCGATCAGTGCATTGCCCTGCGAAAATGACAGAAACCGGAACGGCTGGGTGGGGAAGGCTGTCACGCCGAACTGTCTGCTGATCAGCCCGCACAGCCTGTCCCGCAGCTGTACGCCCTCCGGCGCGGGATCATATTTTTCCAATTGATACATCAAGTACCAGACCTTCTTCTGCTGCCCCTCGCTCAGCCCGCCCGGCAGTGCCTCGTACTTCCGTGCCCGCTTTTTCTGCGGTGCGGCCGCGGGGGCGCTGCGCCGCCGCAGCTCCGCCAGCACTGCCTGCGCTTCGGCCGGGGTCAATGCAGTGATACTTTCTTTGCCGGTCAGGCCCTGTACCAGCGCGTGCAGCGCGTCCGCATGCCCGCCGCCGCGCTCCACCATCCCCAGCTTTGCACCCAGAGCATAGATGCTTTTTACCGTTCCCTTGCTTACATCCAGCGCACCCATCCCGGCCGCCTCCTCCCTTGTTACTCCTCCGGCACGGCGTCGCCCGTGTCGTAGAAAAATTCATCCGTGGTTTTCAGATACGCGCCCACAGCCTCCAGAACTTCCTCCGGCTGCTGCTTCAGCGCCTCTTTGTCCAGCTTCTGCTCTGTTTTTACAAGCTCCCTGCGGCCCATGGCCAGCAGCGTGGCGATGGCCTGCGGGACCTTCGCATTTGCCAAAATCAACCGCGTGGACTGTCGAAACCCTACACGCCCAAACGTCAGCTGTCGGCTTTTTCCGGCCATATCTTCCCGGTGTGCCTCTACATACTCCTGAACGTCCGTTTCCAGCTGTTTGACGCGCTTCTGCAAAGGCTCCGCGCTTTTGGTGTATTCAGCCTTCACGGCGTCGATGCGCCGCGACATGTCCACGCCCATCTCCGTCAGCGCGTGCTCGTACTCGTGGATGCTGCGCAGCGCGTCGTTCACTTCCGCCCAGTCCTTCAGCACAGGCTCCCGGTGCAGCTTTTTTCTTGCCATATGTATCCACATCCTTTCTCAAAATTCCGCCCTCTGCATTTTCCGGGCTTGGGACCGGCCCCGGCCCGAAAGGACAGGGGGCTGCATTACGGCCGGGGCACAGCCCCGGATGCGGCATTTTCTGTTTTACTTTGGCCTCTTCCACTGGTGCGTACTTTTCGCCGCCGTACCAAAGCGCCCACGTTTGTTTTTTACAGGCCGTGCGGAGGCTTGCGCCCGTATGCGCGCCACAGCCGGCGGATCGCTTTCCGGTTCCGGCGCTCGAGCCGCCAATCCGCCAACCAGTCCCGCAGGCCCGGCAGCGCGTTGATGAGCCACCGCATCCCATCGAAGATGATGATGCCCAGCAATACACCCAAAGAGGTTTCCCACGTCCACAGCCATGCGTCAGGCATCTTCCCGCACCCCTTTCATCATGTTCAGCAGCGCGGCGCGGATGCGCGCGTCATTCTTTTCGATGCACCAGCCGTCCTCGCACAGAACTTTTACTTCGCCTGTGGCATATTCTTCAGCAGCTTCCCGGAGCGCTGCACGCAGGTGCTCCGCCTCCGTGGCAGAAAATCCAGCTCATCCACCGTGAGCTCTACTGTATACCGGTATCTCATTGCGTCCTCCTTGTTCTACATCATGTAACACTTTTCTCACACCTTCATGAGCCTGTTCCACTTCTCTTCCAGTGCCTGCGCTTCCTCAAGGATGGCAGACGCATGGTCAAGCACGTCTGCCGGGATGTCCAGGATAGGCTTGCCTTCGTATGGCGTCAACAGCTCCGCCGCCTGTTGCCGAAGTCGTGCGGACTCCTCATTCAATCGGTCGGCTTCATTCAGCTTCTTTTGTTCACGCTGATATTCCAGATCGTTCAAAGCAATGGCGATGATAGTATCCAGCCGATACAAACCACGATTGCGCAGCCGGTCGATAATCCACAGTAGTTCCGCCTTAGTACAATCTTTCAACGTCATCAGAAATCCTCCTTCACCGTGTATACTTGGCAGAGCCAACGGGGCAGGCCCTCATACACGAGCTTTCCTTTGGCCTCGCAGAAATAGAGATTTCCATCTCGGCCATGAAAGACACGAGAATGTGCGCAGTACCTGCATCTTCGGTTCCGGCGCAAGCTGCGCCATTGATGAATGTTCAATCCTGTCACGCTCCTAAAAAAACAGAGTTGAAACGGCCGCCGGGCCGTGGTATCCTGTACATGTGGTACGGTAAGCCATGCCGTGCCATATTCCTTTAAAGACCCCCGCCCGGTTTTCTCGTCCCGGGCGGGGCTTTTGGTGCGGAGCTGCCGTTACGACCAGCCACGCCGTCCCTCCTGGGCCGCGGCTCCGCATGAACCTCGGACGTTAGAGCCCGAGGTTGAGCGCTTGGATCAGCACGCAGTCGTTACAGTGATTTTCCTCCAGCTCTTCGGAACTCCTGCATTCCAACGGCCAGCGGCAATAGCTGTCACAGATAGTTTCCATCAGCTCCATGACTTTCTGCTCCCAGCAGTGCGCGTGCATCACGCGTGTGGATATTACGGGCTTGCCGCAAAACTTACAGTTTGGCATTTTTCTCTCGTTCCTTTCTTCGTACCTGATAGGCCCAGGTGGCCATCGTCTGCACATTGACGCCCATATCTTCAGCCACCCGCCGGAAAGATTCTCCGGAGCGCAGGCGCTCCATTGCCTCTGCCTTGAACTCCGGCGCATAGATGCGTCTCGGCTGGCCCTTCCGGCTCGGTTTTGGGCGGGCAGACTTGGAAAGCGGCCCCAGTATGTCCAGAATTTCCTCCCGGCTCACAAGATACAGCTGCGTCAGGATTTTACCTGCTGGCGCGGGTCGATTGCGTTTCTATACGACTTCCGGATCTCGCTTTTATCCTGTTCACTCAGCATCCTGACTTTCTCCTTTGACACGCCCGGATCTGGGGACGTAGTGCCGGTTCTGGTGGTAGTTTTCCACCTTCCGAAGCTCGCCCACAAACCGGGACAACTGCTTTACCGCCTGCATGCCGGCTGCGGTCCCGCAATACCCTGCAATGGGCTCCAGCTCCTCCACAACGTCCTTGTACTTACGCCGGAGCCTGCGGCAGTCGCGCAGCTCTGTAGCCAGCTTCGCACGCTCATCCCGCGTAAGATTTTCGATTTCCAGCTTATGCAGCAGATCCTGCTGCAGGGCGTCCTGCTCTTTCATCAGCTCGAAATTTGCTTCGTATACTTTTGAGGCGTCGTTCAGCAACTTCGCGGCGCGAGCCAGAATTTCCGACGCCTTTTCTTCGTGCTTTTCCGTTGTTTCCACCTCCTATGGTTTGCCCCATGCCATGAGCGAGTGCGTGCGCGCAAACCAATTCTTTTCCGTGCGGCTGTTGCGGGCAATTTCCATGGCACGCTGCGATGCTTCCCGGCATGCGGGGCACAATTTGTGCGCTTCCTGCGTATCTGTCGGCTTTCCGCATCGGCTGCATATTCCCGGCCAGCCCAGCATGTCCCGCGGCATGACGCCTTTCTCCCTCAACCGGGACTGCATGTACCGGCGGCTGCGGGCAAGGCAGTACGCGCACTGTGCGCGTCCGGGGGCAGCGTCCCGCCGCTGACATCTTACGCAGACGCCGAAGGCGTGCAGCAGGTCTGTTCTTCGCTGGCGGTGCCGGTTGTGGTATTCTTTCTGCTCCGGGCTTTCCTTTTTCCGTCTCTGCACTGCTTTCAGCCTCTCTTTTTCGAGACATTCCGGGCACTGCACCCGTCCAGGGGCCGCATCTCTGCAGCCACACGTTGGACATATCCCGTGCGCTTTGTACCACTCATATTTCGTCACGGCCCGTTTCACCTCCTTTGCCGCACTCTGCATTTTTCCGGGCTTGTGACCGGCGTGCCATCGGCGCGGCTGCATTACGGCGGGGCTGGATAGCCCCGTTATTCGGTTTTCTGCTCCACCCGGTACGGTGGCCCGGCTCTGCGCTTGCGCCGCCGCTGCTCCGCCTGTGCCAGCGAGGCCAGCCGCCCGGCCTCGTAGCCCACATACAACAGCAGCGCCATCAGCGGCAGGATAAGGGCTTCGCCGCCGAATACGCCGGGACGGGAACCCTGCACCGTCAGGCATGCCGCCAGCATCAGCCCCGCCACGGCTCCGGCCGCGAATATCACAACTGTTTTCATCCTGTTAAACATCCGCTTAAACCTCCTGTAACCCGTTTTTAAATCCGTCCCGCGCCGATCGTCGGGTTGATGGTCTGCGCCTGTGTGAACAGAGCGTTGTAATCCATCTCCACGCCGCTCTCGCGGCAGCTGTCCGCTGCATTGATATATGCATACACCGCGCCGCGCACAGCGCTCCAGCTCCGGCACATGCCGTACATCAGGTCAAACTCCTTTTCGTGCCCCTCTTTCGCCAGCGCGGGGAACAGGAGCCGCACGTCGTCTTTTGTGATACTGTTCCGCCAGCATTTTTCAACGTGTACCCTGCGGTTGCGGTGGCGGTCGTATTTCGGGCTTTGCATCTGGCTTTCAATGTCCGGGTTGCCGATCAGCGCCAGCCCCGCGCCCTTCAGCCCTTTGCGTTGGTCGCCGTCGCTCCAGCTTTTCAGCATTTCCATGGTTGTGAACTTCAGGTTCTGTGCTTCGTCAATGATCAGCACTTTGTTCATCCCCAGCAGATGCTCCTTGATGCGGTTTTCGAGGTCCAGATTGCTCCCGCCGTCCGGGAGCCCCATTTCCGCGGACAGGGCCCGCAGGAAGCTCCGCAGATTCCCGTTTACAGGCGTCGCCTCAAGGTAATAGCTGGAGCTGGGGTACACGCTGTTGTATTCCAGCGCGGCCTTGGTCTTCCCGATACCGGAATCACCAACCACCGCCACGATGCTGCCGCGCATATGGGCAAGCCGGATGCTGGTGAATACGCGCTCCGAGATGGAGAGCTTTACATATTCCTTCGGCATCGGGATGTCCGCCAGCTTGCTGTCCTGCTCCGTCCGCGCCTCCACGTTGCGGAAGTATTCCTCCAGACGCGCCTCCAAAGTATCCACGCGCCCCTTGTATGTCCCCGACAGATAGGCGGATACGACCGCCGCGCCGCTCTTGTAGCCCATTGCAAGGCCCACGGTGCCCATATTGACGCCGGATTCCTTATCGTCCTTGTACTGGTCGATGTAGCGCGCCAAACGTTCCCGAAGCTGTTCGTTTGCCATTGTGTCATTCCTCCGTTTCTTTGTTTCGCCGCTCCGCCGCGCGCGCCAGGACAAAAACGTCTGCGCCCGCGCCGCTGGCTGCTGCCTGCAGCGGCAGTGCTTCCTGTTCCTTCGCCCGTACCAGCTGGATCGGTGCTTTGGATTTGGGCGGTGTGTATCCGTCCATCCGCTGCCGCGCCACCGCCAGCCGGGTTTCCATCAATGCCTGCTGGTCCAAACCCGGCATGCGCGCGGCTTCCGTGGCCTCCTTGGTGCGCTTGGTGTACTGGCGCACATACCGCGCGGCCTCCGCCACTTCTTCGCCCGTTGCGCCCCATTCCATTGTCAGGCGCTGGTCCAGCGGCAGCTCGCAGATGAATTTCTTTTCTTCCGCGTCATATACGCAGCAGGTCTCCAGGTGGTCCGGGTCGTACCGCACATATACCTTTTTCTTCTGCCACTCCCACAGGAAATCCTGTGTGAAATACTCAAGATAGACGCCGCCCACCTTGATTTTGACGCCGCGCTGGCCCACGGTCTGCGGCCGTGTCGTGCGCATCATCATCAGGCGCAGGTCCTCCGGCGTGGCCGGCTTGCGGAGCACGCCCATCCGCATGGCGTATACGTCCTCGCGGATGTATTTCCGGTCCGCTGCCACGGGGCCGCTGTACGGCTGCATGTTGAAGAATCCGCGGATCAGTGTATCGACCGCCTCGATGAACTCCGCGTCCGTGGGCACATGGCCTTTCTTCAGCACCTTTTTCAGGCATTCGGGCTTTTCCGTTACATTGCCGCCCGTGTACGTCGCCCACAGGCGGCTGAACTGGCCTTTTACGTCCAGGAACTTCCGTTCCACGGGCTTTGCCTGCGCGTTTTTCGGCAGCGCCGTGTGGAACCCGATGCCCAGATGCTCCATGATGGTGGGCGGGCGGTTGGCCTCGGCCTCTGCGTTCTTCTTGCGGTGCCCGCGCCCGCCCACGTCCCAGGCGCAGAAGTCGCTGCCGTTGTCCGTCAGGATATTCTCCGGGATGCCGCGTTCCAGGATGCCGCGCCGCAGCGCCAGAAGCACCGAGTATGCGCTGGGCGTTTCCGTGACGTGCCACCCGGTGAAGATGCCGCTGCGCGCGTCGATGAACGCTGTTAAGTACAGCCGGTGCTCGTTTCCGTCTGCCCCGAGCGTCTTCACGTCGAAGGTGTGGTTGTCAGCCACCCACCACTCGTTGCTGCTCATGGGGTTATAGTCACGCCGTACGAACGGGACAAATTCATCCTTCAGCGCCTTTTCCCCGTAGATGCCCAGGCACAGTACCTGCGGCGGGATATCCTCCAGCACCCTGCGCCGGAACGTGCTGTACGAGGGAAGGGGGAGCATGTCCGGGTCCGTCAGCTGGAAGTGTTCTTCCGTCTGCCGCATCGCCTCGCGGATATCCATGTGCTTGGTTTCCTGCAGCAGTGCGCCCCGGAAAAATGTCCACACAGGCTCCGCCATGCTGCGCTTGCCCTTGCGGCCCTTGCCGCGTCCGTCTACCAGGCCGTCTAAATCGCCCTCCGCCAGCGCTTTGCGCTTTCGGTACAACGTGGCGATACTCAGCTTACGGTCCGGATACTCAAGCGCCAGATACGCAATGCCCCCATACCCGATTTGCCGGACAGAAAAACAATCTGTATAATGGAAAGGGGTAATGAAAAATGTCAACCAAAGAACGAAAGCACCCAGCGCCGCCGCGTTACGATGAGGCCTTCAAGGCGGGGG
>ENA-OQMY01000180-OQMY01000180.1-human-gut-metagenome-genome-assembly--contig:-NODE-180-length-20183-cov-3.692262_pt1 | contig 20183 bp, 22 predicted proteins | sample MGYA00242623_ERZ504868 | MGnify/ENA primary metagenome ERZ504868 (study PRJEB26092, sample SAMD00036386) | human gut metagenome | host: Homo sapiens | study: EMG produced TPA metagenomics assembly of...
CAGCTTCGGAAAGCCGGATGCGACGGAAGAGGAGATTGTCAATGCGGCCAAAGAGGCACACAGCTGGGAGTTTATCAAGCGTCTGCCGAAGGGGCTTGACACGGTTCTCAGCGAAGACAGCATCAGCCAGGGTCAGAAACAGCTTCTCTGTATCACCCGTGTCATGCTCTGCCTGCCGCCGATGCTGATCCTCGACGAGGCGACCTCCAGCATCGATACCCGTACCGAACTGCAGGTTCAGGAGGCGTTTGACAAGCTGATGCAGGGCAGAACGAGTTTCGTCGTTGCCCACCGTCTGTCCACGATCCGCAACGCTTCGCTGATCCTCGTCATGAAAGACGGAAAGATCATCGAGCAGGGACGCCATGAGGAGCTTCTTGAGAAGAAAGGCTTCTACTACAATCTGTACAACAGCCAGTTCCAGGCGTCATAAAAGATATTTGGAAAAGAGAACAGCAGATCTGTGCTACGCATGCGATTTTGAGGCGTGCGCGCGCAGATCTGCTGATTTTTTATATGTTTTTGCAATATTCTGAAAAAAAATACGGCATGGGGTATTGACGAATCCTATCACAGGTGCTATAGTTTTACAAAATAAAAAAGACGTAGAAGTTTTTAGAAAATGTGCGGAGAGCCTTTGGAAATTTAATTTTTGAAAGGTGCACGACCGAAGAAGTAAAACTTTCAGGTGCTGGTTCTCTTCTTAAAACAAGAACGGACGGGAGACGGCGAGGACTAAAAACGGAGTGGTCTCTGGAGAAGCTCTTGAAAAGAGTGCCGAAGGTGCAATGCAGCGATGCAGAATCTCTCAGGCAAAAGGACAGAGTCAAAAAAGATACAGAAGAAAAACAGCCGTGGAACAAAAAAGCGGTGCGCAGAAACGAAAAAATTCCGGAAGCGTGGTTTTTTGCTGTATTTTTCAATCAGAGCCATGTTCTGCAGGAAAAATTCCGCAGGAGATGGTATTTTTTTTCTCAAAACGGTGCGGATGTGTGATCCACATCGTTCAGACCATACGTCGAATGGAAAGGGAGAAAAGAAAATGGATGCATTGAATCAGGCAATTGCGCAGATCAGTGATGTGCTCTGGAACAGCGTACTGCTGTTTCTGCTGGTAGGTACGGGAGTTTATTTCTCTGTTCGGACCCGCTTTGTACAGGTAAGAAAGTTTAAGACCGCGTGGAACCGCGTCTTCGGAGGTTTCTCGTTAAAGGGTAAGAAGGCCGGAAAAGACGGCATGACTTCCTTCCAGGCGCTTGCAACAGCGATCGCCGCACAGGTCGGAACCGGAAACATCGCAGGATGTGCGACCGCACTCGTATCCGGCGGCCCGGGAGCCATCTTCTGGATGTGGCTTGCTGCGTTCTTTGGCATGGCAACGATCTACGGCGAGGCGTATCTCGCGCAGATCTCCAAACGCCGCGATGAGAGCGGAGAAGTCATCGGAGGACCGGTTTACTACATTACCCACGCATTCAAGGGAACGTTTGGAAAAGCACTGGCAGGCTTCTTTGCCGTAGCCGTTATTCTGGCACTTGGCTTTATGGGAAATATGGTACAGTCGAACTCCATCAGTGATGCGTTCTACACCGCATTTTCCGTACCGAAATGGGTGATGGGTGTGATTGTAGCCGTTCTCGCCGCATTCATTTTCATCGGAGGTATCTCCCGTATCGCATCCTTCACCGAAAAAGTTGTTCCGGTGATGGCAGCACTGTATCTCGTCGGAGCCCTTGTTGTTATTCTGATCAACATCCAGCATGTGCCGTCAGCGATTGCTTCGATCTTTATCTGTGCATTCCGTCCGGACGCCGTATTTGGTGCAGCAGCCGGTATTACCGTGCGGAAAGCCATGCGTTACGGTGTTGCCCGAGGCCTCTTCTCTAATGAAGCCGGTATGGGTTCCACCCCGCATGCCCATGCGATTGCCGATGTCGAGAACCCGGAGGATCAGGGTGAAGTAGCGATGATCGGTGTCTTTATTGATACCTTCGTTGTCCTGACCATGACCGCTCTCGTTATTCTTTCTTCCGGCGTTCTGGAAGAGATGATGAGTACCGGTGTTGTAGGAACCCCGGTCGCACAGGCGGCATTCCGAACCGGCCTCAAAGGCTTTGGACCGGCGTTCGTAGCGATCTGTCTTCTGTTCTTTGCATTCTCGACCATCGTCGGATGGTACTTCTTCGCAAGACAGAATGTACAGTATCTGTTCGGAAAGAAAGCAGTCGTTCCGTTCTCGCTGATCGTCGTTGTGTTCGTTTTCCTCGGCTCTCTGCTGAAAGTGGATCTCGTATGGAACCTGTCAGACCTCTTTAACGGCCTGATGGTAATTCCAAACCTCATGGCGTTGATCGTCCTCGCAGGAACCGTAGCAAAAGCGGCAAAAGGTGAAAAAGTAGAATTCTAATCATATATACAGAACGGGAAAAAGGAGGAAAGTCTGCTGATGCAGACTTTCCTTTTGCAATTATTCAGAGCCACATCTCGATTCCGCTGCGCTGCATCTCGATGTGGCTTCTCGCCATATAAAATTTCAAGAAGAACTGTTCGTTCATGCGAGCATGACTCACAGTTCTTCTTGAAATTTTGCATGGCTCTGAATAATTGCAAAAAGAAAGACCGGCAGGGGAGCTACCGGTCTTTCAAGGGGAGTATAAATAATTAATAAGGGGTTATTAATTGTAAAAAATTTATGAAGGGTAAATTCTTTTACAAAATTGATTATAATACAGATAACGGGAAAAAGCAACATCGAAATTCAAAAGTTGGAAAAAATTACCACAATTTGGAAAGCAGTGGTCCGAAAGCAGGAAAAACACTGTATTTTTGGGCTTGCATTCCCCACTTTGGAACAGATACCGTGGAAAAACAGGGTTCTGGATGCATAATCTGCGCGGAAAAAGCGATACTAAAGGATGTCGCAGGACAAAAAAACATTCAGGAGGAAACAAGATTATGACCAGAAACAGCAAAAATGAATACAGCAAAAACGAGTACAGCAAAAACGGATACGAGAAAAGCGAATACAGCAAAAACCAGAAGAACAGCAGAGACTGCAATCATGTGAAAGACCGTGAGATGTCATCCTACGGTCAGCAGAACCGGGAGCAGGACGAGAAGGATGAGTATGAAAAATACTAAGTAAACCTTGGGATTCCGGCAGAAAAAGCCGGCGGAGGGTCCCATACGGACTCTGCCGCCGGTTTCTGCATACATATAAAACAGGAGAGAAAGTCAGATCCGGAGAGGGGGACCAGGATATGGCAGGCATGACACTGCTGGCGGCAGACCAGCTGGACTGGTACGTGGGAAAACCGTGGGCGATGATCATCGACGTGCGGAACCGGCGGGAATACGAAAAAGGGCATGTGAAAGGAGCGGTGAATCTTCCCTATGACCATCTGCTCGAACGGGTCTGTCTGCCGCGGGACAAAATTCTTGTGATCTGCTGTGAGCGGGGTGCCGCGAGCATGGCGGAGGGAAAGCGGCTGGCGGAGAACGGATACGAGGTCAAAACGGTCATCGGCGGAATGCATGCATACCGCGGACGATATCTGGTGGCGGGAGAAGAGCTGTAATGGGGCGGCAATCCAACATTTCTTCTTGTCAAGCGGGAAAAGATACGGTAAGATGAAACAGAAAACAATACAAAACCAAACCACAAAACGAAAGAGAGATCACGATATGAAATACATGTTTGCATCTGATATTCACGGTTCTGCCTATTACTGCAGAAAAACTGCTGGAAGCCTTCGAAGCAGAGGGCGCAGGCCGCCTGTTTCTGTTAGGCGACCTTCTCTATCACGGCCCGAGAAACGATCTTCCAAAAGAATACGCACCGAAACAGGTCATCGCCATGCTGAATGAGAAAAAACCAGTACCTCACCAACGTGCGCGGAAACTGCGACGCAGAAGTAGATCAGATGGTACTGGAGTTCCCGGTGCTGGCAGATTACGGCATCCTGATCGAGGGAGGCCATACCTTCTATATGAGCCATGGCCACATCTACAATGAGCAGAATCTGCCGCCGCTGATGGATGGAGATATCTTCCTGTACGGCCATACCCACGTCCTGCGTGCCGAGAAAAAACGGCGCACACACCTTCCTGAACCCGGGTTCTGTATCTCTGCCGAAAGAGGGCAATATCCCGACCTATGCAATCCTCGAGGACGGCGTATTTACGATCAAAGGCTTTGACGGCACCGTCGTAAAACAGCTCACATTATAAGAGGGGACGGGAGAGTATGGAATTATATGAACTGATCGCCCCGTGCCACTTCGGCCTGGAGGCGGTGATGAAACGTGAAATCCTCGACCTCGGCTACGAAATCGAGCGCGTGGAGGATGGAAAAGTAACGTTTCTTGCAGATGCAGAGGGAATCGCCTACGCCAACCTGTTCCTTCGCACGACCGAGCGTATCCTGCTCAAAGTAGGACAGGTCCACGCCGAAACGTACGATGAACTCTTTGAAGCGACAAAAGCGCTCCCGTGGGAGAAATTTATCCCGAAAAACGGAAAGTTCTGGGTAACGAAGGCAAACTCCATCAAGAGTAAGCTCTTCAGCCCGTCCGATATCCAGTCGATTATGAAAAAAGCGATTGTCGAGCGATTGAAACAGGTCTACCACATGGAGTGGTTCCCGGAGGACGGTGCACAGTACCCGATCCGTGTTTACGAGTTTTAAAAGACGAGGTTACGATCGGACTCGATACCTCCGGCGTTTCCCTTCATAAGAGAGGCTACCGCAAGCTGACCGCGAAAGCGCCGATCACCGAGACCCTTGCCGCAGCACTTATCATGCTGACTCCGTGGAAGGGTGACCGGATTCTTGTCGATCCGTTCTGCGGAAGCGGTACGTTCCCGATCGAGGCGGCCATGATGGCGGCCGATATTGCACCGGGTCTCAACCGTTCTTTCCTTGCGGAGCAGTGGACGCACCTCGTGCCGAAAAAATGCTGGATGGATGCGGCGGAGGATGCACGCTACCGGATCCGGAACGATATTGAGACAGATATTCAGGGATTTGATATCGACGGAGATGTCATCAAGAGTGCCAGAGAGAACGCAAAGCTGGCCGGTGTGGATCACCTGATCCATTTCCAGCAGCGTCCGGTTGCCGAGCTGTCGCACCCGAAAAAATACGGTTTTCTGATTACCAACCCGCCGTACGGTGAGCGCCTGGAGGACAAAAAAGATCTTCCAGCCCTGTATCAGACATTAGGAGAGCGGTACCGCGCTCTCGATTCCTGGTCGATGTATCTGATCACGAGCTACGAGGATGCCGAGCGGTATCTCGGCAAAAAGGCGGATAAAAACCGTAAAATTTACAATGGAATGCTGAAAACCTACTTTTACCAGTACGCGGGACCGAAGCCTCCGCGCCGGGAAAAAGAACAGAAATAATACAAATGGAGGAGCAATGCCGAATGATTTTTGGCGTTGCTCCTTTTTGATAACAAAAATTAAAAGAAAAATTTTAGAAAAGGTTAATATTTCCTTGAAATCACTGCACTACTGTGCTAAACTGTCCTCATGCGAAAATTTTTCATCAAGCGGAGGAAACCATGAACGGACAGGAGATCAGAGACAGGCTGCTGCATTCCTACGAGAGGAGCTACGATATCGTAAAGCCGTCCGAAGTAAACGGCCATACATACGATGCCTGTGCAAGCTACCACGAGAGCGGCGCAAAATACGTGCTCTCAAAGAAAGCAGAGTTGTGGAGGATCAGCTGTCATGAGCATGCGTATTTTAAAGCGGTGGAAGAACTGAACGACCAGGACGTCGAAACATTTCTGACGGACCTGACAGAATGGATAGAGCCAAAGGTGGTTCGCGAGGGGAAGGAAGTACCGGATACCGACCACATGTACACGCTGGTCACCGGTAGTTTTTTTTGCGGACAAACCGGTTGCGGACAGCGTAAAGAAGAAAATTCGAAAATATAAGTATTATAAAAATTACCGGTTTTCTTTGAGAGGCTACTGTCAGGTGCGGCTGCTCGTCTTTGATACGGCAGAACAGAAAGTGTTTGGAAACCGGGCGGCTTGGGAATTGGTAAAGGGATATGCTAAGATGTTCCGGTCTTAGTTATCTATAAATTTATTCTACCAAAAAGAGGGAGGAAAAAACAAATGAATAGTATTCTTGTACTGGTTGTCGGAATCGGCATTCTGATCGCCGGATACGTATTCTACGGAAAATGGCTTGCCGAGCAGTGGGGCGTTGATCCGAAACGGAAAACCCCTGCATTCACCGAGGAGGACGGTGTGGACTACGTTCCTGCCAAAGCTCCTGTCTTAATGGGACATCACTTCTCATCCATCGCAGGCGCAGGCCCGATCAACGGACCGATTCAGGCCGCTGTCTTTGGATGGGTTCCGGTTCTTTTATGGGTACTCATCGGCGGTATTTTCTTTGGAGGCGTTCACGATTACGGTGCACTGTTTGCGTCCCTGCGCCACAAAGGACAGTCTATCGGTGAGGTTATCGCAGACACGATGGGAAGCAAAGCGAAAAAGCTCTTTATCGTATTTGCTTACCTGACCTTGATTCTCGTTGTCGCAGCATTCGGTTCCATCGTTGCAAACACCTTTAAAGCGACCTATACCGAGAGCGGCGCTGTCGATGTGGCAGCAAGCTCCGCCAATGCAACAACGGCTATGATTTCCATTCTGTTTATCGTACTTGCCGTTGTGTTCGGCTTCATGGTATACAGAAGAAATGTATCTCTTGGCGTTTCCACCATCGCAGGCATTGCAGCAATCGTTGTCTGCGTAGTTGTTGGCTTAAACTTCCATCCGATCTATCTCTCCGAGACAGCATGGATGGTGATTGTTGGTATCTATATCACAGTAGCTTCCGTTGCGCCGGTCTGGATTCTGCTTCAGCCGCGTGACTACTTAAGCTCCTTCCTTCTGTACTTTATGATGATCGTAGCCATTGTCGGTGTCATCGGAAGTGCCCTGATGGGCCATGCATCCCTGGATATCCCGGCTTTCACCGGTTTCAAAGATACGCTGGCTCCGACCGGAAGCTCTCTTGGATTTATGTTCCCGGCACTGTTCGTAACGATTGCCTGCGGTGCAATTTCCGGATTCCACTCACTTGTTGGTTCCGGAACAACATCGAAACAGCTTGATAACGAGAAAAATGCCCGCCCGATCGCATACGGCGGTATGCTGATTGAGTGTGCGCTTGCGATTGTATCTCTGTGTGCAGTCGGCTACATCTGGTCCAGATACGCAGACGGAACCACCGTTGTTCCGACCGCTGTATTTGCAACCGGTATCTCCGAGATGGTAGCAACCATTCCGGGACTTGGCGGATCGACCCACGTACTGTACTCTCTGCTGGTTCTGACTGTATCGGTATTCTGCCTGACTTCTCTGGATACCGCAACCCGTCTGGCAAGATACATGTTCCAGGAGTTCTGGCTTGAGCCGGGACAGACTTACAAAGAGGCAACCGGCTACAAAGCCGTTCTGACCAATCCGGTTGTATCAACCGTTATCACTGTAGTACTCGGCATCGGCCTTGGCCTGACCGGTTACTCCAAAATCTGGCCGCTGTTCGGTGCATCCAACCAGCTGCTGGCAGCCATCGGACTTCTTGCTGTTGCCACCTGGCTTGGAAAAGTCGGCAAAAACAACAAAATGTTCCTGTTCCCGATGGTATTCATGCTGATCGTAACCATCACATCCCTTGTACAGACCCTGATCGCAAACTTCAAGGGCCTTGGCGCAGGCGTTGGCATCGGCTGGTGCGTAGCACGTATCGTGCTGGCAGGCCTGCTTGTCATCCTGGCGCTGATCCTGGCTGTCGATGGATTTAAGACTCTGGCAAATCAGTAAAAAAGCTAAAATAATGTGTGATTACAGTAAAAAGGCTCCCGGATTAAAAACGGGGGTCGTTTTTTGTGACAGGGTTCTTGTGTTTGCGTCACACATACGGTATAATGATCGCAAGTTATTTCAGCGTGAAAGAAGGAAAACGGTTATGTAAAAAAATTGTATTTGCAACAGGAAACGCCGGCAAAATGAAAGAAATCTGTGAAATCCTTGCGGATCTGCCGGTGGAAATTTATTCGATGAAAGAAGCCGGCATTTCGGTCGAGATCGATGAGAACGGCAAAACCTTTGAGGAGAATGCAAAAATCAAAGCACAGACCGTTGCCGGATGCACAGACGGCGACACGATCGTGCTGGCGGATGACTCCGGTCTGGAAGTGGATGCCTTAAACGGCGAGCCTGGTGTCTATTCGGCAAGATATATGGGAGAGGATACGTCCTACCGCATCAAAAATCAGAGCCTCGTTGAACGCCTGGAGGGCGTGCCGGTAGGAAAAAACGAACGGCACGATTCGTCTGTGTGATTGCAGCCGCCTTCCCGGATGGAACAGTCTGTACCACCAAAGGAACAATCGAGGGAAAAACTCGGTTACGAGGAACGCGGGGAGAACGGTTTTGGCTATGACCCGATTTTCTATCTGCCGGATATGAGCCGCACGACCGCAGAACTTTCTCCGGAAGAGAAAAACGCAGTCAGCCACAGAGGAAAAGCACTGGCGGCGATGAAAGAACAGATTGCATCATATTTGAAATAAGAAGAGGGAAGAGAATGAGTATGAAATTTCTGATAGTGAGCGATACCCATGGACGGATGTATAACCTCGAGGAGGCTATGGAACGTGAGGAGTTCGACGGCATGATCCACTGCGGTGACGTGGAAGGGATGGATGACCTGATCAAATCCAAGGTAAACGGCCCGTGCTATATGGTCATGGGAAATAATGACTGGTTTTCAAACCTCCCGGCGGAGATTCAGGTGAACATTGATGATTACCGTGCCTTTATCACACACGGTCATAACTACGGCGTATCGCTCGGCCTGGAGGGAATCTATGCGGAGGCGCTTTCCAGGGGTGTGGATATCGTACTGTTCGGCCATACGCACCGGCCGGTCGCAGAAAAGCGTGGAAATCTCTGGATTGTCAATCCGGGCAGCCTCACGTATCCGCGTCAGATGGGAAGAAAACCAAGCTATGCCATGCTGACGATCAACGAAGAGCATGAGCTTTCGGTGGAAATCAAGTATCTGGATTAAAAAACGGGTCGAAAAAGGGCGGAGAACAGCCCAAAATCGAATGAATTATCGCAACTAACATGACTATTCCAAAGAAAACAGGGTAGTACCGGAGCAGGTTCTGACTAATCCTTAAAAAGTTTGTCAAAAAAATACAATTTAGGTGTTGACAGATGAGAAAAGATATGATAAGATCTCTTTGTTGTCCGGTGAGAGCAAAACAACACAAAAACATTTTGAAAAAAATGAAAAAAAGTGTTGACAAACCGAAAACAATGTAATATAATAAATCTTGCGTCGAGCGCGAAAGGGTTAAACGCAAATCGGGAAACCTTGTTTACGGGGTGTGGCTCAGCTTGGCTAGAGCGCCTGGTTTGGGACCAGGAGGTCGCAGGTTCGAATCCTGTCACCCCGATTAAAAAAGAATAGCGAATGCTATTCTTTTTGAGTTATAATAAAGGAGAATAATATCGGTTAAAAGGGAATACAAAAAAAGAAACCTTTCAACGAAAGATTTCTTTTAAAATGCAGGAGATGGGACTTGAACCCACACAAGCGCATTGCTTACAAGATCCTTAGTCTTGCTCGTCTGCCAATTCCGACACTCCTGCGTAACAGCTCCTTGCTACTTGACCATAATACTATGATTTGTGTGAAATGTCAACACTTTTTTTAAAGTTTATTAAATATAGATAATTATGGAAAAGAAAAGGTAATAGTTATATAATTGTATAATAAATCGTGTAATTGCATAAAAATATCTGTAATGGGAGGAATATTTATGCTGGAAAAGATAGATTTAACAAAGAAAATGGAGAAAGATGAATATCAAAGAAAAATCAGTGTGCTGGAGAGAAAGCTTGCACAGTTACAACGAGCGTGCAGAAATTTAAATATTCCGATTATGATTGCCTTTGAAGGATTTGGCGCATCTGGAAAAGGAATTCAGATTGCAGAATTGATTCGTCCATTAGATCCGAGAGGATTTGAAGTATATGCAGTAAAGAATGAAAGTGAGGAAGAAAGAAATATCCGGTTTTTATGGAGATTTTGGACTAAAAAATGCCCGGTAAAAAAGGAAGAATCGCAATTTATGACAGCAGTTGGTATCGTAAAGTTTTAATTGATCGATTTGAAAAGAAGGTAGGAGAAAAAGAGGTTCTGTCTGCATATGATTCGATTCAGTCATTTGAGCGACAGTTGACAGACGATGGAATGGTTTTGATCAAAATCTTTTTATGTATCAGCCAAGAGGAACAGAAAAAGAGATTCGATAAATTATTGGCCAAGAAAGAGACTGCGTGGCGAGTGAGCAAAAAAGATCTGAAGCGGAATCGAGGGTTTAAAAAATATAAAAGAATGAATGAGGAGATGCTGCAGAAAACCGATACAGACTATGCACCGTGGACAATCGTGGAAGCGACAGACCGAAGATTTGCAACAATAAAAATCTACACGACAGTAATCAATTGCCTTTTGGCGGAAATAGAGAAACGAAAACAGGGAAAACAAGAAGAAATCATGCCTGATAAAGTGCTTGTAAACCATGAAATATCGGAGACGGTCTTAGCAAAAGCCAATTTGGATTGTTCTTATACGAAGGCGGAATATAAGAAGAGATTAAAGAAACTGCAGAAAGAGATAGAAAAACTGCATGGAGAACTATACCGGAAAGGTATTCCGGTTGTATTAGGATTTGAGGGTTGGGACGCGGCTGGCAAGGGTGGCGCAATCAAGAGGCTGACGGAAAAAATGGATCCGAGAGGATATGTGGTGCATCCGACAGCGTCACCGAATGATATGGAGCGGTCACATCATTATCTTTGGCGATTTTGGAGAGCAATGCCAAAAGCAGGGCATATTGCTATTTTTGACAGAACGTGGTATGGAAGGGTACTGGTGGAACGGATTGAAGGATTTTGCAGTAAAAAAGAGTGGCAGAGAGCGTATAAGGAAATAAATGACATGGAACGGGATTTGGTGAATGCCGGTACGGTTGTCCTGAAATTCTGGCTTCATATTGATAAGGAAGAACAGGAGAGAAGGTTCAGGGCACGTGAGAAAAATCCGGACAAGCAGTGGAAAATCACGGAGGAAGATTGGAGAAACCGAGAAAAATGGGACCAATACGAAGAAGCTGTAAATGAGATGCTGATTCGAACTTCCACAGAAAAAGCACCTTGGATTGTAGTGGAAGGAAACTGCAAGTATTATGCGAGAATCAAGGTGCTTGAGACGGTTGTAAATGCGATAGAGGAACGACTGAAAAATAAGGGAGAGTAAGATGACGATTCGAGAACAATTAGAATTACGAGAAATTGAATATTTGAGTCCATATGCGACGTTGAGCAAGGATTCCACAGGAAGAAAGGTAAAAGAAGAGGAATGTGATATCCGACCGGTATTTCAAAGAGACAGGGATCGAATTTTGCATTGTAAGGCATTTCGAAGAATGAAACAAAAGACACAGGTGTTTTTGCTCCCGAAAGGAGATCATTATCGGACGAGACTGACGCATACGCTGGAAGTCTCGCAGAATGCCCGCACGATTGCAAAAGCACTTCGCTTAAATGAAGATCTGGTGGAAGCGATCGCTCTGGGACATGATCTGGGGCATACGCCTTTTGGACATGCAGGAGAGAGAGCACTGGATCAGGTACATCCGGGTGGCTTTGCACACTATAAGCAGAGCGTCCGGGTTGTGGAAGTACTGGAGAAGAACGGAAACGGACTGAACCTTACCTGGGAAGTCCGCAACGGGATCATGAATCACCGCACCAGCGGAAATCCTTTCACACTGGAAGGACAGGTGGTACGTTTTTCTGACAAGATCGCCTATATCCACCATGATATGGACGATGCCCAGCGGGCAGGGATCATCACAGAAGATGATATTCCTGTCACAATGAGAACTTTTCTGGGCTATACCACGAGAGAACGGCTGAATACTTTCGTACATAATATTATAGAGAACAGTATGGGGAAAGACAGCATCTCCATGTCGCCGGATGTTTTTGAGGCGATGATGGAGCTTCGGGCGCTGATGTTCCGGAATGTCTATGAGAATCCGGTTGCCAGGAAGGAAGAGGATAAAGTGATCCAGATGCTGAGTGAACTGTACGGATATTATACTGACCATCCGGAGGCAATGTCCCGGGAATACAGGGAACTGGTGGAATACCGGGGAGTACCTAAGGAACAGGCAGTATGTGATTATATTTCGGGAATGACGGATCAGTATTCCATGGAGAAATTCAGGGAGATCTATATACCGAGAGCCTGGGAGGTCTATTAAATGGAAAAGAGGGATAAGCATGCGTTATTCAGATGACATCATAGAAGAAGTCCGAATGAAAAATGACATTGTAGACGTGATATCCCAGTATGTGAAACTGACACGGAGGGGGAGTTCCTATTTTGGGCTGTGTCCCTTCCATAATGAGAAAACCCCTTCCTTTTCCGTAACACCATCCAAGCAGATGTATTACTGCTTTGGCTGCGGAGCAGGAGGAAACGTATACAATTTTATCATGGAATATGAGAATTACTCGTTTGGTGAGGCACTGTCACATCTGGCTGACCGGGCAGGGGTAGAGCTTCCGAAGATCGAGTATTCCAGAGAAGCCAGAGAAAAAGCAGAACAGAGAGCAAATCTTCTGGAGATCAACAAGCTGGCAGCGCAGTACTTTTATTATCAGCTCCGGAGAGAAGGCGGAAAGGCGGCTTACAGATATCTGACAGGAAGAGGTCTTTCCGAGGAAACCATCCGTAAATTCGGTCTTGGATATTCGGACAAGTACAGTGATGATCTGTACAAATATCTTAAGGGTAAGGGCTACAGTGATGAACTTCTCAGGGAATCCGGCCTGTTCAATGTAGATGAGCGGCGAGGCATGTATGATAAGTTCTGGAACCGTGTGATCTTCCCGATCATGGATGTAAACAACCGGGTCATTGGTTTCGGAGGTCGTGTCATGGGAGATGGCAAGCCCAAGTACCTGAATTCGCCGGAGACGAAGATCTTTGATAAGAGCCGGAATCTTTACGGGCTGAATGTGGCCAGGACCACCAGGAAGAATTATCTGATCCTCTGTGAGGGATATATGGATGTGATCGCCATGCATCAGGCAGGCTTTACCAATGCAGTGGCGTCGCTTGGAACTGCACTGACCTCCGGACATGCAAGTCTTGTGAAACGTTACACCAAGGAAGTCCTGCTTCTTTATGACAGTGACGGTGCAGGGATCCGGGCGGCACTTCGTGCGATCCCGATCCTGCGGGAGGCGGGAGTCACGTCCAGGGTAGTAAGCCTGAAGCCCTGGAAGGATCCGGACGAGTTCATCAAGAATGAAGGAGCGGAGGCCTTTGAGGAACGTCTGAACCGGGCCATGGACAGCTTTATGTTTCGTGTACATATTGCGGAACAGGAATTTGCCATGGATGCACCCCAGGGACAGAATCAGTTTTTTGAGCGGTGTGCCGGGATGCTTCTGGAGCTTTCCGATGAACTGGAGAGGAATCTTTATATAGAAGCCATCGTAAAGGAATACGGCCGCTATGGAGTGGGCACGGAGGATATCCGGAAAAGGGTCAACACGCTGGCTCTGAAGGGAACGCCTGCAGAGAAACGGATCCAGCCAAAGTCCGGGACTCCGGAAACAAAGAAAAAGGAATCCGCTGCAGACAAAGCACAGAAGCTGATGCTGACCTGGCTTGTAAATTATCCGGGTATTTTTGAACAGGTGGAAAAATACATTTCCCCTTCCGATTTTGTGGTACCGCTGTATAAAGAGGTAGCCCAGATGCTGTTTGAACAGCATAAGGAGGGAGAGACCAATCCGGGAAAGCTTCTCAACGCCTTTACAGACAGTGAGGAGCAGCGGGAGGTGGCATCTCTTTTTAACGCCACCATTCATCTGGAAAACGAAGGAGAACAGCAGAGGGCTTTTTCCGATGCGCTGCTGCGGATCAAGGAAGAAAGCCTCAAAGAAAAAAACCGTACCTGGGACCCGTCAGACATGGCCGGGCTTCAGGAACTGATAAAAGCAAAAAAAGAACTGGAAGACCTTGGAAGAAAGAGGCAGCAGCTGCATATTTCTTTCAATTAAGGATAAAATATAAACACTATATGGAGGTATAGAGCACCTATGGAAATGAATATGGCAAAATTCAGCGAGAAACTTGTAGAGCTTCTTGAACTTGCAAAAAAGAAAAAGAATGTGCTGGAATATCAGGAGATCAGTGACTTTTTCAAGGACTCTCCACTGGAAGTGGATCAGATGGAGAAGGTTTTTGACTTCCTGGAGGCCAGCGGTGTGGACGTTCTCCGTATCACAGAAAACAGCGGTGACGAACTCCTCCTTGATAACGATATGGATATGGATGGGATGGAAGATGAAGAAGAGGTAGAGCTTGATAAGATCGACCTCTCTGTACCGGAAGGTGTCAGCATCGAGGATCCGGTCCGTATGTACCTGAAAGAGATCGGTAAAGTCAGTCTGTTAAGTGCAGATGAGGAGATCGAGCTTGCCAAGAGAATGGAAAAGGGGGATGAAGCTGCCAAGAAACGTCTGGCAGAGGCCAATCTCCGTCTTGTTGTCAGCATTGCAAAGCGTTATGTTGGACGTGGAATGCTGTTCCTCGACCTGATCCAGGAGGGAAATCTTGGCCTTATCAAAGCTGTTGAAAAATTTGATTACAGAAAAGGCTACAAGTTCAGTACCTATGCAACCTGGTGGATCCGTCAGGCTATCACAAGAGCCATTGCAGATCAGGCGCGTACCATCCGTATCCCTGTGCATATGGTTGAGACCATCAACAAGCTGATCCGTGTTTCCCGTCAGCTGCTCCAGGAGCTTGGACGTGAACCTACGCCGGAAGAAATCGCTGAGGAGATGGACATGCCGGTAGACCGTGTACGTGAGATCCTTAAGATCTCCCAGGAGCCGGTATCTCTGGAAACTCCTATCGGTGAGGAGGAAGACAGTCATCTTGGCGATTTCATCCAGGATGATAATGTTCCGGTACCTGCAGATGCAGCTGCATTTACACTTCTGAAGGAGCAACTGGTAGAAGTCTTAAGTACGCTTACTGACCGTGAACAGAAGGTTCTCCGCCTCCGTTTCGGACTGGACGACGGACGTGCCAGAACTCTGGAGGAAGTTGGTAAAGAGTTCAATGTCACAAGAGAGCGTATCCGTCAGATCGAGGCAAAAGCTCTGCGCAAGCTGCGTCATCCCAGCCGCAGCCGCAAGCTGAAGGATTATCTTGACTGATAAAAATATATCCGTACAGCTTTCCATGCGTCTTCGTGCCATTGCCGGTATGGTAACAAAAGGAAACCGGCTGGCAGACGTAGGATGTGACCATGGCTATCTGTCGATCTGGCTTGTCAGTGAAAAAACAGTTCCGTCAGCCATTGCCATGGATGTACGTCCGGGACCGCTTTCAAGAGCCAGGGAGAATATTACCCGTTATGGCCTTGAAGATTACATAGAGACCCGTTTGAGCGACGGGCTTGCGAAGCTTGAGCCGGGAGAAGGTGATACCCTGGTGATCGCGGGAATGGGTGGTCCTCTGATGGAAAGGATATTAAAGGATGGAGCGAAGGTCCGGGAGGGGTTTCAGGAACTGATCCTGCAGCCTCAGTCGGACCTTCCTCATTTCCGGCATTTTCTTTCTGAGATCGGCTGGGAGATCGTAAGGGAAGAAATGATAAAAGAAGACGGAAAATTTTATCCTATGATGAAAGCGGTACGTAACAATGCGGGAGAAAAGACTGTTTACACAGAGGAAGAGGCCTGGTTTGGACCTCTCCTTCTGAAAAAATGTCACCCGGTCCTTAAAGAGTATCTTCTACGGGAGGAAATGATCCGTAAGAAAATACTTGCCGGTCTTTCCGGGGCAGAGTCTGTTTATGCAAAAACTCGTCTGGCAGAAGTAAAGGAGGAAATGGAGCTGATCCATACAGCTCTGAAACGATATGAAAGCATATGAACTGATCGAATGGCTGAATGAGCATCATCCGCAAAAATTTGCGGAGGACTGGGATAATGTGGGACTGCTGGTGGGAGATGACCAGAAAGAGATTTCCCATGTATTTCTTGCACTGGATCTTACGGAACCGGTGTTGGATGAGGCGGTGGCTGCTGGTGCGGATATGATCCTTACCCATCACCCAATGATCTTTTCCGGAATCAAAAAGATCAACAACCATACCTTTACCGGAAGAAAGATCCTCCGTCTGATAAAGGAGGATATCCCGTATTTTGCCATGCATACCAATTATGATGTGATCGGAATGGCAGATTTAAGCGCAGAGCATCTGAAGCTTCAGGATACAAGGGTGCTTACAGTTACCGATGAATCCGGGGAGCAGCCGGAGGGGTTCGGAAGAGTAGGAAAGCTTCCCATGTTATGACTCTTGGTGAGTTTGGAAAATATGTAAAAGAATGCAATCATCTTCCGGATGTGCGGGTTTATGGTGATCTGGATCGGAAGATCGAGACTGTGGCAATCTGTACAGGAAGCGGAAAGAGTATGATCGGTGATGTAATGGCCGCCGGTGCGGATGTATATGTGACCGGAGATATTGATTATCATACTGCCATCGATACTATGGCAGATGGTCTGGCGATCGTAGATGCCGGACATTACGGTACGGAGTATATTTTTGCGGAAGCTATGGAGAAGGAGCTGAATGCGGCATTCTCTGCGCTTAAGACAACCTGCGCCAGTGTGAAAAATCCATATACTGTTTTGTAAAAGCGGATCGCAAAAAAGTGCTTGTATTCATGAATATGTAGTGGGACGGAATACGATTATCCGTTTCGGAAAAATGAATTGTGAAACACATGGCTGTCCGAAAAATCGGGCAGCTGTATAAATATATAAGCCTGTGGAGGGGATCGTTATGGAACAGACAATGATTAAAGTGACCATAAACGGAGAAACAAGGGAATACCCCAAAATGACACCGTATTCTGAGATCATAAGGGATTATGAGGGCAAAACAGAGTATCCGGTGATCCTTGTGACTGAGAACGGAAAGCTCCGTGAGCTTCACAAGAAGCTTCAGCATGACTGTACACTGGGATTTATAACCGCAAAGGACAGTGCCGGTCGAAAAACCTATCGGAGAAGTGCGATCTTTATTCTTTTGAAGGCAATTTTTGATGTAGCTGGAAAAGAGAATGTGGATCATGTTGTGATCCATTATTCTATGGGAAATGCTCTTTATTTTACCATGAAAGGCAGTGCTACCCTGGATCAGGAGCTTCTTGACCGGGTAAAAGTGCGGATGCGGGAACTGGTAGAACGGAAGCTTCCGATTTGCAAACGCAGTGTCAGCACGGATGATGCCGTTTCCATGTTCCACAGGCATCATATGTATGATAAAGAAAAGCTGTTCCGTTATCGACGGGTTTCCAGAGTGAATATTTACAGCCTGGAAAATTTTGAGGATTATTTTTACGGATTTATGGCACCAGATACCGGCTATGTGAAGTATTTTGATCTGCAGCTTTATGATGAAGGCTTTGTGCTGATCCTTCCGAGGCAGAAAAACCCGGATGTGCTGGAGCCTTTTGAACCCCAGGATAAGATCTTCCATGTGCAGAAGGAATCGGAAGAGTGGGGCGATAAGCTGGATGTTGCCACTGTAGGAGATCTCAATGACCGGATCACAAGAGAAGGTGTGCAGAGCCTGATGCTGATCCAGGAGGCACTCCATGAGGCCAAGATTTCTTCGATTGCCGAGGAGATCCGGAGAAGGGGCAATGTAAAGTTCGTAATGATCGCAGGCCCGTCTTCTTCCGGAAAGACCAGTTTTTCTCATAGATTATCTATTCAGCTTTCTGCTCATGGTCTGAAGCCGCATCCCATTGCTGTGGATAACTATTTTGTGGATCGTGAACATACGCCGTTGGATGAATTCGGAGAAAAGAATTATGAGTGTCTGGAAGCCATTGACACGAAGCAGTTTAATGAAGATATGCTGAATCTTCTTTCGGGAAAAAACGTGGATCTTCCTACATTTAATTTCAAGACCGGATGCAGGGAATACCGGGGAGACCAGCTTCAGCTTGGAAAAGATGATATCCTGGTCATCGAAGGCATTCACGGGCTTAATGACAAGCTGAGTTATGCCCTTCCAAAAGAGAGTAAGTTTAAGATCTATATCAGTGCGCTGACACAGCTGAACATTGATGAGCATAACCGGATCCCCACAACGGATGGAAGGCTGATACGCCGAATTGTCCGTGATGCACGTACACGTGGAACTTCCGCAAAGGATACCATTGCAAGGTGGCCTTCTGTACGGAGAGGCGAGGAGCAGAATATTTTTCCGTTCCAGGAGGAAGCAGATGTGATGTTTAATTCAGCTCTTGTGTATGAGCTTGCCTGCCTGAAGGTTTATGCGGAACCGCTGCTTTTTGGAATTGACAAGAGTGAACCGGAGTATCAGGAGGCGAAGCGGCTTTTGAAGTTCCTGGATTATTTTGTGCCGGTGCCCAGTGAGGGTGTTCCGTTTAATTCGCTTCTGAGGGAGTTTATTGGCGGTAGTTGTTTTAATGTATAAATTAATTGTATGAATAAAAAAGCTATGTGTAGATATAAGGCTCTATGCAGTGCAGATATCGGTTGGCGCAAAGATGAGAAGATTAGGATTTCTCTGTGCATAGGATCTGTGGTGTGTGGAGCCTTTTGAGTGTGAATCGGAAAAGTTAAAGTCTTCTGTGGTGCTGCGGATGGATAACGGGATTTACAGGGCTTAAAGGAAAGGGAAAATGATCATGAAAGAAAAAGTACAACTGACAAAACTGGCTCCAAACTGTGGCTGTGCAGCTAAGGTAGGACCGGGGACTCTGGCGGGAGTTCTTGGTGGGCTGCCAAAGTTCTGTGATCCGGATCTTCTTGTTGGAACGGACACTTCGGATGATGCTGCAGTTTACCGGGTGAGTGATGATCTGGCGCTGATCCAGACACTGGATTTTTTTACTCCGGTGGCAGATGATCCTTATGATTTCGGGCAGATCGCGGCGGCAAATGCATTGAGTGATGTATATGCTATGGGTGGAACTCCAAAGACGGCTTTGAATATTGTGGCGTTTCCGAAGGATATGGATGTGGAGATCCTCGGGGAGATCTTGCGTGGCGGTGCGGATAAGGTGATGGAGGCCGGGGCGGTTCTTGCCGGTGGCCATACGATCCAGGATGATACACCTAAGTATGGGCTCAGTGTGACGGGTTTTGTAGATCCGAGGAAGTTCTGGAAGAATTTTGGAGCGCAGACCGGAGATAAGCTGATCCTGACGAAGGCGCTGGGTGCGGGGATCGTGAATACGGCGATCAAGGCGGAGCTGGTGACGGAAGGTGCACGTAAGGCGGTTTTGGCTTCCATGAAGAAACTGAACCGGGATGCCTGTGAGGTTTTTAAAGAGTTTGAGGTTCATGCCTGTACGGATGTGACGGGGTTTGGTCTTGGGGGACATGCTACGGAGATGGCTGTGGCCAGTGACCGGACGGTTGTGATCGATACGGAGAAGCTGCCGGTGCTTCCGGATGTGAAGGAGTTTGCTTCTATGGGATTGATTCCGGGTGGGGCTTACAGGAACCGGGAGTTTGCTGAGAAAACCGGAGTGAAAAGTGTGGCAGAGCTCTGGCGGGAGGATCTGGTGTTTGATCCGCAGACTTCTGGGGGATTGCTGGCGGCGGTTCCGGAGAGGGATGTGCCGGAGATCATGAAGCGGCTGGATGCGGCTGGTCTGCAGGCTGGGGTGATCGGTGAGGTTGTGGATCGGCGGGAGTGGACGTTGGTGCTCCGGTAGGAAATTAATTTACGAACGAATGTTTGGATGATGACGTCAGAGTGGATGGTTGCGTAGGGGATACTGCTGGGGAAAGTGGTGGAAGCAGAATGACGGATGGCGGATGGCGGACGACGGACGCCTGGGGGAGAGGATATCGGTCCGGGCAGGGACTCCGTCGGGGGATACTACTAGGACTCCGTGAGACGGCTAAAAGCATTGCGGCAGGGCCAGAACTCGCCTTCGGCTCAGACAGCAGACCCTGCCGCAATAACGCCGTCTCCCGCA
>ENA-OQMY01000181-OQMY01000181.1-human-gut-metagenome-genome-assembly--contig:-NODE-181-length-20114-cov-2.531395_pt1 | contig 20114 bp, 14 predicted proteins | sample MGYA00242623_ERZ504868 | MGnify/ENA primary metagenome ERZ504868 (study PRJEB26092, sample SAMD00036386) | human gut metagenome | host: Homo sapiens | study: EMG produced TPA metagenomics assembly of...
AGGGAATTTTATCAGAGGCGGTTATCCCAGCCACAGTAGACTGAACACGGTTACGACAGCTGCTGTGTTTATCATAGTAGGTCTGTTGTTTCTTGGGCGGAATTTCGGGATAATAGACTCTGATCTGTTCGGTATCCTGGTTTCCTGGCAGATGTTGCTGATTGTGGTTGGCGTTGTCAATTTGATTAAACGGCATTTCTTCGGGGGAGTGATTACGATTGCCATAGGAGCCTATTTCCTATTGCCGGAAATAAGCTGGGTAGAGGGCGAATGGCTCGATATGTTCTGGCCGGTATTGTTTATTTTTGTGGGAATCATGATACTCTTTAAACCGGAACGTCACCACTTCAATGCTCATTGGGATGGCAGAAGGCCGGAGTATACAAAAGAGGTATATGGTTCTGAAGACGGTTTTATCGTATCGGACAATACTTTTGGATCGGTTCAGCAGATTGTTTTGGACCCTGTGTTCAGAGGGGCACGACTTAGGAATGCGTTTGGTGGGACTGTCCTGGATTTACGGAGGAGCAAGCTGGAAGCTCCCCAGACGTTTATAGATATCGACTGTACTTTTGGAGGGGTCGAGATTTATTTGCCGTCGGATTGGAATTTGCTGACGCAGATTGATGCATTTATCGGCGGATGTGACGATAAACGCTATAATTCGTCTGTGGAGATAGACAAGGAACACATTTTGATCGTGAGAGGAAAAGTCTCTTTCGGAGGTATTGAGTTTAAAAGTTGATTTATGCAGACGCATCCATTTATAGGGTCGGTCATCAATCGCGTGATGGGGATTACCCTGTCGGTTGTGGCCTGGATGATGTGTTCATGGCTCCTGTTCTGCTATGGAGGAGAGGAGATATGGATAGCCTGCCTGGATGGATTGGTCTCTGTCGGATTATTGGCTGCCGCCGGTTTCCTGTACGGATATGTTGACGGGACTATTCATGCTCTGCAAATACAGGTCGCATTGGCGGTATTGGTTCAGGCGATCAGTCTGGCAGGGGCTTTCGAGCTACAGGTGCTTTTGGAACGAGGAAATGCCGGTGATTTTATGGATAGTGTTTCCCTCCGTCTGGTCTTTGGCATATTATGCTGGATCATCCTGTTGCAATGGTATCGGATGAACCGGACGGATGAATCGGATTTTGAGGAGATATCCGGAACTGAGGCGGATAAGGGACAAGAAGAAGCGGTTCCCGCTGGTGAAACTTTTCTGGATCGCGTAGCGGTAAAAGACGGTTCCCGCATTCATATCATCCATCTCGAGGAACTGTTATATCTGCAAGCCGGAGGCGATTATGTGACGATTTTTACTCCGGATGGCCAGTATGTGAAGGAACAGACGATGAAATATTTTGAGACACATCTTCCACCTGCTCTGTTTGTGCGGATTCACCGTTCTTGCATTGTCAATACCGAACAGATTTTACGAGTGGAGCTATTCGGAAAAGAAAATTATCAGGTCCGTTTGAAAAACGGAGTTTGTTTGCGGGCAAGCAATGCCGGTTATAAGCTCCTGAAAGAGCGTCTTTCTCTTTAAGAAAGAGGAATTGAAATGTTAATTTTAGCAGAATTTGATACCATTGTGTAAAGTTTTGCCCTTTGTAACACTTTTTATTGCAAAGCTCTTCCGGACTTAACATATATTGTCTGTAAAAGGCTTGACAAACGGTCTTGACGCATGTATCTTTGCATTGTGGTTTTTTCATAATAGTATTAGATTTAAGGTTAACAAAGTTGGTTAGGGGTTGTCGTGAGACAGCCTTTAATTGTTTATAGAGGGGAGCTTTTCCCCTTTTTTATTTTTCATATGACGGATCTTGTTATGTTTTGGCTTCACCTTGTCCTTTCACTCTTTGATTATCAAAGTGTACAAGGGTGAAGGTGAACATCGGGACTGCCTTCACCTTAAAAATTTGCTTTCACCCAGTGTCTCGTCCTGAAATAGGTTGACTATGCTCCCCCTTCTGTCTCTTATCCGAAGCAACCTATTTAAGTGAAAAATAAAGAGATTATGAATGTGTATAATGGTTTAATATATAATCATTTAATGTTTGTCTTATATCCTTCTATCTTATCGACCTAAGTCGAAAACCTTTTTGCCCATTGTCGAAAGCCTTTTTGCCCAAGGTCGAAAAGGTATTCGACTTAGGTCAAAAGCTCTATGGCATTATAGTTTGGCGATAGAAGCATGGCAGTTGTAGCTTTATAACACACTTTCCGTACTCGGTTTACTTTTTCCGGTGAAGGCGGTTGGCAGATTATGGCGAAAAAACAAACAGATAGTGTGTAGTCAACCTTCGTTTGTTTAAAAAGAACGTGTATCTTTATCTTCAAATAACTGGAATGTGATGGAATTACGAACAGAGAATGTGACGCGTTATATCATGCCTCTTCGGGAAGGCGGATCGTTGCCGGCATTGGCGGAAGCTGATGACGAGTTTAAATATGTCGTGAAGTTCCGTGGGGCAGGCCATGGGACGAAAGCGTTGATAGCCGAGCTGATTGGCGGTGAGATAGCCCGTGCACTTGGTTTCCGGGTTCCCGAGCTGGTCTTTCTGAATCTGGACGAAGCTTTCGGGCGTACCGAAGGTGATGAGGAAATCCAGGATCTGCTGCAAGGCAGCCGGGGATTAAACCTCGGCCTGCATTTTCTGTCGGGAGCTCTTACTTACGACCCGGTAGTGACGAAGGTCGGGGCTGAGTTGGCGTCCCGTATCGTGTGGCTGGATGCGTTTCTGACCAATGTAGACCGTACATTCCGGAATACCAATATGCTGATGTGGCATAAGGAACTGTGGCTGATCGATCATGGCGCTTCGCTTTATTTCCATTATTCATGGGTGAACTGGCAAAAGCATGCCGTAAGTCCGTTCGTGCAGGTCAAAGATCACGTGCTGTTGCCCGAAGCTTCCGGGTTGGAAGAGGCAGATGCCGAGATGAAACGCCTGCTGACGGAAGAGAAGATCCGGGAGATCGTGGCTCTGATTCCCGACGACTGGTTGCACTGGAGTGAAAGTCCCGGTAGGCCGCAAGAGATAAGAGAGATTTATATCCGGTTCTTATGTGAGAGACTGGCACATTCCGAAACATTTATAAAAGAAGCACAAGATGCAAGGAAAGCACTTATATGAATATGCCGTTATCCGTTTGGTCCCCAAAGTAGAACGTGAGGAGTTCTTTAATGTGGGAATTATTCTGTTCTCGAAAAGAGCGAAGTACATCAAGGCGCTTTATAAGGTAGACGAGAACAAGTTGAATCTGTTTTCTTCTGAGTTGGATCGTGAATCGTTGTTTGCCAATCTGCATGTTTTCGATAAAATCTGTTCCGGTACGAAGGAGGGCGGTCCTATCGCTGCTCTGGACGTCCCGGAACGGTTTCGGTGGCTGACAGCAGTGCGGAGTGCATCTATCCAGACTTCACGTCCGCATCCGGGTTTCTCCGATGACTTGGACCAGACGTTGGAGATACTGTTCAGGGAATTGGTTCTGTAACGATATTGTAATTGATAGTAAACAGCGATTTAATACTCCGGTTGTTCCTTTGCAGCGGTTTTAATTAGGTGAAAATATATTTGTTTTAACGCAAAAAGAACAAACATGGAGATTAAGAGTAGAGTGACCCGATTTGCGGGTTTGCTATGTATCGCAGGTGCATTACAGGGATTCCCTGTAATCTATTCCGCCAATCCGGGCGGAATCATAAGCGTAGCCCGGCAGGGCACGTATCATCTGACAGGTACGATTGTGGATGGATACGGAGAACCCGTTATCGGAGCCAATGTAGTGGAAAAAGGAACGACTAACGGGGCGGTGACCGATATTGACGGGAAGTTTTCGCTGGAGGTAGCCCCTGACGCTGTGTTAACCATCTCTTTTATCGGATATATCTCGAAAGAAATCACACTGAAAGGAGAGAAAGAGCTGAAAGTGGCCTTGGTGGAAGATACGCAGACGCTGGACGAAGTGGTCGTGGTCGGTTATGGCACACAGAAGAAAGTGAACCTGACCGGAGCTGTCGAACAGGTGACCAGCGAAGTGTTTGACAATCGTTCCGTTCCCAATGTGACACAAGCCCTGCAAGGTTCGATCCCCAACTTGAACATCCAGTTGACTGACGGCAAGCCGACCCGTTCGGCGAGTTATAATGTCCGCGGTACGACTTCGATCGGGCAGGGTGGTAGCGCGTTGGTCCTGATCGACGGTGTGGAAGGTGATCCCTCGATGTTGAACCCGAACGATATCGCCAGCGTGTCTGTCTTGAAAGATGCCGCTTCGGCTGCCATCTATGGGGCGCGTGGTACTTTCGGGGTCGTACTGATCACCACCAAAGAGCCGACTAAGGACAAGACTTCCATTACCTATTCCGGAAATTTCGCCATGCAGAAACCGGTGACGGTTCCCGACTTCGTGACCGACGGATATGAATATGCCAGTCATTTCTATGAAGCCTATCATGCATGGAACAACTATTCGGCCGACCCTAAGAACATTAACAAGACGCAGGAATTCTCCCTCGGCTGGCTGGAAGACTTCAAAAGACGGAAGGAGCAGGGCATAACTGACGAGGTGACGGTCGATGCTACCGGCAAATATGTCTATTACGGCAACGAGGATTATTATGACGCCCTGTACAAGAAAACGACTTTCGCACAGGACCATAACTTGTCGGTGACCGGTAACAACGGGAAACTGAACTACTACGTTTCCGGACGGTTCTATGGCTACGACGGTTTGTTTCGCTATAATACCGACAATTATAAGATGATGAACCTGCGTGCGAAAGGTTCCGTACAGGTGTTCGACTGGCTGAAGATCGAGAACAATATGGATTTTTCCAATATGGATTACCATAACCCGATCAACGTCGGCGAAGGCGGCTCCATCTGGCGTAACATTTCCGATGAAGGTCATCCGACCTCGCCTATCTTCAACCCCGACGGTAGCCTGACTTTCTCGGCCGCTTATTCGGTCGGTGACTTTATCTATGGCAAGAACGGTATCGATACCAATAACAAGGTGTTGAAGAATACGACCGGCTTTACTGCTTCCTTTCTGGAAAACAAGTTGCACGTACGGGGCGACTTCACGTTCCGCAACACGGACGAGGGACAAACGCAACGCCGTATACCGGTTCCCTACAGCACGCACGAAGGGCAGACGGTCGAACTGAGCGCCAAATACAATGACTTGAAGGAAAGTAATATGCGGACCGAGTATATTGCGACCAACCTGTATGCCGATTATGAGGATACATTCGGTGATGCGCATTATTTCAAGGGTATGGTCGGTTACAACTATGAACAGTCTACTTATAAGAGCACCTATGTGCAGCGCAACGGGTTGCTGCTCGACGATTCGGAAAACATCAACTTGGCGCTGGGAGATGCGATCACTACGTCGGGAGGTTATAACAGATGGCGCGTGGCAGGTGGCTTTTTCCGTCTGAACTATGCGTTCAAGGATCGCTATCTGTTGGAAGTGAATGGACGCTATGACGGTTCTTCCAAATTCCCGACCGATCAGCAATGGGCGTTCTTCCCTTCTGTCTCCGGTGGATGGCGCGTGTCGGAAGAGGCGTTCTGGAAGGTGAACCCGGATTTGTTCTCCAATCTGAAAATACGTGCTTCATACGGTTCGTTAGGGAATGGTAATGTTTCTCCCTATAGCTTCCTCGAGTTGTTGAGCATCAGCACTTCCGGTCGTGTCCTGAACGGTTTGAAGAACAAGTATACGAGTGCTCCTGCCGTCATGCCTGACGGACTGACCTGGGAAACGGCAACGACGACCGATGTCGGACTGGACTTCGGCATGTTGAACAACCGCTTGCAATTTAACGGTGACTATTACATCCGTAAGACAACGGATATGTACACGGTCGGCGAAACGCTTCCCGATGTGTTCGGCGCCTCTTCTCCCAAAGGCAACTATGCCGACATGACGACCAAGGGATGGGAAATCACGCTGACTTGGCGCGACCAGTTCACATTGGCGGAGAAACCGTTCAACTACGAGATCCGTGGTACGCTGTCCGACTATATCTCGACCATCGACCGCTATAACAACCAGACAGGTAACCTGGATGACTACTATGCCGGCAAGCGTGTAGGTGAAATCTGGGGATATGTGACTGAAGGGCTGTTCAAGGATCAGGCTGATATTGACAGCCATGCCGACCAGACACTGATCCAGTCTTCATCCAAGCGCATCACCTATCCGGGAGATGTGAAGATCAAGGACCTGAACGGTGACCATGTGATCGACTACGGCAATAATACCGTGGACGACCACGGTGACAAGACCGTGATCGGAAATGCGTTGCCTCGCTATGCGTATAGCATCAACCTTTCCGGTGACTGGAACAACTTCTTCCTTTCCGCCTTCTTCCAGGGGTGGGTAAACAGGATTGGTATCCCAGTTCGGAATGTATTTTCTGGGGACAGTATAACCGCCCGTATAACAACATGCCTACTTGGCATCAGGGCAATTATTGGACAGAAGACAATACGGATGCTTATCTGCCCCGTTATGCCGGCTATAATGCTTCCCTGAAGTCTACACCGCAGACCCGCTACTTGCAGAATGTCGCTTATATCCGTCTGAAGAACCTGCAATTCGGCTACACCTTGCCACAGCCGATCGTTTCGAAAGCCAAATTGCAGAATGTACGGGTTTATATTTCGGCCGAGAATCTCTGGTGCTGGTCCCCGCTCTACAAGCATACGCGTGACCTCGACGTGACGAACATCTACGGTTCCGATCCCGACCTGACGGATGCCGATATGTCGTCCGGACTGAACGGGAACCGTGGTAGCGGTGACGGGAACAGCTATCCGCAGATGAAGAGTGTGAGTTTAGGTTTATCAGTAACATTTTAATTAAAGAACTATCAACGACATGAAACGGATTATATATTCTTTTGTATCAGTCTGTTTACTCCTTTCGTCCTGCTCAATGGACGAGACACCGCAGGCTTCGGTGGACAAAGACACAGTCTTCAGGACGGAGAAAGGGCTGGAAACATATTCCTATTCTTTCTATAATATGCTCCCTTCCGTCAGTGACGGTTTCAGGCAGGATGCCATGTGCGATTATGGAGCGGTGACCAGCTTCGACAACTTTATCCGCGAAGGGGCTTACTCGGCCGAGTTGAGCAGCGGGTGGTCGTGGAGCGATCTGCGCAACATCAACTACTTTATTGAGAACTGTACGAACGAGGCGGTCGATGAATCTGTCCGTAACAACTATATCGGCTTGGCCCGCTTTTTCCGCGCTTACTTCTATTACGAGATGGTAGTACGTTTCGGCGATGTGCCTTGGATAGACCGTACGTTAGGTGTGGACGACGAGTTGCTGTATGCTCCCCGCGATTCGCGGACTATCGTCATGGATCATGTGTTGGAAGACCTGGACTTCGCTTGTGAGAATATCTCGCGGACGAAGGACGAAACCGGTTCTCTGGTGACGAAATGGGTGGCTTATGCGTTGAAATCCCGTATCTGCCTCTTCGAAGCTTCTTTTCGCAAGTATCATACGGAGTTGGGATTGACCGACTCGGCCGACGAATGGTATCAGGAGGCTGTCCGTGCTGCCGAAACGGTTATGAAGGAAAGCGGCCATTCTATTTATACGGGTGAGGGTACGGATGCTTCTTTCCGCTCGCTGTTCATCAGTGATAAGCCGGTAACTAGCGAAGTAATGCTGGCGAGCTGTGCCGATGCCGGGCTGGCTGTGTTGGGCGAAGCTAACTGGTGGTGGACTTCAGGCACGTACGGAGCGCGTTTCAGTATGATCCGTACCTTTGTCAATACTTTCCTGAATACGGATGGGACACCGTTTACGGATCGTGCCGGTTACGAGACGATGGAGTTCTATGACGAATGCCAGAACCGTGACGCACGCCTTGCCCAGACGATCCGCACACCTGGGTATGAACGCGACGGGGTGCCTGCCGCTCCTAACTTCAACGGTTATTCCTATACGGGCTACCAACCGATCAAATATACGTTGGATGATACCAAATACGATGCCGGTGCTTTGAATACGAATGCGATTCCGTTGTTCCGTTATGCCGAAGTCCTGCTGAACTATGCCGAGGCAAAAGCTGAGTTGGGGACGCTGACGGATGCGGATTGGGCGAATACGGTCGGTGTGCTGCGTGCACGCGCCGGTATCACTGGCGGTCTTTCTGCCAAGCCGACCAAGGTGGATGCTTATTTCCAGCAAAACTATTTCCCGAATATTTCCGATCCGGTCATCCTCGAAGTGCGTCGTGAGCGCTCCATCGAATTGGCTCTGGAGGGGTTCCGCTTCACCGACCTGAAGCGTTGGAAACGCGGTGAGCTGATGACGATGCGTTGGACTGGTATATATGTTCCCGCCTTGAATGTCCAGATGGACCTCGACAAAGACGGTACGCCGGACGTGATCTTCTATAAGGGAGAGAAGCCGACCGGTCTGCCTGCTTCCTGTACGCCTCGTTTCGGTAGGAGAGGGCACGCAGCAGGGATTGACCGGGCGGATCGGGTAATCTGACTTGGTCGGACGATGATCCGCGTATCTGGTATGACGATGGCCGCCAGTATTACTACCCGATCCCTCAGTCGGCAATCATCAAAAATGGAAACCTGAAACAGAATCCGGGTTGGTAAATGTGTAATCGATAAATGATAAGGATATGAAAAAGACAATAAGTGTATTTGTTTCGGTCCTCCTGCTGGCAGCTTTGCTCCAGTCATGGGCCATGAAAGAATCCCATCCGGCCACTGGTGGGAAGAGCGAACTGAACGTGGCGACTTTCAACCTCCGTATGGACACGGAGAAGGATGGCGTGAATGCCTGGCCGAACCGCAAAGAGATGGTGAAAGGACTGATCCGCTTTCACGATTTCGATATCTTCGGGACACAGGAAGGGTTCAAGCACATGTTGGACGGGGTTGCCGAGTTGGATGGGTATGCCTATATCGGTGCTGGGCGCGATGACGGCGAGGATGCGGGCGAACATTCCGCTATCTTCTATAAGACCAGTCGTTTTGATTTGTTAGACAAGGGGAATTTCTGGTTTTCCGAAACACCGGATGTTCCGGGCAAGGGCTGGGATGCTACTTGCTGCAACCGTATTTGTTCCTGGGGTAAGTTTCGCGATAAGGAGAGTGGCAAGGTGTTCTATTTTTTCAATTCCCATTACGACCATCAGGGGAAGGTGGCACGCCGGGAATCCTCCAAACTGCTGATCGCTCGTATCAAGCAGATTGCCGGAACGGATGCGACGGTCTTTGCGACGGGAGACTTCAATGCCGTTCCGACCGATGAACCGATGGTGACGCTAGCATCCGACGGTCTGTTGCTGGACTCGTATGACCTGAGCGAGCAGCCGCGTTATGGTACGGAAGGTACTTACAACAGCTTCAAGACGGATTCCGAGATGATGAACCGCATCGATTATATCTGGGTGACGAAGGGGACGAAGGTGAAAAAGTATGCTGTTCTCAACGATATGCAGTACGGTCGTTTCCCGTCGGATCATTTTCCCGTGATGATACAAGTCACGTTTTAAAGTTTATTTGAATGACAGGTACGGTGTGAGCCGTTTCTTGTCCGTATCTGTAAATTCTTCTATCAATTGCAGGTTCTCCCATCCGGAGAGCCTGCTTTTTTGTTTCCGGAGCTGTTCGATCGCTTTTGCCTGTCGGTAGTCGAGGTAAGGGTGTTTGCGGAGAGCGGCGGCGGGTAAGGCGTTGACCTCTAACCGGCGTACATGGAGCGTGTCGGCAATGAACCAGGGGGCGAGGGCTTGGTAGCGTTCTTCATCGATCCCATACACTTCCGCCAACTGGCTGACATCGTAGAAGCCCCCTAAGAGTTCTCTGTATTTCATGATCCGCCGAGCGAAGGTGCTGCCGATGCCAGGGACTTTTTTCAGGATCGTGGTGTCGGCGGTGTTGAGTTCGACGAGGGTTCCCGGCGCGTACTTTTCCGTTCGAGTGTATAGGGTATATCCTTTCCTCTTCTTGCCTGTAGGGTAGGAGTTGTTACCTGTAAGGGTAGGACTTTTATCTTTAAGGGTATTCTTGGTTTTATTCGGATGAGGTCCGGATTCTTTCCGGATGAAATTTTTTCCCCCTTCGGATGTATTTTTTCCGGTGATGATCCGTCTTTCGCCCGGTGCTTGTCGGTTTTCCGTTCGATGGGCATCTGTCTGCGCTTCGATAGGCATCCGTTTCGTGTTTGTCCAAAGCAATAAGATCCAGGAAATAGTGATGAGGCAAAGGAGTAAAGCCAGTGCTCTCCGTTCGCCTTTGGAGAAGTAGAGAAGGTCGCGCCAGTTCATGGTAAGAAAGTATTTTTTCGAATGGTTTTTGGTCTCCATAAGACAGTTATTATTAAATGAATACTATTTTACAAAGGTATAAGTTCCCTGCCGATATGCAAGGAACTTACGGGTTTATTTTAAAATAGTTTACTTCAGCTGGTCAAGCAGGCCGAGTTCGTTTAGGAATACGATGCCGATGGCGATCGGGGAAACGTATTTCATGAAGAAGACATAAATGGAGAAGAGACGGAACTTGATCGTCCCTTCGTTGGTCAGCTCGGCTTTCAGGATTTTTCTTGTCGACACGTGTTCCGACGAAGATGCAGGTCAGCATTCCTCCTAACGGCAGCATGATCTTGGCCGTCAGGTAATCCAGTGCATCGAAAAAGATCAGTCCACCTATCGTGAACTCTTTTAATAATCCGAACGAGAGTGAACTGAGAATGCCTAAGATGAATACACCGATCGAAACGAGCCAAGCCGCTCTTTTCCTTGTCATACGGAACTCTTCATGGATATAGGCGGTCACCACTTCATGCAAGGAAATGGTAGAAGTCAGTGCCGCCATCGCCAGCAAGATATAGAAAATAAGCGACCACAAGCTGCTGAACGGTAACTGCTCGAATACATTGGGCAAAGTGATGAATACCAGTTGGGCGCCTGCCGATGGGGCAATCCCGAAGCTGAAGACTGCCGGGAAGATCATGATCCCTGCCAGGACTGCCACAAAAGTATTGATGATCGTCACCTGCCAAGCTGTTGCCAACATGTTGGTGTCTTTCCCGAAATAAGAAGAGTAGGTGATAAGGCAACCCATGCCGAGACTCAGCGAAAAGAACGCCTGCCCGACGGCACTCAGTACAACGGATGAAGTCAGCTTGCTGAAATCCGGTTTGAACAGGTACACCAGTCCCGCTTCTGCATTTGGCAGCGTGACGGAGCGTACACACATCACGACCAGGATAAAGAACAGGAGTGGCATCATGATCTTGGAGGCCCGTTCGATGCCTTTCTCCACACCTGAGGCAATCACGAAATGCGTCAGTCCGATAAAGACTGCTGTCCAGAAGATCGGCCGGAGTGCATTGGAAGAGAAGTTGTCGAAGCCGGCGGTAAAGTCCACACCCGGCGTACTGTAGAGGTTGCCGTTTACTGTCTGCCAGACGTATTCGAGTGTCCAGCCGGAAACGACCGCATAGAAGCCCAGGATCAGGAAAGCGGCCAGGATGCCGTTGTATCCGATCCAGCACCATTTCGTCCCGGGGGCCATTTTCTTGAACGAACCGACCGTATTGCTGCGGGAGTAGCGGCCGATAAAGAATTCGGTTACCATTACCGGAATTCCTAAGAATATCATGAAGAGAATATAGATAAGCAAGAATGCGGCACCGGCCGTTCGTCCCTAACATATAAGGAAAACGCCAAATACTTCCCAGTCCTACGGCGCATCCTACGGTAGCTAGGATAACTCCGAGTTTACTACCGAATGTGACTCTGTTGTCCACCATGTTTGAATGAATAATTAAGAATTAAGATTAAGAATAATTGCCCTCTTTTCACTTTCAACTTTCCCCTTTCAACTGTTGAACCGTTCCGTCCTTGATATGGATCACGCGGTCTGTATCGGTTGCCAGTTGCTCGTCGTGTGTGACGATGACGAATGTCTGGTGCATCTGGTTGCGCAAGTCGAAGAAGAGCTTGTGCAGCTCTTCCTTGTTCTTGGTATCCAGGCTTCCTGATGGTTCGTCTGCGAGGATTACGGACGGGTTGTTGATGAGGGCGCGGGCAACGGCTACGCGCTGTTTCTCTCCGCCTGACAGTTCGTTCGGTTTGTGGGACATCCGATCGGTCAGGTTCATGAAGTCAAGAATCTCCTTCGCCCTTTTCTCGGCTACAGCCGGTTTTTCACGGGCGATCAGTGCCGGGATCATCACGTTCTCCAAAGCCGTGAACTCCGGGAGAAGCTGATGGAACTGGAAAACGAAGCCGATGTTCCGGTTGCGGAATGCCGCCAGTTTTTCTTCCGAAAGGCGGACGGTTTCGGTCCCGTTTATATATAGTTTGCCGCTGTCCGGAGCATCAAGTGTCCCGATGATCTGAAGCAGGGTAGTTTTTCCCGCCCCGCTCGGACCGACAATCGCTACGATCTCACCTTCGCCTATCGTCAAGTCGATTCCTTTCAATACTTGCAGGGAGCCGAAGCTTTTGGTTATTCCTTCTGTTTGTATCATATCAGTTGAAAGTTGAAAGTTGAAAGTTGAAAGTTGTATAAGGAAAAGAATAACTTCTCATTTTCAACTTTCAACTTTCAACTGGTTAATAACATATGAGGCTAAGTAGCATCCGAATATTGCCGGCATATAGGAAACGGTTCCGGTCGTTGTCCGTTTGCATTGTTCGCCTTCCACTTCTACGACGGCATCAGGATTGGCTATCTCGGTAGAGAAGACAACCGGAATCCCTTTGTTGACGCCCAGACCGCGCAGTCGTTTGCGTACGGCTTTTGCCAATGCGCAGTTGCAGGTCTTCGAGATATCCGCGATCCTGACTTGTGACGGGTCCATCTTGGCTCCGGCACCCATTGAGGAAACGACAGGGATATTTCTCTGATAAGCGTGATACAAGAGGAATACTTTCGGACTGAGGGAATCGATCGCGTCGACGACAAAATCGTACCGGGTCGCCGAAAGTACCTCTTCCGTCCGTTCGTCGCGCAAAAATTCGTTCAGGACACCTAGTTTCAGACGGGGATTGATATCTAACAGGCGACGGGCTACGACTTCAGCTTTCGGCATCCCCAACGTCGAATGTAACGCCGGCAGTTGGCGGTTGATATTGCTTTCGTTCACCGTGTCGGCGTCGACGATCGTCATGTGGCCGATTCCGGCGCGGCATATCTGTTCGGCTGCATAAGCTCCCACACCTCCTAGTCCCACTACCAGCACATGGCTATGTGCCAGCCGCTCCATCCGGTCGGCGCCTAACAAAAGTTCCGTCCGTGTGTTCCAATTGTAACTCATTAAAATGATTTTGGATAGCAAAAGTAATAAATCAATCAGAAATGCCCTGCTATTTAGCCATCTTTTAACGAAAAAGGGGCGATACACTCCGATTGTGAGAGATAAGGAATAATTTGTATCTTTGTCCGCAATAAATTCAAATACTTATGAAGATACAACTCTATTGGCTGCTTTTGGCAGCTTTATTGTTATTGTCTGGAAAAGCAGACGCCGCAAATAACAAGAAACCGTTTGTCATCCCTGAATTGCAGGAATGGAGAGGAGCTCAGGGGATGTTCACTCCTACGGCTACATCCCGGATCGTGTATACCGGAAAAGATCCGTCTGTAGCCCGTGTTGCCAATCAGTTTGCCGAAGACTACGAGCTGATGTTCGGCCGTCGGATGCAGGTCGTGCAAGGTCGTGCGGCTGCCGGCGATTTTGTGTTCTCCCTCTCGTCCGACAGCCGGTTGGGAGAGGAAGGCTACACGATGAAGATCACTGACCGCGTCATCGTTACTGCTCCTAAGAGCAAGGGGCTGTATTGGGCTACCCGCACGTTGCTACAACTGACCGAACAGCAGGGTAATCAGGCTTTGCCGAAAGGGACAGCCCGTGATTATCCCGACTATGCGATCCGTGGTTTTATGATGGATTGCGGGCGTAAATTTATTCCAATGAGCATGTTACGTGATTATGTGAAGATGATGGCCTACTATAAGATGAACACATTCCAGATCCACTTGAACGATAATGCTTTCAAGCAATATTACAATCACGACTGGAACAAGACCTATTCGGCTTTCCGCCTCGAATGTGAAACTTTTCCCGGACTGACCGCCCGCGATGGCTATTATACAAAAAAGGAGTTTATCGCCCTGCAACAACTCGCCGATAGCCTGGGTGTGGAGATCATTCCGGAGATAGATGTCCCGGCACATTCGCTTGCTCTTACACAGTATAAGCCGGAGATCGGCAGCGAAGAGTATGGCATGGATCATCTTGACTTGTTCAAACCTGAAACTTATGAGTTCGTGGATGCTCTTTTCCGCGAGTACCTGGAAGGACGTAATCCCGTCTTTACCGGCAAACGTGTCCATATTGGAACGGACGAATATTCCAATAAAAAGCAGGATGTGGTGGAGAAATTCCGTGCTTTCACCGATCACTATATCCGTTTTGTGGAAGGTTTCGGCAAGCAGGCTTGTGTCTGGGGAGCTTTGACGCACGCAAAGGGTGAAACACCTGTAAAATCTGAAAACGTGCTGATGAGCGCTTGGTATAACGGGTATGCCGATCCGAAAGAGATGATCAAACAAGGCTATGACCTGATTAGTATCCCTGACGGGTATCTGTATATCGTTCCCGCAGCAGGCTATTATTATGATTATCTGAATACGGAAATGCTTTATAAAGAATGGACGCCCGCCCATGTAGGGAAAGAAGTGTTTCCCGAAAAGCATAAGCAGATCAAAGGCGGTATGTTTGCTGTCTGGAACGACCATGCGGGTAACGGCATCAGCACGAAGGATATTCACTATCGCGTGTTTCCTGCTATGCAGACGTTGGCTGTTAAGATGTGGACGGGAAAGGATTGTACGGTTCCGTATGCGGACTTTAACAGCGCCCGTATGGCGATCAGCGAAGCACCTGGCGTGAACGTGGCCGGACGTATCGGGACGGAGCCGCGTTCCGTTTACAACCTCGAAACTTTGAAGCCGGGAATGGAAACGGGGTTGAAAGAGATTGGCTATCATTATACCGTCTCTTTCGATATCAAAGCGGAGGCGGAGGAAAAGGGAACCGAATTGTTTCGTTCGCCTGATGCTGTCTTTTACCTGTCTGATCCGGCTTCCGGAAAGTTGGGATTTATCCGGGATGGATATCTGAATACCTTCAACTACCAGTTTTATCCAGAAGAGACCGCATCGGTAACCATTACTGGGGACGAGAAATCTACGCGGCTTTACATCGACGGTAAGTTGAAAGAGGATCTGGCTATCCGGAAACAGTATTTCAATGGAGGAAAAGATTCGATGAATTATGTCCGCACATTGGTATTCCCATTGGAAAAAGCGGGAAATTTCAAGAGCTCGATCCGTAATGTGGAAGTGCTGAACTATTGCAAGTCGGAGATGTAGGCTTAACTGGTGACAATTGTGGAATTATAGACGGGGCGTGTGGATTTTTTCTACACGCCCCGTTTGTTTTATGGGGTGACTTCCCGCTTTGCAAGCGCTTTTATCGGTTTGGCATGGCGTTTGTATTTATGTCAATGTAATGGAGTTTAGGTTATAAGAAGATTGTTTAGATTTAGGTTTTAAGATTATGAAAAAGATTGTTTTAAGCATTAGTCGTTGCAGTTGTTGCATGTGTGGTGGTATTTGCATCTCAGGATGCGAAGTGTAGACAGGCTGCTGTATATTCATCTTTCGAACAGGTTACTCCCGATGGGTTTCGGAGAATAGATATGCAAAACCTCCCACATGCCGTATTACGGACAATGGGAACCTCTTCTTCTTATGAGGGTTGTACTTTTGAAGGAGCTTATATGATGGGGAATCCCGGACATGAAACTTATAAGATCGAGATTGGTAATCCGGACCGGAGCGAGGAGTTTGTGTTGATGAACGGCCGTGGAGAAGTGATCAAGTAAGAAATTATATTGGATGATTATATTGGAAGGAAGTGTGTCGAAATCTATCTATTGTCCTATCAGGGAATAGATGGTTTTGACACATTTCCTTTTAGGTTATTTTATTTTCCGATAAATCATTTCCAAAGCCACTAATCTTGTCGTTTTACCGGCTTCTATGCCCGGCAGGTCCTTTCCGCTCAGTTTTTTCCAGGCGGTTAGAGTCGCCATATCCACCGGCTCCTGCAAACGTGCAGTCCATTCGGGAAGATAGCCGCGAAGTCCCAGATATTGCACCATGCGGAAGTGAGGACTCGTGTAATCCACATCCTTGAAATACATAAGTGTCGCCTTCTGGTCGACCAGCTTGTCCTGCAGACGGGAGAGGTCGATGTTTCTGCACCTTCACCTTTTCCGTCAATCGAAAGGGCGGAGGCGATACCAGCGGCCTCGTCCCATTGCCATCCAGCAAGGCTCCATGCGCAGGGTGGAAAATCCGATGTGCGAACCCGACACCGGGACGGGCAACAGGAGGTTGCCCACTTCTTTTCGGGACCATCACGCCATAGGGGACTGTGTATACTGCCGACGGATAGCTCAGGAAGCCGTCCAGATGCACTCTTCCTTCTTCTCTTTTCCGTACCGCATGCGAATCCAACGCATAATGGCTCGCCGTTATGCTGCTTTGGTGGATGGGCGGGCGGCTACCGATCGTTACCGGAATGGCATCGTTGGCGGTAAAGAAATATGCACCTTCGAAACGACGGCCTTCACGGACGTAGACCTGGCGCGGGAAATGTCCGTTGTCCGCATATTCGTCTTTCGAAAGTCCCCATTCTTTTGCTGCTTTGCGGAAGTGGGCGGGCAGTTCGGGGTCGTTTTGGGCGAACCAGAAAAGGCCTTCGGTGTATTCACGCAGACGTTGGGCGAACTTGTCGCGCCATTCCCACGAAGAGGTGGGCCAGGGCCAGTTCTCCTCAGGCAGGTCGGTCGATACGAACACACCGTGCTGGTTATTGGCGTCCGTCTTCATGTTCGGGACATGGACGATGTTGGTGATCTTGGCGATCCCCCATTTGTCTCCCGGAAGTTTGGAGGGGTTGCCGGCCTTGATATGTTTCCGGTTCTCTTCCATCATTTCGGGTGTCACGCGTTGCATGGCGGCATCCGTGTTGCGTCCGGTCCAGACATCCTCCACGATGGAGGCATAGTCTTCGCGGTTATAACGGGCCGGCTTGGTGAAGGCCACGCGGTTCGCAGGATTATTGGTCAGACAGAGGCGGTAATTGTAGGACTGCACGGCATTGTCTTTCTTGAACGTGCTGCCGTCCCCTTCCGGACCGCCCCAATATTTGTAGACGCGCCCGGCTCCGGGCTCGCCGAACTCGTCTTTCCCTTCGCGCCCTACACGGAAAGGAACGCCGGCGGCAGCTCCGAGGTCACCTTCGTAGGTGGCATCCAGGAATACAGAACCGGTATATTCCTCCATCTCCCCGGTTTCGCGGTTCAGGATACGGATCTTTTCGATGCGGTTGTCGCGCATGACTATGTTTTCATCTTCGGCATCGAACTGGCGCATGGTCAGGACAGTGATCTTGTCCTTCTGCCCGTCGAGCATCTTCTGGAAGATGCGTGCCCCGACGGAGGGTTCGAAGTGGTAGCCGTCGCTGCATACTTTCACCTGCTCGGAGCCAGGACCGTAGGTGTCGATATAGTGTTGTTTCACTCCGTCCACAAACTCACGGAACAAGCCGGTCGTTGCGGCACGGGTGGCGATGTCGGTTGCTCCGAGTCCGTTGGCGGGAAGTCCGCCTACATAGCGGGTACGTTCGAGTATTACCGAGTTTTTTCCCCATCCGGGCAGCCGAGATGGCTGCCATGATCCCTCCCGGGGTTGCCGCCGACGATCACCAGGTCGTAGGACGACTGGCCGAAAGCGGTCGCACAGGCCAAAAGGAGGGAGAGTACAAGTGTTTTCTTTCTCATAAAGTGCTATTTACTGTTTAATATTTCTTGGGCATAACGGGCATAGTGGCCTTGCAGACCGTCGGCATACCGGCGGAGCACCTCTTCTCCGATACCGTCCTGGTCGCCGCATAGGTAAAGGGCTCTTGCCAAATGCAACTCCTTCAATGCGAGGTTACGGGTAGACGTGTCGTTGAGGTCGGGGACCGCATTGCTACGTGCTTCGGCAAATGAAAGGATCGAATGGCCCCGTACACCCGGTGTCGTCAGCATGGCCAGCAGTACGGGGACAGCTTCGCGGCTGCCGATTGCTTCGGTGGCCATAGTGATGGCACGGAAGTGGGAAAGATAGTCTTCCGGCTCCAGCTTCTTTGCTTTTTCCAATATGGTGGGAAGGACGGATGTATCGCGGGCGTTTCCCAATGCGGTGATAAGGGCATCCAAGCGGCTGAGGCACATCCCGAATTGTCCCATGCCGGTGTAGTGCCAGCCCTCGTCCCAGTTTTTATATTGCCGGATGGCTTCAGCCAGTACCGGGGCATGTTTCCCTTGTCCTAAGATACACAGGATGCTGGCAAGGATCACTCTCTCTTCCGGCATAGTGGCTCCGGCGATTTGTTTGCTGGCGAGCTGTATGCAACGTTCGGGATCGGTTAGTAATATTTCGAGCCCTTTATAATTATCCGTCACGCTGGCGATAGCCTTCTTCATCTCGGAATTACTGAAACCTTTAAACTCCTTATCCGTCAGCACCCGTTGCGGCAGATTCCCGATCTCGACCAGGTGACGCTGCACCTTTTTGATATCTATCTTGCGCGGAGATTTATTTTCTTTGACACATAGGGCGGAGAGGTAGCCGACTGCATATCCCTGGTTTTGCAGGCAGGGCTGCATACGAATCACCGGCATGACATCTCGGTGCGCACTTGCTCCCAGGCCGGTGGTCAGGATACCTTCCAATCCTTTCGGTAACAGGCAGCGCAAGGGGACATCTGCATCATAAATCTTGTGGCGCTTTTCCGGTGGGTTTAGGATGAAGAGCGGGTCTATGATCATACCGTGTGTATCGAACGAACTTTTGTGATAAGAAATCGTGTCGGGATAGCGGCGATGGTTGATCACGTCGTATACCGAGATGATGTAGTCTCCGATTATCCGCCGGCGTTCGCGTGTCTGGGGGATTTTGACCAGATCGTATTGTCCTTGCAGTTTTGTTTTGGCTTGGACAAAAGCGCGTGATACATCCAGAATATCCGTGTCGTCTACGAACAGCCAGTCGTTGTTGTTGTAATAGTCGCCCGGCGCCCATTTTCCAGTTCCCGCACCTTGTACGGCGATTGTTTTTTACCTGTATAATCGAATGCCGCTCCGGCAGCAATGGCTATATCTGCGCTTCCAGTGCTGTCTATCAATATTTTGGATAGGATGACGCCTCGTCCGAAGGGAGTGGCGACTACGACTCCCTTTACTTGGCTTCCTTCTATCAAAGCACCGCATCCCATCACGCCGAACCAGAGTTTGCCTCCTGCCTGTAACAGCTCTTTACGATGCCATTCCATTTTCCAGTCGGCAGGGAAACGTCCTTCTCCTTTGGGTTGTCTTGGATGGTCTTTAGGTGCCATTGCCAGGACACTCTTGTCTATATGAGCGGTATATCCGCCTCGGAACCCATCCCAATAGACACCGATCATTCCTAGTGTACTCAATCCTCCAAGCCCGTGCAGGTATTCCAATACCAATGTATTGGCTCCCTGTTTGGCTGCAGATATTCCGGCGGACGCACCTGCTGTGCCGCCTCCCATCACAACTACATCGTAGCTGCCTAAAACCGGAAGCGCACCTGCTGGAGAGGCGACGAACCCCTTTTGCAGGGACGGACGGAGTGGGGAGAGCAGTTCGCCTGTTTGTCCGTAGTTTGAAGCGTTTACTTTAAGCTGGCGGACAGTGGCCTGAGCTGGTACGGGTATATCCTTTATCTGCCTGGCTACTGTTTCGCCCATCATTTCTCCTATGAACAGGGCCGGAACGGGGCGCATCACTTTGGCTGCCAACTCTCTTGGTATCTCAGCACAGGGACCGAGTACCCATAGGTTTGCAATATTCTTAGATTTGAATGCTTGCATCGGTAACTTGCGCCAGGACACCGGATTCCCGTTATATGCTTTCTCGCTGTTAATCGTTTGTTTCGGAATATACC
>ENA-OQMY01000184-OQMY01000184.1-human-gut-metagenome-genome-assembly--contig:-NODE-184-length-19894-cov-5.263824_pt1 | contig 19894 bp, 22 predicted proteins | sample MGYA00242623_ERZ504868 | MGnify/ENA primary metagenome ERZ504868 (study PRJEB26092, sample SAMD00036386) | human gut metagenome | host: Homo sapiens | study: EMG produced TPA metagenomics assembly of...
TCTCTCGTTTTTACTGCTTTTGGTTTGTTTAAACCGTTCTTTAAATGTAAAGAAATTTTCGAGAATCGTATGTGTTTCACTGTTTAGTTATCAAGGTTTGTTGCGTCTGTCTCTCAGACAGCTCGTTTATTTTATCTCATCTCTTTTTGTTTGTCAAGCACTTTTTTAAGTTTTTTCAAACATTTTTGAGTTAAGATCTTGTTGTCGTTTCGTTGACGACTTGGATACTTTATCATATCTTCTGTCTTTTGTCAACTGTGAATTTCATTTTTCTGAAATTCTTTTTAATTGTTTGTTTTTTGAAAACAATTATTTGCGACAGCTCAGTTATAATACCACTGGGAGTTATGCTTGTCAACCATAAATTTCAATTTTTTTAGATTTTCCTGGAAGTTTATTTTTATAGGACAATTTCTTTTCTGCTATCATTCATCTATTATGCTATTATCTTCCTGTTTATTATCTTCCTGTTTATTATTTTATATGTGTTGTTTTTTAATAAGACTCTTCGCTGTATGGCGCTACGCCGGTCGCATTTTCAATGCGGGAATATGCAGGGGGAAGGCCATCTCAGAGTTCCGTAGCCCGAAGGCCCTCCCCCTGCACCCCCACCCTCTTGGGCACGGAAGTAATTCTTCGTTGTTGTGTGTGCTGCGTTGTTGACTTTTGTCTGTATGCTGCGGTACTCAAAATGGAATGTTGTGCCGATCTGGTTTCTGTATTCTTCGGTACTTATGGTGGTACGCTGTGCCGATCTGCGATCTGCTCCCTGTATTCCTCGATATTTATGATGGTACGCTGTGCCGATCTGGTCCCTGTATTCTTCGATATTTATGGTGATACACTGGGCCGATCTAGTTCCTGTATTCTTCGATATTTATGGTGATACGCTGGGCCGATCCCGTTTCTGTATTCTTCGATACTTATAGGAATATTCTGTACCAGTCTGACATTTCAGGACAGGACGCCCAGTCCGCTTTCATCCCCCGCATGTTTTTTCCTGTCGGCTGGAAACGTCAGCCAGAGGAAGGTGGCATCGGGCCGGGCTGCTGCGGAGGAGGGGTGATTACTACTTGGGCTGCGGGAGACGGCGTTATTGCGGCAGGGTCTGCTGTCTGAGCCGCAGGCGAGTTCTGGCCCTGCCGCAATGCTTTTAGCCGTCTCCCGGAGCCCTAGTAGTATCCCCCGACGGAGTCCCTGCCCGGAGCGATGCCACTTTCCTCTGGCGTCCCTCAACCACATCCACCTCTCAAAACCCCAAAAACATCCCCGCCTGCATCCACCCCCGGACCGATGCCACCTTCCTCTGGCGTCCCTCTCCATCCACCCCACAAAACCGCAAAAACACCCCGCCTGCATCCACTCCCCGGACCGATGCCACCTTCCTCTGGCGTCCCTCTCCATCCCAACAAAAAAACGGCACCCGGCAGTTCCAACACTGCCAGACACCGGAACCAAAACACCCGTCAAACAGACATATACAATATATAATCAACATTCGCTATCTGCTCAACTCAATTACCACCAGAAAGTTCTCTCAGCAACTCAAGATCGCTGGCCTGCACTTTAATATTCGTAGTCAGCTTCTCACCCTCAGGGCTAATATACGTCACCTCAAGAATGCTCCCCTCACGAATCCCACGCCGGGAAACCGCACTACAAAATGCCGGAAACTTCGGATGATTCTGTTTAAATGTATTCCATGCATTCATAACCTTCATCATATTTCCAATATTTCCAATATTACCAATACCCATAACCAACACCAGCCTTTCCCTTACTATCATCTATGTTTTTTATCTATTAACCCAAACACAGCCGCCGTACAAACCATACAGCGGCTGACCACATGATCATATTCAAAATAACCTGCCGGGAACTCACAACCCTCTGATAAAAGAAATCGCATCCCGGATCCCAGCCACATAAACCAATTTAATTCCTTTAATACTCTCTGTAGCCGTCCGGTTCACCTCAGGAAGTATCACCGTCTCAAACCCAAGCTTTTTCGCTTCCTGCACACGCTGTCCGGCCATACTCACTGCACGAACCTCGCCACTCAGACCAATTTCACCAAACGCCATCACAGAATCCGGGATCACGATCTCCTTCGCACTGGAAATAATAGCAAGACAAATACCCAGATCGATCGCCGGCTCTGTCATCTTCATGCCACCCGCAATATTCACATAAGCATCCGAAGCAGCAAGATGAACTCCCGCCTTCTTCTCCAGAACCGCCATCAAAAGATTCACACGATTAAAATCCGTACCAACTGCTGTTCTTCTCGGAATTCCAAAATTACTCTGACACACCAGAGCCTGGATCTCCACCAAAATCGGTCTCGTCCCCTCCATAGAACATGCAACAACAGACCCCGAAGCATTCTCCGGTCTTCCATTCAAAAGGAACTCAGAAGGATTCTTCACTTCTTCAAGTCCGGAATTCTGCATCTCAAAAACACCAATTTCATTGGTAGAACCAAAACGATTTTTCACCGCACGCAGGATCCGGTAAGAAGCATGCCTGTCTCCCTCAAAGTAAAGCACAGTATCTACCATATGTTCCAGTACACGAGGACCTGCCACATTTCCCTCCTTGGTCACATGACCCACGATAAAAATGGACACTCCCATACCCTTAGCGATCTGCATCAGTACATTGGTAGATTCCCTCACCTGAGAAACACTTCCCGGTGCAGACGAAATATCTTCATGAAACATCGTCTGGATAGAATCCACAACAGCTACATCTGGTTTCGTCCGCTCAATGATCTCCCGGATATTTTCAAGATTCGTCTCACAGAGCAGTTTCAATTTATCATTAAACGTTCCAAGCCGATCTGCCCGGAGCTTGATCTGTCTGAGAGACTCCTCACCAGAAATATACAAAACAGAAATCCCCTGTGAAGATAAATTTCTGCACACCTGCAACAACAATGTAGACTTGCCAATACCAGGATCTCCACCTACCAAAACAAGGGAGCCGGGGACGATTCCGCCTCCCAGCACCCTGTCAAGTTCACCGATTCCGCAGCTCTGACGTTCATCTGAAGAAAGACTGATATCTTTCAGAACTACAGGCTCCGTTTTCTTTTGTGTAGTTTTAATACTCCCTGAGGAAGATTTTTTGGAAGAAACCGTTTCCTCCACAAAAGTATTCCATGCCTTGCATGCCGGGCACTGCCCCATCCACTTGGCTGATTCATACCCGCATTCCTGACAGAAATAAACCGTTTTTTATTTTTAGCATTTTACATTTAACTTCTGCTTTGGTGTTCGCATCCAGTTCAACACTGAAAGAAAGCTTGCCGCCCAGGTTTGTGGTCATTGTACCTGTACTTACATCATCAATAAATACCTGATACTCTGTCTCAGCTTCCAGTTCAACAGTAATCTGAGAATCCTCAAAGCCCTGAACCTCAAAACTCATTGCTGTTCCATCCTGCTGAAGATGGAACACACTGGTTCCCGGAACAGACTCATATACGAACATTCCATTACGCTCAAGTTTGGTGATCTCCTTATATGTTTTTACTTTATACATATCTCCCTGATACTGATAATCCGACAATTTGGATTTCTGATTTAATTCATAATCTCCAAAACTGATAGTCCCATTATCTTCTGTGCGGATCAATTCCTGTACCACTGCCATGATCTTATGTCCTCCTGAAATCTTTCGTTGTATAGTTTTAATTTTGTTAATTATAACTTATTTCTGTTTTTTTGGCTATAGAAAGTAATAAAATTCTTACGCTTTCTCCGCATCTTTTACTTCAAAGTAGATTTTCTTGTCTTTGACCTTCACCTGTACGGTATCACCGGCTTTGATCCGACCTTCAAGGATTTCTGTTGCCATCTCATCCTCAATCTTTGTCTGGATCGCACGACGCAGCGGTCTTGCACCGTATTTACTATCAAAGCCTGCATCTGCGATAAGATCTTTAGCTGCTCCGGTAACTTTCAGTATGATATCCAGCTGTTCCTGACAGCGTTTTTCCAGGTTTTTCAAAAGAATAGTAACGATCTTCCTGATATTTTCTTTATTCAGAGAATGGAATACCATGATCTCATCGATCCGGTTCAGAAATTCCGGTTTAAACATCCGCCGCACTTCTTCCATCACTCCGGACTTCATCCGTTCATAATCACGCTTTTCCGTATCTCCGGACATAAATCCAAGATGTTTCGGTTCCATGATCATCTGCGCACCTGCGTTGGAAGTCATGATAATGATCGTCTGCTTAAAATCCACTTTTCTGCCTTGAGCATCTGTAATATGACCATCATCAAGTACCTGCAGAAGAATATTAAACACATCCGGATGAGCCTTTTCAATCTCGTCAAAAAGAATGACACTGTATGGATTTCTGCGCACTTTTTCGCTGAGCTGTCCACCTTCTTCATAGCCTACATATCCGGGCGGCGATCCGATCATTTTAGAAACACTATGTTTTTCCATATATTCGGACATATCTACACGGATCATTGCCTGCTCACTTCCAAATACAGCTTCCGCCAGCGCTTTGGAAAGCTCCGTTTTTCCCACTCCGGTAGGTCCCAGGAATAAGAAAGAACCTATAGGCCTTGCGGGATCCTTTAATCCTACTCTTCCCCTTTTTACCGCACGGGCAACTGCAGAAACTGCCTCATCCTGTCCGATCACACGTTTTTTCAGAACCTTTTCCAAATTTGCAAGCCTACGGGATTCCCCCTCTGTCAGACGCTGTACAGGTATTTTTGTCCAGTCAGACACAATACCGGCAACTGCCTCTTCATCAACTGTAAGTGGATTTTTCCGATTTTTCCGCTCCGCCTTTCTTCGGATCTTTTCCAATTCTGCTTCCGCCTCATTCTGCTTTGCCTGTGCTGCTTTTGCACCTTCAAGATCTGCATTTATAACTGCCTGTTCTTTTTGTTTCAGAATATCGTGGATCTCTCTTTCCAGTGCTTCTGCTTTCGGAGACGGACGATATCCCGCCAGCTGTACTTTCGACGCTGCTTCATCAATAATGTCAATGGCTTTATCCGGAAGAAACCGGTCATTGATATAACGAACGGACATTTTTACAGCCGCCTCAAGGGCCTCATCCAGAATCTCTACACCATGATGTTTTTCATAATATGGGCGCAGCCCCTTCAGGATTTCAACAGCCTCCTCTTCTGTAGGCTCTTCCACGATGATAGGCTGAAAACGCCGTTCAAGCGCTGCATCCTTTTCAATGTATTTCCGATATTCTTCCAGTGTCGTTGCTCCGATCAGCTGGATCTCTCCACGGGAAAGAGACGGTTTCAGGATATTGGAAGCATCCAGTGCACCTTCCGCTCCACCTGCTCCGATGATCGTATGGATCTCATCAATAAAGAGCAATATTCCCTGCTGTTCGCTTACCTCATCGATCACATTTCGGATACGTTCTTCAAACTCACCGCGATATTTACTTCCTGCGACCATTCCGGAAAGATCCAGAACTACAACCCGCTTATCCTTCACAGTATCCGGTACCATTCCTGTGACGATCCGCTGTGCAAGTCCCTCTACGATAGCCGTTTTTCCTACTCCCGGTTCTCCAGTCAGGCAGGGATTGTTCTTTGTTCTTCTGCTCAGGATCTGGATCAGTCTGGCAATCTCTTTATCCCTTCCCACTACAGGATCCAGCTTACCTTCTTCTGCCATGGCCGTCAGATCTCGGCTATACTGATCCAGAGTTGGTGTTACACTACTGCTTCTTCCCTTTGAAGCTTTTACAGCCTGGAATTCTTCCGCAATGGCATCGCTGTCCATTCCCATAGCTGTCAGCACTGCCGCATAAAGCTTCTGGATATTGGCACCCATTGTGTACAGCAGTCTGGTACCCACACAGTCTGTTTCTTTCAACATTGCCAGCAGAATATGTTCTGTCCCGACTTCCTCAAAACGCATGGATTCTGCTTCTGCATATGCACCCTCAAGAACTCTTCTGGTTCTCGGACTGAATCCCGGTTTCTGTGAAACAGCCGTATTTCCCGGCGGTGCGATCAGTTTATCGATCAGAGCCATCGCTTTATCAGCCTGGATTCCAAACTCCTCCAGAACTCTTCCTGCTGTGCCCTCCTTTTCTTCTACAAGCCCGACCAGCAGATGCTCCGTGCCGATATAACTATGTCCGCAGGAGCTGGCTGCCTCTTTTGCCAGAGCAAGAACATTCTCTGCCTGTTTTGTATATCGTTCCTGCATGATGTCTCCTCCTATCTGTCTGTGTCATACTCGTCAAAAATCTCGTCCACCAGCTGATGGACTTCTTCTCTTGTTACATTTTTACAGCATCCCCATGCCATTGCTACTGTCAGATTCTGTTTCATTTCTTCCAGTGCTCTGACCTTATCTGCATCTATGGAGATCACCGCTCCCTTTCGCCTGTCAATAGTCACAAAGCCTTCCTGACGAAGCAGCGCATATGCCTTATTCACAGTATGCATATTGATTCCTGCAATGCTTGCAAGCTGCCGTACAGAAGGCAGAGTATCCCCTTCATGAAGCCTTGATGTAGCGATCCCCATTATGATCTGATTGGTGATCTGCATATAGATTGCCTCATCACTGTTAAAATCGATTTCTATCACCATAGGGTAATCTCTCCTCTACAACAGCAAAAGGCTGCACAGTTTCATCCTGGCAGCCTGCTGTGATTTTTGTTTTTATTTACTGATCCCTGCAATCTTCTCTATCTGTTCTTTGTTAAGAACCAGATTAAATCCCATTGGATTTACCACATAAGCGTTTGCCTGCGGAATCATCAGGCTCGGAAGTTTGTCTATAGTCACTTTCGCAACACGGAGATTCTTGCCTCTTCCAAATTTCTCAAATTCCATAACATCTGTAAACACAGGCTGCATGATCTTATCCTCTTTATTTTTCAGATACGGAATATGGAGCTTTCCATCTTCTTCCTGCTCTGCATTGATCGCGATCAGGAATTCTGCCTTACGCAGGTTTGCTATCAGCTCTTCTTCCAACTCACGGATATTCTTATGCTCTTCCTGTTTTACCGGGCGACGCAATTCCTGCATAAAATAGATTCCGGAAAGTTCAAGAGACGGGTTCAGAAGCGGTCTCTTTGACGGCTCGATCTTACTCATATCTCTCTGGTTTGCGATCTTTCCGATCTCAATCTCGATCTTCTCTTCTCCGTCGATCCAGATCACACTATTCACTCCGATCGCGTACAGCGTACCATACAGTCTTGGATAGTCTTTTTTCTCATATTTCATGCCCATAAGAAGGATCTTATCCTCAAGGAGCTGTTTACCATATTCTTTGATCTCTTCTTCTGTGGCAAAAATCCTTGCCTGGTCATTAAATGTTTCTTCATCACAGGTCACATATGGAAGTCTGGTTGCCTGTGAATATGCAACAAATACTTCCTCCCTGTTTCTGAGCTCATGGATTGCTTCTTCTACACTGATTCCCATTTTTCTGTCCTCTCTGCCTCATCACTTGGATGCGACACCTCATCAAGGAAAATGGTTGGTTCCTGTTGTGCCCTGTCAGCATCCAGCTTTTCATGTTCGTAACTACTCACTGTGTTTCATAGTTGTTACTATTGTACAATGAAATCCCTGTTTTCGTCAAGCTGTGCCTGTGAAAAATGACCAACTTAAGCCTCGTCGATAGCTTTTCCGATATCGTGACGCATATACTTATTTGCAAAGCTGATCCACTCTGTAGCAGCATATGCATTCTTTCTGGCTTCTTTTAATGTCTCTCCTTTGGCAGTGATGCCAAGAACACGCCCACCGTTTGTAACGATCTCTCCATCTTTAAATTTGGTTCCCGCATGGAAACAGTAGTATCCGTCTTTGTCCTTAAAATTCTCAAATCCATGGATCGGGATACCTTTTTCGTATTTTACCGGATATCCATCACTTGCAAGAACAACACAAACTGCTGCATTGTCCTCAAATTTCAGATCGATCTGATCAAGTTTGCCGTCTACACAGGCTTCCATTACTTCAATGATATCATTCTCCATACGCGGAAGAACAACCTGTGCCTCCGGATCCCCAAATCTTGCATTATATTCCAGAACCTTCGGGCCATCTGCAGTAAGCATCAGTCCGAAGAAAATGATTCCCTTAAACGGACGTCCCTCTGCTGCCATGGCATCTACTGTTTTCTGATAAACATATTTCTTACAGAATTCATCTACTTCCGGAGTATAGAACGGACTTGGAGAAAATGTTCCCATTCCGCCTGTATTCAGTCCCTGATCCCCATCCTTCGCACGCTTGTGATCCTGTGCGGATGTCATGGTACGGATCGTCTTTCCATCTACAAAAGAAAGTACGGAAACCTCACGGCCAGTCATAAATTCTTCAATTACCATGGTATTTCCGGCATTTCCGAATTTTTTGTCTTCCATGATCTCTTTTACGCCAGCTTCTGCCTCTGCAAGATCCTGGCAGATCAGAACACCTTTTCCAAGAGCAAGGCCATCTGCCTTCAAAACGATCGGGAATTTTGCCTCGGTCCTTAAATATTCCAGAGCTTTTTCCGGATCATCAAAATTCTCATAAGCAGCTGTAGGAATGTCGTATTTTTTCATAAGATCCTTGGAAAAAGCCTTGGAGCCTTCCAGAATAGCAGCATTTTTGCGCGGTCCGAACACACGCAGTCCCTCTGCCTCAAATACATCTACGATTCCGCCCACAAGAGGATCATCCATTCCCACGATAGTAAGATCGATCTCTTTTTCTTTGGCAAAGGCTGCCAGTTTTTCAAATTCCATTGCTCCGATATCTGCACATTCCGCATACTCTGCGATTCCTGCATTTCCAGGTGCACAGTAGATCTTGTCAACTTTCGGGCTTTTTGCAACACTCCATGCAATTGCATGTTCTCTTCCGCCGCTTCCTACGATTAATACTTTCATCTGTTTACTCCTTTGTTTCATCTGTCTGCTGATTACTTTAAAGAAACAATTCCATCTGTCACTGTGATTTTGTCATTGGCGATAAGATTGATTGCTTCCGGAAGGATCTTCCACTCTGCTTTTTCCATTACACGTCTCTGAAGCTCCTTGGATGTATCTCCGTCTTTTACCTTTACTGCCTTCTGAAGGATGATCGGACCTGTATCCGTTCCGGCATCTACGAAATGAACCGTAGCGCCTGTTACTTTCACGCCTCTTGCAAGAACTGCATCATGGACCTTAAGTCCATAAAAACCTTTTCCGCAGAAAGACGGGATCAGAGATGGATGGATATTGATGATCTTGTTGGGATACGCTTCCACCATCATCGGAGGGATTGCAACCAGATATCCTGCAAGAACGATCAGATCCACCTCTTTTTCCTGAAGCTTCGCCAGTAATGCTTTATGGAAAGCTTCTCGGTCCGGATAGTCTTTCGGTGCGATGCATACCGCCTCTATATCGTGCTTTCTGGCTCTTTCCAGAGCATAAGCGGAGGCATTATTACTGATCACAATATCCACTTTTGCATTTGTGATCCCTCCTGCATCAATAGCATCCAGGATCGCCTGAAGATTCGTTCCCCCACCGGAAACAAGAACACCGATCTTTAACATAAGGTCACTCCCTTTTCTCCCTCTTCAATGGATCCTACCACATATGGCTTATCGCCGGTTTTACGGATAGCTTCCATTGTTTTGTCAACATCTGCAGGATCTACTGCCAGGATCATTCCAAGACCCATATTATATGTATTATACATCATATGCTCATCAATATTTCCTTTTTCAGCAAGGAGCTTGAAGATCGGAAGTACCGGATAGCTGTCTTTTTTGACAACAGCTCTGGTTCCCTCTTTCAGCATACGTGGGATATTCTCATAGAATCCACCCCCTGTGATATGGCTGCATGCATGGATCTTCACGCCAGACTCTCGGATGCTCTTCAGCGCTTTTACATAGATTCTGGTCGGTGCGATCAGTGCCTCTCCCAGAGTTGTTCCAAGCTCTTCATAATAAGTATCCAGAGACTCTTTTGTCATGTCAAATACTTTACGTACAAGAGAAAATCCATTACTGTGAACTCCTGTGGAAGCCATACCGATCAGGACATCTCCTGGTTTCAGGGCCTCTCCTGTAAGAAGATCTTTTTTGTCAACGACTCCTACTGCAAATCCGGCAAGGTCGTACTCATCTTCCGGCATAAGTCCAGGATGCTCTGCTGTCTCACCACCGATCAGAGCTGCCTCAGACTGTACACAGCCCTCTGCAACACCTTTTACGATCTCTGCGATCTTTTCCGGATAATTTTTGCCGCAGGCAATGTAGTCCAGGAAAAACAATGGCTCGCCGCCTGCACATGCAATATCATTTACACACATGGCTACAGCATCGATTCCGATGGTATCATGCTTGTCCATAACCATGGCTACCTTAACCTTGGTTCCACATCCGTCTGTTCCGGAAACCAGAGTAGGCTCTTCCATATCTTTGAATTTCTCCATGGAAAATGCACCTGAGAATCCACCGATTCCTCCAAGTACCTCCGGTCTCATTGTCTTGGCAATGTGCTTTTTCATCAGCTCTACTGATTTGTATCCTGCCTCAATATCTACGCCTGAAGTCTTGTAATCCATAATGTCCTCCTTATGACAACACCTTTTTATTTATGGTAAAAGATTTATTTAGTAATTTTGTATCCAACTTCCTGAAGCCTTGCGTCTTTCTTCTCAACCTGCTCCTTCAGATCCTGACTGTAGGCTTTCAGTCTGGAAAGAAGCTCTGCATCGGAAGTTGCAAGGATCTTGGCAGCAAGAAGTCCCGCATTGGCGCCACCATTGATCGCTACTGTGGCAACCGGGATACCGCTTGGCATCTGTACGATTGAGTAAAGGGAATCTCGTCCTCCCAGAGAGGTTGTATGCATCGGAATACCGATCACCGGCATTGGAAAGATCGCTGCGCACATTCCCGGAAGATGAGCTGCCATTCCTGCGCCTGCGATGATAACTTTGAAGCCTTTTTCTTCTGCTGTCTTTGCATACTCGAAAAATACATCCGGTTCTCTGTGTGCGGAAATGATCTTCATTTCATAATCAATCCCCAGTTTCTCCAGGATATCTGCTGCTTTGCTCATAACCGGCATATCTGAATCACTACCCATTACAATTCCTACTTTTGCCATTGTGTTCTCCTTTCATGGTACACTAACTGAATATTAGCCTGTGTCCTTTGACTATTGTTATGGTTATTCTACGTATATTCTCACTTTCTGTCAATACGATCGGAAAAACTGTAAATTTACTAATTAACTTATATTATTATTTAATGGAAGATTCTCAAAAGGACGGTTTAATTCCTCTGTTCCCGGAAGAACAAACCTTCCGTTTTCGATAATGGAAAGCATTTCTCCCTCATCATCGATCACACGGATACTTCCAAGCTCATCATAGGGAATGGTAATATCTGTATGACAGCCATAATAAGCAAGGCTTACGTCATCTTTTCGCATCTCGGAAATCTCATTATCCCTGGCGATGATCTCTTTTCCATCCGGATTATATACCGGTGTATCCTCTGCCCAGCTGTAACAGGTATCGCCCACAGCAAAATGCGGTCCCATTTTTTCTGCGATCAGGATCGGAAACTTATCCGCAATTCCGTATTTCAGCGCCGCCACATAAGCTGTGGTATTTGTACCGATGGCAAACTCTCCCATGGGGATCTTCGGATGGTGGTGGAGGATATTATCTTCAATATATTTCCGGTTCTCTTCTTCGGTTTTAAAATTCGAGCAGGTGTAATCAATAACCTGGCCGCAGTCAAATACCAGCTTCAGATCCCGGAACTGAAGACCGTTCAGATATACTTTTTTCACATGAAGGATTCCGCCTGTGCCTGCCAGCTGCGGAGATGTAAAGACTTCGCCCACCGGAATGTTCACATCTGCCACGCAGTTCTCAAAATTTGTCTGTTTCTTCGGATCTGTCAGTTCATGAAGATGGATCAGAAGATCCGTCTCATTGTCTCCACGTCCTTTGACTTCCACCCACTCACAGGTATCCAGGGTATTGATGATCGTCTGCTGGATTTCCTGATAGAGATGGTAATCCAATGTATTGATCTTTACGATCTCACGGAAAATTTCCTCATAATTTCCACCAATCTCAGGAACCGGATATGCAATGATCGTAAAACTTCTCTCATCACCTTTGATGTATCGGTTTACGATCTGTCCGGATTCATTGTCAAGTTCTGTCTGAAGCTTCTGCTGTGTCTCGCTTAATGCATAAGCTTCCGGTTTACTTATCGGAGAGAAAGGATTTTCTCCAAATGTATCAATGCAGGCCGGACCGCCATGTACTTCTGCCAGTTCTCTGTACTTCTCATAGGAGGTCTGCATAGCACGAAGTTTTCGCTGAACAAAATCCCCATCCAGGAACAATGCACTGTCCTGACGATGATCGTAATCGTACTGCGGATTGGCAACGCCGCCTGTATAGCCTACTCTCACGGCGCCTCTCTTATTTACCACATGCGTTGCATGGCGATAGATCACCGGCTTCAGACCCATTTTTTCAAACTGGAGGATCGCTGCTTTTACCATCCGTTCAAAACCAAGACTATATCGGATATTTACTGTTTTCTTTTTTGTGATATCCTTCCGTCCGGTGATAAATCCGATCCGATAGCCTTCTGTATAGGTAGAAGCCATCTTATCGATCTCTTCCTGAGAAAGGGAGTTCAGAAACTCTGCAACTCCTGTTTCATTCTCTGAAACAAACTCGCCATAGCGATACAGATATCTCAGATCCGAAAGATCCGAATTCATGATGATATCTGCTGCAAAGTCAAGCTCCGGATCTACACCTTCCCGTATCCTCTGCTCCATCATATCCTGGCAGTAATCATTTACATAGGAACGGAGAATCCCCTCCACTGTTGCCGCCTCCGGAAGTTCTTCCTCACAAAATGCAGAATATACTTCCAGAAACAGTTCCATGGATACAGTCATATCCCGCAGCCTTTTCTCATGAGCATAAGCTACAGTTCCTGCGATCTCTGCATACAGAAAACTGAAGGCTTTTCCATATTCTCCCATCTGCTGTACTGCATACGCCGGATTTCCATAGCTGCTTTCATAATTTTCCGGGAGGATATCCTGATAAAAGCAATGATTTCTCTCTTTCAACACCTCCATCGTAAGCTCTGCTGCGCTCTCATCCATCACATCTGCTGCCATGGAAAGAAACTTTGCCCTGTTTCTGAAAAAATCTCCAAACGGTTTTTTTACGGTTTCTTCTGTTATGATCTCACGGATCCGTTCCTTCGCAAGTCCATAACGTTCTTTCATGCATTCTTCCAAGACTTCATCTCCCATCTTTTTCATCATCGATCACATGCCCCAGGGCAATGTGTTTGTCAACGAGTTCTTTCATATATTCCCAGATCACTTCAGAACCCTCTCCTGTTTTCCGGTTTCTCTTATAAATCTGACTTTTCTTCACCTGATGCTCTTCCCAGCTTTTTCCGTTGGAAGCATCATTTAGAAACAATGGCTGACAATTATCTAGCACATGGGCAAATTTCGCCTCCGGGGTTTCGTAAGCCTCAAACTCCTCCCATAATGCTTTTAACCACTGTCCCTGATCTTCCGGCAATAGTCCATAGATCCGTTCTGCTGCCTGCTTCTCCCTGTATTCCTTGGTTGTCGCTCCGTTTTTCATCATATGCATAGGTATCACCTGCATCGATTTCTACCAGATCATGCGCCAGTACCATAGGAATCACCTTCGAAAGATCCACTTCCTCATTGGAATATTCCTTTAAAAGCACCGCCATCAACGCCAGATGCCAGGAATGCTCCGCATCATTCTCTTTCCGCTTTCCGTCTGCAAGATATGTCTGTCGGAAAATATTCTTGACTTTATCTATCTCCATAATAAAGTCCAGCTGTTTTTTTAAAGCGTTCTTTTTTATCCATCTGTTATACCCCCGATAAAAAAACGTCCCAGCCAGATAACCAGGATCACTCCGTTCAAAATAGACCCGACCATGCTCGTCCTGTGTTTCCGGTTTTCTTCCGAAAAGCTGGAAAGCCCCAGTGTAAAGCCATATGCAGAAAGCAGCATGGCAAAAAGCCCGGTTCCGCCGATCAGGCCCCCGAGCTTTCCATCAAAAAAGAGTGCAAGCACAACTGCCGCGATAAACAGCACGAGGGAAGCCGCCGCAAGTCCTACAGACCATTTTCCCTTGGAAGCTTCTCTTTTTTTTTAGCAAATGCATATCTATATCTTCTTGCCATTAATTTTTCTCCTAATCCTGTCGCAGACTGCATAAATCCCATATCCAAGCGCTGCGCCCAGAGTATTCAATATCATATCATCCACATCAAAGCAGCCAACTTTTGTAAGCAGCTGGATCACTTCTATCGTCAGACTGATAAAAAAGCCGGATAATATGATAAAAAAGCCATTTCGCATTTTTCCGGTTATTACCGGAAGAATAAATCCGTATGGCACAAATCCCAGCACATTTCCAAAAACATTTGTGAAAAGCGCAAATGTACCCACTATTTTTCGATAAGTCCAGAAACGCCTGATCTCCACAAACGGAACAAGATTGTAACGGTATTCTCTTTCTGCATCCGCCACTCTTCCGTATCCTTCGGAAAAGAACAGAAGATACACAAGAACAAGAACATACAATACAAAAAAACGCTGTCCCGAGTTTTTTTAACTCTGCGTTTTGTCCCTTTTTCCAATATTCTCCCCTGCTTAAATAGTCCGAAAAGCCACACGGAACAACGTGCGGCTTTTCAGATCATATTAGATTAATATCTCTGATTTTCTTCTGAGCAGTCTCGCACCGTTCACGATCATCAGAATTCCTGTGACAAGTCCCGTCACCAGAACGACAATACCGAGTGCAAGGCTTCCCGCCCCGCTGCTCGCCATAGTTTTATAAATTTTTTTCATTCATAAGGCTGCGTCCTCCCAGTAAAAGCGGACCTTCGGAATCCGCCGCTCTTTTATGACCTTTTATAACAATATTATTCTGCGCCGTACTGGTCATAATATGCATCAATGGCAGCTTTCAGCTTATCATCGATCACAACACGGCCTTTGTATTCTTTGTTGTAGAGATGCTCAACAACCTCCGCCATAGTTACAATAGCTGTAGTCTGAAGGCCGTAGGTTTCCTCGATCTCTTTGAGCGCACTCTTTGTTCCCTGGCCGCGTTCCATACGGTCAACAGAAACCACAAGACCTATCGGATTTACATCTCCCTGCGCTTTGATGATCGGAAGTGTTTCTTTAATGGATGTTCCTGCAGTCGTAACATCCTCAATGATCACTACCTTATCCCCATCCTGGATCGGGCTGCCAAGAAGAATTCCTTTATCTCCGTGGTCTTTCACTTCCTTACGGTTGGAACAGTAACGGATATCCTTTCCGTACATTTCACTGATCTCCATAGTTGCTGCTACAGAAAGCGGAATTCCTTTGTATGCCGGTCCAAACAGCACATCAAAATCCAGTCCGAATTTGCTTTCTATCGCTTTTGCATAATACTGTCCCAGCTTGCGAAGCTGCGCACCGGTACGGTAAAATCCTGTATTTACAAAAAATGGTGTCTTTCTTCCTGATTTCGTAGTAAAATCTCCAAATTTCAGGACATTACAGTCAATCATAAATTCAATAAATTCCTGCTTATACTGTTCCATTTATCTAATCCTCCATGTTTTTCATATATACGACAAACCCAGGATCCACACTCTGCTGCAATCCCAGTGTAAAATCCCTTTATTTATCCTGTTAATTCTAACATATGAACAACAGAATTGCAAATACGGCAATCCTCCGTTATTTCACTACTCCGATCAGCTCATTGATGTCTTCCACTTTCTGTTTTTCAAGAAATGCCTGAATACCATCTGCGATCTCCACAGTAGCATAAGGGTTAAAAAACGTTTGCAGTTCCCACAGACACTGCAGTAGCACCTGCCATAATAAATTCCAGGGCATCCTCAGCAGTTGCGATTCCTCCCATACCGATGATAGGAAGGGATACTGCATTTGCCACCTGATATACCATACGGACAGCTACCGGTTTTACTGCAGGACCGGACATTCCACCAGTTTTATTTGCCAGTGCAAATGTACGTCTGTTGATATCGATCTTCATTCCTGTCAGGGTATTGATAAGAGAAAGAACATCTGCGCCGCCAGCTTCTGCTGCTTTCGCCATCTCGGTAATATCGGTTACATTTGGGCTCAGCTTCATGATCACCGGCTGTTTTGCATATTTCTTTACTTCTTTTGTGATCTCTTCAAGAGCTTTCGGATTCTGACCGAAGGCAATTCCGCCTTCCTTGACATTCGGGCAGGAAACATTAATCTCCAGCATATCCACAGGCTCATTTCCAAGGCGTTCTACAACCTCACAGTAATCCTTTGCAGATTTTCCACAGACATTGACGATGATCTTTGTATCATATTTTTTAAGGAACGGAATATCTCTTTCACAGAAAACATCAATCCCCGGATTCTGAAGACCAATGGCATTGAGCATTCCGGATGCTGTCTCTGTCACTCTCGGTGTAGGATTTCCCGGCCACGGTACATTTGCCACACCTTTTGTCACAACTGCGCCAAGTCTGTTCAGATCCACAAATTCACTGTATTCCGCTCCGGAACCAAATGTTCCGGACGCTGTCATCACCGGATTCTTAAGTTCTACGCCGGCAAGATTTACATTCATTCTGCTCATAGCTCTACCTCCGTGCTCAGGAATACAGGTCCGTCTTTACATACTCTCTTGTTATGGACATGAGAATGAGAATCCACATCTTTGGATTTGCACACACAGGCAAGACACGCGCCTACGCCACAGGCCATACGCTCTTCCATGGAGATCCAGCACGGAATTCCTTTTTCAAGGGCATATGCCTTGATGGCACGGAGCATCGGGGCAGGTCCGCAGGCAAAGATCGCATCTGCCTCAAGATCGTTCTCACGGATGGCATCCATAACATTTCCCTTTGTTCCTGCAGAGCCGTCTTCTGTTGCCACATAGACATCTCCATAAGCTTCAAATTCCTTATTTAAAAACAGCTCATCTCTGTATCCGAGAACCATGATCTTTTCTGCGTCCAGCTGTTTAGCAGTTTCCAGCATTGGCGGGATTCCGATTCCTCCACCCATGAGAAACACTTTTTTGCCTTTTACTGCATCCAGCGGAAAACCATTTCCCAGAGGTCCCATAGTCTCAATGGGGACCCCTGCATGAAGTCTGGAAAATTCCTCCGTACCGGTTCCTTTTCCTGTAACGCGATATACCAGTCTCAGTTTTCCTTCTGCTTTATCGATCTCACAGAGACTGATGGGTCTTGGCAGAAGCTTACCGCCATTGCGGCTGTAAAGTGATACAAACTGTCCCGGCACTGCATTTTTTCCAATCTCACCTGCATCCAGCCACATACTGTAAATATCTGTACCAATACATTCCTGGCTGAGTATCTTACAGGGCTTTTTTGTTTTTTTACTTTCTGATGTACTCATAAAATGCCTCCTGTATTATCTGTTCTCCAGCGCACCGCTGATATCCGCGATCATATCTTTTACTGCCGCTCTGGAAGCATCTGCGTAATTTTCAGCGCCAAACTCTTTATATTTCTCCTGCTTATATGCAGCGATGATTCCTCTGGAAGAGTTTACGATAGCACCAAGTCCGTCCTCATTAAAGAAATGGACAAGATCTGCGCCCTTTCCACCCTGAGCACCATATCCGGGAACAAAGGATAAATGTCTTCGGCATGATCTTTCTTAATACCTTTCCCATTTCCGGATAGGTCGCACCTACAACAGCACCAACATAACTATATCCATCACCCATAAGCTCATCGCCCCATTGTGCAACCTTCTCACCTACCAGCTCATAGAGCGGGCGACCGTCGATGACACGATCCTGGAACTCACCACTTGATGGATTGGAAGTTTTGACCAGAACAAAGATACCCTTTTTCTCTTCCTTACATACATCCATAAAGGGTTTCACACCATCAGAACCAAGGTATGGATTGACCGTTGCAAAATCCTCATCAAAACCTGCATATTTTTTTGAGCTTACCTGAACCTGTCCCAGGTGACCAACTGCATATGCTGCAGATGTGGAACCGATATCACCTCTTTTGATATCACCGATCACAACCAGATCTTTGGCTTTACAATACTCAACCGTTTTCTTGTATGCGATCAGTCCCGGGATACCAAACTGCTCATACATGGCGATCTGTGGTTTCACTGCCGGGATCAGATCACAGGTCGCATCCACGATCCCTTTGTTATACTGCCAGATTGCTTCTGCAGCGCCCTCCAGAGTCTCTCCAAACTCTGCAAAAGCCTTCTTCTGGATATGCTCCGGAATATAATTCAGCATAGGATCCAGTCCTACAACGATTGGTGCATTTGTTTTGCGGATATTGCTGATCAGTTTGTTAATCATGATTCTTTCTCCTCCTGGTTTTTAAATACAATTTTTCCGTCACAGATGGTATAAAGCACTTTTCCCTTTACTTTCCAGCCATCAAACGGTGTGTTATGTCCTTTGGAAACAAATTTATTTTTATCGATAGCATACTCCTGCTCCGTATCCACGATGATCACATCTGCCGGATGGCCTTTCTGGAGAGTTCCTCTGTCAAGCCCGAGGATTTTCGCCGGGTTCAGGCACATCTTCTCAACCATCTGTTTCAGTGTGATCACATCTTTTTCCACCAGCTCTGTATAGGTGAGCGGAAGGCTTGTTTCCAGACCTACGATCCCAAATGGTGCATTCTTCATAGAACCTGTTTTTTCCTGTGCACTGTGCGGTGCATGGTCCGTGCTGATCACCTCGATGGTACCGTCCTTCAGGCCCTGTTTCAGCGCTTCCACATCCTTCGGTGTACGGAGCGGCGGATTCATCTTGTAATTCGGGTCATCTGTTTTAATATCATCGGATGAAAGGATAAAATGGTGCGGGCATACTTCAGCTGTGATATTGTCGTATCCTTTCTCTTTTACGATCTTCATCATCTGAGCATCCCCATAAGTGGAACAGTGGCAGAGATGAAGATGGACTCCTGTCTCCAGCGCCAGAATGATATCTCTGGCTGTAATGGTATCTTCCACTGCATTGCAGATTCCGGGAAGCCCCAGTCTTTTGGCGTTCTCATCCTCATTCATGCATCCATCTCCACGCAGATCGATATCTTCACAATGGTCAAAAAACGGCACGCCACATTCTGCCGCGATCCTCATTGCTTCTTTACAAAGCGCTGTATTCATCACAGATTTACCATCCTCGGACACTGTCGGGATCCCTGCTTTCACCATTCCGGCAATATCTGCAAGTTCAGTACCCTTTTCTCCCATGGTGGCTGCACCTGCCTGAAGTACATGAATACCGGAAACCTGCGCCGCCTTGTTATGTACATAGTTTACCCGGTCCGGATTATCAATAGTGGGAGTTGTATTTGGCATAGCAACTACAGTTGTCACACCACCACGTGCTGCCGCAGCAGCACCACTCTTGATATCTTCCTTATGTGTCTGGCCCGGATCACGAAAATGGACATGAAGATCGATAATTCCCGGCATGACCAGCTTTCCTTTCGCATCGATCACACGGTCGCCGTCTTTCTTTTTCAGCTTCTGGCCTATTTCCGCAATGATTCCGTCTTCCAGATAAATATCGCCTGTTTTATCCGTATCTGTAGCCGCATCCACGATCCGGCCTCCTCGAATCAGAATCCCCATTTCTGTTCTCCTCTCATCCTGTATTTTCTATCCTAGATCCGACAGTAACTTTCTCATTGCCCGACTATCAGATAGCTTGCGGACTGGCAGACACTTTTGTACACGTCATGGAACAATACATGACCAAAACAAACGAATCT
>ENA-OQMY01000187-OQMY01000187.1-human-gut-metagenome-genome-assembly--contig:-NODE-187-length-19712-cov-2.285933_pt1 | contig 19712 bp, 20 predicted proteins | sample MGYA00242623_ERZ504868 | MGnify/ENA primary metagenome ERZ504868 (study PRJEB26092, sample SAMD00036386) | human gut metagenome | host: Homo sapiens | study: EMG produced TPA metagenomics assembly of...
GCGTTACGCTGAAGCGGGATGATGAGAGGATCGGTGTGGCTACCTATGCAGGATTGGTGCTGCTCAGTATCGGCAACCTGATCGATTATGCGGAGGCGGCTGCCATACGGGACCGGGCGGCGGGATTTCCGCAGACACTCGCTTCGTTTGTAGGATCGAGCGGACGGAGCGTTAAAATCGTGGTTCCTTTTACCTTGTCGGACGGTTCGCTGCCGAAGACGGAAAGGCATATGCGCCTTTTTCACACCCATGCCTGCCTTCGTGCAGGACGCTATTACGAAGCACAGCTCCAGTTGCCCGTCGAATGGAAAGAAGAAGGATGCCCGACGCCGGAACAAGGATGCCGTGTGTCGTATGATCCCGACCTGTATTATAATCCGGATGCCTTGCCGATCCGCCTGGAACAACCTTTGCAGATGCCTGCTCCTGTGACGACACGCGAGGCACACGATGCCGAGACGGACCCTCTGTTGCGCATGGCGCCCGGCTATGAACGCTACAAACGCATATCGCTCCTTTATGAAACCAGCCTTACCGACACCTTGCGGCAGGTCGGGTCGGAAGACGGTGGCGATGAAGGACGGAAAAAGTTCATCGTGCATCTGGCGCGTAAATGCCGGCAATCCGCCATCCCGGAGGAAGATGCCGTCCGTTTTGCCCTGATACACCCGTTCGGCAGGGAGCAGGAGATGGAGTTGAGGGCGACGTTCGGGAACGTCTACAGGAAAGAAAAACATTGCAGCGTACGGCCCTGTATGCCCCGGCGGATGCTGGTGGCGATGCAGATGGAAGAGTTTATGACAAGGCGTTATGAGTTGAGGTTCAACCGGATGAAGGGATGCAAGGAGTATCGCGAACGACATTCGCTGTTTACGGACTATCGCCCGGTGACGGCCGAGGCGGTCAAAAGCATCTGTTTCGAGGCGCAGTTGGAAGGGATATCGGCAATCGAATATGACGTGCAGCGTTACGTGGACTCCCGGCGTGTTTCCCATTACTGGCCGATCGAGGAGTTCCTTTTCGATCTGCCGCATTGGGACGGGCAGGACCGCATCCGTGCCCTTGCCGATTGTGTGCCATGCGAAAACAAGGAGTGGAGGGATTTCTTTTATATTTGGTTCCTCAGTATGGTGGCACACTGGTTGCAGATGGACAGGGAACATGCCAATAGCACGTCACCCCGTGTTGGTCGGGCCGCAGGGTTGCCGCAAGAGTTCTTTTTGCCAGAGTCTTCTGCCGCCCGAATTGCGACCTTACTATGTCGATGGGATCGACTTGGGAAGCCGGAAGGATGCGGAGATGGCGTTGAACCGTTTCGCGCTGATCAACCTGGATGAGTTCGACTCGATACCCGCTTCCCGTCAGCCTTATTTGAAAAACCTGCTTCAGAAGGCGAAAGTGACGTTGCGCAAGCCTTATGGCGAGAGCATGGAGGAGATGAGGCGGTTCGCTTCGTTTATCGCAACCTCCAATACGTTCTCTTTGCTGACCGATACCACCGGCAGCCGCCGTTTTATCGGGGTGGAGGTGAAGGGGATGATCCGGATAGAACCCATCGATTATCCTCAACTCTACGCCCAGGCGGTCAGTGCCTTGAGGGAAGGTGAACGCTATTGGTTTACCCCGGAAGAGGAGGTGCTTTTGAACCGGAATAACCGGATGTTCGAAAAGCGGCCTTTGCTGGAAGAGTTGTTCCTCCATTATTTCCGTATTCCGGAGGAAGAGGAGGTTTGTGAGCCGTTGTCAGCACCTGAAATATTGATGACAATCAGCAAACAGAGCAAAATAGACCTTACGGAAACAAAGCTGAGGTTGTTCGGACAATTAATGCAAAAATATAATGTACGGAAGAAGATGAAAAAAGACCGGAAATACTATTATGTCATACCGGAAACAGAAGAACCGGGTGCCGATGTGCCGGTCGGGTGAGTACATCGACATCTGTATCGACACCAACATCGACACCTGATAATAGATAAATAATCAGGTGTTGGGTTGAAAGGTGTCGATGTGTAGCATGATAATCATTTAATAAAAACTAATATAGTATGAGTATACAATACAGATTTCGTACCCATTTATGATAACCTGAATGAGGACAGCGAGAAAGTAACGGGTTTTTATCCCAAAGTAGTCAGCCGTGGCACAATAAACAAAGAGCGGATGTTTGAAGAAATATCGCACGGTTCGTCTTCCCTCCGTTCGGAACTGGCACGTTCGTGGATGCTGATGGAAGACTATATTATAGATCGGTTGAAAGATGGTTACGATGTCTGCCTGAACGATTTTTGCACTTTCGGTATCTCCGCCAAATACCGTCGTGTAGACCGCATCAACGAAATCCGAGCCGAATCCATTTTCGTAAAGGGCATGTCATGTCCGCACTTCGGAGGTCGTCAATAAAAAAACTCAAATGGGCGCGTTTCGAGAGGGAGTCGGAGAAATGAATCGATATGATAATATTTCCGTGTGTTAATCGGTATTTCTATCGTCTTGTCCTTTTTTCGTCGGTATTTATATCACGCGGTCCGTTCTTGGTAGCTTTGCCCGTTGAAACTTGAAACGAGCACCTACCGCGCGTGGTAAAGACTTATTCTATTTTTGTGTCGGGATAAACTGTATTATCCCCTTTGCTGTTTAACATGGGATAGAAAAACGAAAGATAATTAAAAATGAAGTGTATGAAAAAAGTACTTTTCCTCTTTTTGCTTCTAGCCGGCATGACGAATGTTTATGGGCAGAAGTTTGCGGTAAAGTCAAACTTGCTGTACGACGTGACTGCAACGATCAACCTCGGTGTTGAAATGGGATTGAGCAAGAAGTGGACACTGGACTTGTCCGGTAACTACAACGGATGGAAGTTTGGCGACGACATGCGTTGGAAACATTGGATGGTTCAGCCGGAAGCGCGTTATTGGTTATGTGAGAAGTTTAACGGCCATTTTCTCGGAGTGCATGCCCATTATGCCGATTATAATGTCGGCGGGATCAAATTCCTGAGTAAAAATATGGAGAATTATCGTTATCAGGGCAACCTCTACGGAGCCGGCTTGTCCTATGGTTACCAATGGCTGCTGAGCAACCGTTGGAGCATGGAGGCTGTGATCGGTGTCGGATGGGCGCATCTGGACTATGATAAATATCCGTGCGCATCGTGCGGTACGGTTCAGAAGAGCGAAACGAAAGACTATTTCGGAGTGACGAAGGCTGCTCTTTCTATTATTTACTTTATTAAATAATCGGAGCGATGAAGAAAACAATGAAAATATATATGGCAGCAGCTTTGCTGGCTGTCGTTTCGCCGGCTATCCTGGCTCAGGCCCCGGTAAAAGTGGTTTGTAACGAACTGAAACAAAAAGGGAACGAATTGGTGATCGACGCCGTGATCACGGTCGACGGTAGCCGGATCAAATCTCGCGATAACCTCTCCCTGACACCGGTCTTGGAATCGGCTTCGCAGAAGGAAGGGCTGCCTTCCATCCTGCTGAACGGACGGATCAGTCAGAAAGTGTATGACCGCGAGATCGCTTTGAACAACTTGCAGGATGAACCCCGCTTTTTGGTCGTGCAGGCCGGAAAGAGCGAAAGCGTCATCAACTATAAGACGGTAATCCCGTTTGAGCCGTGGATGAAAGACGCTCGCTTCGTGCTGATCCCGAACATGTGCGGTTGTGGAAAAGAGGAACAGGGTGCTCTGCTCGTGATGGCCGACAAGGTCCTGACCCGTCCCGACAAGCGGTATGAGGTGCAGCCTACCCTGGCTTATATCTCTCCGGAAGCGGAAACGGTAAAACATCGTGCCGAGGTGGGGACTGCTTATCTGGACTTCCAGGTGGGAAAATATGCGATCCTGCCGGATTTCCGTAACAATGCGCTGGAACTGGCGAAGATCGACAATACGGTCAGTACGGTCGTAAACGATAAGAACATCACGCTTGAAGGCATTATCCTGAAAGGTTTTGCGTCGCCCGAAGGCAGCTACAAGTCCAATACGGTCCTGGCCGGCAATCGTGTGAAAGCGCTTGCCGAATATATACGGAAGAAACACGACTTCAAACCGGAGCTGTTCACGTTAGATAACGGTTCAGAAGATTGGGAAGGCCTGAAAGCAAAAGTAGAGGCCGACCGGAGCGTTCCTTCGCGTGAGGCTGTGCTGGCTATCATCAACAGCAATGACGAGCCGGACAAGAAAGACGCCAGGCTGGCTGCTTTGGACGGAGGGGCTCCTTACCGTTATGTATTGAAGAATATCTATCCTTCGTTGCGCCGTTCCGATTACCGTGTCGCTTACCAGGTGCGTTTCTTTACGGTCGAAGAAGGACGCGAGATTATCAAGACGCGTCCGCAGCAGTTGAGTTTGAGCGAAATGTTCGCGGTGGCCAACAGCTACGAGATCGGAAGCAAGGAATATAATGAAGTGTTCGAGATTGCGGTCCGCATGTACAGCGACGATCCTGTCGCCAATCTGAACGCCGCCAATATCGCATTGTCGAAGAACGATTTGGATGCGGCCCGTACTTATCTGGCTAAGGCCGGCAATAGCCCCGAAGCCATCCATGCGCGTGGTGTCCTGAACCTGCTGGATGGGAATCTGGACGAGGCAGGAAAACTGCTGGAACAGGCAAAAGCTGCCGGTGTGAAGGAAGCAGCGGCCAATTTGGACGAGTTGCGTAAGAAAGAGGCCGATAATCAGCTCTTTGATAGCTTTGAGTAGTAAGATTGAGACTTTTACAGTGCAACCTTTGCGGCATTAACCCATATCTTTGTAATATGGAGTTTGCATATAGGAGATTGAGAATTTAAATTATTAAGATTATGGAACGTATAGTGGATGTCGAAAAGGTTCTGATGAACGAGATAGACAACCTGCATGGTGTCTACTTATATCTCGAAGGCGATTCATGGTGCGCGTATGAACGTTCTGCTTATTATCTGGCCAAATTGAATGTGCCGGTGATACTACAGAAAGAAGTAATCCGCGAGGGGTACGATGTGGTTTTGTTGAAAGCACTGTTTGCAGTGGATGACATGTGTTTGCCACTGGCTCCTAAAATGGAGTTGAAGAGGGTGGCGGATGACAAGTTGCAGTTCCACATGTATGACGATATTGATGGTTTTCCCGAATGGAAAGCTTCTCAATTGAATAAGCTGCCTGCGTGACAGGTTGTTGAATAGCATTTTTATTAAACAGCCGTGAGGCTTGAATAAATACTAAGTTGTAAAATTGAGGGTGTATTTTGTCCCGAAGGCTGATCGAAAGATCCCCTTCGGGACTTTTTATTATAAGAATATTTGAAACATACAAATGATGATTTACATCTGCCAAAATTGAACTACATTATTTGGAGGGTGCGGTAAACTATGATCCGGGCATCCGCAGAGAGGGTGACGGTGAAGTTGTTACCGGTTGCCTCGTTTAACGTGCCTTGCCACCAGGCTGTCAGCCGGCGGTTGCGGATGGGCCAGCGCAGCCCGGTGGTGGAAATCGTGCCGGAAGGGGCGAGCGAGAAAAGGGACACTTGGGTTCCGGGTTTACTTTCCAGTGTTGTCGTTTGAAGGATAGGAGTGAAGATCCCATAGTCTGAAAGCATCTCTATCCGTTGGAACAGCGGGGCGTAGTCCATCAGCAACGAGATATTGCCTAACGTATGGTCTTCGCGCAGCCCGGTAGCTCCTAATATCAGAACTTCCTGCTGCCCGGACCGGTGGGCGAAGCGGACGGATTTTGTCAGGTCGTTTATTTCCTGGTCCTCTACGATATGGATGCGGTCGGCATACTGTTCACGAAAACGGGATGGGATACTGTCGAGGTCTCCGACAATCGCTGTCGGAGTGATGCCTGCTTTATCCAACGCCTCGACGGCTCCGTCACAAGCGATGACGACGGAGGCTTGATGCAGAAGATGAAGCGGTAAAGCTGTTTGCGGAAAACGGCCGTTTGCCACGACTACGCAATTATAAGGTGCTATCATTTGTTCTTATTCCTTTCTTTTTCCAAGTGTATAATCCGGCTGCCGCCAGTATGGCGTAGCAAATATAGAGAAACATTGTGGGATAGAGCCCACGCAGGTAATAAAGATAGACGGACACGCAGTTGACGACGATCCAGAAGATCCAGTGCTCGACGATCCGGCGTGCCAGCATCCAAGTGGCGACGATTCCGACGGCGGTGGTAAAAGCATCGCCTGCCGGTATCGGCGAATCGGTGAAATAATGCAGGACATAATAGAGTAACGCAAACAGGGCGACGATGGAAAAGCTGATCCCGGCAAAAACGACGGAGTGTCATATTGCGGTAGAGGATTACCTCCTGAGGAGCTGTCTCTATGTCTTCCGCTGTTTGTTCTTGCCTGCCCTTGCTGCGTGTCCATTGCCAGAAACCGTATATGCTGATGGCTACATAATAGATGTTCAATCCCATATCCGCATATATCTTTGAAAAGAAAAAGACAAAAACATAGACAAGGGAAGTCAGGAAGCCGACAACCCACATGGCACGATGCTGCCTTATCTCCAGAAAGAGATAAAGCAGGCCGGTCAGTACTCCGAAATATTCCAGTAATTGTTCCATCATTTAGAATTTGAATGTTACCCGTGCCATTGCGTTTGTTCCCGCCTGGGTGAAATAGCCGTCTTCTTTGTAACGTTCGCCGTCGACCATTGCCGAGTATACCCATGCATTGGTTTCGTATTGCTCGTTGAACAAATTGTTGATCGTGACATCGAGGGCGATCTCCTTCATAAACTTCGGTTTGAAAACGTAGCCGACACGCAGGTTGCTGACGAAATAGGGATCGATGGAACGGTCTTTGCAAGAGGTGTTGTCGATATACTGGCGGCCGACAAACTGGGAGTTGAAACTTGCGCTGAATTGTTTCCAGCTGAAATTGAACATGCTGTTGGCGATGATGTCTGGCGAAAAGGCGATGTCGGTTGTCCCTAAGTCGTTGTGGTCCTCGCGTAGGAAGTTCCAGTCGGCATCGTAAACCTCGATGCTTTCGATGAAGTTCTTGATCTTGTTCCGGCTGAGTGTCAGGTTTCCGCTCCAGTCCAGCCAGCGGGCGATTTCCACGCCTCCCGTGAGTTCTATTCCCATCCGGTAGCTGTCTTTGATATTGGAAGTGAGGGCTTCGCCGATTTCGCTGATCTTGCCGGTCAGGATCAGCTGGTTGCTGTAATCCATGAAGTAAAGATTGGCGCCGACATGGAAACGGGAGTTTCCGAAACCGTAACCCGCTTCATAGTCGTAGAGCGTCTCGTGCTGCGGGCGTTCGTCCCGGCCGGCCTCGGTGAAGTTGTCCCGGTTTGGTTCGCGGTTGGCTACCGAGAACGAGACGAACGCGTTGTGGCCTCCCTTCTGGAAGTTAATGCCCGCCTTGGGGTTGAAGAAGTTCCAGTGCTTGTCGACATTCACGTGGTCGCCGGCTTTGTCGTCGCTGCCTTCGATCGTGTAGTGGATGCCCCGGTACTGCATGTCCAGATAACCGTTCAGGTTGGGATGGAGCTGGTAATTGGCCTTGGCATACATATTATAATCCAGTTTGTCACCCGTGTTACGGTAATATTCGTAGTCCGGTTCGGGAAGGTTGTTCGATTGTTTCGCCCACATGACACGCCCGAAGTGGTCGCCGTCGTAACGGTTGATGGCGGCTCCGGCTGAGAATTGCAAACGCTCTCCCCGATAGTTGGCGCTGTAGATCGCTCCGTAGAAGTCGTTTTCCAGCCACTTGCGGCGGACGAGGTCCGTCTTGGCGATGGTGTCTCCCTGGCTGTCGATATATGGGGGCAGTTTGTAGTCCTTGACTTTGGCTCCTCCTTTATAATCTTCATAATAGCCTGCCCCATGTGTGTAATGGAGTGTCAGGTTCATGTTCCACAGATCGCTCAGGCGCTGGCTGGCTGTCAGGTGGTAGTTCTGCTGCCGGTAATTGTCTGTTTGGTTCTTGTAATATTTGGTGACCCCGTCTTCTTTATATTCCCCGCAAGGGTTGTAGGTGCGGTCTGAATCTAGCAGATAGGAAGGGACGCCGGTCCATGCCTGGTAGGTCTTCTCGATGCTGCCGAAAGTCTGGAAGCGAATCAGCGTGTTGTTTCCGTAGTAAGCCGCCGAAGCAAAGTAAGAGTGCATGTTGGCCTTGGCTCGGTCGATGTATCCGTCGCTCTGGATATTGGAATAGCGGGCATCGAAAACGAAATGGTCCTGTAGAAGCCCGGTTCCGAGCTTGACAGTGTTCTTGACTGTCCCGAACGATCCGGCCGAGACCGAATATTCGGCATAAGGTTTCAACTCCGATTTCTGCGTCTGCATGGCGACGGTTGCTCCGAAGGCGGCTGCCCCGTTGGTCGAGGTCCCGGCTCCGCGTTGTATCTGGATATTATCGACCGAAGAGGCAAAGTCTGGCATGTTCACCCAGAAGACCGTGTGTGACTCGGAGTCGTTTACCGGTACTCCATTGACTGTGATGTTGATACGGTTGGCATCCGTCCCCCGGATGCGGAAACCGGAATAGCCGATACCTGTCCCTGCATCTGACGTCATGATTACGGACGGCGATTGGAGGATCAGGAAGGGGATGCCTTGTCCGTCGTTCCGACGATTCAGCTCGTCCTTTGTCAGTTCGCTGTAGGCAACCGGTGTCCCTTTGGCTACTTTGGTTGCGGTGACGACCACTTCGTCCAGCGAGATGTCTTTTGAGATTTTCAGAGAATCGGCCGGTCCGGTCGTTTTGCCTTCCGCCGACAATGCCATTAATGTTGAGGCAATAATAAGAACACTTTTCATCCTTTTTCTTTTTGATAACCTGAATTTTAAAAGGAATAGCAGAGGTGGACTGTTTTTACTGAAGATACACTTTTTTCCCTTCGTCGGCATTACCCGTACAGGTTCAATGGGTATAATCTCAGCCAGCCTTCCTGTTTTTGGGCGTCATTCCGGCAAGCACCCCTTATATTCGAGGGCAAAGGAACGAAAAAAACGGGTAATGACCAAATGTTCTGATATATGCTTACTTTTGACATATTAAGTATAAATGTACGCGATAAATCTCTTAACATGCAGAAAAAATATATATTTATTTGAAAACTCACTGATTATTTGTATATTTGCAGACGATTAAGCGAAGATGAGGAGGGGGCGGGCAGTCCCCTTCTTTTGTTCTTAACTGTATGTATATGATTGAAAAGGACGTGATAAGTCAGTTGGTAGAAGAGAAATTAGCTTCTTCCGGCAATTATTTAGTGGATGTAGTAATAAAACCAGGTAACCTGATTATCATAGAAATAGATAATGATGAGGGTGTTTGTATCGACGATTGCGCTGAGTTGAGCCGCTATGTGGAAGGTCACCTGGACCGTGATGTGGAAGACTTCGAACTGGAAGTCGGTTCCGCAGGGATAACATCTCCGTTTAAAGTGCTTCGCCAGTATGTGAAAAATATAGGTAACGAAGTGGAAATGCTGCTTAAAAGCGGTACGAAGTTGACCGGCGTATTGAAATCGGCCGACGAAAACGGGGTGGTGGTCACTGTTGAAAAACAAGTGAAGCCCGAAGGAGCCAAGCGTAAAGTGACTGTCCGGGAAGACCAGTCATATACATTCGATGAAATAAAATATACAAAATACCTAATAAGATTCAAGTAAAAAGATTATGGCCAAGAAAGAGGAAACAATCAGTATGATTGACACACTTGCTGAGTTCAAGGAGTTGAAAAATATAGATAAAGATACGATGATCAGCGTGTTGGAAGACTCATTCCGCAACGTGATCGCTAAAATGTTCGGTACGGATGAAAATTACGATGTAATTATCAACCCGGAAAAAGGTGACTTCGAAATCTGGAGAAACCGTACGGTTGTCGCCGATGACGAACTGGAGGACGAGAATCTTCAGCTGACACTGACCGAGGCCCGTAAGATCGATGCCGACTGTGAAGTGGGCGAAGAGGTGACTGATGAAGTGCATTTTGCCGATTTCGGACGTCGTGCCATCCTGAACCTGCGCCAGACGTTGGCTTCAAAAATACTTGAATTGCAGAAAGACAGTTTGTTTGCTAAGTATAAGGATAAAATCGGCAATATCATCGCAGCCGATGTTTACCAGGTATGGAAGAAGGAGATCCTGTTGTTGGATGACGAGGGTAATGAGTTGCTGCTCCCGAAAACAGAACAGATCCCGACTGATTTTTACCGTAAAGGTGAAACCGTGCGTGCTATCGTACAGCGGGTGGATAACTATAACAACAATCCGAAGATCATCCTTTCCCGTACAGACAAATTGTTCCTGCAGCGTTTGTTCGAACTTGAAGTTCCGGAAATCAACGATGGTCTGATCACCATCAAGGCGATTGCCCGTATTCCGGGAGAGAGAGCAAAAGTGGCCGTTGAGTCGTACGATGACCGTATCGACCCGGTCGGCGCTTGCGTCGGAATGAAAGGTTCCCGTATCCATGGTATCGTTCGCGAGCTGAGAAACGAGAACATCGATGTTATTAATTATACATCCAATATATCGCTGTTTATCCAGCGTGCATTAAGCCCGGCAAAAATTTCCTCTATACGAGTGAACGAAGAAGAACATAAGGCAGAGGTTTATCTTCGTCCTGAAGAAGTTTCATTGGCTATCGGTAAAGGTGGTTTGAATATCAAGCTTGCCTGTATGCTGACCGAATACGCCATCGATGTCTTCCGCGATGTGGAAGGTGCAGATGAAGAGGATATCTATTTGGATGAATTCTCGGACGAAATTGACAGCTGGGTAATCGAAGCACTGAAGAATATCGGGTGCTACACGGCGAAGAGCGTATTGGCTATGAACCGCGAAGAGATTGTAGAACGTGCCGACCTCGAAGAACAGACTGTTGACGAGGTACTTGCTATCTTATCTGCCGAATTTGAAGAAGAAGAGGGAGAACCTCAAGAATAAGTATTACGACAAAGTTTGATATGCCCATAAAATTAATACAAGTACAGAGAAAATTAAATGTAGGAATCAACACGGTTGTTGAGTTTCTACGCAAGAAAGGGTTCGAGGTTGAGGATAACAATCCCAACACGCGAATCGGTGATGAACAGTATGCTTTGCTCGTAAAAGAGTTTGGAAAAGATTTACCGAACGGCGGACGTGAGCGTGAACGGGTCGTGCCCGAACGCTCTCACAGGGAAGCTTCTTCTGTGAAAGAAGAAAAGAGTTCGGAAATAAAGACTGTAATACCGGAAGAATTCAGACCTAAAATTGTGACGAAGGGTCGGATCGATCTGGACAGACCGCATAAAAAACGTGCAGGAGGTGCAGCATCAGCCTGTTTCCGTTCCTGTGGAAAAGAAAGTGGAGAAGCCTGTGGAGGCGGCCACTGCTGCAAAAACTGCTGATGCTCCGGTTGAGGAGGTGAAAACCCCCGAAGTAAAGGCACCTGAGGTGGAAATGCCTGAAGTGAAAATCCCGGAAATGAAACAGCAGCCAGAGGAGATAAAAGAAGAAAAAGTTATAGTAGTGGAAAAGGAACCAGCAGAAGTGATGAAACCGGAGCCTGTACAGGAGCCGAAAACTGCAAATGTAGAGTCAACGACTGCGACGACTGCAGAACCGGCGGCATCTGCCGGCAACGATTCTGACGAGGGATTATTCCGGTTGAATACTCCGAAGTTCGAGTCGAAAATCAAGGTGACAGGGAAGATAGATCTGAACGCGTTGAATCAGTCTACCCGTCCGAAGAAAAAGACGAAGGAGGAACGCAAGAAAGAGCGGGAAGACAAGCGCGAGAAGTTCGCCGGTAACAAAGCGGGGCAACAGTCGGGTAACGGGCTTTTCAATAAAGGACCGAAAGACGGAACGGCAAGACCAGGTGCTCCTGTCAAACCGGGAGAAGGCGGTACGGATGCAAAGAAAAACGTAACCGTATCAAGAAAGACCGCGTAGATGTGAACAATACGCCGGGAACTAATGCACGCCCGTCACGTCCGAACGATGATCGCAAGCCGCGCCTACGCAAGCCGGTGAAGGCGGAAATCAGCGAGGAAGATGTACAGAAGCAGGTAAAGGAAACCTTGGCCCGTCTGACCAACAAGGGAAATAAGAATAATAAAGGTGCCAAGTACCGTCGCGACAAACGCGATGCCATCCAGAAGCGTGAACACGAACTGATGGAACAGGAAGAAATGGAAAGCAAGGTGTTGAAGCTGACGGAGTTTGTGACTGCCAATGACCTTGCCAACATGATGGACGTTCCTGTGACGCAGGTTATCGGTACTTGTATGAGTATCGGTATCATGGTTTCCATTAACCAGCGTCTGGATGCGGAAACAATTAATATCGTAGCTGAAGAATTCGGTTTCCAGACCGAATATGTAAGTGCCGAAGTGGTGGAAGCCATCAAGGCCGACGAAGAAGACGACAACGAAGAAGACTGGGTGGCGCGTCCTCCTATCGTGACTGTGATGGGACACGTTGACCACGGTAAGACCTCTTTGTTGGATAATATCCGTAATGCAAACGTAATTGCCGGTGAGGCAGGAGGTATCACGCAGCACATCGGTGCTTACAACGTGAAGTTGCAGAGCGGGCGTCGTATCACGTTCCTGGATACGCCGGGCCATGAGGCTTTTACCGCCATGCGTGCCCGTGGTGCCAAGGTGACGGATATCGCGATTATCATTGTGGCTGCCGACGATAATGTCATGCCACAGACTGTCGAAGCGATCAACCATGCTTCGGCTGCTGGTGTACCTATCGTATTTGCTATCAATAAGATCGACAAGCCTCATGCCAATCCTGACAAGATCAAGGAGGAACTGGCTAACATGAATTATTTGGTTGAAGACTGGGGAGTAAGTACCAGAGCCAGGAAATTTCAGCCAAGAAAGGTATCGGTGTGGAGGACTTGTTGGAAAAAGTATTGTTGGAAGCCGATTTGCTCGACTTGAAGGCTAATCCGAAGAGACGTGCTGTTGGTTCCATCATCGAATCTTCACTTGACAAAGGACGTGGATATGTTTCTACCGTGTTGGTTGAAAACGGAACACTGAAGGTCGGTGACATCGTACTGGCCGGAACCCATTTCGGTCGCGTAAAAGCGATGTTCAACGAACGTAACCAGCGTATCGAAAAGGCTGGTCCTTCCGAACCGGCTCTGATCCTCGGTCTGAACGGTGCTCCGCAGGCTGGCGATACGTTCAACGTACTGGAAACAGACCAGGAAGCCCGCGAAATTGCCAACCGTCGCGAACAGTTGCAGCGTGAGTTGGGCCTACGTACGCAGAAGATGCTTACGCTGGATGATATCGGTCGCCGTATCGCAGTCGGAAACTTCCAAGAACTGAACGTGATTGTGAAGGGTGACGTGGACGGTTCCGTAGAAGCGTTGTCAGACTCCCTGATCCGTCTGTCTACAGAGGAAATCCAGGTGAACGTGATCCACAAGGCTGTCGGTCAGATCTCCGAATCGGATGTCGTACTGGCTGCCGCTTCTGATGCGATTATTATCGGATTCCAGGTGCGCCCGGCATTGCCTGCACGCCGCCTGGCAGAGAAAGAGGGAGTTGAAATCCGTCTGTACTCGATTATCTATGATGCGATCGAAGAAGTGAAGAGCGCTATGGAAGGTATGCTTTCACCGGAAATCAAGGAAGAGATCACTGCGAACGTGGAAGTGCTTCAGGTCTTCAAGATCACGAAAGTGGGTACGATTGCCGGGTGTATGGTACGTGAAGGTAAGATCAAGCGTTCGAACAAGGTGCGCGTGATCCGTGACGGTATCGTGGTTCATTCCGGAGAGTTGGAATCTTTGAAACGTTTCAAGGATGATGTGAAGGAAGTGGTTGCCGGTTTGGATTGTGGTTTGAACATTGTCAACTACAATGATATTCAGGTTGGTGATATCATCGAGGCATACGAAGAAACGGAAATCAAGAAGACATTGTAAACATGAACTGGTTGGACATTACATTGCTATGTCTGGCAGGAATAGGATTTGTGAAAGGCCTGTTTGATGGAGTCATCAAACAGGTTGTTTCGCTTATAGCCCTTTTGGTCGGGTATCTTTTTTTGTACGTAAGGCGGCACTTTGGCTGCGTGGATATATATTGGCATTGGGCTGGTTTCCCGAACAAGGAGTGACGGTGCTCAGCTACGTGGCGGGTTTCCTGTTGATCGTGGGTGTCATATTGCTGGCGGGTGAGATTCTGACTCGTGTCGTGGGAGCGACGCCGTTGAGCGTCCTGAACCATTTGGTGGGTGGTGTCTTGGGGCTTTGCTTTATGATGGCGTTTGTCAGCCTTCTGCTGAACAGTATGGAGATGATAGACAAGGGATCGGTCCTGATCCCGCGTCAGGCAAAGGTCGAATCCCGTTTTATAATTCAGTCAAAGAATAATCCCAACCATTTACTTCCAAAATTTGTTTTTAAGGAGGAATAGGTTTCATAATTTGAACAATATATTTAATGTATAATGGAAGATTCAAACGACATACTAAATGAGGTGACGACCGGTGATTATAAGTACGGATTCGTTACCGATATAGATACGGAGGTGATTCATCGCGGATTGGATGAAGAGACTGTTCGTATTATTTCCGCCAAGAAGAATGAACCGGAATGGCTGCTTGAGTTCCGCTTGAAAGCCTTCCGCCATTGGCAGACACTGGAGATGCCGACATGGCCTCACCTGAATATCCCGCCGATCGACTATCAAGATATCATCTACTATGCCGCTCCGAAGAAGAAGGAAGGCCCGAAGAGCCTGGATGAGGTCGATCCGGAACTGATGAAGACTTTCGACAAACTGGGTATTCCTCTGCACGAACGTGCGCAGCTTAGCGGGATGGCGGTCGATGCAGTGATGGACAGCGTCTCCGTAAAGACAACATTCAAGGAGACGCTTGCTGAGAAGGGCATTATCTTCTGTTCTTTCAGCGAAGCCGTCCAAGCATCATCCCGATTTGGTCCAGAAATATCGTGGGAAGCGTGGTCAGTTATCGTGATAATTTCTTTGCCGCATTGAATTCGGCGGTGTTTTCGGACGGTTCGTTTGTCTATATCCCGAAAGGCGTGCGTTGTCCGATGGAGCTTTCTACCTATTTTCCGTATCAATGCGGCCAATACCGGACAGTTCGAACGTACATTGATTGTGGCGGATGATGAAGCCTATGTCAGTTACCTTGAAGGTTGTACCGCCCCGATGCGCGATGAGAACCAGCTTCATGCGGCTATCGTCGAAATCGTAGCGCATGAACGGGCCGAAGTGAAATATTCCACCGTTCAGAACTGGTATCCGGGTGACAAGGATGGAAAGGGAGGTATCTACAACTTCGTGACTAAACGCGGACTGTGCAAGGGCGAAGGGAGCAAGATCTCTTGGACACAGGTGGAGACTGGTTCCGCTATTACCTGGAAATACCCAAGCTGTATTCTGGCCGGTGATAATTCGGTAGGCGAGTTCTACTCGGTGGCCGTCACCAACAATTACCAGCAGGCCGACACCGGTACGAAGATGATCCACCTTGGACGGAATACTCGCAGTACGATCGTCTCGAAAGGTATCTCCGCCGGGCATAGCCAGAACAGCTATCGCGGCTTGGTGAAAGTTTCTCCCCGTGCCGAAGGCGCCCGTAATCATAGCCAGTGCGACAGCCTGTTGCTTAGTTCGACTTGCGGTGCCCATACCTTCCCCTATGCCGATATCCAGAACGAGACGGCGGTAGTGGAACACGAAGCGACGACGAGCAAGATCAGCGAAGAACAGTTGTTCTATTGCCGGCAGCGCGGTATCTCGGTCGAGGAAGCTGTCGGTCTGATCGTCAACGGGTATGCCCGCGAGGTAATGAACAAGCTCCCTATGGAGTTTGCCGTGGAGGCACAGAAGCTGCTGACTATTTCTTTAGAAGGAAGCGTAGGATGATTTTATGATTTATGATTTATGATTTATGCGTCGATGATAAATCATAAATCATAAATCATAAATCGCATAAATCATAAATTATAAAGTCATGTTAGAGATAAAGAACTTACATGCCAATATCAATGGCAAAGAGATATTGAAAGGAATCAACCTTTCTGTCAAGGCGGGTGAGGTACACGCCATCATGGGGCCGAACGGTTCCGGGAAAAGTACCTTGAGCAGTGTGTTGGTCGGTAATCCGGCATTCGAAGTAACGGAAGGGGAGGTGATCTTCAACGGTAAGAGCCTGTTGGATCTCGAACCGGAAGACCGTAGCCGTGAAGGTATTTTCCTGAGTTTCCAGTATCCGGTGGAGATTCCGGGAGTCAGCATGGTGAACTTCATGCGTGCCGCCTTGAACGAACATCGTAAATATAAAGGGCTGGAACCTGTTTCGGCTACCGACTTCCTGAAGCTGATGCGCGAGAAGCGTGCGATTGTGGAATTGGACAATAAGCTGGCGAGCCGCAGCGTGAACGAAGGTTTTTCGGGTGGTGAGAAGAAGCGGAACGAAATCTTCCAGATGGCAATGCTCGAACCGAAGCTGGCGATTCTCGATGAGACGGATAGCGGTCTGGATATCGATGCCCTCCGCATCGTGGCAAATGGTGTCAACCACTTCGTACGCCAGAGAATGCGGCTATCGTGATCACGCACTACCAACGTCTGCTGGATTATATCAAGCCTGACGTGGTCCATGTCCTCTACAAAGGACGTATTGTCAAAAACCGCCGGTCCCGAACTGGCTCTCGAACTCGAAGTAAAAAGGCTACGACTGGATCTAAGAAAGAGATGGGAGAAGAATAAGAATAATTAGGCACGGATTACACGCGAAATCCGTGTAATCCATGCCTAAAAAAATTAGATAGTAATGAAAGCAGAACAACAATATATCGATCTTTTCACCATTATGAGGATCTGATTTGTCGGCATGCGGCGGGGTTGATGAATTTGCCGCGTGCAGAGGCTTTGGCTGATTTGGAACGGTTGGGCTTTCCGACGGTGAAGAGTGAAGATTATTAAATAGTACAGATGTGGCGCAGGCTTTTGCTCCGGATTACGGGGTGAATATCAATCGTCTTGATATCCCGGTCAATCCGTACGACGTGTTTCGTTGTGATGTCCCCAACCTGAGTACCTCGCTTTATTTTGTGGTGAATGATACTTTCTATGACAAGATGTTACCGAAAGCCCATCTTCCCGAAGGTGTTTATGCCGGGGGAATGCGTACTTTCATGGAAAAGTATCCCGAAGTGGCTTCCCGCTATTATGGCAAGGCGGCACCAACCGGTAAGGATGGTATCGTTGCCTTGAACACTATGTTGGCTCAGGACGGTTTTGTGGTCTATGTGCCGGAAGGTGTCGTAGTGGAGCGTCCGATCCAGTTGGTGAATATCTTCCGCAGCGATGTAGACACGATGGCGAACCGCCGTATCCTGGTGATTATGGAGCCTCGTTCGGAAGCCAAGCTGTTGGTGTGCGATCATAGCATCGACGATGTTAAGTTCTTAGCCACGCAGGTTGTCGAGATCTTTGCGGGTGAAGGTGCCTTCTTCGATTATTACGACCTCGAAGAGAGCAGCATGTCGACTACTCGTTTTGCCTCCGTGCATGTGAAGCAGGAAGCGGGAAGTAATGTTTTGGTGAATGGTATCACGCTGAATAACGGCCTTACCCGTAACAACTATTATATCGAGCTGAACGGCGAACAGGCTGAAGCGACTTTGTGCGGTATGTCGATCCTAGACAAAGAACAGCAGCTGGATACCTATAGCCATATTACGCATGCCGTACCTTATTGTACTAGCAACGAACTGTTCAAGAATGTTTTGGACGATCATGCGGTCGGTGCGTTCAGCGGCCGTATTTTAGTGAAGGAAGATGCACAGAAGACTGCGGCCTATCAGACGAACCGCAATCTTTGTGCGACCCGTGAAGCTCGCATGTACAGCAAACCTCAGTTGGAAATCTATGCCGACGATGTGAAATGTTCGCATGGCATGACCACCGGACAGTTGGACGAAACTGCTTTGTTCTATATGCAGAGCCGCGGCATTCCTCGTGACGAGGCACGCATGTTGTTAAGCGTAGCTTTCACCGCGGACGTGATCGATTACGTACGTCTGGATGCTTTGAAAGACCGTTTGCATAAATTAGTAGAAAAACGTTTTCGTGGAGAACTGGCGAGATGTGCCGGTTGCCGGATTTGTAAATAAGAATAACATATGCAATTGACTCATATCGCTATCTGGACGAACGAACTGGAACGTTCGCGTGATTTCTATATCAAGTATTTCAACGGGAAAAGCAACGAGAAGTATGTGAATCCGAAGAAAGGCTTTGCCTCTTATTTCGTCACTTTCGAGGAGGGCTTCACTTGAAATCATGCAGCGACCGATATTACCAAAGAAACGGCAGATGTCTTCATCGGACTTGCCCATTTTGCCTTTTCTACCGGATCGAAAGAGAAGGTGGATGCCATGATCGAACAATTCCGTTCGGACGGTTACAAGATCGTAGGCGAGCCGCGTATTACTGGTGACGGTTATTATGAAGGAGCTGTTTTGGATCCGGATGGTAACATTGTTGAGGTGATCGCTTGACGGAAACGTACCGGGATTGATATTACCAGACGCAGATAAATACGGAAGGGCGCTGAGTTATGCGGACATCATTGGTAAGATAAGTCCGCATGATTCTGCGCTCTTTTGTTTTCGGTACTCAGTAAAGCCAGACAGCCGTGTATGGGCGGAAAGGCCGGATCAGTTCATATAGGATAAGAATACCAACAGAGGTATGTAGTCTTTCAGATTGACATGTAACGTTTTTCAGAGCCTGGGCGATATGGTATTCCACGCCTTTGGTTGTCATACCGAGTGTTTCTGCGATCTCTTTGTAAGGTTTGTTTTCGTAGCGACTCATGATGAAGATACGGCGGGTCTGTTCCGGCAGGGAGGCCAATGTCTTGTTCACGATTTCTTGTGCTTCGGCTGTAAACAGTTCTTCCGGATTGCAGGCTTCGAGGGTGGAGATGCGGGTGTTCAGTTCCCATTCGGCATGATTCTTCAGATGTTCGCTGGCATCTTCCCTGACTTGTATATGTTGCAGGTAGTTGATACATTTGTTTTTGATGATCGTGAGTATATAGGCCGGAACATTGGAATCTGCCTTTAACGTGTTCCGGTTTTCCCAGTATTGCATCAGTGCCTCTATGGTGAAATCTTCGGCAACAGCTATATCCCTCACATATATATTCGCAAAGCGGATGAACCGTCCTTGATAATCTGCGAATAATTGATTGAAGGCCTTTAAATCTGCTGAATATTCCATATACCCTATCGATTAGCGCGTAAATATAATAAAATTTAAAAGAAAAGCTATATTTATTCCACGTAGATTACCTTTCCGATTTTTACCGCTTCCTTCTCTATATTGAAAATTCCTGCCCTGTGTCTGGTAGGACGGTGAGGCAGAGCAGGAATATGTAAATGAGTTTTTTTATGCGTCGTTCTTTATAACCCCATTGAAGGTGGAAGCGATCCGGCGGAAGAAGCCCATTCTTTATTGGGGCTATCTCCCATGACGAACGAAAGGATGCCTCCGTTCATGATGTCTTTGTGGAGGATGTAGCTCTTGTTGTATGGCTGACCGTTAAGGGTAGCCGACTGAATGTAGATATTCTTTTCCGATGCCCCTTTGGCTTCGATTGTGAATTTCTTGCCGTTTTCAAGTGTGATAACGCTTTCTTCGAATGACGGGCTGCCGATCACGTAGTAGGGCAT
>ENA-OQMY01000192-OQMY01000192.1-human-gut-metagenome-genome-assembly--contig:-NODE-192-length-19391-cov-3.296927_pt1 | contig 19391 bp, 16 predicted proteins | sample MGYA00242623_ERZ504868 | MGnify/ENA primary metagenome ERZ504868 (study PRJEB26092, sample SAMD00036386) | human gut metagenome | host: Homo sapiens | study: EMG produced TPA metagenomics assembly of...
GCTGTCGCCCAGCAGGTCCGAACCGTACGTTTTGGATGGGAATCTCGCCTGCGGAATAACCGGTCCACAGGGCGCATGCCAGTTGCGGCGTGAAGCCGCAGAACCACAGGTTGGTGGTGTTGTCAGTGGTGCCCGTCTTGCCGGCATAGGGCTGGTTGACGCTCAGCGCGCCGGCGGCACCCGTGCCGCTGCCCTGCATGACGCCGGATAGAACGTCGGTAACCGCGGCAGCCTCGCCTTCGGTGAGCACCTGCGTGGGATTGTCAGTGTGCTGGTACAGAACCGAGCCGGTACGCGAGTCGATCTCGGTAATGGCGATGGGCTGACGGTAGTAGCCACCGTTGGCAAACGTTGCGTAGGCAGATGCCATCTCGAGCGGTGAGATGGACCCGGTGCCGAGCGTCATGACGGGAACGTCCTCGATATTGTCCTTGGCGGGATCGATGCCAAGCTTTTTGACGAGCGACATGATCTTGTCATTGCCGATGGCTTCGGCCACCTGAATGTAGCCGGTGTTGGATGAGTATGCCGTTGCCTGTTTAAGCGTGATGTTGCCATAGCTCTGGTTGCCGTAGTTTTGCACCTCGGTCGTGGTGCCCTTGGCCTTGAGCGGCGAGTTGCAGTTGAGGGTGACGTTGGGGTTCATACCGTTTTGGATGGCAGTTGCCAGCGTAAAGGCCTTAAACGTGGAGCCCACGGGGCGCTTTGCCGTAGCGTGGTTCACGTGATTCTCGTCGGCGTTGTAGTCGTAGCCGCCCACCATGCACTTGATGTAGCCGGTCTTGGGGTCAACGACGACCATGCCCATGTCCAGTCCGTCGAGCGAAAGCGTGTCGAGCTGCGAGCGCACGGCCTCCTCGGCCACCTGCTGCATGGTGGGGTCGATGGTGGTCTTGACGGTCAGACCGCCCTTAAAGAGCACGTCGGTGGAGAACTCCTGCTCAAGCAGCTGCTTAACGTAGGCGACAAAGTAGGGCTGAGAGTACACATCGACGCCACTGCCCGAAATCTCGGTCACGTTAAGCGTGATGGGCTCAGCCTGCGCGGCATCGTGCTCTTCCTGCGTGATGTGGCCCAGACGCAGCATGTTGTCCAGAACCTTGTTGCGGCGGGACAGCGCCAAGTCGGGATTAACCGTGGGGTCGTACTGCGAGGGCGAGTTGGGAAGGCCGATCAGCAGCGCGGCCTCGCTCAGGGTGAGGTCGGCGGCGGTTTTGGACAGATAGGTCTCGGCGGCGGCCTCGATGCCATATGCTCCATGGCCGTAGTAGATGGTGTTGAGGTACATCATGAGGATCTCGTCTTTGGAGTACATATCCTCCATCTTGATGGCGATATAGGCCTCGCGCACCTTACGCTCGATGGTCGAGTCGAATTGTTCCTCCTGCAAGATGGTGTTGCGAACCAGCTGCTGGGTGATGGTCGATGCGCCCTCGTGGCCGCCGATGAGGGTTGCCACCGATGCGCGTGCAATGCCCCAGAGGTCGATGCCGCCGTGCTCGTAGAAGCGCTCGTCCTCAACGTCAACGGTGCCCTGCAGCACGTACGGGGACACTTGGTCCTTGGTGATGGACTTGCGGTTTTGCGTGTAGAAACTCGCAATGGTATTGCCGTTGCAGTCGACGATGTCGGTGGGCTCGCTCACCAGATACGCGTTGGCATCGGTGTAGTCGGGCAGATCGGACAGCCAGCGGTTGACGTTGCCGATCATGCCGATGCCAAACGCTACGCCCGCGATAAGCAGAAAGCCCAAAAACGAGAGCAAGATCATGGGAAGGGCATGCGTCTTGGAGCGACCGCGCCCCTGTCGTTGGCGAGGACCCATATATTGACCTCCAGGTATGTCGTGCCAGGCGGCAGGTATGCTGCCGGGCAGGATGGACATAAGTTATTACACGATAAACCAATCGGGGCATGCGGGGTCTCGTGTATGCTGGTTGGCAGCAATTTTCAGAGTGAAAGCACACCTTGGCAAGGAGTTTACCGATGGCGATTCGGCCGATGGAATCGAGCGGACAATGCGAAAGCGAGTTGGCGGCGGCTGAAGTGGCGCTGCCCGAACTGCTGGCGCCTGCTGGCGGACTTGACCAGATGCTCGCGGCGATTGCGGCGGGTGCCGATGCCATCTATGCGGGGCTGGACGGATTCAACGCTCGAGTGAGCGCGCATGGCTTTAGCGATGATGAGTTCGCGCGCGGTTGTGCCGTGGCCCATGCCCGTGGCGTGCGTGTGTACGTGACGCTCAACGTGTTCGTGTTCGATGATGAGCTTGCCGACGCCGTGGCGTTGGGGCGCATGCGCGCGCGTTGGGTGCCGATGCGTTGATTGTGGCCGATGCCGGGCTGGCTTGTGCACTTCGTGCGGCGATTCCGGGGGTCGAGATTCACCTGTCCACTCAGGCGGGCGCTCATAGCGAGGGTGCCGTGCAGTTGGCTGCCAAGGAGTTGGGCGTTGAGCGCGTGACGACTGCGCGCGAGCTGAGCGTGGCAGAGATTGAGGCGCTTTGCGCTACTGGCGTGCCCATCGAGGTGTTCTGTCACGGCGCTATTTGCATTGGCTATTCAGGCGCGTGTGAGTTTTCGGCCCTTCGACGTGGCCGCTCTGCGATGCGCGGTGATTGCACGCAACCGTGCCGTCTATCCTATGACTTGGTGGACGAGGCGGGGCAGAGTGTTGTCGCTGTCGAAGGGGATCGCCTGCTTTGTCCGCGTGACTATCTGGGCATCGCGCATCTGCCCGAGCTTGTTGCCGCCGGCGTGGCATCGCTCAAGATCGAGGGCCGCATGAAGAATCCCGACTACGTCTTTAACGTGGTGAGGGTGTGGCGTCGGGCGCTCAATATGCTGCGCGACGGCACATGGGATGCCGATGCGGTGCCGGCGCTTGAGCGCGAGCTGGGAAGGTCGTTCAACCGCGGCTTTACCGATGCGTATCTGCGGGGTCGTTCGGGCGCCGAGCTCATGAGCTTTGAGCGCGCGATCAACCAGGGCGTGCGCGTGGGCCACTTGGTGGCGGTGGGTCACGAAGAGGTGACGGTTGAGCTTGATGCCGCCGTGGCGGCGGGCGATACGCTCGAGATCCGATTTTACCCGGGTGCCGACGCGCGTCCCGATGTGCCCAAGCGCTGGCCACAGGTGCCTTGCCCCGTGGATGCCGCTGCGGGAGAGCGCATCGTCGTGCGTTGCAAACGCAAGGTGGACGCGGGCTGCGAGGTCTATCTGATTCGCAGTGCCGGCGTGCTGGGGCAGACGGCAACGGTGTTGGAGCGCATGCGGGTCGAGGCAGATGCGGTCGCGCCTGTTGAGCGGTCCGTTGAGGTGTTGCCGTTTGAGGGCGTTCTGGCAGATGTCGATGTGCCGACGGAGTTGGCGGGGCCGGCGGAGCCGGCAAAGCATGTGGCATTTGCTCGTATGGTCTTTGCTTGGGAGCTGATGGATGTGGATCCGCGTGATGAGCGGGATCTGTCCGATGCAACGGTGGTGCTCGACGAAGTGTGCCGCGCGGGCGACACCGAGCGGACTCGGGCACTTATGCAGCGTGCCGGGCGCGTCGTCTGCCGCAATCTGGGGCAGGTGGCGATGGCCCGCGAGTTGGGCACGGCGTTTGACGTGGCGGCGCCGGTGTTCTGCGCCAATCGGGCCACACTTGCTTGGCTGCGCGGGCTTGGTGCGGGGTGGGTATACTTGCCTGCCGAGTTGCTCGGCAATGATAGGGGGCGTATTGCCGAGCTGGCTGCTGAACCCGGCGTCTTGGGTCCGGTCGACGCCGACCGTCCCGAGCTCATGGTGTGCGAGCACTGCTTGCTGACCGCCGAGGGCGTCTGCGCCACCGATGCGACGGGGCAGGTCCGTTGCCGCGACTGCTTGCGTCGTCGGCAGGCGCGCTATCTGGTCGAACGTGACGGTACACGTCTGCCAGTTGCCATTGACGCATGCGGCAGGACGAGGATTTTCCTGTCGTAGGCGCCGCGTCGTGTCAGTTTGTTATCATAAGAGAGTTTATGGACTTCCAGCACCGCCGTTTTCGGCGAGGGTGCTATAGCAAAAGGAGGATACCCAATGCTGTCTGTTGACGAGCAAATGCGTATCATCACCTCGGGCGCCGCGCAGATCGTCCCCGAGGCCGACCTTCGCAAGAAGCTTGAGAAGGGCGAGCCCCTCAACATCAAGCTCGGCGTCGACCCCACCAGCCCCGACCTGCACTTGGGCCACGCCGTGCCGCTGCGCAAGATGCGTCAGTTCCAGGACCTGGGCCACAACGTCACCCTCATCATCGGTAACGGTACCGCGCTGATCGGCGACCCTTCGGGCAAGAATTCCACCCGCCCGCAGCTTTCGCAGGAGCAGATTGAGGCCAACGCCGAGACCTACGTGAGCCAGGCCATGAAGATCCTGGATCCCGAGAAGACCACCATCGTGCACAACGGTGACTGGATCTTGTCGATGGATCTGGCCGGTCTGCTGCAGGTGTGCTCCAAGTTCACCGTCGCCCGTATTCTTGAGCGCGATGACTTTACCAAGCGCTACCAGTCTCAGACGCCGATCGCCCTGCATGAGTTCCTGTATCCCGTGATGCAGGCATACGATTCGGTCATGATTAAGGCTGACGTGGAGATGGGCGGCACCGATCAGCTCTTCAACCTGCTCGCCGGCCGCGAGCTCATGGAGAAGATGGGCATGGAGCCCCAGATCGCGCTCACCATGCCGCTGCTCGAGGGTACCGATGGCGTGCGCAAGATGTCCAAGTCCTATGGCAACTACATCGGCCTGACCGACGCGCCCAAGGATATGTTCGGCAAGACCATGTCCATCCCCGACGAGATGATCGGTAAGTACTATCGCCTGGCGAGCTCGCTCACCCCGGCCGAGGTCGACAAGATCGACGCTGCTTTGGCCGACGGCTCTGCCGATCCCTATGAGCTCAAGCGCGCTCTGGGCCGCGACCTGTGCGACACCTACCACGGCGCCGGCGCCGGCGACGAGGCTCAGGCCGAGTTCGACCGCGTGTTCAAGAGGGCAGCTCGCCGATTCCCCGAGAAGCATGTTGAGCTGACTGTTAACGACGAGGGCCAGATCTACCTCGCCGGCCTGCTCAAGGACCTGGGTCTTTCGGCCAGCGCCGGCCAGGCCCGTCGCGACATCGACGGCGGCGGCGTCAAGATCAACGGCAAGGCCGTGGCTCCCAAGAGCTACAACATCGATCCGAGCGCCCTCAAGCTGGGCGACACCCTCTCCGTAGGCAAGCGCAAGGGCTTCAAGTTGGTCTAACGAGCGAGTTGACCTCACAAGTGCAACAAGGCCGCAGCCGGGATTTCCGGCCGCGGCCTTTTAGTTACGCGGTTTTACGAAACCGCGTAACGGCTCGACGCTGCAAACCCGCCAGAGCGGCAATCTGCCTTTTAACTTCGGCGGCATGACCAAAAGGTCAATGCCGCCTCGTTTCAAGGCACCTTGCTCGTTCTGACGGGTTTTCGCTGTCGTTGCCAAAACATCGGCGCTTCCGTTGTTGGCACTTAGGGACGATCCTTTTGTGCCGGCACTTTGGGGCACTCCTTGTCATTGGTGCAAAGCAACCTGTCTCCATTGCGCTGAGCGGCGTGTGCCGTTAAGCGGAAGGGGTGTTAGCGGGACTTTCTTTTGGGCATACAATGGCTATTGTCTTGCTGCGGTGAAGGCCTGTCCGCTCCGCAGCTGTTTTCTACGGTTAAAGGAGAATGTATGTCCGTTGAGGTCATGAGGTCTGTGATCGAGGCCGCCGAGGGCCGCGTGCCCGTCGACACGCTGTTTACCAATGCGCAGATCGTCGACGTGTATGGCCAGCGTGTGGCGCCCGGTAGCGTTGCCGTCAAGGACGGTGTGATCGTCGGCGTGCTCTACGATGGTCGCGACGATGCCGCTGGCACCTACGAGGCAGCTGAGGTCGTCGACTGCCAGGGTCGCTATCTCGCTCCCGGTTTTATTGACGGGCATCTGCACATTGAGTCCTCGAACATCCGTCCCGCCGAGTATGCTCGCATGGCCGCGACGCGCGGTACTACCACCGCCATTGCCGACAGTCACGAGATTGCCAATGTTGCCGGTCTCGACGGCTTGCGCTTTATGATCGAGGATGGCCGCCGCGCGCCCATCTCCATCAAGTACATGATGCCTTCGTGCGTGCCCGCGCTGCCCGACGAGCAGGCCGGTGCCGTGATTACCGCCGCCGATATGCAGGAGTTTTTTTGCCGAGCATCCAGGCGATGTCTTTGGCCTGGGCGAAATGATGAACCTGCCGGGCGTCTTTATGGCCGACCCCGAGACCTGTGCTCGCATCGATGCTGCCAACCAGACGCCGTCCAAGCAGGTCGACGGCCATGCGCCGCTCGTTGCCGGTAAGGACCTCAACGCCTATGCCGCAGCGGGCATTATCGCCGACCACGAGTCGACGATTCCCGAGGAGGCGCTCGACAAGCTATCCCGCGGCATGTATGTGATGCTGCGTGAGGGCACGTGCAGCCACGACCTGGCCAATTTGTCCCCGATGCTGCTGGAGAATCCCGCGCGCGCCCGCCGCTGCTGTTTTGCGACTGACGACCGTGCTCCCTCCGATGCGCTTTCGACCGGTATGATCGACAACGCCTGCCGCGTGGCTATCGAGGCCGGTATTGACCCCGTGGTTGCCATCTCTATGGCGTCCCTTTCCACGGCTGAGGCGTTTGGTCTGGACCACGGTTGTCGCGACCCGCACGAGCTCCGCGGCGCAATCGCCCCGGGCAAGCGCGCTGACCTGCTGTTGCTCGATGACCTGACGTTTGCTAAGGCTCCGCATCGCGTATATGCCGCCGGTGCCCTGGTGGCGCAGGACGGCACCTTTGTGGGCGAGATTGCACCCGAGATGGCCGAGGTTGCGGCCCTTGCCGATGAGCTGCGTGCTTCCGTTAAACTGCCGAAGCTATCGCTCGACGTGTTCGACTATGCCTTTAAGCCGGGCGAGGCTGTGATTGACGTGGTGCCGGGTAAGGCCATCACGGGTATGGTTCGTCCTGAGACTGACGAGGACTTGCGCCGCATTATGCTGATTGAGCGCCATGGCCGTGGCGTGTCGCTGCAGGCCGAGGGCGCCGACGGCGACGGCCCCGCGGGTCTGGGCTTGGTCGGCAAGCATATCGGCTGTGGTTGGGTGCGCGGCTTTACCATCACGGGCGGCGCCATTGCCTCCACGATCGGCCACGACTCGCACAACGTGTGCGTGGTGGGCGACAATGCGGCGGATATGATGGCTGCCGTTGAGGCCGTGGGGCAGGGCGGCCACGTGCTGGTGCGCAACGGCGAGATCGTGGCGCGCATTCCGCTGGCGCTCGGCGGCCTGATGAGCGAGGGCGCTGCCGAAGACGTTGCGGCGCAGCACGACGACTTTATGGTCAAGGCGCGCGCCATGGGTATTGAGCCGCCGCTCGACCCCATCATGGGCATCATCTTCCTGCCCCTGCCGGTCATCCCGACGCTCCGCATCCGCCCCGAGGGCATGTTCGACGTCACAACCTTCACCTACGCCGACTAGTCATCGGGGACGTTTTTAAACGACTGGCCGTCGGGGTGGCGTGTCGCCTGACGCCGCGACCGTAGGGCCTCTGGCGCGCGTGAGCTATTTGCTAGGTCCTTGTAACGTTTATGACTGCGGGGTCTTATTTGAGCTCCCTTTGGGTACGTTGGAATCGGATACACGTCCGATTCCATCAAGCCCGAAGGGAGCTTTTCTATGTTTAAACTGATTGCATCCGATATGGACGGCACACTGCTTGACGAAAATGGTCAGGTGCCGCCTGAGACCTACGAATTGATCCTGGCACTACGCGAGCATGGTGTACATTTTGCCGCATCGTCAGGCCGCCGCTACGATCGCCTGTGCGAGTTCTTTGCGCCCGTTCGCGACAAGATGGACTTTGTCGCGGCTAACGGTGCCCAGGTCTACGCCGACGGCAAAATGGTAGACCGCGAGGTGTATTCGCACCTGGCGATTCGAAAGCTCGCCCAGGCCGTCGCGACGTTTCCCAATTTGCACCTTGCGCTCTTTGACCGAACCAAGTCCTTTTTGCTCGATGACGAGAGCAAGTTCGTGCGCGAGGTTGATAAGGACCTCCCCAATGCCGAGCGCATTTGGGAGCTGCCCGATCCCAGCGTAAATATCATCAAAGCGAGTATCTTTTGCGACGACGGTGTCGTTATGGACAGTGCGTACGTGCTACAGCGCGAACTCGGTCAGCTCTTTACCTTTGCGCCTTCAGGCAACGCGTGGATCGATGCCATGCAGCCCGGTGTGTCGAAGGCTTCGGGCATCGCACAGCTCGCGGAGCATTACGGCATTGGGCGCGATGAGGTTATGGCGTTTGGCGACTCTATGAACGACTACGAGATCATTCGCTTTGTCGGCACGGGTTGCGCGATGGAAAACGCGCGCCCCGCGCTCAAGGCGGTGGCCGATCGCGTGGTGGGTCGTAACCGCGACCACGCCGTCCAGCAAGAACTCCGCCGTGTTCTGGAGAGCCTTGCTTAATCCAGCAGTTAGGGACGTTCCTTTTCTGCCGGGTTGCTGCTGCTAGGCGAGGGCGGCCATGATGGTGCGGGCGACGCCGTCGTGGTCGTTGTCGTGTTCGGTGATGGCGTCGGCGGCCTCGCGGTCCTCGGGCTCGGCGTTGATCATGGCCATGCCGTGGCCCGCTGCCTGCAGCATGGGGATGTCGTTGATGTTGTCGCCGAACGCCCAGGCGTCGGCGAGACGCTCGCCCAGGTGCTCGCATAGCCACGTGAGGGCCGTTCCCTTGGTGGTGCCCGCGCCCATGACCTCGATATTCATGGCGTACGAACGCGTGACCTCAATGCCTCCGAGCGTGTCGAGCTCCGCCGCGATGGCGTCGCGATCGGCTGGGTCGTGCCAGTACATGGCGATGCGTTCGAGCGTCTCGACCTCGTCGATCTTGTTGTCGATATCTATGTCGATCGGTGTTCGTGTGCGCTTGAGCGAAGCCGCGATGTGGGGGTCGCCGCCGCAGAATTCGTCCAGGCGCGTGTAGAGCGAGCGGGGGAGGAAGCACTGCCCGTCCGCGAAGATATCGAAGGTGACATCGTGGCCGGCGGCAATGTTATGGACGCGGTGGGCGATGGCGCGGTCGAGCGGTCGGCTCAAAATGCGCGTAGCACGTGAGGTATCGGTGGGCACATCGTCGTCGAGCTGCCAGACGCTGGCACCGTTGGCGCAGACGGCATAGTGCACGGCGGGATGGGCGAGGATGGGCTCAAAGACGCCCGACAGCGGACGTCCCGTGCAGGGCACAAATTCAATCCCGCGTCGAGCGAGTTCGTCGAGCATCGCCCAGGTGGCATCGCTCATCTGCTTATCGCTCGTCAGCAGCGTTCCGTCCATATCGGAAAATACAATCATTTGATGCAGCCCTTTCTGCTGGCATAAAAAGCGTGGCCGAGGGCGGTGATGCCCTGGCCACGTTCGGGTTCTATAACGGTCCGCGTCTTAGCGATCGGCGAGCGGCTTGTACTCCAGCGGATCGATCACCGGACGGTATGCCGGGCGGATGATGCGATGCGCGCAGAAGAGCTCTTCCATGCGGTGCGCCGACCAGCCGGCCATGCGGGCGACGGCGAACAGCGGCGTAAAGAGCGTCTCGGGCACGCCGAGCATCTTGTAGATAAAGCCCGTGTACAGGTCGATGTTGGCGCAGATGGGCTTGGTCATGCCGTGATCGCGCATCACCTGCGGGGCCAGACGCTCGATGCGCTCGATGAGCGCGAACTCCTCGCCCAGGTCCTTCTTGGCGGCAAGCGTGCGCGCGTAACGGCGGCACACCTCGGCGCGCGGGTCGCTCAGCGTGTAGACGGCGTGGCCCATACCGTAGATGAGGCCCGTGCCGTCGAAGGCCTGCTTGTCGAGAATCTTGCCCAGGTAGGCTGCGACCTCGTCCTCGTCTTCCCAGTTGGAAACATGCGCGCGAATGTCCTCGTGCATGGATACGACCTTGGCGTTGGCGCCGCCGTGACGCGGGCCCTTGAGCGAGCCGATAGCCGCGGCGTAGGCGGAATACGGGTCGGTGGCCGAGGAGGACAGCACGCGGCAGGCAAACGTGGAGTTGTTGCCGCCGCCGTGCTCGGCATGCAGCATGAGCATCACGTCGAGCAGCATGGCTTCGTCGCGGGTGAATGCCATGCCGCCGCGTAGAACCTGCAGGATGGTCTCGGCGGTGGAGAGGCCGGGTGTGGGGTGCGGTACATGAACCTCGGAGCCGCGGCGCTTGGCGACCGAGGCCATATGCGCGAAGGCGGCGATGCGGGGGAGACGGGCGAGCATAGAGATGGCGACGTCGATCTCATGCTCGGGCGTAATTACGTCGGGTTCGGCATCGAAGGCGTAGAGCAGCAGCACGGCGCGCTGGAGCACATTCATGATGCTCGACGAAACCGTGGTCATGGGGAACTCTTTGACGTATTCGTCGCTCAGATGTCTAAAGGCACCAAGGCGCTCGCAGAAGCCGTCGAGCTCCTCTTTGTTGGGCAGCGAGCCCGTGATAAGCAGATAGGCGACTTCTTCGTAGCCATAGCGATTCTCGGCCTGGGCATTGTTGACCAGATCCTCGATGCTATAGCCGCGCAGCGTGAGCTTGCCCTGGTCGGGTACGACCTTGCCGTCGACCTTGTTGTAGCCGTGCACGTCCGAGATGCGGGTAAGGCCCGCGACCACGCCCGAGCCGTCGGCATTACGCAGGCCGCGCTTGACGTTATGCTCGACGAACAGACCCTCGTCATACGGATTAGTCGGCATGCCGTGGTAGAGGTTTTCGCTCTCGGGCGAAATCTGGCGGCTTGCCTCGTAATCCAGGACCAGGCGGCTCAGGTGGTCGTCGAAGCGGTAGTAGATTTTCTTGGCGTCGTAGGCCATGCGCGCTCCTCTCCGGGCCGCGTCGGGGCGGCGCACTTGGGCGTGCGCGCTTCGGGCTATCCCCGGGCGGCCTGTTCGCTACAGGCGGTACATAAAGTTAAAGACGTCCTCGCGCTGGATGGACACGTTGACGCCCGAAAGCTCGCCGGCCTCGGCCAGCGCCTTCTGCAGCTCGGCGAAGTCGAGCTTGGACTCGGCGGTGTCGGCCAGCATGGTCATGGTGAAGATGTCCTCGATAATGGACTGCGTAATGTCGCGGATGTCGACGTTGGCCTCGCCCAGGACACGGGTGACGCCGGCGACGATGCCGGGGCGGTTCTGCCAAGGACGGTGATGACGATACGGGAGGACGAGATCTCGGCCATGGGAAACCCTTTCGCGTGATTGCGGCGCGCGCGGGGCGCTCCGGCTACGGGTACAGTGTTCATCATTGTACCTGTCTGGCGCAAAAAGGCGCGCTCGCTGCGGCGTTACATGCCTGCAACATGAGCGTAAGGGGGAAGGCCGTACGGGGAAGAGCCGTCTGGCGCGTGTCCGGCTCGTGTTGGGTTGATTTCCGATCTCAGCCGAACACATTGAGCGGACAGGCCGTTCCCGCAGTCAGCCGAACGCCTCCGACGGCTGATTCCGAACTGGAAGCGGAGGGCATCCCCGCCCTTCGGTAGGGGATACCGCTCCGCGGCGCATGCCGCGGGCGGCGCCCCTATCGGACCACCGTGACCTCAGTTGGGATGGGCCCAGCACTGCCGCGTACTCGGTGAGCTAGGGCCAACTGTTCGTCTTCACGTCGCGTATGGCGATATTTCGGTCGTCCGGCTCGGTGATGCCGTAGCCGAACGCCTGGAGCGTCTCGATGGACTCCTGGATCCTCTGTTGGAACATGGGACCCGGATCGACCCTCGGCCCGAGGTGCCCGCGCCAAAGGCACGGCGTGGCGCGCAGCATGTTATGGATTTTGGAGATGGGCTCGATGTCGGCGTAGACGTTGAGCGTCGCCATGGCGTCCTTGTGGCCGAGGATCGATTGGAGCGCCTTGATATCGCCGCCTTGGCGGATCCACTGCGTTGCGAACGTGTGGCGAAGGCCGTGGAACGTGATCAGCTCGTCGTTGGTGCCCATGAGGCCGTTGGTCTCCGAGAACGTCTTGAACGCCCTGCGGATATAGCTTGTCGTCGCGAAGGTCGCGCCCGGCTCCGACAGGATGTAGCAGTCCCCGATCTCGACCGCCCCGGTAAGGCCGCGCAAGCGCAGCTTTCCGCAGTCGATCTCGTGGGTCTCCTTCAGGAAGGGGAGTAGGCCGACCGGGTCGATGGGGATACCCCTGGCGTCATGGGTCTTGGTGTCCTTGATGAACGAACCCATTCCCTTCGCGTACGCCACCGAGTGTCTGATCGAGATCAGGCCCGTCTCGAAATCCACATCGCACCACCGAAGGCCGCAGACCTCGCCGATTCGCATCCCCGTGTGCAGGGCGAGTACGACCGCCCTCTAATCCTCGGCGGACCAATCGAGTCCGAACTCCTTTCGGGCATCCTCTTCGCTCATGACTTCGAGAAGGTCTCCGGGTTGGCAACGAAGGGCGAGGCATAGCTGCTCGAGTGTGTTGAAGCGAATGCCGCGAATATGCCCTTTTTTAATACGGGACAGGTTCACGGGCGTGGTTCCAATCCTTTCGGCAAGTTCGTTCGAGGAAATCTTTCGCTCGGCCATGATCTTGTCGAGGCGAACAATTACGGGCATGGCGTTTCCTTACGCAATCTCGTCGGAGTCGAGGTACAGCTCTCGGGCGTACAAGAAGAGCTGGGAAAGCATGAACAGGACGATGCCGAGAACCAGAGAGGTCCAATCGAATGATGAAGCGATCTCTTGGGCGCCGACGGCCCCCTCGCCGCCAAACATCGAAACGGAGGTTTTGAGTGAGCCGGCGTAGAGGCTGGTGGCAGCTTGAACAACGAAGAGAATGCCGAGCACCTTCAAGCATGTCGCAGACCCTTTCTTGAAGGGGTCTCCGCTCTTGATCGTCCACACGAGAACGGCGCTGAGGATGGTCGTAGCGATACCGATGACGGCAGGGACCAATGTCGAGATCGCAAGGGCTGGATACGCGGGGGAGTCTGCAATTACAGGGTTGTCGAGCACTTCGATTGCTGGCTTTAAGGAGAACGCCACTTGTGCGATGGCGGTGGCGCAAAGGGTCGCAGAGGCTATCGCACATGCGATGCGGAAGGAATGAAGCCGGGGAGTGCGATTGTCGGAACTCATAATAACCTCCGAAGAATTTAAAAAACTCAGATTACTTTTTAACAGTTTATGTTAAATTGACTTTGCCGGCAAGTAATAAGGGCCGAGCATTTTGTTCGGCCCCTCTGTTCCGACTGGATGAGGTTAAGGTTGGCGATGAATATGCTCAAAATCTCGAAGGCGATCTTTAGGTCGCTTCTCTCCTCCAGGTCGCTCTGTGTTGTCGTTGTTGCGTTGATGGTTCTTTGTGCTCTGCCCGTCTTCAGGAGCGCGGCTGGCATCGACGGACGGGTCGAATACCTCGAGTCGGGAATAACCCGTGTTGAGCAGGAATTGTCAGCATCCTATGCGGATGCGCTTGTGAATGCGGGGGAGGACGGTGTCTATACCTCTTCATCAAGCATGCCCGCGCTTCTGTACCCTCTTGCCGCGGGACGTCTTATCTTGGCACCGCTCTCTCCCCTACTTCCGTTTCTGCAGATATCGGATGGAGAGTACACCTATTATGACGGATCGAAGGAGTACTTGCTATGGGTCGCAACGGCCGTTGCCGTCTCGTTCCTTGCCGCGCGTCTTAACAAACGTGAAAAGCTCATCATCCAGGCACCGATGGGCGAGCTGGGTAGACTTGTTGCATCGAGCGTATGGGCGAGTTGTTTTTTGCAATGCTTGCCGTCCTCGCCATCAATCTTCCAGGGATAATCGCCGCGCTTGTGAAGAATGGCCCGGGCTCGCCGTTCTATCCGATAGGCTACATTCAATATGCGACTCCGGTTATCAAACCGGCTTGGCTGGTGTTCGCGCAGACGGCCATCTTGCAATTCTTGGTGGCAGCGTTCATCTCGCTTGTCGTTCACCTTGCCGTGAAGATTGCCAATAACCCTACGCTTGGAATCGTGTTCGCATGTGCCCTGATGGGGGTGACGATGGTTCCCGGGTATTACGGAAGATCCATCGCTTTACGTGAGTTCGCCCTGTTGAATCCCCTTACGTATGCGAACACTGAGTTGACCGTCGGCGCCTATAGCCCGTACCCGACAACGCAGATAGTGAATCTGCCTGGACTTTGCTTCGAGCGTGGCGCGATTGCCCTCGTATGCGCAATCGGGATCGAGGTGCTGGCAATTAGCCTGCTTTGCGTTGCTGGAAAGAGCGGCTGCGCGTGCCCGATATCCCCGATTTGTCTTGAGAGAGGTTCCTTCACTGCATCGAGAACGGCAACTCGTTCGAGCGCTTGTGCCTCCGCCGTTGCATACGTAAGAACGATGGGGAAACTGCTCCTGCGTTCTCCTACCCTCGCCGTATGCGCGATTGCAATGTCGACGACGATGCTGGCCCCGGCTCTGGTCGAGATGTTTCCTGACGCTGATAACGTTTCCGCTGTTCGGTATAGGGATGGGGAGCTCCGTTCAATAGATCGGTATCTAGAGCAGAACGCTGCGAATATGGACGTCGAGGGCAAAGCGGCCCTGGAAGACATGCGGGATGCTCTTTCGGGTTTCGTGTACGCGCCTATGCCTGCGGAGGGGTTTCGAAGCCTTGCGACGTACGAGCGCGCTCGAGGTGAGCTGGGCGCGGCAGATGCGACTCTCCTGCAATCGATCGGAATCGAGCCGGAGACTCCTTCTCGTGCGGAGGCGCGCGCCCTTCTGCTTGAGTCGATCGCGAGCTTGCCGGACCCCAAGGTTTACGAGTTAAGTACGAAGATGCCCCCATTAATCCTCCTTTCGTATCTCCAGGCAGCGCTTCCCTCCTTATTTTTGCTGTTGCCCGTGGTTGTCACATCGCTCGCGTGCACCCAACTGCAGTGTCGTTCCCTTCTGGTTCTCCAGATCCCCGCAACAGCGCATGTGCGTTTTCTGACGGCTGTTGCGCTGGCTCTCCTGCTTGGCTTGGTGCTGCTTTTGGTGTCGATGGTTCCCGCTGTCGTTGTGTCCGTGATTAAGAACGGTGCGGGTGGATCGGAGTATCCCGTCGCTCTCATTCGGGCGGGAGCTTCGACAACGTCCATGGTGGGGGAGGCGGTGTTGTGCAGTATTCCGTTGCTGGTCATGGCATACGGCGTGATTTCCGTCGTCGCTGCGTTGACAGCAGCGATTAGCCGCAACCCCGTTGTCACCGGAATGGTTTGCGCGGTTCTCTTGGTGTTGGGTTCGTTGAGCGCTCATGTTGAAAGCGTGGGCATGGGCGTCGCGCTGCTGGCTCCATTCGCCTCGTTTGATCCCGCTTCCCAGGTGGGGACGATTGGGTTCCTTGGGCGAGGGACGAACGCGATGCCTTTTGGAGAGGTCGTCGGCGCATCGGGCGCTCTGCTGGTGGTCTTGGGCGCCGTATCTCCGTTGATGGTGCGCCTGAGTGTTCCAAAGATCGAAAGGGGATGATCTCGATGATTGACCTTCAAACGCTGACGATCTCTTATGGAAAGAAGGTGCTCGTAGATTCGGTGAACGCTGAGTTTGCCCCGGGTACGGTCTACGGTCTCGTCGCTCCGAACGGGCATGGAAAGACGACGTTGCTGCGTGCGATGGCAGGTTTGCCGGGTCCTCGCGTGGACGGGAGCATCGTTCTGGATGAGGTGCAGGGTACGGGTGCGAGAGAGGTCCGTTCTATGATCTTCTATGCACCTGGTGAGGGGACGCTGCTGTATCCCGGATTGCGTGCGGAAGATCACCTCAAGATGGTTTGCGATATGTGGCCGCATGCTCGCGATATCGAAGAGATAGTGGAACAAACGCAGATAGGCGAGTTCGCGAAGATGAGGATCCGCACTCTGAGCCAGGGCATGAAGCAGCAGCTTACCCTGGCGATTGCGTATGCGACGGGCGCGCGGTACCTTCTATTAGATGAGCCCATGAACGCGCTCGACCCCAGCAGGGTGGACTTGCATTCCGAGATTCTCAGGAAGCTGGCCGATTCTGGTACGTGCATCATCATGTCATCCCACATCTTGGATTCGGTCGATAGGCTGTGCGATGAGATTCTGTTTTTGAAGGATGGGAGGCTCATTAGAAGCATTCCGCAAGATGATGCTGCGCCGAAGTCTCCTGGATCCCATTTCGCAAAGCCTGCCGGACGCGCCGAGGGTGCGCTAAGCACGTATCGGCGACTCTACGAAAAGGGCGGGTAGAAATGCAAGTTAAAAATCTATGTGGCCAATGTGATACCGTTGAACCCGCATATCGATACCGCTCAGCCATTCGCCTCGCCCCCGTCGCACGTATCTTCATCCGGTCTGTTACTTTTAATCTAACAATTCTTTGAGGAACGTAGGTGCTTCCAAATGTACTGTCGACTTCTTCTCAAACTGATCCTAAGAGACAAGGCCGCATGGATTTGTACGCTCGTTCTCGCTGCAGCCTTTTCCGTCCCCATTGCGTTCAATTCACCCATCTACGGGCCCTTCTTTATGAAGCAGGGCATGCAGAGCTTTGTCGACGCATTCAATACGCGCGCGCCCCGGGCCAGCGGCACAGACCTATCGCCAGAGCAGCAAGCTGACGCGGAGCTTGCAAGATACGCGAACGCCGCCCTTGCCGCTCAAACCGACGCCGCCTTTCTCGATTCTGCCGAGAGCTACTACGCGCTCATGGGCGAAGGCTTCCAATCCGGGTCCATCGTGGGAGACCGAGAGACCAATGACGCAGACCTCGCGTATTGCCGTGCCCTGAGCAGCTCCGGCATCACGGATATCCCGGCCTCCGCAAACGACCTGCCATTCCTTTCCTTCCTGCCTTACGCCATTGCCACGGCGCCGTCTTTCCTTCCCTTCATCCCCTTCCTTCTCTCGTCGATACTCGTGCTCGGCGCCACAAGGCCCGGGACCCTGGCGGCAAAGGCGCCCGCGCCCAAATTCCGGCGCCTTATCCAGATCGTGTTTTCGATAATCGTCGCGGGGACCGCGATGCTCCTCGCCGGCCTCGCACCCGGGGGCATTTTACGCCTTGGTCCTAAACGGCTTCGGGCAAAATTGGGTACCCGATCGCCTTCTTCCATGACGGCGCGCTTACCACCACGACCGCGGGAAACGTCTTCACAGCCCTGCTTCTCGCGCTGCTTGCGGGCGGAACCTTGATATCCGTTTGCTCCGCCGTCCTATCGACCGCAACGAGGCGCGTCCTCGCGGGCCCCCTTACCTCCGCGCTGCTTGTCGCGGCCCCGGCATTCCCGTTACTGTCCGATTCGGCACTAGGGCATAACGCCGCGCTCAATCTCCTGCCGCTGGCCGTGTTCTCGCCTATCGAGGCAACGGGTTACGTAGGATGCTTCCCGACAGAATTCATTGGCTCCGGTTCAGGCAGCGCATCGATGCTTGCCGTGGCCCTGGCATACGTCGCGGTCTTTTTTACGGTCGGCGCCGTTGCGACACGTTCCCCCAAACAGCCTGGACCCGCGAAAAAGCACCATGGGCTCGAGCTTCTAGACGCGAGCGTGGGATACGGAAGCACGACGATACTTTCAATCGGGTCGCTTTTCCTGAGCCCGGGAACGGCGGCGGGCCTCGTTGCTCCCAACGGCTCGGGGAAAACCACCCTTCTTGAAGCGCTGTCGGGCCAATTTCCCACCCGCATCCGCTCGGGAAGCCTGGCGGCAGACGGAATCTGCCAACGTCGATCAGCCGAATTTGCAGAACTCGTCTACCTGAGCTCTTCGGGCAGCGCGGATCTCTACCCCACGCTATCGGCCATCGAGCACCTTGCTTTCGTTAGGGAGGCGTGGAAATCGGCCGCCGACATCGACTCGCTCTGCAACTCCCTCGGAATCTCCCCATATCTCGACAAGCCGACCCGTAAACTCTCGACAGGAATGAAGCAGCAGGTAAAGCTTGCCATGGCGATAGCGACCGATTGCCCGTACCTCATCCTCGATGAACCGCTGAACGGCCTCGATCCGGGAAAACGGAAAACCTCCTGCGACGCGATGCGCAGCGAGGTGGCGCGGGGACGCAGCGTGCTCATTTCAAGCCATCTGCTCGACGACCTGGCAGACCTCACCAACTCGTTCTACTTCATCGAGGCCGGCACGCTCGTGGAAAAGATCGAGTCGTCCTCGCAGACGCTCAAGCAGGAATACCTCGATACATACGAGGGAGGTGAATGACATGAAACTGTTTGAACAGCTGAAGTCCAATGCGTCGCGCATGGCTGTCTACGCCATCCTCGTGGCAACGGCTTTATGCGGAATCGCGGCACCCGTCTATGCGCTCAACGGGGAGAAAGGCGATGTCGAACCCGCGTACATGGCTTCGACGGTTAAAGACCGGTACAAAGCCTTCTCTGGAGACACGTTTTACGTAGCAGAGTACGACACGACCTACCGTCAGCTTCGCTACAACAAGGGCTACGACTATCTAGGCGCAGAGGCAATCAGCTATACGTCGGGTTGGTACCGCTCCAACTATGGACACATAACCCAGTTCAAGTGTAACTACCGTGTGTACAACTAAAGCAACCGGCCGGGACGAGGGGTGACGCAAAAGCGTCGCCCCTCGTTTTTAACCATGTCAACTGAACCTAGTTCAGTTTGGTTGATTTCCGATCTCAGCCGAACACATTGAGCGGAAAGGCCGTTCCCGCAGTCAGTCGAACGTCCCCGGGGCCCTTCTCAGGCCCCGGGGACGGCATTTTCCCAGTTGAAGGAACGGTGGAGATGTGTTTCGATGGGTCAGATTCGTGTCGTTCCGAAAAGACCGTGAACCTTTTGTGGGACACGCGGCGCCGTGGTACCATAGCCGAGTTTGTTGTCTTGGTCGGAAACCAAGACGCCTTATGCGCTGATCGGTAACCAGCGCCTGACCAATAAGGAGTCCTACCATGAAGCAGGGTATCCATCCCCAGTATGTCGAGTGCACGGTGACGTGCTCCTGCGGCAACACCTTCAAGACGCACGCTACCGTGTCCGAGATGAAGGTTGAGCTTTGCAACGAGTGCCACCCGTTCTACACCGGCCAGCAGAAGTTCGTCGACACCGGTGGACGCGTCCAGCGCTTCGCCGACAAGTTCGGTGGCGCCGCTGCCGCCCAGCTCAAGAAGGCTGAGGAGGCCAAGGCTGCCAAGGCCGCCAAGGCTGCTGAGGCCGAGGCCGCTCGCAAGGCCGCCGCTGAGGCTAAGGCTGCCGAGAAGGCTAAGCGTGCTGCTAAGTTCGCCGAGGAGGCTGCCAAGCAGGCCGCCGAGGCTCCCGCAGAGGCTCCCGTCGAGGAGGTCGCTGCCGAGGCCGAGACCACCGAGGCT